>Ga0209415_10000746_pt1 | contig 61043 bp, 59 predicted proteins | sample PeaSoiSIISIP2007_FD_187696 | JGI IMG/M metagenome (GOLD analysis project Ga0209415, IMG submission 187696) | Peat soil microbial communities from Weissenstadt, Germany - SII-SIP-2007 (SPAdes) (version 2) | ecosystem: Environmental > Terrestrial > Soil > Wetlands > Peat | place: Germany...
GTCGACCGGGCCACCGTTTGTCATCGCGATCCCGTAGGCCGTCAGGCACCCCGAGAGGATGGAAATGATGGTGAAGGAGACGGCGAAGTTGGAGAAGCCGCTCATCCGCCGCCGGAGTTCCTGGGCATAGCCCAGCGAGTGCAGTTGACGAATGTCCGCCTCCAGCTCGGCCGAGGCCGACGGCGGTTCCTCCGTGGTGGTCATGTTTGTCCCCCCCCTTGAACCTGGTGTTGAACTGAAGCAGCCGCCAAGTGCCCTGTCAACCGCGCCGCCGTCTTGGGCATCGCTCCCGTGGCGACGCCACGTGTCGCCTCTCTTGAGTGTTCATAGGGCGGAGCGGATCACATCCGAAGAATGAAAAGCCGCCCGCCAAGGGGACGGTCGGGCAGGAACCGGGGGGTACGTGCCTGCGCGACGACCGCCGTAGCAGTTCCCCCGGTGACGAGTGGTCTGACCCGATGATGCTTCGATGGGGGCGACCCGCCTAGTTTGGCGAACGCGGCCTCCGATCGGCACCGTTCCGGATGTGACCATGCGCACAGGGCGCTCGCTGCGACACGGGGCCAACACCGGTGACCTCGAGCAGCTCGGGACGAAGCGCGCCGGCCAGGACCTTGATCGCCTCTTCGTCAGCTTCGGCAAACTTCGTCCGTCTCCCTCCGCAAGAGGTAGAAGAACAACGTCAACAGCAACGGGAAAGGAAAGCGCCCACAAGCGCAGTCCGGTGTCCAATGGTCGTAGCCGCTAACAGCAAACACCGTTGGTCACGGATTGGAACGTGCAGGTGATCCTGACAAAAGCCATCCGACGAGCTGTGCGTAGTTCATGAGGTGCTTGTCCCCAACGAAGCCATCGAGGACGTGCTGACGCGCACGCGTGCCGAATTCATCGATCTTGTCAGGGCGGACAAGAAGCGCGGCGAGGGTTTCTCCGAACGCTGAAAGGTCCGTTGGATCGTCGATAAGGAGACCCGTTCCGGGCGCGATCTGTTCGGTGATCCCACCGACGTTCGAGGCCACGACCGCCTTCGACTTCCACATCCCTTCGGCGACGGTCAGCCCGAAACCCTCAGCCAGGCTCTTCTGTACGATCACCGTGGAGTGTCGCTGGAGGGCGTTCACCATTGCCGCGTTCTCGTCGATGTCCTGCATTGGCAAGGTCACCAACCTGATGCGGCGCTGGGCGGCCGGAGGCAGTGCCTCCCAGGTGGCCACGCAGTTTGCGAACACTTCGGCACCCTCGGGGTCGTCGGTCACTTCGCTCACCGAGGGACCCACCAGAACCAGGTCTGCGTCGACGTTCGGTGCCACCGATGAGGCGAAACCCCGCATCACCCCGGCCATGTCCTTCAGCCTGTCCCATCTCGACACCTGAACGACTAACGGGACGCCCGGCTCCAGTGATGAGCCGTCAGCGGACAGGATGGACGCTCGGTGTCGGACGATCCCTCTTCTTCCGTCGCGCCGTGTGAAGGTCCCCATGGAGTCGTCTCCGCCTTTGGGAAGCAGGCCGATGTGGCGAAGCGTGTGAATGACGTCGATCTCCGCCATGTCCTCATTCTTTGCCGAGAACGGGTCGATCGATGGAGTGATCACCCATGACTTGGACTCGTCGATCCACGACGGGATGTACCTGCGCAGGGAGAAGACGTGCGCTTCGCACGGAGCCAGGTGGGGACGCAGAAACGCCCACGCTTGGTCGGTCCAGTCGTTTGTCGTCTCGCTACCGACGTGGCATCGCCACACCACATGAGCTCCAGCCTCGGCGAGCTGGGTCGCCATTCCTGCCGTCTGAGGATCGTGCAGAATGATCACGTCGCCTGCTCGCACGCGACTCCTCATGCTCACGGCGTTCGCTGCAGTGACGTCCGCGTAGTGGCCCGACTCGCTCGACCCGAGCTCTCCAGCGTCACCGTGTGCCCCGTGGAGGCGATTGTGTATCCGCTTCGTGACGCGGAAGAACTCGGCGTCGCCGCTCATTACGAGCCAACGGATGTCGACTCCCGCGTCGAGTGTGTAACCGACAAGTACCTCCAGCATCTCGGCGACTCCTCCGCCGGCGGCCGTCGAACTCACGTTCCAGACGGTGGTCTCCCGAAGCTGCTGGCTCGCGATCGCAGTGGCCTGCCTGAAGAGCCCGTAGCGCTCCACACCGATGAGCGACTCGAACTTGGACAGTGCGCGAACCGGCACCTCGACCTCCCTGACAGTGAGGTTCTCGAAGGGGTGCGGGTCGCGGGGCAGAGACAAAATCCTCCCAGGTTTCCCATTGGGACCGGAGAGGCGAGGAAGAGCCGGCCAGGTATGGGGCGCGAGCCGGTGGGATCAGGAACCAGGGGCGCGGCAAGTGCCGGACGGCCAGCCCCAACCCTGGAGGATCGCCGGCGGGACGGTGATCCCGCACGCCCCGAGCTGTGTAGTGCCGCCCGTCGCGTAGACCTCCCACGGGCCGCCCCGCGGCTTCTCGAAGATGTAGTAGGAGCCCTCGTCCTGCGAGGACACCTGGGCCTGTGTGGGCTGGTTGGGATTAGGGGACGGCGCGGGCACCATCTGCGCGCCCGCCCAGTAGGTCTCGGTGGTCGTGTCGACGGCGTAGTAGGTCAGCCCCTGCCTTAGGCCGCTGTATTCGGAGGGGGCAACTCGGATCTGCGCCGCCACTGCGGCGATCAGCTGTGTCCGCACCGTGTCGGAGATGATCAAGTTCTTCGCGCCTCGGACCGAGGAGGTCGTGGGCGACGCGGCCGCGCCGGTGCTGCTGGTGCTCCGAGGAGCGTGGGAGCTCGGTGATACCGAGCATCCGGCCGCGACGATGGCCACCGCGGCAAGGGCGGTGAGCCGAAGGTGTTGGCCTCCCCTCACCAGGCCCATCTCCGGGTCACACTTCCACCATCAGCGGCACCATACGTCGCCAGCGTGGTCTCTGGTGGGCTCCGTCGGCCAATCTCAGACCCCGAGCATCGCCACCGAAATCATGGTCCTCGTGGGATTCAGCCGCTATTGCTGGACAAGGTCCACAATCGGCATGATGACGGGCGGTTGCGCCAGTTCGATTCCCAGCTCCTCCATGATCGGCCCGAGATACTTCAGGAACTCGTCGAAGGCCTCCTGGCTCTCCCAGACATCGAAAACCTGAAGCTGGCCATCTTCGCCGAAGCATGAGTGGAGCTTCATGGCGCTTTCAGGTGCCTCAGCCTGACGGAGGCGATCTCGGCCCTTGGTGTGCTGCTCAAGAGTCATGTTCTTGGTCACGATGTAGATGGCAATCACGAGCGGTGAACTCCTTAGTTGGCTGGCTACTCATCACATTCGTCGGTAGGCCCTCGGGTGGATCACAGCAATTCGAGGGTGCCAAACCGGCTGGTCCAGGCGGAGCATAGGACCGGCCGGATGAACCCACCGAGTGAGCCCCTATCGTGCCGGTCCGTCGTCGCTCGGTTCCGCAGTTCTGCTCTTGTTCGGTTCGAGTCCGCTTTGTGGTCGAGGGGTGTCGTCATCTGGCCCACCCGCAGCGTCACTCGGTGAGGACCAGGTGCTGCTTACCGTCGATCAATTCGCGCGCCGCGTCAAGGTGCCCGGTGTGCGCGGCGGTCTCAGTAATGACGTGAAGCATGATCTCTCGGACGCTGTCGAGCCGCCACGATTCGAAGAATTCCGGCCACCATGCCGGGGCTGTATCGAGAGAGTCGACGCCGGTGATGATCGAATTGGCACGTTCGATGTTGCTCCGGTACCGCTGGAGCACCGCCTCGGCGGAGTCCTCGATACCTACGTCCCAGGCATTGACCGATGAGTCGAGGGCATCTTCGACGGCCGTTTGGTCCCCAGCGATGACGGCCTGAAACCAGAAGCGCTCCACGTCCAAGGACAAGTGGTTCACCAGGCCGAGGCAGGTCCAGCGGGACGGAAGGACCGGACGCCGGAGGTCGGAATCTTCGAGGCCCCGGAGGGCCTCGAAGATGCGCTCGCGTTGACCCGTCAATGCATGCAACAGCGCTTCTTCCTCGTTCGACGGCGCTGACGGCATTCGTTCGATCTCCTTCCGGTCCTGATTCGGTGTTCCTTGGAAACGATCGCTCTCCGCTCATCGGGCACCCACGGCCACGGCTGATGAATCGGATGGAACTCGGGAGGGGCGATCCTGGGGTCTGAAAGCGGACGATGTCTGAAAGGTCACGCCACTGTCACTTCCGACTGTAGACGTATCCATCCTGGTCTGAGCTTCGGAGGTGAACCTCGAACGAGGGCGCATGATCCTTTCCCTTGGCGGGTAGAAGAGGCGCATGCCCCCGAACCGCTTTGACTACGAGTTCACTATCTGGCCGCAGGATCATGTACGCGAGCGGTCGGTGTTCGAGGTGTTTCGCCGCATCACTCCCCGCACCTCGCTGACTATGACCGAAGGCGAGTTCTGGGAGTTCCTCAGTCAGTTGCGTGGAAGCGGGCTGACCGTGCTCGAAGCGACCAAGGTGCCACACCGAGATGGGTCCGGGGGGAACCGCGAAGCCCGGCATGCGGCCTAGAGCACACATCCACTGGGTCCTGCTCTGATCGGCCAGAAGCCGACCAGCACGCAAGGGACGCCTCACTCGCGCGACGTCGCTTCGAGGTCAGCCCCTGGGATCGAGCCTGAGGGCCAGAGCCCAGGCCGCTGCTCCGATCCGTCGTTGTCGGAGCAACCCGGTCCGAGCGAGGAGCGGGTGCAATAGCCTGCCCAAGCGGTGGCCGACCTCTTGGAACTCAGTGGGTTGCGCCGCACCTACGGGACGCTCAGGGCGCTCGATGACCTCTCGTTTTCCGTGCCCTCTGGGAAGGTCGTCGGTTTTCTCGGTCCGAATGGTGCCGGGAAGACCACGACGATGCGGGCCATCTTTGGGCTGACCGACCTCGAAGCCGGGACCGTTCGGTGGAAGGGTGCGCTCGTCGGGCAGGCAGCACGGCGCCGGTTCGGCTACATGCCCGAGGAACGGGGGCTGTACCCCGGGATGCTCGTCGGCGAGCAGATCGAATACCTGGGTCGACTGCGGGGGCTCAGCGTCGCCGACGCCCAACGAGCTTCCGACCATTGGCTCGAACGACTTGCAATCGCCGATCGCAAACGGGACAAGGTGGAGACGCTGTCCCACGGCAACCAGCAGCGCGTGCAGTTGGCGGCGGCCTTGGTCCACGACCCCGAGGTGATGGTCCTCGATGAACCGCTGTCCGGTCTCGACCCCGCCGGCATCGACGCCATCGGCCGGGTGCTCGTCGACCAGGCCCTGGAAGGGTGTTGCGTGCTGTTCAGCAGTCACCAGCTCGACCAGGTCGAGGACCTCTGTGAGGAGGTGACGATCATCGACCATGGCCGTCTGGTGGTGTCGGGATCCGTCGACGAATTGGCGTCCAGTGGGGCCCGCAGACTGGTGGTCCGGGTGGAGGGGGACCGGACGGGGGACTGGGCCCGACGGCTCCCAGGGGTGACCGTCTCCGAAGTCGACGGAGGCGCCGTTCGCCTGGCCCTCCTGGACTCGGTCGAGAGTGACGAAGTCCTGCGGGCGGCGATGCGGACAGGGAAGGTGACCCAGTTCTCGTTTGAGCGTCGCAGACTCTCCGAGGTGTTCCGCGAGGCGCTGGCGTGAAGGGCGTGTTCATCGGGGTTGGCGTCGCCGTGCTCGTCGCCCTCCGCGTCTGGATCCATTTGATCCGACGGCGTCGACGGGTTGCCCGGAGCACCGGGGACGCGACGCCCCCGACGAGTCGAGCCTCGCGAACCGAACACCGACGAACTCGTTCGTGGCTCAGCACATCGACAGAGAACGCATTCGGCGACGTCGGGATCGTCGCGATGCGCGAGATCAAACAACGTGTCCGCGGCCGCATCTTCCGGGTCGGAACGCTCATCGTCCTGATCGGGGTCGCGGCGGCGATCATCATCCCGTCCATTCACAAGGGGAGCGGTCTCACGACCCAGCCTGTCGGGATCGTGGGGGGACTGTCGGCTGAAACCAGAGCGTTCGTCCACACCACCGGAACCGAGGATCAGGACAGCGTGCGGTTCATCGTCGAGCCATCCCTGGCGTCCGCGAAGAGCGATCTGCGCTCAGGAAAGACCGCGTTCGCGATCGTTGACAACGAAAGGATTGTGCTGAACCAACCGGCGAGCTCGAGCAGCTCGCCCGCCGATCCCGCGCTCGTGCAGAGCGTCGCCGAATATCTGGGCGCGCTGAAGGCCTTTTCGATCGCTCGACTTACACCCGCGCAAGCGGCGACCGTGCTGAACACGAGGTCGGCACCGATAGAGACGTTGGAGCCACACGCGAAGGGCAAGGCGAACGCACCCTCGGTGGTCGGCTTGATACTCCTGTTCGTCATGCTCCAGCAATACAACACGTGGATCCTCATCGGGGTCATGCAAGAGAAGTCGAGCCGGGTGGTGGAGGTGCTACTCGCGGCTCTCCGACCGCTGCAGCTTCTGGGGGGAAAGGTGCTCGGGATCGGGCTCGTGGCGCTCGGACAGGCGGCGCTCATCGTGAGTTTTGCCCTCGTGGTGGGCGCGGCGGTGGGTTCGGACCTGCTCCACGGCACGGCCCCACTCGTGCTCGGGTGCCAGCTGCTCTGGCTGGTCCTCGGCTATGCCTTCTACTGCTGGCTGTACGCGGCGGCCGGGTCGACTGCCGAGCGCCAAGACCAGGTGCAGACACTCGCCCTGCCCCTGAGCCTCCCCGCCCTGCTGGGGTACATCTTCGCCATCACGGTGGCCAGCTCAGGCAACGCCGACGTGGCATTCAAGGTGTTGGCCTACCTTCCCCCGACGGCCCCGTTCTGCATGCCGGTCCTGGTCGGGCTCAACCTGGTCACCTGGTGGGAGTTCGTCGCATCGGTGCTCATCTCGGTTGCCGGCACCGCCGGGATGGCGGTCTTCGCGGCGCGCATCTATCGCCGGGCGGTGTTGCGGACGGGCGGCCGGCCGAAGTTCCGAGAGCTCGTCTCACGGACCGGAACACTGCGGCAGCAGGCGCCGAGCGCCGTCTGACGCGTTGGGTTCCCCGCCGGAATACCCCGGCGAGTGGCCACCGCCGTTGCGGACACGAGCGTCGGTGGACACCGGGCCCTCGCCGGGTCACAGTGTCCGAGTCGAAACGATGGGGGATCGCCGTGGCACTGCGCATCGTGGGGGCCGGGTTCGGGCGTACCGGCACGCTTTCACTCAAGCTCGCGATCGAGCAGTTGCTCGGGGCACCCTGCCATCACATGGTCGAGGTCCTAGGGAAACCCGAGCAGATGGAGCTGTGGGCCGCTGCGGTCGACGGCCGACCCGACTGGGACCGGATCTTCAACGGCTATGCCGCCACCGTGGACTGGCCCAGTGTCGCGTTCTGGGAGGAGATCGCGAACGAGTATCCCGATGCCGTCGTCCTCCTGTCTCAACGGGCCGATGCTGACGCCTGGTGGAGAAGCGCACACGGCACGATCTTCCAAGTGTTCAATCGACCATCACCTGCGGATCCGGACATGGCGGGCGTGCTGGCCTGGATGGACGCGGTCCGCAGAATCGTGTCCCGGAACGGTGTCGACCCCGCGGACGAGGCCGCGTCCAAGGCTGCCTACCCGAGGCATCTCGACGACGTGCGTCGTGCGGTTCCCGCCGAGCGGCTCGTCGAGTGGCACACCGGCGACGGATGGGCGCCGCTCTGCCGAGCGATCGGGGTGCCCGAGCCCGCGGATCCGTTTCCGCACGTCAACACCACCGAGGAGACTCGAGCGTGCTCGGGCTCGACGCCTGAACGGCCCGCCGCGACGCCGCCTGCGGCGATCGGTCGGAGGACGATCGACTGAGTCCCTGGGGCTGCCGGACGTCGACCGGCAGGGTGCTGAGCGGACGATTGAGGCGGGGCGGTGTCAGCGGGCCCGTTGGGCGCGCCGGGAAGCGGCATCGTCAGTGGAGTACGCAAGCACCTGGTTCCGGTTCTCGATTTCGAGGGCTGCGGCCAGGCTCGGAGCGTCGACGTTGGCCTGCAGCGCTCGCTTTGTCATGTAGACACCGAGTGGCGCGAGCTCGGAGATCTGGACGGCGATCTCGAGCGCCCGGTCGACCAGTCGTTCAGGGGGGACCACCTCGCTCACCAGCCCGCGACGGTCGGCCTCCTCGGAGGTGACCGTCCGGCCCGTGAGCATCCAGTCCGCCGCCACGGTGACCCCCACGACGCGGGGGAGGTGGTAGCTCATGCCCATTTCGGCACCCGAGAGCCCGAGGAGGATCGCAGCGTTTCCGAACGAGGCGGCGCTCGAGCAGATGCGGATGTCCGCGGCCAGGCAGAGGGCGAGCCCGCCGCCGACACAGGGACCGTTAACGGCTGCGATCACCGGCTGCGGGAGCTCCCGGAGGACCCCGGGCAGTGAACCCATCATCTCCTGGAACTTCAGGCGGGAGGCCGACGTCCGCACGACGTCGGTCATCGACGGGCCGAAGTCGCGTATGTCGATCCCCGAGCAGAAGCCGCGCCCGGTCCCGGTGAGGACGACGGCCCGGCATTCGGGGTCGGCGGTGATCGCCGCCGCGTGCCGGCGCAGCTCGTCGACCATCGTCTCGTTGATCGCGTTGAGGCGCTCCGGCCGGTTCAGGCTGAGCAGAGCGACGCCCGGCCTCGCCGTGTCGATCGTTACCACCTCGAGCATCAGACCCGCTCGATAATCGTGGCAGTGCCCATCCCGCCGCCGGTGCACATCGCCACCAGCCCGATCGTCTTGTCGGTCCGCTCGAGCTCGTCGAGCACGGTCCCGAGGAGCATGGCCCCGGTCGCTCCGATCGGATGGCCGAGCGCGATCGCGCCCCCGTTCACATTGACTTTCTCGGGGTCGATCCCGAGGTCGCGCATCGACTTGAGGGGAACCGCCGCGAACGCCTCGTTGATCTCCCAGAGATCGACGTCGGCGGCGTTCATGCCGGCCTTCGCGAGGCACCGTTCGGCGGCCGGCCCCGGGGCGGTCAGCATGATCACGGGCTCCGACCCGACCGCGGCGGTCGCCGTGATACGGGCCCGCGGCGTCACCCCGTTGGCTCGCACCCACTCGTCCGACCCGACCACTGCGGCGGCGGCACCGTCGACCACCCCCGAGGAGTTGCCCGCATGGTGGACGTGCTCGACGTGGTCGACATGCGGGTAGCGCTCGATGCAGAGCTCGTCGAAGGTCCGGTCGCCGCCCTCGGGCACGGCCGAACCTGCGTCGGCGAAGGCGGGCCGGAGTTTTGCCAGGCCTTCGAGCGTCGACCCCGGCCGGGGGTGCTCGTCGACGGCCAGGAGGACCTGGCCCCTGTCGTCGGCGACGGGGACGATCGACCGGTCGAAGCGCCCCTCGGTGATGGCGACGGCCGCCCGGCGCTGGCTCTCGACCGCGAACGCGTCGACATCGTCCCGGCTGAAACCTTCGATCGTGGCGATGAGGTCCGCGGACACCCCTTGGGGCACGGTCGGGTAGCGCGCTCGGAAGTCGGGGTTGGCCCCGTCGATCGTCATGCTGCCGACCGTGAGGTTCCAACGGGACATCGACTCGACGCCACCGGCGAACACGAGATCCTGAGCGCCGCTCTTGACCCCCATCGCGGCGACGGTGATGGCCTGCTGGCCGGACCCGCAGAAGCGGTTGAGGGTGAGCCCCGGCACCGACTCGGGCAGCCCGGCGAGGAGCGCCGACAGCCGGGCGATGTCGTCGCCGTGATCGCCGGAGAGGATTCCGTTGCCGGCGATGACGTCCTCGATCTCGGTCGGGTCGAGACCGACCCGCGAGACCAGCGCCGTGAGGCAGAGGGCGAACAGCGCCTGGGGATGGACTCCGTGCAATCCGCCGTCGGGTCGACCTCTACCCCTCGGGGTCCTCACTGCGTCGACGAGCCATGCGTCGCCCATGATCTGTTGACCTCCCCGGCGAAGCCGGCGCTGGTGCCAGCGGTCGACGAGACCTTGGAATGTCCGAGGTCACCGCCCCCGGATCCGCTGGGGTCCGACGGCCGGTCGTCGCTGGGGCCGGCGTCGGAGCCGGCCGGGCCCCGTCGTCGATGCCCGCCGCCGCCCGCTGATTCAATAGTCCTACTCATAGCACCGCCCAGGTCGGGCGATCGATCCGACGGGAGACGACCGATGGCGTGGGACTTCTCGACCGATCCGGAATGGGCCGCCCAGCTCCGTTGGGTGGAGACCTTCGTGCGGGAGGAGTGCGAGCCCATCGACCTGATCGTGAAGGAGTCCCATGACCTCAACGACCCGGTCCGGCAGGCCCTGATCCCGCCACTGCAGGAGGTCGTGCGGGAGCGTGGGCTCTGGGCGACTCATCTGGGCCCCCATCTCGGGGGACCCGGCTACGGCCAGGTGAAGCTCGCCCTGTTGAACGAGATCCTCGGGCGCTCCGAGTGCGCCCCGATCGTCTTCGGCTCCCAGGCGCCGGACTCGGGGAACAGCGAGATCCTGGCCCACTACGGCACGCCCGAGCTGAAGCAGCGGTACCTCGAGCCGCTGCTCGCCAACGAGATCGTGTCCTGCTTCTCCATGACCGAGCCCCAGGGGGGCGCCGACCCCAAGGTCTTCACCACCTCGGCCGTGCATGACGGCGACGAGTGGGTCATCAACGGCGAGAAGTGGTTCGCCTCCTTCGCCTCGATCGCCTCGTTCCTGATCGTCATGGCCGTGACCGATCCCGATGCGCCTCCCTACGAGCGCCACTCCATGTTCGTGGTGCCGAGCGAGACCCCGGGCATGCACGTGCTCCGCGACGTCGGCCTCGGCTACCAGCCACGCGGAGGGGGACGGGAGGGATACGTCCGATACGAGAACGTGCGGGTCCCGGCCGATCACATGCTCGGGCCCCGGGGTGGAGCGTTCGTCGTGGCCCAGACCCGCCTCGGCGGGGGGCGGATCCACCACGCCATGCGGACGGTCGGCCTCGTGCGGCGCATCTTCGACATGCTGTGCGAGCGCGCGGTGTCGAGGCACACCCAGGGGGAGATGCTCGGTCACAAGCAGCTCGTCCAGGAGATGGTCGCGGACTCGTGGATGGAGATCGAGGCATTCCGGCTGCTCACGCTCCAGACGGCCTGGAAGATCGACCAGCACAACGACTACCGCGCGGTCCGGGCCGACATCTCGGCGGTCAAGGCGATGATGCAGCAGGTGCTCCACGACGTGTCGGCCCGCGCCCTGCAGCTCCACGGCTCTCTGGGCACGACGCACGAGATGCCCTTCGTGCAGTACCTGGTGGAGTCCTTTGTGCTCGGCCTCGCCGACGGACCGACCGAGGTGCACAAGGTGACCCTCGCGCGACAGCTCCTGCGGGAGTACAAGCCCGCGCCCGACGTGTTCCCGTCCGAACACCTGCTGCGCCTGCGCGAGGCGGCGGAGGCCAAGTTCGCCGACCGGCTCGCCGGGATCCCGCGGGGCTGATCAGTCGAGCAGCGCCCTCGCCCGCTCGAGAAGGCGCGAGAGGACCGGCGCCATCGCGTCGAGGTCCGGGTCGGGGCGGCTTCGGCGGCGGTTGTGCTTGACGATGAGCGACCACGTCGCCGCCGACTTGAACGCCGCCAGCGCGACGAACCAGGAGATGTCGCGGGCGGCGTGTCCCGCGGCGTCGGCGTACGCGGCGGCCAGCTCCTCGGGCGGTGGCGTCGACCCGACATAGGGGGTGGGCCGCCCGTAGGTGTGCGGGTCGGCGTTGAGGAGGAACCAGCCCAGGTCGACCCGGGGGTCGCCCACCGACCAGATCTCCCAGTCGACGACTGCCTCGATGACCTCGCCGCGGGCGAGGAGGTTGCCGAGCCGGAAGTCGCCGTGGACGATCGACGGGCCCCCTTCGGCGGGGAGCGACGAACGCAGGGTGTCGGCCACCGCCTCCCACCGGGCCACCAGCGACTGGTCGACGGTCTCGAGGAGCCGGCTCCACCGGTCGATCTCCTGTTCGGCTCCGGACCGGGGTTCGTCACCGAGACCCACGGCCACCGGTTCCACCCGATGGAGGTCGGCGAGGACCGTCGTGGCGCCCTCGAGCCTTGGTCTCACGACGGCCGGATCGGTCCCCGTCTCCTCGAGATCGAAGAGCGGCTCCATCGCCTCGCCCTCGACGAAGGACATCACGAAGAGCGGCGGGATCGCCGGTGGCGCACCGGGCTCCTCCGCCAGCACCTCGGGGACCGGGACCGGGGTCGGCTGGAGGATCCGGAGCATCCGCGCCTGACGGAGGACGTCTCGGTGGAGGACCGGCGGGACGCCGGGCGGGGCGACCTTGACCACAACGCGCCGGCCCTCTCGGCGCCCGCCGAAGGTGAGGCTGGAGGCGCCGCCCGGCATCGGCACGACGTCGACCACGCCGAGCGGTCCGAGCCGTGCGACCAGCTCGTCGAGGTCCAGTTCGGGCACTTCTCTAGTATCGGCGGTCGACGGGAGGAGGGGACCAATGGCCACGCCGTGTGAGGGGAAGGTCGCGCTGGTCACCGGCGGAAGCCGGGGGCTCGGCAAGGCGATCGCCAAGCGGCTGGCCGCCGAGGGCGCCACGGTCGCCGTCACCGCCCGGACCCTCGACCCCGACGAGAAATACGTCGGGTCGTTGCGCGAGACGTGCGAGGAGATCACCGCCGAGGGCGGGCGTGCGGTCGCGGTCCAGGGCGATCTGTCGATGGCCGAGGAGCGCGAGCGCCTCTTTTCCGAGGTCGTCGACCGGGTCGGGGCGCCCGACATCCTCGTGAACAACGCCGCCGTGACGTTCCTCCGACCGCTCGACGAGTTCCCGGAGCGTCGCGCCAAGCTCATGGTGGAGATGCACGTGATCGCGCCGCTGCATCTGTCCCAGCTGTCGCTGCCGACCATGCGCGAGCGGGGGCGGGGGTGGATCTTGAACATCACCTCAGTCGGCGGAGACCTGCCGTCCGGACCGCCGTTCTCCGACTTCGACCGGACCGCCGGGTTCGGGATCTACGGGACCTGCAAGGCGGCGCTGAACCGGCTGACGGTCAGCCTGGCCGCCGAGCTGTATGACGACGGCATCGCCGTCAACGCCGCCGCGCCGTCCAACCCGGTCGCCACGCCCGGGGCCGGGACGCTCGATCTCGCCAAGTCCGACACCGAGGACATCGGGCTGATCACCGAGACCGCCTTTCTGCTGTGCACGGCCGACCCGAAGACGCTGACCGGGCAGATCGTGCACACCCAGCCGTTCCTCCGCGAGACCGGCTGGTTGAAGTAGTCGAAGCTGCGAGCGGGGTCGTGCCCGCCATCGGTGACGGCCTCCGCCCGTCCGTTACCGTGCTGGTGTGGGGGAGGGTTCCGGACCGGGTCGGCCGTTCGAGCCGCCTTCTCCGGCCCTCGTCCCGCTGGCCCGCTTCCATGTGGAGCTCGGGCCTCCCTTCGAGCTCGGACCCGGCCCGGGCGGCCGCCGGCGCATCATCCCGATCGTGGGCGGGCACTTCGACGGTCCGCGGCTACGTGGCACCGTCGAGCCGATGGGGGCGGACTGGCAGCTCGTATGGACCGACCGGACCGCGGTGATCGACACGCGCTACACGTTGCGCACCGACGACGGCGTGCTCCTCTACCTGGCCACCCGGGGTTTCCGGACCGGACCCGAAGAGGTCCTCGTCCGACTCGCCGCCGGTGAGGAGGTCGACCCGAATGACTACACCTTCCGGGTGGTCTGCTCCTTGGAAACCCCCGACGGTCCGTACTCATGGCTGCGCAGCCGGATCGTCCTCGCCTCTGCGATGCGGCTTCCGGGAGCAGTGGTCTATGACGCGTACGAAGTGTGCTGACCGCCGGTGCAGGGCGCCGGTTCGAGGTCGCGGCGGGGAGGTGGGATGAGCTTCCAGCCGTATGAGCGGCCGATCCGGACCGCCATCGTCGGCCTGGGCCGGATCTACGACCTGAACGTGAGGGCGTATCTGGACAACCCCGAGGCTGAGGTGGTCGCACTGGTCGACCCCGACACCGAGCGACGGGACCAGCGCGCGGCCGATTGGCCCGGCGTGCCGACCTTCGCCACCGCGGCCGAGCTGGCCAAGGCCCGTGTGGAGGTCGACGCCGTGGAGGCCTTGTTGCCCATCCCGCTCCATGTCGACGGGGTGCTCGAGCTCCTCGGGAACGGCTGGCACGTCAATCTGCAGAAGCCGCTGTGCAACGACCTCGCCGGGGCGGAGCGATTGCGCGACGCCGCCCTCGACCACGACCGGATCGTGCGGGTCATGGAGAACTACCTCTTCTACGAACCCCTGCTGAAGCTGAAGGAGATCGTCGACTCGGGCGAGCTCGGAGAGATCGCCGGCTACCACATGAAGATGGTCGGTAGCGGCCGCGGCGGCTGGGACGTGCCGGCGAGCACCTGGGACTGGCAGTTCGCCCAGATGCGAGAGGGGCGGGGCATCCTCGTCTTCGACGACGGGTGGCACAAGTTCTCGACTGCCCGGTGGCTGTTCGGCCCCGTCCGCGAGGTGCGGGCCTGGATCGGCTCGACCGAGGTGTTCCCGACCATCGAGATCGACGCGCCGACCACCGTCGTCTGGGAACACGAGAACGGGATCCGCGGCGTGTGGGACGTGACGCTCGCCCCGGACCTGTACCTGCGGTCGGACTACTACACGAACGACGAGCGGTGGGAGGTGACCGGCCGACGGGGTTTCGCCCGGGTCAACCGGTGCACCGGCCGGGGGATCCAGGAGCCGAGCTTCGAGGTCTACGTCGACGGCGAGCTGCGGTCGTTCCACGCGCTGGACGACGACTGGGCCAGCAGCTTCCGGGACTCCGGACGCCACTGGCTGCGCTGGCTGCGCGGCGGCGAGGGGCCGCTCTTGTGGTCGCTCGACGACGCTCTCGACGTGCTCCGTTTCGCGCTGGCCGCCTACGAAAGCAGCGCGGCGGGCGGCAAGGGCGTCGACCCGGCGTCGCTCGGGTAAGACCGAGCCGCCTCAGACCGAGTCGACGAGCTTCTTCACCGTCTCCAGCACGTCGACCGGGCGCTGGCCGCCGGTCGGGACCGGCGCCACCTGGAGGTGGGTGACCCCGGCCTCGGCGTAGGCGGCGATCCGCTCGGCCACCCACTTCTCTGGCCCGCACAGCGACATCGACTCGATCAGCCCGGCCGGGATCGCCGCCTCGGCCTCGGCCTTCTTCCCCGACAGGTAGAGGTCCTGGACCTCCTCGGCCTCCTTCTCGTATCCGTAGCGGCGGACCAGGTCGTTGTAGAAGTTCTGGCCCCGGGCGCCCATGCCCCCGACGTACAGGGCGAGCTGGGGTCGGGACCGCTCGCGCAGCGCCACGACGTCGTCGCCCTCGCCGATCGCCACCATGCCGCCCGCGGTGATCTGAAGCGGCCCGAGCGCCGGGTCACGCTTGGACCGACCGGCGGCCAGGGCGTCGCCCCAGACCGCAGCGGCCTTGTCCGGCGCGAAGAAGATGGGGATCCACCCCTCGGCGACCTCCGCCGTCATGGCCACGTTCTTCTCGCCGATCGAGGCGACCCACACCGGGATCCGCGACCGAACCGGGTGCCCGATGATCTTGAGCGGCTTGCCGAGCCCGGTGCCCTGGCCGGCCGGCAGCGGGACCCGGAGCGTCCGGCCCTCGTAGCTGAGCGGCTCCTCGCGGGCCCACACCTTGCGGCAGATGTCGATCGTCTCGCGGGTGCGCTGCAGCGGCGCCTCGTAGGCGACGCCGTGCCAGCCCTCGATGACCTGGGGTCCGGAGGCGCCCAGCCCGAGGTGGAACCGGCCTTCGCTCAGCGCGTCGAGGCCCGCCGCGGTCATCGCGATGAGCGCGGGGGTCCGCGAGTAGATCGGGAGGATGGCCGAACCGATCTCGACCCGCTCGGTCAGGCCGGCGATGTAGCCCATCAGGCTGGGGGAGTCGTACCCATAGGCCTCGGCGACCCACACGAGGTCGAGACCGGCGTGCTCGAACTCGGCCACCTGCCGGGCCGCCTCGCGGAACCCCCCGTCGTACCGGAGCATCGTGGCGATCTTCACCGGGCCCCCTCTCGTCTCGTCCGGGCCGCGCCCGTGACTGCCCCGATCGTGCCACCACCGGCGGGGCGCCCGCACCCCGCGGTACTCGGACTACCCGGCCCGGCGCGCGTAGAGGTCGCGCAGGAGCCCCACCTCGGCGCCGTGGTGGGACAGCTCGTGGAGCACGTGCAATGCCAGGTCGACCGTGTTCGCGGTCGCGTACGGGCCCCACTTCGGCCCGATCGGGCTCCACCACCGCTCCTCGTCGATCGTCTCGATGCCCTCCCGCCATGGGCGGTAGTTGGCCTCGCAGTAGGAGGGGACCTCGGCCGCCAAGCCGGGGAACGTGAGATCCTGCGCGGTCAGCGTGCCGTCGCCGAACAGCCGGTCGGCGAAGCCCCCGATCGCCATCCCGGCGATGTGGCCGATCCTCCAGGCGATGGTGGTGATGGGCGCGGGCTCCGGGGCGGGCGAGTTGCCGCTCGCGCCGTCGATCCTCCACACGCCGTGCTCGTCGGGGTGGATCGACCAGCACCCCTCGACCGGCTCCCACAGGTACTCGTCGTCGGTCAGGCCGTCGAGTCGGTGGACGAACTGCCCCCAAACGTGGTCGAAGGCCTCCGCGATCGAGGTTCCCGTGCGCTCCATGCGCCCATTCCACTCGACCGCTGCGACGCGGGTTCGCCCGGGTCCTCAGGCACTCCCGTGGGACGGCGCCGGGTCGGGCTCGAGCACGTAGCCGATCCCGGGGGCGGTGCGGATCAGGCGGCCGGGGGCATCGCCGAGCTTCTGGCGGAGCCGGTGGATATAGGCGTGCAGGTACTGGGACTCGCGCCCGTACCCCGGACCCCAGACTGCCGACAGGATCATCTCGTGGGTGCAGGTCCTCCCCGCGTGGCCGGCCAGGAAGGCCAGGACGGCGAACTCCCGGGCGGTCAACTCGACCCTTCGGCCGGTCAGGAGTGTCTCCCGATGGACGAGGTCGAGCTCGAGCTCGCCCACCGACAGCGTCTGGGGACGCGACCCGTTCGGTTCGAGCGGTCGGCGGAGCGCCACTCGGAGGCGGGCCTCGAGCTCGGCCATCCCGAAGGGTTTGGTGACGTAGTCGTTGGCGCCTCCGTCGAGCGCGGCGACTTTCCGATCCTCGGTCTCGATGGCCGACAGGACGATGATCGGGACCTCGCTCCACTGCCGGATGCGGCGGCACACCTCGACCCCGTCGATATCGGGAAGCCCGAGGTCGAGGATCACGATGTCAGGCGACAACCGCGCCGTAGTTGAGATGCCCTGCTCGCCGTTGGCCGCGGTGAGCACCTCGTGCCCCCCAGCCCGAAGTCCGAGCCGGAGGGCCCGGAGCAGAGCCGGGTCGTCGTCGATGACGAGCACGGTCGCCACTACAGGTCCGCCTTGGTGTCCTGATGCACGGGGAGCGTGAACACAAAACGGGCGCCACCACCTGGGGCGTCCTCCACCCAGATCTTCTGGTGGTGCGCCTCGACGAAGGTCTTGGCGATGGCAAGCCCGAGTCCGGCCCGACCCCCGGTGTCGAAGCGGACGAAGCTCTGGAACACCGACTCGCGCTCGGCGACCGGCACGCCGTTGCCCCGGTCGGTGACCGAGACGGCCACCAGGTCGCCGTCGGCACGCCCCGCGATGACGATCGGCGCGCCCGGCGGGGAGTGCCGTTCCGCGTTGTCCACGAGATTGGTGATGACTTGGCCGATGAGCACCGCGTCGACGTCCACCTCGGGGAGGGAGTCGAGGCGGTCGAGGCCGACCTCGCGGTCACCGAGGGCCGGTCGCAGCCCCGCCAGTGCCTCCCCGACCAGGTCGAGCACCGGCTGGGCCCGGATCTCAGGATGGAGGACTCCGCTCTGGTATCGGTTCATGTCGAGGAGGCTGGTGACGAGGCGGGTGAGCCGGTCGGTCTGCTGGTCCAGGAGCTCGTAGAGCTCGCGGGTGTCGGGACCCGAGAGGCTGGCGTCGGGAGCGAGGAGTGTGGAGGTGGCCACCTTCATGGTGGCGAGAGGCGTGCGGAGGTCGTGGGACACGGCGCCGACGAGGTCCCGGCGGACCTGGTCGACCTCTTCGAGCAGCCTGGTGCGCTGCGCCTGGGTCCGGAGCTGCACCCGTTCGAGAGCGAGGGCGGCGTGGTTGACGAAGGTGCGCAAGAGCGCCCCGTCGGCGGCCGAGGCCGACAGCCCTCGGAATGCCAGCAGGCCGACCGGTCCGCTCGCCGCCGCGAGCACGAGGGTTTGGAGCCCACCGGCAATTCCCACCCGCACCAGCACGCCCGCTTCCGGCTCGACGGCGGCCAGGTCGGCGGCCGACAGCGTCTGGCCGGCCGAGGCGGCCACGGCGAGGCGACCGCCGCCGGGGAGCAACAGCGCGACCCCATCGACGTCGAAGACGGTGTCGATGGCGGTGACGATCGTTTCGAGCAGTTCGTCGAGTGAACCGTTCTCGACCAGGAGCTCGGAGAGCGCGAACAACCGCCGGGCTTCCTCCTCCCGTCGCAGGGCGGCACTGCGGGCTGTCCGGAGATGCGCCGCCACCTGGGCCACCAGGAGCATCACGACCACGTACACGCCGAGAGCCACCCAGTTCTGGCCGTCCCCCACGGTGAGTGTGTTGTAAGGAGGGATATAGGCGAAGTCGTAGACGAGGAACCCCGAGACCACGCCCGCCACCCCGCCGGGGTAGCCGCCCAGGATCACCCCCACGACCACTGGCAACACCAGCACGAGGCCGGCGGTGGCGACGGCGACGTGGGAGCGCCAGGGCAACATCGCCGCCCCGAGGGCGAAGGCGGCCGCCACTCCGACCGCGGGTCCGGCCAGGCGGGTACGCACGGGCCCATTGTCCTACAGCCGAGCCAACGGCCGGTCGGGGCGCCGGTTCAGAGAATTTTCAGACGATCTGGCCCAAATGAAGATCGCGTTCAGCCCGCCGGGTCGAAGATCGACTCCGTGGCTGACTTTCTCGTGGTGGTCGGGATCATCGGTTTTGCCGTGGTCATGCTCGGCCTCGTCTGGGCGCTGGAGCGGGTGTGACGGCGGTCCAGGGGGTCCTGCTTGCGGTGTCGATGGCGGTGTTCATCTACCTGGGCGTGGCCATGTTCAAGCCCGAGTGGTTTTAGATGGGCTTCACCTGGACCATCGTTGTCCTTGTCGTCGCCTTAGGGCTCACCTGGCGATACCTGGGCTCGTACATGGCCGCCGTCTTCGAAGGCCGTGTGCAATTCCTGGCGTGGGCGGAGCGGCCGTTCTACCGCCTCCTCAATACCAGCCCCGAGCAGGAGCAGTCCTGGAAGCGCTACGCCGGCTCGACGGTGATCTTCTCCGGCGCGTTCGTCGGTATCGGCTACCTGCTGCTCAGGATTCAAGGGTCGCTGCCGCTCAACCCACAGCACTTGGGCGCCGTCCCGCCGGCGCTCAGCTTCAACACGATCGTGTCGTTCATGACGAACACGAACTGGCAGAACTACGGCGGAGAGTCGACCATGTCGTACTTCTCCCAAATCGGTGTGCTCACGGTGCAGCAGTTCGTGAGCGCGGCGGTCGGGATCGCGGTGGCGATCGCGATGGTGCGCGGGTTCTCCCGCCGCAATTCGCCCACGATCGGGAACTTCTGGGTCGACATCACCCGTTGCATGCTGTACATCCTCCTCCCCATTGCCTTCCTCGCCGGGATCATCGCGGTCGGCCAAGGGGCCGTGCAGACCCTGGCCGGGCCGGTCGTCGTGCACGATTCGCTGAACGGCGTCACCCAGACCATCGCCCGTGGTCCAGCGGGATTTATGGGACCGATCATGCAACTCGGGACCAACGGAGGCGGGTTCTTCAATGTCGACCTGGCCCATCCGTTTGAGAACCCAACGGCGTTCACCAATCTGTTCTACATCTGGCTGACGCTCTCAATCCCGTTCGCGCTGACCTACACCTTCGGCAAGATGGTCGGCAGCATCCGCCACGGCCGCGCCTTGCTGGCGGCCATGGTGATCATTTTCGGGTGTTGGGTGAGCTTCACCGCCTACTCCGAGCACCAGGGCAACCCCGCGGTTGTCGCCGCTGGGGTCACCCAGACCAACACCGGGAACACCGAGGGCAAAGAGGTCCGCTTCGGCGACACGAGCAGTGCCCTCTTCAACATCTCGATGACCCAGACCTCGGACGGTGCCGTCGACAGCCAGACCGACTCGTACAACCCGATGGGCGGCTTCGGCCCCCTTACCGGCATGATGCTGGGCGAGGTCACCCCCGGCGGGGTGGGAAGCGGGATCTACACGATCCTCATTTACGCCGTCATCGCCGTGTTCATCGGCGGATTGATGATCGGGCGGACACCCGAGTACCTCGGCAAGAAGATCCAGGCCAAGGAGGTGAAACTGGCCGGGCTCGGGGCGCTCGTCATGCCCCTCATCGTGCTGGTCATCACCGGCATCGCGGTGTCGATCCACGCTGGTCGGGCCGGCCCACTCAACAGCGGACCTCATGGGTTCAGCGAGATCCTCTACGCCCTCACCTCACAGGGGAACAACAACGGATCGGCCATGGCCGGGCTCACCGGGAACACGCCGTTCTACAACGTGGTCGGCGCCATCGACATGCTGATCGGCAGGTTCGGCATCATGATCCCGGCCTTGGCTCTGGGTGGGTCGTTGGCGGCCAAGAACACCGTTCCGGTATCCCTCGGGACATTCCGGACCGACAACACCATGTTCATCGGGTTGGTCATCGGCGTGATCTTGATCATCGGCGGCCTGACCTTCTTCCCAGCAGTGTCGCTCGGCCCGATCGTCGAGCAGTTGAGCCATGGAAAGTTCTTCTAATGCCTGCCCCTGAGACCGAAGGTATGCAACCAAACGGCACGATGACCGCTCCGAGCGCTGGAGCCGGCCCGACGCTGGCGCACGGCGTCGCCCAGGCGCGGAGCCTCTTCGACCGGGAGATCCTCGGCAAGGCCGCGATTGACTCGTTCAAGAAGCTCCTTCCCACGGTGCAGATCAAGAACCCGGTGATGTTCGTGGTCCTCGTCGGCACCATCGTGACTTTCATCGAGGCCATCGCTCACCCGGGGATCTTCACCTGGAGCATCACGATCTGGCTCTTCCTGACGGTGATGTTCGCCAACTTCGCCGAGGCCATGGCCGAGGGCAGGGGCAAGGCCCAGGCCGACACTCTGAGGCGGATGCGCGCGGAGACCGAGGCACGCCGGCTTCTACCAGATGGAACCGAGGAGCGTGTCGCCGCATCAGCGCTGGCAAAGGGTGATCTGGTCGTCTGTGAAGCCAACGACCTGATCCCTTCCGATGGTGAGATCGTCGAGGGAATCGCATCGGTCGACGAGTCCGCCATCACCGGGGAGTCCGCCCCGGTCATCCGAGAGTCGGGAGGTGACCGTTCGGCTGTTACCGGGGGGACCAAGGTGCTCTCCGACCGTATCGTCGTGCGGATCACGGCAGAGCGCGGCCACACGTTCCTCGACCGCATGATCATGCTCGTAGAGGGGGCCAACCGCCAGAGGACACCCAACGAGATCGCCCTCACGATCCTCCTGGCGGTGCTGACGATCGTGTTCCTCCCTGTGGTGGTGACCCTCCAAACGTTCGCCCACTACTCCGGGGCGACCGTGTCGGTGGTCATCTTGGTCTCACTCCTCGTGTGCCTGATCCCGACCACCATTGGTGCCCTGCTGTCGGCGATCGGCATCGCGGGAATGGATCGCCTGGTGCAGCGAAACGTGCTCGCCATGAGCGGTCGAGCGGTGGAGGCGGCGGGTGACGTCCAGACGTTGCTCCTCGACAAGACGGGCACCATCACGATGGGCAACCGTATGGCCTCGGATTTCTATCCAGTCGGCGGGCACAGCGAAGAGGAGGTGGCGGACGCCGCGCAGCTCGCCTCCTTGGCCGACGAGACACCCGAGGGTCGTTCCATCGTCGTCCTGGCGAAGGAGCGCTTTTCGATCCGGGAGCGCGAGATGGGCGCTGGGCACGCTTTCATCCCCTTCTCGGCAACCACGCGTATGTCGGGAATCGATGTGGATGATCGCAAGATCCGGAAGGGGGCCGTCGATTCCGTTAAGCGCTGGGCGACCGAGCAAGGGGGCACCGTCCCTTCTGATCTCGACCCGATTGTTGACCGGATCTCCCGCGCCGGGTCGACCCCGCTGGTGGTCGCCGAAGGCCAGGAGCTGCTCGGCGTCATCGAGCTGAAGGACGTGGTGAAGCAGGGCATCCGGGAGAAGTTCGACGAGATGCGCGCGCTCGGGATCCGTACGGTGATGATCACCGGGGACAACCCGCTGACCGCGGCTGCGATCGCGCAAGAGGCGGGAGTCGACGACTTCTTGGCCGAAGCGACTCCTGAGGCGAAGATGGCCCTGATCAAGTCCGAGCAAGAGGGCGGGAAACTCGTCGCGATGACCGGCGACGGCACCAACGACGCCCCAGCTCTCGCCCAGGCCGACGTCGGAGTGGCCATGAACACCGGGACGACCGCGGCCAAGGAGGCCGGGAACATGGTCGATCTCGACTCCAACCCGACGAAATTGATCGACGTGGTGGAGATCGGCAAGCAGCTGTTGATCACCCGTGGCTCGCTCACCACCTTCTCGATCGCCAACGACGTGGCCAAGTACTTCGCCATCATCCCGGCTCTGTTTGCAGCCACGTATCCGCAGCTCCAGACCCTCAACATCATGAAGCTGCACAGTCCGGAGTCGGCCGTGCTCTCGGCGGTGATCTTCAACGCCCTGGTGATCGTGGCCCTCATCCCGCTCGCATTGCGGGGCGTCAGGTTCCGGGCGACCACCTCGGCAGCCATCCTGCGCCGCAACGTCTGGATTTATGGGGTCGGCGGAATCGTGGCTCCGTTCATCTTCATCAAGCTGATCGACCTCATCCTGGTCGCTCTTCACGCTTACTGATCGCGAGCCCTCACATGATCTCTAATCTCCGCCGCTCGATCGTCTCGATCGTGGTCATCACGCTCTTCTTCGGGTTCGTCTACGCCTTCGTAGGCACCGGAGTTGCCCAACTCTTGTTCCGGCACCAGGCCGACGGGTCGATCACCGCCAACGGGTCCACCTTGATCGGACAGAACTGGTCGGACACGGTTTGCCCGGGACATCCGCTGGGAAGTTGTGTATTCCAAGGCCGTCCCGACGACCTGGGTCCCTACGCCGCCAACCCGAAGGAGCACAGCTCCGGCGGGGACAACCCCCTCGTGGCCAACGGCGTGTCGGGCGAATCCGGGGCGACCAACCTCGGGCCCCGGTCCAAGGTCCTGCTGACAAACACTGAGGCGCTGGTGGCTTACTGGCACAAGCGCGGGGTCAACCCGACCCCGGACCTGGTCACCACCTCGGGCAGTGGTCTTGACCCCGACATCAGCCAACAGGACGCCATCGTCCAGATCCCGATGGTGTCGAACGCGACCGGGATCTCCCCCTCCCGGCTCCGGGCCCTGATCTCCCGTCAAACCCAGGGCCCGGAGCTGGGATTCCTTGGCTCCAGCTACATCGACGTCCTGCAGCTGAACGAGGCCCTGGCCAAGATGCGATGAGCCAGGAGCCGGGTTCCGGCGCCAGCTCACGAAGCCTCCCGCTTGTCCTCGAGCTGGGCTCGGCGTTCGACCGGTGTCGATTGGCGGTAGGCGGGGTGATCGTGTCGGCCCGCACCGCCCCGGACGAGGCCGGGCCCCGCTCCCTCGGGTTCCGGTGCACGCTCGACGACGGCAGCGGCCAGGTCGACCTCCTGTTCCTCGGCCGCAACCGGGTGCCGGGTCTCGTCGTCGGCGCCCGGTGCCACATCGAAGGCACCGCCCGGCTGGAGCACGGCAGGCTCACCGTGTGGAACCCTCTCTACCGGTTGGAGCCTGGGGGGTGCCCCGACCAGCGCCTACCCTGAGAACTGGTGAGCGAGAACCGACCATCGGCTATGTCCTCGTCGGAGCCGACCATCGCCGACCTCGCCGACGACATCGAGCCGGCCGGCCACTTCCGGGTGTATCTCGGAGCGGCGCCTGGGGTCGGGAAGACCTACGCCATGCTCTCCGAGGGGCTCCGCCGGTGCCAGCGTGGCACCGACGTGGTGATCGGGTTCGTCGAGCCCCACGGCCGGCCCCAGACCCAGGGCATGTGCGAGGGCCTGGAGACGGTCCCCCGCAAGATGGTGGAGTACCGGGGATCGGTGTTCCCCGAGATGAACCTGGCCGCGGTGTTGGCCCGCCACCCCAAGGTCGCGCTGGTCGACGAGCTGGCTCACACCAACGTGCCGGGATCGGGGCCGCACGAGAAGCGCTGGCAGGATGTCCACGAGCTGCTGGACGCCGGAATCGACGTGATCTCGACGGTCAACATCCAGCACCTCGAGAGTATCGCCGACTCGGTCGAGCAGATCGCGGGGGTCCCGATCCGCGAGCGCGTCCCCGACTGGGTGCTCCGCAAGGCCGACCAGATCGAACTCATCGACTCCTCGCCCGAGCAGCTGCGCCGCCGGATGCTGCACGGGAACATCTATCCGACTGCCAAGGTGCCCCAGGCCCTCACGCACTTCTTCCGCACCGACAACCTGATCGCGTTGCGCGAGCTGGCCCTGCGGTTCCTGGCCGACGAGACCGAGGACGAGCTGCTCGACCACCTGGCCCGCTACCAGACCGAGGTGCTCTGGGAGACGAGCGAACGGATCCTGGTGGCGGTGATCACGGCACCGGGGACAGAGGCGATCATCCGACGGGCGTCGAGAATGGCCTCACGCATCAAGGCCGACCTGCACGTGGTGCACGTTCGTTCGAGCGAGGGCAGCGGCCGCTCGGATGAGGCGAGGCTCGCGGCGCTGCGCCAGCTTTGTGAGGACGTCGGCGCCGACTGGACCGATGTCGAGAGTGACGACCCGGCACAGGCCATCATCGAGCACGCCAAGCGACGCCAGATCACCCAGATCGTCCTCGGCTCAAGCCAGCGGGGCCGGCTCCAGGAGCTGATGGGCGGCGGGTCGGTCGTGCGCAAGGTGTCGCGTGGGGCCGCCGACGCTGGCATCGACCTGCACATCATCGCCCGCCGCCACGTCGAGCCCGCCGACGCCCAGGCGGTGGGGGAGACCGAGTCGTAGGGCTCGATCGTCCACCCGACGGCGGCCGGCTCGACAGGTCCATAATTCCCACCTCGGAGGGAGGTGGGCCATGGCCGTTCAGCTGAACCACACGATCGTCCGGGTCGACGACAAGAAGGCCGCCGCCGGGTTCCTGGCCGAGATCCTCGGGCTCGACCCGCCGGTGCCGTTCGGCCCGTTCATGTGCGTCGAGACCGCCAACGGGGTGAGCCTCGACTACGACGACCGAGGGGCCCCGGTCCCGGCGCACTACGCCTTCTTGGTTTCCGAGGAGGAGTTCGACGCGATCTTCGCCCGGGTCACCGAACGCGGGCTGACCTACTGGGCGGACCCGATGCACCAGCAGGTCAACCAGATCAACGGCCACGGCCGGGGCTTCTACTTCGAGGACCCGGCTGGCAACAACCTCGAGGTCCTCACCCGGGTCTACGGGACCTGATCGGGGGTCCGGGCCGTCAGGCCTTGTCGAGGTCGGCCAGCGTGCGGTGGAGCGCGGCGAGCCGGTCGGCGCCGATCCGATCCGAAAGCGCCGCCTCGAACGTCTCGACCGCGTCGGCGATGACGTTCGCCGCCGCCTCGCCACGCGCAGTCAGGCGGAGGAGGGTGCGCCGGCGGTCCTCGGGGTAGGGGAGCCGCTCGACGTAGCCGGTCCCGACCAGGGTGTCGACGAGCTGCCCGACCGCCTGCTTCGTGATGTCCATCCGGGCGACCAGATCGCGGGCGCTCGCACCGGGGATCGTGAGCACGCTCAGCGCCCAGATGCCCTGCTGGGGGAGGTCGCCGAACCCCTCACCCCGGAGCGCCTCGGTGACCGGGACCCGGAAGCTCCGCACCGAGCGGCGCAGCAGCCAGTTGAGGGCGTCGGGATCATGCGGCGGGGGGAGCGGCGCACCGGACCGCCGGCGGGACGGAGCCACCGGGCCAGTGTAGGTCAAGAGATTGGTCAGTCAGGTTTCTTGACCTTCTTCCCCGGTTCTGTCAGTGTGTCGTGCGTGCCCGAGACCCTGAACCCCGCGACGGCCCGCCGCCGGCTGCGCGCACGGGGACCCGCCGCCCTCGCGATCGCCGTGCTGGGCGTCCTGCCACTCGCGGCCGCAACGCCGTCGGGAGCGGCGGTCGGCACCGGCCCCGACGCCGCCGGGGTGACGTGGCTGTGCCGGCCCGGGCTGCCCGGTGACCCGTGCCTCTCCCCCGAATCGGCCACCTCGGTCGCGGCAGGCGGGACGAAGACGGTGGTCCCGCTTCGGCCGGCGGCCAACCCGAAGTTCGACTGCTTCTACATCTACCCGACCGTCACCGCGAGCGCCGCCGGCACCAACACCGGCACCCGGGTGACCGCGGCCGAGCAGGGCGCCGCCGTCTCCCAGGCCTCCCAGTTCTCCCAGGTCTGCAACGTGTGGGCGCCCACCTACCGCCAGCGGACCGCCGCGTCGCTCGCCCTGGGGCTGGGGAACGACCCGTCCGCCGACCTCGTCTCCTACGACTCGCTTCTCAAGGGCTGGAAGGACTACCTCACCCACGACAACCACGGCCGGCCGATCATCCTGCTCGGGCACTCGCAGGGCGCGGCCAACGCGATCCGCCTGCTGCGCGGGGTCTTCGACAACGACCCGGCGCTCCGGTCCCGTCTCGTGGTCGCGATGATCATGGGGGGCAACGTCCAGGTGCCGACCGGCATGACGGTCGGCGGGAGCTTCGCCCACATCCCAGCGTGCACGCGGACCGGTGAGACCGGCTGCGTCATCGCCTACTCGTCGTTCTCGGGGACGCCGCCGGCCGACTCGCTGTTCGGTCGCCCCGGCGCAGGGGTCAGCCTCCAGTCGGACCAGCGGGTGTCGGCGGACCAGCAGGTGCTCTGCACCAATCCGGCCGACCTCGGGAGCAAGGCATCCGCGAGCCTGAGCCCGCTCTTCCCGTCCACGGTCAGCTCCACCGGCGAGCCGTGGGTGACCTACCCGGGGCTCTACACGGGGACATGCGAGAGCCAGGGCGGGGCGACGTGGCTGCAGGTGACCGCGCGTCCGGGCGATTCCCGACCGGTGGTGACCGAGACCCTCGGGCCGACCTGGGGCCTCCATCTCGACGACGTCAACCTGGCGCTCGGCGACCTGGTCAACGACGTGCGGGCGGCCGAGGCCGCCTACAAGGGACCGCGCTAGGAGCTCAGCGGTTGTAGTTGCGGTACGCCCGGCGTCGGGCGACCAGCCGGAGGAGCTTGCGCACGAGAAAGAACACGGTGCGACCCTACCGCCGGCGCGGCGCCAGGAGGGGAGCGCGATCGCCGTCCGGTACCCTGTGCGCCCGTGGCGCCAGGGACCGCGACGGGAGACGGCGAACGGCTGGAGGTCCGGGCCGTGCTCTTCGACCTGGGCGGGGTGCTCACCACCGGGCCCTGGGAGGGGTTCGCGGCCTACGAACGCGCGCAGGGGCTCCCCGACGGGCTTCTCCGGAGGTTGAACTCGACCAACGCCGACACGAACGCGTGGGCCCGCTACGAGCGCGGCGAGGTGGACTTCGCCGGGTTCTGCGACCTGTACCGCGCCGAGGGTCAAGCGCTCGGCCACGAGGTCGACCCGGTGGAGGTGATTGGGGCGATGCGTGGCGAGATGCGTCCCGAGATGCTCGACGCGGTCCGGTTCTGCCGGTCCCGGTACAAGACCGCCGCCCTCACCAACAACTTCGTCGCGATCGAAGCGGAGCGGCGGACCGACACGCTCGGGTACTTCGGCGACCTCTTCGACACCGTGGTCGAGTCGAGCAAGGTGGGCATCCGCAAGCCCGATCCCCGCTTCTACGAGCTGGCCTGCGACGCCCTCGGGGTCCAGCCCACCGAGGCGGTGTTCCTGGACGACCTCGGGGTGAACCTGAAGCCGGCCCGGGCGATGGGGATGCGCACGATCAAGGTGGTCACCGGGCACCAGGCGGTGGCCGAGCTCTACGAGATCCTCGGGGTCGCGCCCGACGACTGGGTGCCGGAGCCCGCGTAGAAGGGCGAGTGGTGACCGGTCCGCTGGACGACATCCGCGTCGTCGAGATCGCCAACTGGATCGCGGCGCCGAGCGCCACGGCGCTGATGGCCGACATGGGCGCGTCGGTGATCAAGGTCGAGCCGCCGGGCGGCGACTCGATGCGCAACAAGCTCCGCCAGCCCCGGTTCCCCGAGGGTGTGGAGGGCACCGACGTCGTCTTCCAGCTCGACAACCGGGGCAAGCGCTCGATCGCGCTGGATCTCGGCCACGAGCGAGGACAGGAGCTGGTGCGCGAGCTGATCGACACCGCCGATGTGCTCGTGACCAACCTCAACCGATCGCGCCTCGACCGCTACGGGCTCGGCCCCGAGACGCTGCGCGCCCGCCACCCCCGCCTCGTGTTCGCGTGGGTCACCGGCCAGGGCACGACCGGGGCGGACGCCGACCGGCTGGCCTTCGACGTCACGGCGTTCTTCGGCCGCGGCGGCGTCACCGGCCTCCTCGGCGAGCCCGATGCCCCCCCGGTGGCGCCGCGCTCGGGCCAGGGTGACCACCCGACCGGCCTCGCGATCCTGGTGGCGATTCTGGCGGCGCTGCGCGACCGGGACCGGACCGGCGAGGGCCAGCTGGTCGAGACCGCCCTGATGCGGGTGGGGGCCTGGACCGTCGGCGCCGATGTGGCCGCGGCGCTGGTCGACCGGCGTCAGCCCAACCGGCGGAGCCGCCTGCACCCGTTCTCGCCGATGAACACCTCCTACCGATGTGCCGACGGCGCGTGGCTCATCCTCTCGTCGCACGACCAGGCGACCTGGCCCCGGTTCTGCGCGGCCGCCGGCCGGCCGGAGCTCGCCACCGACGAGCGCTTCGCCACCGCGCCGGACCGCTTCGCCCGCGCCGAGGAGCTGGTGGCGATCTTCGACGGGCTGTTCGGGGCCGAACCCTTCGACCACTGGCCGCCCCGGCTCGCCGGGACCGGGGTCATCTTCTCGAAGATGGTCGAGCTCCCCGAGCTGGTGGAGGACCCGGCGGCCCGCGCGATGGGCATGTTCGCCACCCTGACCCATCCGGCCATGGGGACCTTCGAGACCCTCGAGGCCCCCTTCCGTTTCGAGCGCTCGGAGGTGGCGGCCCGGGGCCCGGCGCCCGAGGTGGGCCAGCACACCGACGAGGTCCTGGCCGAGCTCGGGAAGACCCCCGCGGCGGTGGCCGAGCTGCGCCGGGCCGGGGTGGTGGGGGTGGCCGCCCCGGGCGAACCTCAGTCCAGACGGCGCAGCTCCACGCGGTAACGCGACGCCAGTCGCGTGTAGTGGCGGACCGCGTTTTCGACCCAGTTCGGGATCTCGGGGGTGGGGCGGGTCCGGGCCGGCACCCCGAGCGCGAGATGCCCGGTCGGCACGACCTTGCCCTCGGCGACGACCGCGCCGGCGGCCACCGCCGCCCCCGGCTCCACCTCGGCCCGGTTGAGCACGACCGAGCCCGAGCCGATCAGGCAGCCGTCGCCGATGCGGCAGCCCTCGAGGTGGGCGTTGTGGCCGATCACGCAGCCGCGCCCGATCCGGGTCGGGAAGCTCGGCGTCGTGTGCAGGACCGTCCCGTCCTGGATGGAGGTGCCCTCGCCGATCTCGATGAAGCCCGAGTCGCCCCGCGCGACGGCCCCCGGCCACAGCGACGCCTCGGCGCCGACGCGGACGTCGCCGATCACCACCGCGTCGGGGTGGACGAAGGCGAGCTCGTGGATCTGGGGCGCGAGATCGCCCAGCGCATACAGCGCCATCAGTGGGCCGGGCCGGGGTGCGAGGCCCGGCCGGAGCGGGTCAGGAGTCGGCCGACGCCGCCGCCGCGGCCTCCCGGTCCTTCGCGACCTCGTCGTAGGTGGCGTAGTCGGAGCCGGTGTCCTCCGCGAACTCGTACTCGAGCAGCCCGGCCTCCCCCCACGCCTGGCGAAGGTAGCCGTTGTTGGCGTCGAGCAGCCCGAGCTTGCGGACGTTCGGCACGAGCTTGGAGAAGAAGCCCGCCATGAACTGGCGGTTGACCCCGCCCCGGCGGTTGGCCGCCGCCTCCATCAAGAACGGCATGAGCGCCTGGGGATCGACCCCGAGGCGCTCCCAGACCTCGGGCGTGGTGGCCCGGCTCCGGTTCCGGAGCGTGTTCTCGAGCAGGAACTCCTGTCGGTCCTTCAGCTCGGGCTCGCTCAGCTCGGCGTACAGCTCCGAGAGGCTGAGGATCCCGAAGGCCACGTGGCGGGCCTCGTCGGACATGACGTAGCGCAGGAGCTTCTTGAGCAGCGGCTCGTCGGTCCGGCGGTGCATGTCGCCGAAGGCCGCCAGGGCCAGGCTCTCGATGATCACCTGCATGCCGAGGTAGGCGATGTCCCAGCGGCTGTCCTCCAACAAGACGGTGATCTGCTCCTCGAGGAACGGGCTCATCGGGTAGGCCTCGCCCAGTTTCTCCTGGAGGTAGCGGGCAAAGACCTCGGTGTGGCGGGCCTCGTCCATCGTCTGGGTGGCCGCGTAGTACCGGGCGTCGATCCACGGCACGGTCTCCACGATCTTCGCGGCCGTCATCATGGCGCCCTGCTCGCCGTGCATGAACTGGCTGAGCGATGCCTTCTGCAGCTCGAGCGCGAGCGCCAGGAACTCCTTGTCCTTCCAGGTGGCGATCGGCGAGCCCGGGATCTTCGCCGCGTCCTTGAACAGCGGCATGTTCCCGCCCTCGAGCTCGACGTGCTTCTCGGGGTCGACGTCGGTCGACCAATCGAGGTCGCGCGAGCTGCTCCACTGCGACGTGGACGCCCGGTTGTAGAGCGTCACCAGCTGCTCGCGGGATCGCTCGTACTGCCAGATGAAGATCCGCTGGGCCTTGTCGTGGACGTTCTTGAACACCGGGTGCTCGGGGTCGTTGTCCACGATGCCGAGGGGCAGCACGGTCTCCTGGGTGTCGGTGGTCATGGCGCTCTCCTCTTCGAGGTCGGGGCGGGGGTGCGGTCGGACTCGGGCGGCCCGAGCCCGGCGACGATCCGGGCGACGAGGTCCTCCCAGCCGCCGCCGCCCGGGGCGGACAGGCCGGCGGCGCGCTGCAGCATGAGGCCGAGCCGCACGGTACGGATGAAGTACAAGAAGGCCTCGGGGTCGACGTCCCGGTCGACGGTCCCGTCGTGGCGGGCGGCGTCGAGCAGCGGCTCGGCCCGTTCGCGGAAGATCGCCTCGGCGTCGGCCAGCGCCTCGGCCACCTCCGGCTCGCGGCGGGCCGCCACGTAGGCCTCGAGCTGCATGGCCTCCGAGTCGCTCAGGGGCTCGGAGCGCAGGGCCCCGCGGATGAGGAGGTCGGCCACCTTGGCCACCCGCTCGGCGTCCACCGACACCCGGGCGGCGGAGCGGCTGCACACCGCCTCGCGCAAGAGGTCGTTCTTGGAGGAGAAGCGGCCGTAGACGGCGCCGGTCGAGAGGCCGGCCTCCGACACGACGTCGAGGATCCGGGTCCCGGCGTACCCCCGGCGGGCGAAGACCCGGGCCGCGGCGTCGAGCAGCCGCTCCCGCAGGGGGTCGGTCCCGGGCGCGACCGTCTGCGCCGGCTGGACCATGGTGTGAGAATAAAATTCGTTCTCGGATCCGTCAAGGCCCTCCACCTGCGCATACTCTTCGAGCGTGGGACCAGGGAAGGCACAGGCGGCGGCCCGGGGGGCCTTCAAGGGGTGGACGGCTGGGGCCGTCGAGTTCTTCGACCAGCTCGAGGTCGACAACACGAAGACCTTCTGGACCGCCCACAAGGTCCTCTACGAGACCAAGGTGCGGGGGCCCATGGAAGCGCTGCTCGCCGAGCTCGCCCCGACCTGCGGCGAGGGCCGGATCTTCCGCCCCTACCGCGACACCCGGTTCAGCAAGGACAAGTCGCCCTACAAGACGAACATCGCGGCCCACAACGACGGCTGCTACATCTCGCTCAACGCCCACGCCCTCGGGGTGGGCGCGGGGCTGTACATGCCGTCACCGGACCAGCTGGCCCGCTTCCGCGAGGCGGTGGCCGACGACCGGATCGGGACCGAGCTCGAGCGCCTGGTCGCGGCGCTCAGGAAGAAGGGGGTGTCGGTCACCGCGCACGAGGTGCTGAAGACGGCCCCGCGCGGCTACCCAAGGGACCACCCCCGCCTCGAGCTGCTCCAGCACAAGGGCCTCACGGCGTGGCAGGAGTGGCCGGTCGGCGCGTGGCTCGGCACCGCCGCGCCGAAGAAGCGGGTGCTCGACTTCCTGAGCGCGTCGAAGCCGCTGCGGGCGTGGCTCGACGCGCACGTGGGCGAGGCCCGGGGCTGACGCCCGCGCCCGCCCGGGCTCAGTCGGCCAGGGCCTGGTAGACGAGCGAGCGCAGCTGGGCCCGGAACGGGTACGAGGCCGAGGGCATGAGCTGGGTCATGAACACGACCGCCAGGTCCTCGACCGGGTCGATCCAGAACGCCGTCGACGCGGCGCCGCCCCAGTAGTACTCGCCGGCCGACCCGGCCATCGCAGTGGCGGCCGGTCCCTTGCTGACCGCGAACCCGAGTCCGAACCCGGTGCCGGACCAGCCGACCTCGCCGAACCCGCCGTAGGCGACGTCGGCAAGGTCGGCGCCGCCGGGCAGGTGGTTGACCCGCATGAGCTCGAGCGTCTTGCGGCCGAGGATCCGGTGCCCCTCGAGCTCCCCGCCGCCGACCAGCATCCGGCAGAAGTTGAGGTAGTCGGGCGTCGTCGAGACAAGGCCGCCGGCGCCGGACAGGTAGGCCGGCCTGCGGCGGTAGTTCGAGGTCTCCGGGTCATCGGAGAGCCGGGGGGCCTCACCCGGCTTGCGGGTGTAGTTGGCGGCGAAGCGCCCGAGCTTGTCGTCGGGGACCGAGAACCCGGTGTCGACCATCCCGAGGGGCTCGAAGATCTCGCTCCGCAGGTACGTGTCGAAGTCGGCCCCCGAGAGGATCTCGACGAGGCGGGCGCAGATGTCGGTCGACAGCCCATAGTTCCAGCGGGTGCCGGGCTGGAACTTGATCGGGTGGTGCCCGAGGATCTCGCAGACGGTCTCGAGCGTCGCCTTCGAGCCGGCCTCCCGACGCTCCGCCGCGAACGCGGCGTCGATCGGGTTGTCGGAGGCGAAGTTGCCGGGGAGCCCGGTCATGTGCATGAGGGCGTCACGCACCGAGATCGGCCGGTCGGGCTCGCTCAGCTCGACCGAGCCGTCGGCGCCGACGGTGCCCACCTTCATCCCCTTCCACGACGGGATGTAGCGCTCGACCGGGTCGGCGAGGAGGAACGAACCCTTCTCGAACAGCTGCATGAGGGCGACCGAGGTGATCGGCTTCGTCATGGAGTAGATGCGCCAGATCGTGTCATCGGCCACCGGCTTCCCCCGCTCGCGGTCCATGAGGCCGAGGCCGCGGTGGAACGCGACGTGGTCGCCCCGGGCGACCGTGATCTGACAGCCGGCGATCTTGCCGGACGAGACGTAGCGGTGCTCGAAGTGCTCGGTGATCCGCTCCAGCCGGCGCTCGTCGAATCCGGCCGCTTCCGCGTCGACCTTCATGGTCCCCTCCGGGTCGGTGGTCTGGAATCGTTCCCAGGCGTCGCGGGTCACGATAACCCCGTCGCCCGCCGGCCGTCGCCCGGGTTTGTCCCCGGCTCGGTCCGGTCCGGCGCGGTGCGCGAGACTGCGCCCGGTGCTCGCCTCCGTGACCCCGGCGCGGCCACGCGCGCAGTCCCGCGGAGGAGACGCCCAGTGCGCCTAGGGCTCCTCGGTGTCCGCGGCTCGACGCCCGCGCCGGGACTGGAGTTCGTCCGCTACGGCGGTCACACCTCGTGCGTGGCGGTGGCCCACGACGGGGAGGTGCCGACGCTCGTCCTCGACGCCGGCACGGGGCTGCGCTCGCTGCCGACGCTCCTCGGTGACCGGCCGTTCCACGGGTCGATCGTGCTCGGCCACCTCCACTGGGACCACACGATGGGGCTCCCGTTCTGCCGGGCGGTCGACCACCCCAAGTCTCACGTCTCGCTGTGGGTGCCCGCCCAGGGCGACACCGAGACGATCCTCGAGCGCTGGATGGCGCCCCCGCACTTCCCGATCACCCCGACCCAGCTGCGCGGCACGTGGCACTTCGGCGGCCTGGAGGAGGGCGCGCACAACCTCGAGGGCTTCGTGGTGTTGGCGCGCGAGATCCCCCACAAGGGCGGCCGGACCTTCGGCTTCCGGGTGTCCGACGGCACCGCCTCGTTCGCGTACCTGAGCGACCACTGCCCGACGGTGCTCGGGCCCGGGCCGAAAGGGCTCGGCGAACTCCACCCTGCGGCGATGGCGCTCGCGGAGGGGTGCGACCTCCTCATCCACGACGCGCAGTACCTCGACGAGGAACTGGCCGCCCGGGCCGACTTCGGGCATTCCGCGGCCAGCTACGCGGTCGAACTGGCCGAGGCGGCGTCGGTCCCCCGGGTCCTGCTCTTCCACCACGACCCGCCGCGCACCGACGACGAGATCGACGCGCTGGTCGCTCGCTACGCGGGGGCCGCCGTCACGGTGGAGGCGGCGCGCCAGGGCACCGTGATCGACCTCGGGTAGGGCCCGGCCCGTCAGGGTTTGGACAGCGTCACTCCGCCTCCACCGACGAACGTGAAAACCGGCGCGGGCAGCCCGGTCACCCCGATCGGCACCTTGGCCACGTCACCGGCCGCGTCGACCACGACGATGTCGCAGGTGCCGGGTGCCGCCGGCGGCGCCCCCGAGCACGGGGACGCGCCGGTCACCGAGTCCGCGTAGTCGGTGTAGCTCTCGACCGTGGCGTTGGTGGTGAGGTTGCCCGCCTCGTCGGTGACGTTCGGGAACGAGTCCGAGATCACCGAGCAGTCGATCGGGAGCCCGCTGAACGGGTCGGTGACGACCCCCGGGACGTACGGGCACTCCTCGACGAGGGCCGGCGAGTCGGGGGTGAAGCCCGAGGCGTCGACCACCACCTCGGTGCCCGAGGGGATGGCCGCTTGATCGAGGGCGCCCTCGAGCGCGAGCACAGCCACGTTGGGCGAGAAGGTCCGGGGCGCCCCGAAGGAGATCGGGGTCGAGGCCGCCTCACCCGAGTCGTCGACGAAGGTCACGTCGCAGCTCGCCCCCCGGGCCCGTTGCGCCGGGGTGGGCGGGCACGGGAACGCCGCCGCGTCGGCGGTCGCATCGTTCCCGGCGCTGTCGATGTCGGTGCCGGGCCCGGTATCGAAGTTGGGCGGCCCGAGCGCCCCGGTCAGCACGGTGAAGTCCGCCTCGACGGAGCCGTCCGCGCCCGTCGCCCCGAACGCCGTGGTGAGCTCGTTCGGGGTGAACGGGTTGGAGCAGCCGACCGGGAGCGTCACGCCGTTGAACGTGACCGTCGGCTCCCCGGGGGTGCGGTTGCACTCGTAGGAGAAGGCGTAGTTGTTGGCGGAGAAGCCCGAACCGCCGAGCACCACCTGCTGGCCGTTCAGGAGGCCGGACGACGGGGTGGCCGTGATGCTCGGCACGGGGACCGGCCCGAGCAACCCCAGGGAGCCGTGCCCGGTGTTCCCGCCGGAGTCCTCCACGACGATGTCGCAGCTCCCCCCGAGCGCGACGTTGGCCGCGCTGGGAGGGCACGGATAGGCGGCCGACTGGGCGTTCTCCCCGACGTTGCCTTCGACGAGCGTGAACGTCGTCGTGAGCGATCCGGTCGAATCGGTGGACGGGGGGAACGGCGCGTTCAGGATGGAGAAAGGCGGTGTGCAGCCGACGGTGGGGCCGAAGCCCACGGGGTTGTTGGGCTCCCCGGGAGTCAGGTTGCACTCCTCGACGAGGACCGGCGAGTCGGGGGCGAACCCCGACGCGGTCACCTGGACGGGCTGGCCGTTGGCCTCGTATCCGCCGGCCGCCGAGACCACCGGGGTCGAGCTGAGCGGCCGCCCGAAGGAGATGCCGGCGCGGGCGACGTCGCCGGCCAGGTCGCCGTAGACGAGGTAACAGCCGTCGCCGGCCGCCTGTTGGGCCGGGGTGGGCGGGCAGGGGTAGTTCGCGGCGTCCGCTCCGGCGTCGTTGCCGGCGCTGTCGGTCCCGCTGGTCGGCGGCCCGAGCGCCCCGGTGTGGACGATGAAGGTGGTCGAGAAGGACCCGGCGGCCGAGGTGGAGACGATGGTCGAGAAGATGACGTTTCCGGGGGAGCCGAAGATGGGGGAGCAGCTCACCGGGATCGCGATCCCGACGTAGGTGACGGTCGGCTGGCCCGGGTCGCTGTTGCACTCGAGGATCGCCCCGGTCTGGTTCGGGGTGAGCCCGGCGCCCGAGACGTTCACGCCCTCCCCGTTCACCAGCCCGACGTCGGGGGACACGATGAGCGAGGCCCCGGCCGTCAGCGAGTTGAGCGCGCCGGCCGGGATGGCGAAGCCGAGGACGGCGAGGGCGCACGCCGCCCCGATCACCCCGAGCCGCACACCGCTGCCTCGTCGCCCCATCCCACCCCCCAACGGCCGAACGCTACTGCCGCCCCGTTGGCGCGGCCCGGTCCGCAACCGACCACAACGACGCTCGGGAAGGCCCCCTGGTTGACGCGCCGACCGCCACCGTCGGAGCGTGGCCCATCGGGTCGGCGGGGCGGGCGCGCTACGTTCGAGCCATGGACATGCGAACCCTGGGGAGAACCGGCGTCAAGGTCAGCCCGCTGTGTCTCGGCGCCATGATGTTCGGAGGTTGGGGCAATCCCGACCATGACGACTCGGTGCGGATCATCCACCGCGCGCTCGACGCCGGGATCAACTTCGTCGACACGGCCGACGTCTACTCGCGCGGCGAGTCAGAGGAGATCGTGGCGAAGGCGCTCAAGGGACGTCGGGAGAATGTGGTGCTCGCGACCAAGGTGCACGGGGTGATGGGTGAGGACCCGAACGCACAGGGCAACTCCCGCCGCTGGATCATCGCCGAGTGCGAGCAGAGCCTGCGCCGCCTCGGCACCGACTGGATCGACCTCTACCAGATCCACCGGCCCGATCCGGGCTGTGACATCGAAGAGACGCTCGGCGCGTTGAGCGATCTCGTGCACCAGGGCAAGGTCCGTTACATCGGCTCCTCCACCTTCCCGGCGGTCGACATCGCCGAGGCCCAGTGGGCGGCCGAGCGGCACGGCACGGAGCGCTTCAAATGCGAGCAGCCCCCCTACTCGATGCTGGTGCGGGGGATCGAGACCGACGTGCTGCCGACCATCGAGCGCTACGGGATGGGCGCCATCACCTGGAGTCCGCTCGCGGGTGGATGGCTGTCGGGCGCGTACCGGGTGGGGGCCGACATCCCGACCTCCAGGCGGGCATCGCGGATCCCAGGCCGCTACGACATGTCCAACCCGGCCAACCAGCGCAAGCTCGAGGTGGCCGACGAGCTGGCCAAGCTGGCCGACAAGGCCGGGATGAGCCTCGTGCACCTGGCGGTCGCCTTCGTGCTCGCGCACCGTGCCGTCACCGCGGCGATCATCGGGCCGCGCACGATGGAGCAGCTCGAGACCCAGCTCGGCGCGGCCGACGTCACGCTGCCGGCCGACGTCCTCGACGCGATCGACGAGATCAACCCCCCGGGCCGCAACCTCAACCGGGCCGACGGCGGCTACGTGCCGGCGTCGCTCACCGACAGCCGGCTGCGCCGCCGCTGAGCTACGGGGCCGGTCGGGTCCCGACCCGGTGCTCGTAGCCGGGGAGCGGGGTCCGGTACAGGCATCCGTCGCAGTTCATAGCGACCGGCGCGCCCAGCGCCTCGTCATAGCGCGACCAGGCCAGCTCGACGAGCCGGTCGTCGATGCCGAGGTGCGGGCCGAGCGCGACCTCGGTGTCGGGATGGGCCCCGGCCCAGTCCCGCGCCGCCTGCCCGATCCGCTCGACCAGGAGCCCGGTGAAGAGGAAGTAGGGAACGACGGCGATCCGACGGGCACCGAGCGCGTGGCAGCGGTCGAGGGCGTCGGCCACCCCCGGCCTCGCCAGCGACACGAAGGCCGGCTCGACCGCGCCGAGCGGTGGCGTGGACCCGACCGGAGCGGACGCGGCCGGGCCGGCGGCCAGGCCCCGGCCGTCGGCGAGCAGCCGGGCGGCCTTCACCAGGTCGGCGTTCGCGTCGGGGTCGGTCGAGCCGCGGCCGACCAGGACGACGGCGTCGTCCGGCCCCTCCGGCCACCGGTGGGGCGACGGGGCGAACGCGGTCTCCCGCACCCGGTCCTCCGCCACCGCCAGCACCAGCGGGTGGAGCCCGAGGTCGCGCCCGTAGCGGAACGCTGTGTCCGGGTGCCGCGCCCGCGCCCGGGCCAGGGCGCCGGGGCCGTCGTCCTTCAGGTGGCCGGCTCCGAGGAGCAGCAGGGGGACCGCGACCACCCTGGTGCTGCCGTCGGCGACCAACCGGTCGACCGCTTCGTCGAGCGACGGTTCGACGAACTCGATGAAGCCGGGTTCGACGGCCACCTCGGGCCGCGCCTTCGCCAGCGTGACCGCGAACCGCCGGAGCTCATCGGCCCCCTCGGGTGAGCGTGTCCCGTGCCCGATGAGAAGGAGTGCCGCGGGTCTCTTCGCGGGCGGCCGGACCTGGGCCCGCCGGACCAGCGCGTTGAGCAGCGCCGCCGCGACCGCGGCCCCGCCGCGTTCCCCTCGGAGCGCGATGGCCGGCACCCCGCGCCGGGTCGCGGTCTCGAGCAGCGCCTCCTTGGACTCGGCCGCGCCGACGTACCCCACCGGCGTGCCGATCACCAGCGCCGGGCGGACCTCCCCCGACTCGATGCGCGCGCTGAGCTCGGCCAGCGCCGTCGGCGCACAGCCGACGACGAAGACCGCGCCGTCGGGATGCGCTGCGGCCGCCCGGGCCATCGCCGCCGCCGACCGGCTCGGGAACGGACCGGCGTCGGCGACCTCGCCGAGGGTGCAGATGGCAGCGACCCCGGTGATGGCGGCGCGGACCATCTCGATGTCGCACACGACCGGGGCGCCCGAGGCGAGCGCGGCGGTCCCCGCGTCGACGGCCGATTCGGGGATCACGAGGTGGGGGACGAGGCCCGGGTCGGCCGTGGCGTGCACGACCCGGGCGGCGAGGGCGGCGGCGCCCTCGGTCCAGCCGGAGAGGTCGACCCGCTCCGCCAGCAGCCGGTAGCTCTCCTCTTCGATGGGGTGCACCACGCCGGGCTCGGTCGTCACCGCGCCGGCTCCACCAGCGCGTCGCGCGGGCACACCTCGATGCACTCGAGGCAGAGCGTGCACCGGTCGGCCACGACCACGGGTCGCCTCGGCCCGACCAGCAGCGCGGAGGTCGGGCAGGTCGCGAGGCAGGCCCCGCAGGCCGTGCATCGATCCGTGACGGTCACCGCGAGGGTTGCGGTCACGAGCGATAGCCCCGCGGGGTGACCATCCGCCCGCCCGCCACCTTGGTCTGTGAGGACCCCACCACGACGCACGTGGTCATGTTGACCGCTTCGCAGTCGAGGTCGCCAAGCGTCGTGAGGACCACCTGCTCCCCGGGCCGGCCCGCGTCGACCACCACGCCGACCGGGGTCGTGGCGGCGAGGTGCTCGAGGAGGAGCGAGCGCGCCTTTTCGATCTGCCAGGTGCGGGTCCGGGAGCGGGGGTTGTAGATCACGAGCACGAGATCGGTCTCCGCGGCCGCTCGGATCCGGGCCTGGATCCTCTCCCAGGGGGTCAGGAGGTCCGAGAGGCTGACCGTGAGGAAGTCGTGCCCCAGCGGCGCGCCGAGGAGCGCAGCAGCGGCCAGGCCCGCGGTCACCCCCGGGATCACCTCGATCTCGACGTCCACGTACCGCTCGCCCCCCGGCCCGGCCGGGTCGGCAAGCTCGAGCGCCGGTGAGGCCATGGCGTAGACCCCGGCATCGCCCGAGCACACGAGGGCCACCCGCCGCCCCCCGGCCGCGAGGTCGAGGGCGAGCCGGACGCGGTCGAGCTCCGCGCCGATCGGGAACCGTCGGACCTCCTGGGCCGGGGTGAGCAGATCGGCGCACTGCTCGACGTAGGCGTCGAGGCCGACGACCACCTCGGCGTGACGGATGGCGGCGACCGCTTCGGGAGTGCGCCGGGCGGCGCTGCCCGGGCCGAGCCCGACCAGGCGTAGCGATCCCGTCGGGCCCGTCCGCCGGGCCACCGCCACGGTGACCTTCGGCGCCACCACCTTGGTCACGGCCAGCTCGGCTCCCGGGCCGGCCCCCAAGAGCGCGGCCGCCTCGGCCACCGAGCGGGTGCCCACCGCTTCGGACACGACCGCACTCGGGGTGGGCACTGACACGGCGTCGAGGGCGGCCGCCCCGTACGACCGCAGCGGGACGCCCCGCTCGGCGGCCAGGGCCACCAGCGCCGGGTGCCCGGCCCGGCGGTCGATGGTGGCGACCGACGACACCGCGTCCGCGGCCAAGCCGGCGTCGGCGAGGGCGCTGGTCACCGCGGCGCCGACCTCGTCGGGTGACGCGTCGGTCGTGGTCCCCACGCCGACCACGAGGGAGGGCGGGTGGAGCGCCACGACGCCGTCGGCCGGATCGACGATGCGGTCCGTCACGACGATCCGCAAGGCCCCCTCGGCGGCACCGGCCGCCGGGCCGGGCGGCAGGGACCCGAGCGAGGGCGGGAGCGGCCAGTCGAGCAGCCGGTCGACGGTGACCAGGTCGCCCGCGAGCAGCGCCGCGGTGACCCGGGCGACGTCGCCCTCGGCCCGCCAGCCGGGCAGGTCGTCGAGGGCGGCCACCCCGAGCCGGTCGGTGGCGGTCGTGATGACGGGACGGGCCCCGAGCAGGCCGGCCACCTCTCGGGCCAAGGCGTTCGCCCCGCCGGCATGGCCGCCGCACACGGACAGCGCGAACTCCCCGGCGTCGTCGACGCAGACCACGGCGGGATCGCTGCGCTTGTCGGAGAGCAGGGGGGCGACCAGGCGGACGGTCGCCCCGAGTGCGAGCACCACCACGAAGGCGTCTACGTCGCCCCAACGGGCGGCCAGGGTCGCACCCGGCGAGCCGTGCACGTGCTCGAAGGGGAGGCGCTCGGCGATGCGCCGCCCCGGCTCGGTCACCGAGAGGGTGAGGACCCTCATGGGCCGGGCTCCTCGGCCGGCCCCCAGGCGACGAACACCGGGTTGTGGGCGGCCAGCCTCCACGACCCGTCGGGGAGGCGCTCCCCCCGGTCGGACCGCACCTGGATGAGGTGGCCCAGCAGGCCCGCCCCCTCCACGGCGCGGTCGAGCGACGCGAACGAGGCGACGACGTGACCCCCCGGCATCAGCCGTTCCAGCACCGCCCGCAGGACTCCCGTGCCGCCGCCACCCACGAACGCGCGGTCGGGCGCCGGCAGGTCGGCCAACGCATCGGGCGCGGTCCCGGCGATGACGTGCACTCCCGCGCCCGCCTCGGCGGCGTTGGTCCCGATGCGGGCGGCGGCCTCCGGATCGGCCTCGATCGCGAACACCGTCAGCTCCGGGCACAGCCGCGCGCTCTCGATGGCGACGCTCCCGCTGCCCGCCCCGACGTCCCACAGCACGCCCCGCTCGGGGAGGCCGAGCTTGCCGAGGATCACGGCCCTCGTCTCGGCCTTGGTGATCATCCCGGCCCGGTGCTCGTAGCGCGCGTCGTCCCGGCCCCAGGCGAGCACCCGATCTCCGCTCCGTCGAGCGGCGTCGCCGGCCGCCCAGCCGGTCAGCGGGAGGCCCCCGGGGCCGACCACGACGACGACCGAGAGCGGGTCGAACCGCCCCTCGGCGAGCTCGCCGAGCGTGAGCTCGCGTACGGACTCCTCGGCTGTGCCGAGCCGGCTGCACACCGCGACGAGGTCGGCGGTGCACCCGGCCGCGACGAGGGCCTTGCCGAGCTGTTCGGGCGGGGATTCGGGGGCGGTGAGCACCGCGACCTTCCGGCCGGTCCTCGCGGCGCGTACCGCGTCGTCGAGCGGGCGCCCGTGCGCGGAGACGACCAGCGCGTCGTCCCAGGGGAGCGAGAGCCGCGCGAAGGCGGTCGCGACCGACGACGGCGCCGGCAGGACGCGGAGCTGGTGGCGGTCGAGGTGGCGGAGCAGCGCCCGGAGGATGCCGAAGAAGCCTGGGTCGCCCGAGGCGAGGACGCACATCGGCGTACCGTCGCCGACCCGGCCCCGGATGCGCCCCATCAGTCCCTCGGTGTCGGCGGTGATCTCGAGGGTCTCGGCCGGCGTGGGGGACCAGCGGGCGTAGGCGTCGAGGTGCCGGCGACCGCCGATCACGAGCCTGGCGCGCTGCAGGGCCTCCCGGGCCTCGGCCGAGAGCGTTTCCAACGTGTCGTCGGCCACGCCGATGACCGTCACCGAGGCGCCGGGCTCAGGCACGGGCGACGATCCTCTCGCCCTCGAAGTCCACGAGGGCGACCTGGATCGCGAGCGCGTCGGCGACGTGGGTCCGGCAGTGGGCCGCTGCGAGCTCGCACAGGCGTTCGAGCGGGGCGATCGCGCCGGCCGCCACACAGACCTCGAAGAAGTGCCGTGCCGTCGCGGTCTCGGTCGCCGCGCGCACCGCGTCCTCGGGCGCGCCGGTCTCCCGTGCGACCCGCTCGAGCAGTTCGGTGTCGACCACCGAACGGTGCCAGTGCGTCATCATCACTCCGGCGGCGAGTTTGGTGATCTTGCCGATCATGGCGACGAGCGCGGCGCCTTCCATCCCGGCGGCCGCGCACCGACGCAGCGCGATCCCGGTGAAGTCGCCCACCTCGACGAAGCAGACCTGGTCGAGGTCGGGGAAGTTGCGCATCGCCGCCTTCTCCGAGCGCGCGCCGGTGCACAGCACCATCTGGCGCTCGCCCTGGGCCGCCGCCACGTCGACCTGCTGGACCACGCTCGCCCGGTAGGCGGCGGTCGAGAAGGGCCGGACGATCCCGCTCGTGCCGAGGATCGAGATCCCCCCGAGGATGCCGAGGCGGGCATTGCTCGTCTCCTCGGCCATCGCCTCGCCGCCGGGGACCGAGAACTCGACCCGCATCGCCCGGCCACCCTGCGACGAACCGGCCACGCCGTCGACCTCGGCGAGCGCCGCCAGGATCATGCGCCGGGGCACCGGATTGATCGCCGGGGCGCCGACGTCGAGGCCGAGGCCGGGCTTGGTGATGGTGCCCACCCCCGGGCCGGCGGACAGCTCGTGCTGCGCGGCGTCGTGCCACTCGACGGTCGCGGTCATGTGCGCGCCGTCGGTGCAGTCGGGGTCGTCTCCGGCGTCCTTCACCACCGCCGCGGTCACCCGGGGCCCGTCGGCGGGCCCCGATCCGAGCACCGGGAACTCGACCCGGGTGCCGTTGGGCAGTCCGACCTCGATCCGTTCGGGAACCGTCCCGCTCACGAGACCGAGCGCCGCCGCCTTGGCAGCCGCCGACGCGCAGGTCCCGGTCGTGAACCCCGTGCGAAGGCCCCGGCGGCGGGACGCGACCTCCTCGGGCAGCTCGGGTTCGAAGGGCCTCGGCCCCTCGTCAGCCACGCCGGCGGATCCGGCCGGCGGGGCGGCCGGAGGTGGTGCCGGGCCGGGACCGGCGGCGGCGGCCGTGGGCGAAGGCGGGGGAGTAGAGGTGGCTGCGTGGCGCGGTTCCCCTGAGCGCATCGCCGACCAGCACGAGGGTCGTGGTCGTCGCCCCGGTCGCCTTCAGGTCTTCGGCGAGCCGCCCGAGCGTGCCGCTGACGACCCGTTCGTCCGGCCAGCTGGCGCGGATGACGATGCAGACGGGGGTGTCCTCGGAGTAGGCGCTCGGCGCGCCGAGCAGCTCGCGCTGGAGGGCCTCGGGCTGCGCGGCCGAGAGGAAGACCGCGAGGGTGCACCCGGTCGAGGCGAACGTCGCCAGTCGTTCGCCCTCGGGGACCGACGCGGCGGTCCGGGTGGCCAGCCGGGTCACCACGACGCTCTGGCTCACCTGCGGGATGGTCAGCTCGCGCCCGACTGCCGCCGCGGCGGCGGCGAGCGACGACACCCCCGGGACGATCTCAAAGGAGCGCTCCTCGGCGACGCACCAGTCGATCTGCTCCTGGATCGCGCCGTAGAGGGCGGGGTCCCCGGAGTGCAGTCGCACGATCGCGTCTCGGGGGTGGTCGCGATAGACGGTGAGCACGTCCTCGAGCGTCATCCCGGCCGAGTCGTGCACGGTGGCGTCCGGTCGCGCATGGGCGAGGAGCGCCTCGGGGACGAGGGAGGACGCCCAGACGACGACGTCGGCCGTCCCGAGCCGTTGCGCGCCGCGCAGTGTGATCAGGTCGGGCGCACCCGGCCCGGCCCCGACGAAGCTGATGAGCGGGCGGTCCACTCAGGGGTCCTTGCGGGCGCGCCCGGCCGGGGGCACCACCACCGTCGCGAGGTAGGAGGCGGGCCCCTCGCCGGCCTCCGACAGCGGGGCCACCCGCTCGTCGTCGAGCCCGAGCCGCTCCCCGAAGACCGCGCCGTCGAGTCGGTCGTGCCGGGCGAGGAGCTCGGCGATGGCGGTGAGGTGACGGCCACCCTTATAGACGACGACCGCTCGTCCGGGGTCCTCGAGCGCCTGTTCGACGAGCTCGACCCCGTCGAGCGCGGTCACGAGCGAGAGCGACTCCGTGCCGTCAAGAAGGACGGTCCCGGTTGCCGCCGCGAGCGCCTGGAAGGCCGTGATGCCCGGGACGGTGGCGGCTTCGCCCCGCCAGCCGAGTCCTCGCAGCGCACGGAGCAGCGAGGGGAACGTGCTGTAGATGTGCGGGTCGCCGAGGGTCACGAACGCGACGTGCTCTCCGTTGGCGAGCCATGGGAGGAGACGCTCGGCCGCCGCCCGGTGCGACGCCTCGCGGGCCTGGGCGCCGCCGGAGGAGTCCGGGCTCATGTCGAACACCAGGCGGTCAACCGCGAGCCCCGGCAGGGCCGTCGTCACGATCGACTCGGCCCGTCCGGGAGTCGCGGCGTCGGTGGTCGGAGCCACGACCCGGTCGGCCGACCGCAGGACGGAGGTCGCGCCGAGCGTCAGCAGCTCGGGGTCGCCCGGACCCACCCCGACCCCGGTGAGGCGGGCGGTCGCTGTCCCAGTCCCGTCGGCCATGGGCGAAAGGCTACGACCGCCCGTCGCACCCCGTTCACGCGTTCCGCCGCTCGTCAGCGGCGGAAGCTGGTGCGCAGATAGCCAGCCGCGCCACCGAGCGAGGCGATCACAATTGAAAGGAGCGCCGCCTCGACCCACAGCCGGAGCACCCCGCCGGAGAGCGACTGGTGCCGTTCGAACCTCCGGGCCACGTCGGCGGCGAGCAGCCCCCCGGCCACGATCGTCCCGAGGATGACGCCCCGCCACAGCGCCAGCCACAGCTCGGCGGACCGTCGGGCGCAGACCGCGCCGCCGAGGGCGAACCCGGCCGCAACCACGAACGTGGGGATCACCCAGAGGTGCCCGGGCTGGTCGATCATCGGCCGACCGTGCCAGTCCTCCTCGAGGGCGAGCGTCGGCACTGTGACGACGAGCGTCACAACCAGGCCTTGGACCATGGTCCGCACCCGGAGGCGTTCGGCCACCCGGCCCGCGCGAGTGACGCTCGACATGATCCGCCCAGGCTACGGGGCCTGAACGGCCGGACCGCGGCCGGTGGTCGGGGTCAGTTACCCAGGGGAGTCTTCTGGTCCTTCGCCTTATGCTCCCGACATGGCGAATCAATGGAAAGTGCTGGATGCGGGGGACCTCATGGAGTTGGGCCAGGGCAGCATCGAGGCGGCGCTCAACGACGAGTCGAGCCTCGGCTGGGAGCTGGTGACGGCCTTCCAGCAGGAAGAGCACACTTGGTTCGCATTCCGGAAGCATGCTGCGGGCTAGCAGCGGTACGTGTCGTGACTCGATCGTTTCGGGGACTATCACATCTAGTTACCGCACCACAGGCACGGGCTAGAGCAACAGCGACCAACGTTGGTCCGTGTCACATTCAAAGCCGATCGCATCCCAGAAGGTCAGTGCCACAACATTGGCGGGATCGACCATGGCATCCAGCCTCCTGGCTCCCCGAGCAGATGCACGCGTCTGCGCTTCGCTCACGAGAGCCCGCGCGACCCCAGAGCGACGGGCAACCGGCTCGACTGCCAGCCTGTACAGATGGCAACGCCATCCGTCCCACCCCGCTATAAGGGTGCCGAGTAACTGGCCATCATCCTCCGCGACGATCAACGCATCTGGATCGTGCCTGAGCAACTGCTCCGCCTCATGGTGTTGGCCTGCCTGACGGGTCGGACCCGCCGCTCGGTTCCATAACTCGATCACATTTGGAATGTCATCCGGCAATCCCGAGCGGACTGTGAGCACACGGTCGATCCTGCCAGACGGCCGAGAGTGTCAGGGGTTACGCCCCCCTCCTAGCGACCCTGGGTTTCGGGGCGGACTCGCTCGGCCTCCTCGTCGTCCGCCTTCCGGTGCTTCCCTGACAGGACCTTTGGGTCCACCTTCAGGGCGGCGAGTGGTCCGAACGCCCCGAGCGCGTTCTCTCGCCCGAAGGCGCGGCCGTTCCGAGCCCCCTCTGGGTAGGGTCTGACCGTGCCCGCGGACTGGCAGCTGCAGCTCATGAACGGCATCCACCGGACGATCCTCAAGGCAACCGGGGGACGGGTCGGTTGGAGCGTCGCCGGCATGCAGGTCCTCGAGCTCACGACGAAGGGGGCGAAGAGCGGTCACCCCCGGACGGTCATGCTGACCTCGCCCGTCCAGGAGGGCCACGCTGTCGTCATCGTGGCTTCGAGGGGCGGCGACGACCATCACCCCGGCTGGTACCACAACCTCCGGGCCAATCCCGAGGTGACCGCCTCGCTGGCGGGCGCCCCGAAGACGACGATGAGGGCGCGGGTGGCCAACCCCGACGAGCGAGCCCGGCTCTGGCCGCAGGTCACCTCGAGGGTCGGCCAATACGCCAACTACCAGCGCAAGACCTCAAGGGAGATCCCGCTCGTCATCCTTGAGCCGGTCGGCGGGACCACGCCGGCATAGGGAGCACCGGTCGCCTTTCCAAAGGCCGAGCTGGCGTGGCGCGGCGCCCACCCGGTGACCCTCGCCGACTCGACGGGCCCGTTCCTTGGGGACGGGACACCGTCGACATCACGGAGAGCGCGCCCGGAGTCCACGGGACGTCGATCGGCTTCGGCGAGGTAATCGGGACGGCCGGGCCGGCTGAACCGCCCGACCGGGGGTCGCGCCCACCGGAATAGGTTGTGGCTCCCGCGGCCGAGCCCGACGTCGAACCGAGGAGCGCACCGTGAAGCTGGCCACCATCCGACGAGGCGGCGAAACGACCGCGGCGCGGATCGAGGATGACCACGCCGTCGAGATCCAGAGGGTGGTCGGCCTGCGAGCGCTGCTCAACCGCCCGGATTGGCGGGCATTCGCCGAGGGTGCGGATGGCCCCCGTCACGACCTTGCCGAGCTCGACTTCGCCCCACTCGTGCCGCGCCCGGACAAGATCGTCTGCGTCGGCCTCAACTACGCCAACCACATCTTGGAGATGGGCCGCGAGCTCCCCGAGCACCCGACGCTGTTCGCCAAGTTTCGTTCGGCGCTAATCGGCGCCCGGGACGACATCGCGCTGCCCGCCGCCGTCAACCAGCTGGACTGGGAGGCGGAAATGGCGGTGATCGTCGGCCGCCGGGTCCGCAACGTCTCGGTCGACGACGCCCCGGCGGCGATCGCCGGGTTCAGCGTGCTCAACGACGTGAGCGCCCGGGACTGGCAGAACCGCACCCTCCAGTGGCTGCAGGGGAAGACCTTCGAGCACTCGACCCCCCTCGGACCCTGGATGGTGACCACCGACGAGGCCGACGGGCTGAGCGGTGCGATCAGCTGCGAGGTGAACGGGCAGAACATGCAGCTGGCCGACGTGAGTGACCTCGTCTTCGGCCCCGCCGCGCTGGTCTCGTACATCTCGACCGTGGTGACACTGATGCCGGGCGACGTGATCGCGACCGGCACGCCCGGCGGGGTCGGCGCAGCCCGCACGCCCCCCGTGTTCCTGAAGGACGGCGACGTCGTGTCGACTCGGATCGCCGGGATCGGGGAGTGCGTCAACACCTGCCGGGCCGAGTGAGTCCCGGCGCGCACCGCCTCGGGCAGACGCTCGAGTGGATGGACCGGGGCACGACGTTCTTCGTCGGCCAGCTGGGCATGCTCAGCGACCGGCAGCTCGCCGACTCGTCGCGGCTCCCCGATTGGACCCGGCTGCATATCGTGAGCCACATGGCCCGCAACGCCCGGGCCCTCATGAACCTGCTCCGCTGGGCCGAGACGGGGGTCGAGTCCCCGATGTACTCGAGCCCGGAGCACCGCCGGGCCGACATCGAAGCGGGCGCGAGCCTGCCGGCCGCCGAGGTCCGCGCCGACGCCCTGGCGGAGGCCGGCCGGCTCCGCTCGGCGATCGACGGCCTGCCCGATGACGCGTGGGCGAGCGAGGTCCGCACGGCCCTCGGGTACCCCGTGCCGGCGAGCGAGGTCCCATGGATGCGGGTCCGCGAGGTCTGGGTGCACGCGGTCGACCTCGGCGCCGGGGCCGACTTCTCCGACATCGACGAGCAGGTCGCGGGGGTGTTGTTCGAAGAGGCCGCCGAACGCTTCGCCGGTCGCGACGACTGCCCGCCGACCGTGCTCGTGACGGACGACGGGGGTCGGCGGTTCGAGATCGGACCGGCATCGGCCAGCCCGGCCCGGGTCACCGGGTCGACGCACGCCCTCGCTGGATGGCTCCTCGGCCGGACCGGGGGCAGCGGCCTCGAGGCCGCCGGACCGCTGCCCGAGCTGCCCACGTGGATGTGAGCGCACGACCCCGGTGCCGGCACCAGTGGTTGTCGGTCCCGAGGTCGGCCGATACCGTGGGCGACCGGCCCGGACGAGCCGCCCCCTCGGCGGTCGGGCCGAGAGGTTGCCCATGACGTCGGCTGCGCACGACCACGACACCCTGGCTCCGCCCCGGGTGGAGGAGGTCAGCGACGGCGTCTTCGCCTACATCCAGCCCGACGGCTCCTGGTGCCTCAACAACACCGGGTTCCTGGTCGGCGGCGACGGGGTGGTCAGCATCGACGCGACGTCGACCGAACGCCGTACCCGCGCCTACCTTGCCGCCATCGCGTCGGTGACCGACGCCCCGCTCCGGACCCTGGTCAACACCCACTCGCACCTCGACCACACGAACGGCAACTGCTTCTTCGGTCCGGTGACCATCGTCGCCCACGAGCGGTGCCGGACCGAGGTGCTCGCGGCCCCGCCGATGCAGACCGGCCGGGGCCCGTTCCCCGGCGTCGAATGGGGAGCGATCGAGAAGGCGCCGCCCACGCTCACGTTCGAGGACGCGGTCACGGTCTTCGTGGACGACCTGCGCTGCGAGGTCCGCTACGTCGGGACGCCCGCGCACACGACGAACGACGTCGTGATCTGGCTGCCGGAACGCTCGGTCCTCTTCGCGGGTGATCTCGTCTTCAACGGCGGGACCCCGTTCAACGTCGCCGGGTCGATCTCCGGCGCCCGCCGCGTCCTGGAGGACATCCGCGCCCTCGCTCCCGCGGTCATCGTGCCGGGCCACGGCGATGTCTGCGGCGTCGAGGTCATCGACGGGATCGTGGCCTATCTCGACTTCGTCACGGAGACCGCCACCGCGGGCAGGGAGGCGGGCCTCACTCCGCTCGAGGCCGCGCGGGAGGCCGACCTCGGCGAGTTCGCCGGGCTGCTCGACCCCGAACGGATCGTCGGGAACCTGCACCGTGCCTACGCCGAGTTCGACGGCGCCGAACCTGGCGCCCCGATCGGGATGGCCGCGCTGGCCGAGATGGTCGAGTACAACGGCGGGCGCCCGCTCCGCTGCCTGGCCTGATGCCGCACTACCGGGCCGCCGGCGAGATCCCGAAGAAGCGCCACACCCGGGCGACCCGGCCCGACGGCGGGCTCTACGCCGAGGAGCTCATGAGCGCGCAGGGGTTCTCGGGGATGACGAGCCTGCTGTACCACCGTGGCCTGCCCACCGCGATCGTGGAGGCCGAGGCGTTCGAGGGCCCGCCCGCCGCGACCTCGCCCAACCACCCGCTCCTGCCCCGGCACTTCCGCACCGGTGAGCTCCCGAGCGGGGCGGACCTCGTGACCGGTCGACACCTGCTGCTCGCCAACGCCGACATCCGGATCGGCTACGGGACCGCGGCCGCGCCCTCGCCGCTCTACCGCAACGCGGTCGGCGACGAGTGCGTCTTCGTGCAGAGCGGGACTGGGACGGTCGAGACCTCCTTCGGGCGGCTGGAAGTGCGCGACGGGGACTACGTCGTGATCCCGAAGTCGACCACCCACCGGTGGGTCCCGACACCGGGCGGCACGCTCCGCGCGCTCACCCTCGAGCTCGCCGGGCACGTCGATGTGCCCCGGCGCTATCGCTCACCCGAGGGCCAGCTGCTCGAGCTCGCCCCCTACAGCGAGCGCGATCTGCACGGCCCCACCCCGGCCGAGCCGATCGAGGAGGAGGACGTGGCGGTGTTGGTGCGGCACGGACCCGACCTGTGGACCCGCTACCTGTACGCCACCCATCCGTTCGACGTGGTCGGCTGGGACGGCTGGCTCTACCCCTTCACCTTCAACATCGCCGACTTCGAGCCGCGGGTGGGACGGGTGCACCTGCCTCCGCCGGTGCACCAGACCTTCGAGGCGCCCGGCGCGGTCATCTGCTCGTTCTGCCCGCGGCCCTACGACTTCGACCGCGACGCGATCGCGGTCCCGTACAACCACGCCAACGTGGACAGCGACGAGGTGCTCTTCTACGTGGCCGGCTCTTTCATGTCCCGGCGCGGCTCGGGCATCGGCGCCGGGTCCATGTCGCTGCACCCGGCCGGCTTCGTGCACGGGCCGCAGCCGGGGTCGGTCGAGGCCGCCTTCGGGGAGCCGGGCACCGAGGAGACCGCGGTGATGGTCGACACCTTCGCCCGGCTCGAGCTCGGCGACGCCGCGCGCGGGTGCGAGGACGCGGGCTACTTCAGGAGCTGGGCGGGCCGCTGACCCGGGACGCGGTCGCGACGAACCGCTCGGCCGGGCCCGGGTCGGCCCCCAGGTGCAGGTGGAGGTAGGTGGCGAGGAGGTGCGGGGCCGCCCACCCTTCCCGCCGGGTGCCGGCCCGACCGGTGAGCTCGAGCGCCGCTCCTGCGGGGTCGACCGAGGAATAGTGGTGCTCGTGGCCGCGCAGGACGGCACCCTGCGGCGCGACCGGTGAGTCGACGAGGGCGGTGGCCGTCCGGTAGCCGACCGTGACCCGGCTACCCATCGACCCGGCGGCCTCGATGGCCCCGCACAACCGGTGCCCGTCGAGCGACGAGACGAGCCACAGGAGCCCGCCGCACTCGGCCCAGGTGGGGAGGCCGCCTGCGACCCGGTCCCGGACGTCGGCGAGCAGCGGCTCGTTCGCGGCCAGCTCCTCGGCGAAGACCTCGGGGAAGCCTCCGCACGCGTAGAGGCCCTGGGTCCCATCGGGGAGGGCCGGATCGCGCAGCGGGTCCACCGGGACCAGTTCGGCGCCGGACTCCTCGAGCCGCTCCAGGTTGTCCGGATAGGAGAAGGAGAAGGCCGGCCCGGAGACCACGGCCACCCGGGCCCGACCGGTCCGGGTGGCCGCCGCCGGCGGAGGCGGGTCGAGTGGCGGGGCGCGCCGGGCCAGCGACTCGACGGTGTCGAGGTCGACGCCCCGCTCCACCGCGGCGGCCAGGCGGGTCAGCGAGGCCGCCACGGCGCGCGGGTCCTCGACCACCGGCACCAGCCCGAGGTGCCGATCCCGCCATTCGAGCGCCGGGTCGCGCCGGAGCACCCCGACGACATCGACCTCGGCGCCGGCGAGCGCCTCCCGGAGGATCGACTCGTGGGTGTCGCTGCCCACCCGGTTGAGGATGACCCCCGCCAGGGGGCGCGACCAACGGTTGCGGAGGTGGTGGTCGTAGCCGTCGACGAGGGCCCGCACCGAGGCGCTCATCGACGACGCGTCGACGACCAGGACGACCGGGGCGTCGAGCAGCGAGGCGATCTCGGCGGTGCTGGCGGTTGACGACGCGCCGAGCCCGTCGAAGAGCCCCATGACCCCCTCGACGACCAGCAGGTCGGCCCCGGCCGCCGCCTTGGCCGCGATGGCCGGCACCACCTCGGCACCGCACAGGAACGAGTCGAGGTTCCGCCCCGTCCGGCCGGTGGCGAGGGCGTGGTAGCCGGGGTCGATGAAGTCGGGCCCGACCTTGGCCGAGCCGACCACCCGGCCGCGCCGCCGGAACGCGACCATGAGACCGGTGGCGACGGTGGTCTTGCCGACACCCGAGTGGGTCCCGGCGATGACGAGCCGCGGCCCGAGGGACCCGGTCGCGGCGCTCAGTACTCGATGCCCTTCTTGGCCTTCACGCCGCGGTCGTAGACGTGTTTCACCTTGCGCATCTCGGTGACGGTGTCGGCCACCTCGACCAGCTCGGGCGCCGCGTTGCGGCCCGTGATGACCACGTTGGTCTTGGGGGCTCGGCCCAAGATGCCGTCGACGACGTCCTGCGCGCCGACCCAGCCGTAGCTCACCGCGTAGGTCAGCTCGTCCAGGATCAGCAGGTCGTAGTCGCCCGAGGCCAGCTTCTTGCGGGCGACCCCCCACGCGTGGCGCCCCTTGGCGGCGGTCTCGTCGAGGTCCGTCGACTCCCAGGTGAACCCGTCGCCGAGGGTGTGCCACTCGATCTCGAGGTGGGCGGCCAGCTTGCGCTCACCGGTCTTCCACTTGCCGCCCTTCACGAACTGGACGACCCCGACCTTCCAGCCGCGGGCCCAGCCCCGGGCCATGACGCCGAAGGCAGCGGACGACTTCCCCTTCCCGTCGCCGGTGTTGAGCAGGACGATCGACTCGTCGCGGGCCACACCGCACGCTACCGCCGGGGTCCCGGGCCGGGCACCGGGACGAACCGGCCGGTACGCTCGGGCCGCGGTCCGGGGAACCCGGTGCAAGTCCGGGGCTGTCCCGCAACTGTGATCGGTGTGCCGTCGCCACGCCGAGAGCCAGGAACCCGCCGCAACGAGATCGGCCACGGCCGAGAGAGACGCGAGGACGTCGTTGAAGGCAGAGATCATCCTGGTGCTCGGTGGAGCACGGTCGGGAAAGTCGGAGGTCGCCGAGCGCCTCGCGGCTGCGCAAGGCCGCCCCGTCACCTACCTGGCCACCGGCCCGGCGCCGGAGGGCGACCCGGACTGGGCCGAGCGGGTGGCCCGGCACCGGGATCGCCGGCCGGCCGAGTGGACGACCGTCGAGCTCGGGCCGGGCGGCGACATCGCAGCCGCGCTCGCCGCCTTCGGTGGAGCGCTCCTGATCGATTCGCTCGGGACCTGGGTGGCGGGCCTCTCCGGCTTCGGCGCCGAGGTCGACCGTGATGTCCTCACCGATGCGCTCGTGGCCCGCAGGGACGCCGGTCATCCCACCGTCGTCGTCAGCGAGGAGGTGGGCCTCGGCGTCCACCCGTCGACGAGCGCCGGGCGAGAGTTCCGCGACGCGCTCGGCGCGCTCAACCGGCGGGTGGCCGACGTCGCCGACGACGTCCACCTCGTCGTGGCCGGGCGCACGTTGCGGCTGTCGGGTCCGTCGGCATGAGCGGCCCGCGCGCAGCGCTCTCGTTCCTCACCCCGCTCGGCGGCGCGGCACCCCCCGAACCCGAGGCGCTCGGCTGGTTCCCGGTCGTCGGCGCCGCGATGGGCGCGGTGCTCGGCCTGCTGTGGTGGGCGACCGGTCACGCATGGACCGCACCGGTCGGCGCGGTGATCGTGGTGGCGGCCGACCTCGGGCTCACCGGGTTGCTGCACCTCGACGGGCTGGTGGACGCGGCGGACGGCCTGCTGCCACACCTGGAGCGCGAGCGACGACTCGCGGTGATGCGCGAGCCGTCGGTCGGTGCGTTCGGGATCACGGTGGCGGGGGTGACGTTGGTCGCGCGGGTGGTCGCGTTGGCCTCCATCAGACCGTCCGTGCTGCTGCTCACCGGGATCTGGTGCGGGTCCCGGACCGTCATGGCCGTCGCTCCTTCCTGCCTCGTCTACGCGCGGAGCGACACCGGCGGCCTGGCGAGTGCGTTCCTCCCGGGACGCGGTCGGGTCGGACTGATCGCCGCGGCCGTCGGGGGGGCGGGGCTCTTCTCGGCCACGATGCTGTGGCGGCCGCTCGGCGGCGCGGTGGCCGCCCTGAGCGGGACCGCCGCCGCGGTCGTGGTCCTCTGGTTCGCCCGCCGGCGGATCGGCGGGTTCACCGGGGACGTCCTCGGGGCCGCCGGGGTCGCGTTCGAGACCGTGGCGCTCGTGGTGGCGGCGGCGCGGTGGTAGGGGACCGGGCCGGCGCCGTGGCGGCGGGTCTGCTGCTCGACGGGTTCCTGGGCGAGCCGCCGCCGCTGCTGCATCCGGTGGCCCGCTTCGGGTCGGGGATGGAGCGGCTCGAGCGACACCTCTGGGCCGGTCGGACCGAGCGGGGGGCGGCCTACCTGGCGGCGGGGGTGAGCGCCGCCGCCGCGGTGGGACTCGTGACCGAGGCCGTGCTGGGCGAGCAGATCGCGCTCACCGCCGCGGTCGCTGTGTGCAGCGCGCAACGGGCGCTGCTCGACGCCGCCCGGGTCGTTGGGTCCCATCTCGACGCCGGCGATCTCGACGCCGCCCGCGCCGCCCTTCCGGCGCTGGTCGGACGCGAGCCCTGGACGCTCGACGAGAAGGAGATCGCCCGCGCAGTCGTCGAGTCGCTCGCCGAGAACCTGTCCGACGCGGTCGTCGGCACCGCCGTCTGGGGACTCCTCGCCGGGGCGCCCGGCGCCCTCGTCCACCGCGCCGTAAACACGCTCGACGCCATGGTCGGCCACCGCACGGCCCGACACCGGCGGTTCGGGTGGGCCTCGGCCCGGGCCGACGACCTCCTCGGCTGGCCGGCGGCCCGGGTGACCGCGGCGTTGGTCGCCCTCGCGGCGCCCCGCCGGGCCGGCCAGGTGTGGACCGCCTGCCGCCGCGACGCGTCGGCACACCCCTCGCCGAATGCGGGGATCGCCGAGGCGGCGATGGCGGCGGCGCTCGAGCTCCGGCTCGGCGGCATCAACCGCTACGACGGGCGGGAGGAGCTGCGGTCGAGCCTCGGGGGTGGGGAACCACCGGCTCCCGCCGATATCGAGCGGGCGGTGGAGCTCGTCCAGCGGACCGTCGGAGTCCTCGAGCTCGGCCTCGTGGCCGTCTGGGCGCTGGCCGGCGCGGCGCGGTGGGCTCGTCGAGGTGCGCAGTGAGCCTGCCGGCGGCCGGTCCGCACGGCGGCGACGGGCGACTGGTGGCGGCCGCGCTCGGGCTCGATCCCGGGGCGGTGCTGGACCTGTCGCTCAGCCTGAATCCCTTCGCCCCGGATCCGACGCCCGTGGTTCGCCGGCATCTCGACGCGGGCGCACTGGGGCGGTACCCCGATCGCGCCGATCTCGACCGGGCGACCGGGGCGGTCGCCGCGGCCATGGGTCTCGAGCCGGCGCGGGTGCTCCTGACCAACGGCGGCGCGGAGGCGATCGCCCTCGTGGCCCAGGAGCTCGGACGCGGCTGGGTCGACGAGCCCGACTTCTCGCTCTACGCGCGGCATCTCCCGGTGACCGAGCGCGGCGCCCCGAGGTTCCGCTCCGATCCCCACAATCCGTCCGGTCGACTGGCGGACCCAACCGCGCGGGCCGAGGTCTGGGACGAGGCCTTCTACCCGCTGGCGACCGGACGCTGGACGGCTCCCGGTCGCGTCGAGCGCTCGGTGGTGCTCGGCTCGCTCACCAAGGTGCTTGCCTGCCCGGGCCTGCGGGTCGGTTACCTCGCCGTCCCGGCTGACGACGGGGCGGATCTCGGGGTCCCCGGCCTCCGCGACCGGCTGGCTCGTCGGCAGCCGGCGTGGTCGGTGGGCCCGCTCGCCCTCGCGGCGGTGCCCGAGCTCCTCGAACGGGCCGAGCCCGGGCGATGGTGCTCGGCGGTGGCCGACGCCCGCCGCGCGCTCGTGGAGGTTCTCCGTGCCCACGGGTTCGACCCGGCCCCGTCGGACGTCAACTTCGTGCTCGTCCCGGGCGCCGCCGGCCTGCGCGCCGCGCTCGCCCGCGAGGGGGTGGTCGTGCGCGACTGCACGTCGTTCGGCCTCCCCGACCACGTCCGCATCGCCGTCCCCGACGACCCCGGCCGAGCCCGCCTCGACGAGGCCCTCAGTCGGTGCGCGACGACCACGTCGCGAGGTGGATCGTGAGCGCGCCGCCGCTCCGTGGTGCCGTCATGGTGTGCGGCACCGCGTCCAACTCGGGCAAGAGCGTCCTCGCCGCCGGTATCTGCAGGGTGCTCGCCCGGCGCGGCGTGTCCGTGGCCCCGTTCAAGGGCCAGAACATGTCGCTCAACTCGGTCGTCACCGCGGACGGCGCGGAGATCGGCCGGGCCCAGGGCGCCCAGGCCGAGGCGGCTGGCGTCGAGCCCGAGGCCGCCATGAACCCGGTGCTGCTCAAGCCGATGAGCGACCGGCGGAGCCAGGTGATGGTGATGGGCCGGCCCTGGCGGGTGCTCGACGCCGCCGAGTACCACGCGGCCAAGCCGGAGCTGCGAGAGACCGTGCTCGATGCGCTCGGCGAGCTCCGCGGCCGTTTCGACGTGGTCGTGCTCGAGGGCGCCGGGAGCCCAGCCGAGATCAATCTGCTGGAGGGCGACCTGGTCAACCTCGGGCTCGCCGACGCCGCCGGCATCCCCGCCGTGGTCGTCGGCGACATCGACCGGGGCGGTGTGTTCGCCCATCTCTTCGGCACGGTCGAGCTCCTGCCGCCGCACCTGCGGCGGCGGGTGCGGGGATTCGTCATCAACAAGCTCCGGGGCGACCCCGCCCTGCTCGGGACCGGACCCGGCGAGCTCGAAGCGCGCACCGGGGTGCCGACACTCGGGGTCGTCCCGTGGTTGGAGGGGATCACCGTCGACGCCGAGGACTCGCTCTCGCTCGGCTCGGACACCTCGTCGCCACTCGTCGCCGAGGTCGGCCGCGACGACCCGCTCGACGTGGCGGTGCTCCGGTTCCCGAGGGTGTCCAACTTCACCGACGTCGACGCGCTGGCCGCCGAGCCGGGGGTCTGCGTGCGGTGGGTCGACCGGGCCGCCCGATTCGGGGAGCCCGATCTGGTCGTACTCCCGGGGACCAAGGCGACCGTGGCCGATCTCGCCTGGCTTCGCGACACCGGGCTCGACCGCGCGCTGGTCGCCCGGATGGCCCGTGGCGACGCGCCGGCGGTCCTGGCCGTGTGCGGCGGGCTCCAGATGCTGGGCCGCCGGATCGAGGACCCCGACGGAGTGGAGGCCGCAGCCGGGACCGTCGAGGGGCTGGGCCTCCTCGACATCGACACGACGTTCACGGCGGACAAGCGGACGGTCCGGCGCCGGGGTCGGGAGCGGGGGAGCGGGCTCGCGGTCACCGGCTACGAGATCCACCACGGGCGGGTCCGGGCCGGGCCGTCGGCGCAGCCCTGGTTCGACCTCGAGGGACCCGGTGGCGTCGAGCCCGAGGGCGTGCTCGACCGTGCCCGTGCCCTCTACGCCACCACCCTCCACGGCGTCCTCGAGAACGACGAACTGCGCGCCGCGCTGCTCGGCGCGGTGGCCGACCGGCGGGGGAAGCCCTGGCGGCCGAGCGGGGTCTCGTTCGCGGGGCTCCGGCAGGCCCAGCTCGACCGGGTGGCCGACGCGTGTGAGACGCACCTCGACCTCGACGCGCTCGTCCGGATCATCGGCGAGGCGGTGGCGTGATCCTCTTTCTCACCAACGCCGACACCGAGCTCTTGGGCCTCCGCACGCTCGCCGAGGGGCTGCCCGAGCGACTGGGGCCGCTGCGCGCCGCCCATCCCGACCGGCTCGGGGCCGAACCGGATCTCGACGGGGTCGACCTCGTGGTCGTCCGGCTGCTCGGCGGCCGGCGGGCCTGGGAGGCCCCCTTCGACCGGTTGGTGTCGGACTGTGCCGCCCGCGGGGTGCCGTTGCTGGCGTTCGGCGGCGAGGCGGTGGTCGACCGCGAGCTGGCCGAGGCGTCCACCGCGCCGCTCGAGACGGTGCTCGGCGCGTTCGACTATCTGGTCCAGGGCGGGCCGGCCAACCTCGAGCAGTTCCTCCGGTTCGTGTCCGACCGGGTGCTCGGCAGCGCGCACGGGTTCGCCCCGCCGGCCATCGTGCCGTCCTGCGGCGTGTTCGGGGCGCGCGAGCGGGTTCGAGGACGGCCGACCGTGGCGGTCATCTTCTACCGGGCCCATCTCGTCGCCGGGAACACCCGCTTCGTCGATGAGCTCTGCGACGGGCTCGAGGCGGCCGGGGCCAACGCGGTCGCGCTGTATTCCTATTCGCTGCGCGGCCGCGACGGCGACGAGGAGCACCCGGTCCTCGGGCTGCTCCGGGACGCCGCTCCCGACGTGGTCATCACCACGGTGCTGGCCGCCGGCGCCATGGCCGCGTCGCTCGAGAGCTGGGACCCGGGGGCGCTGGCCGCGCTCGACGTCCCGGTCGTCCAAGCGGTGTGCGCCACCACCGACAGGACGACGTGGCGCGACGCACCCCTCGGGCTCTCGCCCGTCGACGTCGCCATGTCGATCGCGATCCCGGAGTTCGACGGCCGCATCATCTCGGTGCCGTTCTCCTTCAAGGAGGAGGTCGACGACGGCGATGGGCTCGGGACCGCCGTCAGCGCGTATCGGACGGTCGCCGACCGGGTGGCGCGGGTCGCCGGGGTGGCGGTGGCGCTCGGACGCCTCCGGGCGATCCCGCCGCCGCAGCGGCGCGTCGCCCTCGTCCTGTCGGCCTATCCCACCAAGCGCAGCCGGCTCGGCAACGCGGTCGGGCTCGACACCCCGGCCTCGGTGCTCGCGTTGCTGGGCGCGCTGGCCGACGCCGGCTACACCGTCGCCGACCGGCCGGGGACCGGCGACGACCTGATGGCCGAGCTGGCCGACGGCCTCGTCTACGGATCCGACGCGGCGCGGCCCGACCACGCGGTGGGCCGGTTCGACGTGGCCCGCTACGAGGCGTGGTTCGGGGGCCTGCCCGCCGAGGCCCGTGACGTGGTCGAGGCCCACTGGGGCCCGGCGCCCGGCACGGTCTCGGTCGACGGCGACGCCTTCGTCTTCTCGGGGCTCGACCTCGGGCACGTCCTCGTCGCGGTGCAGCCGCCCCGCGGCTTCGGCGAGAACCCGGTCGCCGTCTACCACTCGCCCGACCTGCCCCCGACCCACCACTACCTCGCCTTCTACCGCTTCTTGGAGGAGGGCTTCGGGGCCCACGCGCTCGTGCACGTGGGAAAGCACGGGACCCTCGAGTGGCTGCCCGGCAAGGGGGTCGGGCTGTCGTCGTCCTGCTTCCCCGACGCCGCCCTCGGCGACCTCCCCCTCGTTTACCCGTTCGTGGTGAACGACCCCGGGGAGGGGACCCAGGCCAAGCGGCGCAGCCACGCGGTGGTGGTCGACCACCTGGTGCCGCCGCTCACCCGGGCCGACACCTACGACGACGTGGCCCGCCTCGAGGAGCTGCTCGACCGCCACGCCCAGCTGCTCGCGCTCGACCCGGCCAAACTCCCGAAGATCCGCGCCGAGGTGTGGGAGGCCCTGGTCGCCGCCGAGATCCACCGGGACCTCGGGCTCACCGCCACGCCGGGGGAGGGCGGCATCGACGACCCCGCCTTCGACGACCTCCTGGTCGAGGTGGACGGGTACCTCTGCGAGCTGAAGGACGCGCAGATCCGCGGCGGGCTGCACGTGCTCGGGCGGGCACCCTGCGGCCTCGAGGAGCTCGAGATGGTGGCGGCCATCACCCGGCTGCCCCAGGGCACGGTCGGGTCGCTCCGAGAGGAGGCGGCCCGGGCGCTCGGGCTCGGGCCCCTCGAGGGGTTGTCGCGTCGGGACACCGATGCCGTCGAGGCCCAATGCCTCTCCTGGCTGGCGCGTTGCCAGGAGCATGGATGGGACCGGACCGACGCCCGGGCCGGCGGCGCGCCCGACTCGCCGGTGCTCTCCTGGGTCTGCGACCGGCTCGCACCGGCGCTCGCCGCCACCACCGGTGAGCTCGACGCGGTGCTCGCCGCGTTGGACGGTCGCTTCGTCCCGCCCGGCCCGAGCGGCGCCCCGAGCCGCGGGGCGGCCCACGTGCTGCCGACCGGCCGGAACTTCTATGCGCTCGACCCGCGCGCCGTCCCCTCCCGCCTCGCCTGGGACGTGGGGCGCACGCTGGCCGACCGGCTGCTCGAGCGGCACCTGGCCGAGGAAGGGCGCTACCCGGCCACGGTGGGGCTCGTGGTGTGGGGGACGAGCGCGATGCGCACCGGCGGTGACGACATCGCCGAGGCGCTCGCCCTCTTGGGGGTCCGGCCGGTGTGGGCCGAGGGGAGCGGCCGGGTCGAGGACCTCGAACTGATCGACGGCGCCGAGCTCGGCCGGCCCCGGGTGGACGTGACGCTGCGGGTCTCGGGGTTCTTCCGCGACGCCTTCCCCCACGTGCTCGACCTGCTCGACCGGGCGGTGCGGCTGGCCGCGGCGGCCGAGGACGGACGACCGAACCCGGTCGCGGACGCGGGCGCCGAGGAGCCCCGCGTCTACGGCCCGCGTCCCGGTGCCTACGGGTCGGGCATCCTCGCCCTCTTGGAGTCGGGGGAGTGGCGGGACGACGACGACCTCGCCCGGGTCTACGTGGCCTGGGGCGGCTGGTCGTACGGGGCCGGCGGGGCCGCCCGTCCGGCCGAGGAGGCGTTCGCCCGCCGGCTCGCCGCGATCGAGGTGGCGGTCAAGAACCAGGACAACCGGGAGCACGACATCTTCGACTCCGACGACTACCTGCAGGACCACGGGGGGATGGTGGCGGCGGTCCGGGCGCTTTCGGGCCGGTCCCCCAAGGCCTGGTTCGGCGACTCGGCCAACCCGGCCCGGCCCCGGGTCCGCTCGCTCGCCGAGGAGGCGGCCCGGGTCGTCCGCACCCGGGTCCTCAACCCGAAGTGGCTCGAGGCCATGGAGCGCCACGGCTACAAGGGGGCCTTCGAGATGGCCGCCACCGTCGACTACCTCTTCGGCTACGACGCCAC
>Ga0209415_10000749_pt1 | contig 61012 bp, 62 predicted proteins | sample PeaSoiSIISIP2007_FD_187696 | JGI IMG/M metagenome (GOLD analysis project Ga0209415, IMG submission 187696) | Peat soil microbial communities from Weissenstadt, Germany - SII-SIP-2007 (SPAdes) (version 2) | ecosystem: Environmental > Terrestrial > Soil > Wetlands > Peat | place: Germany...
CCCCCACCTCGATTGGCAGGTCGAAGACCTGCCCCACGGCCTGCCCCACAAGGGTTCAGAATCGGTATCGTCATTTGGCTCCCGTTGCATCGCGGCCGAGATCGGAAAGGCCGCTCTCCCAATCGCTCCAACCGGAGGGCATGCCATAAGGGGCGCGCTCCATGATGGCCTCGATCTGGTGGATCTCGCCATGCTGGATCTGGAACAGCTCGGCGAGCTGCCAGGTCCAGAGCTGCGCGGGACCGGCGGTGACCTTGCGGCCGTCGGGAGTTTCGAAATTGCGCGTATCGCCGCCGGAGTGGTCGAAGAAGATGAAGCTGAAGACCAGGCCGCGCTCGGGATCGACGGCGACGAAGCGGCGGTCGCGGATGCGCGTGACGAAGTGGAGCAGGCCGGAATCGAATTGCTCCTTGCAGCCCCACTGGCCGGAGTAGTTGTTGGCGGTTTTAGGATCGGGACGCTTCTGTCCGGCGGGCGTCGGCTGATTGGTACTGAGGCTGCCGTTCTCGATGCGGTTGCAATCGTCGGCGAAAGGATAGAAGCCCTTGCCATCGTTCTGCTGCATGCCGGAGAAATACATGTTGGCGATCTTGATGAGGTCGGCGCGGGACATGCGCTCATTGGGGGGAACGGGATCGGTCCATTTGTAGCCGATGCGCTCAAAGCCCTGCGCGGAAGAGGGGCTGCGCTGAATGAAGGTTTCGATTTCGGCGATCTGGCGATTGGCGATCTTGAGGCGCAGGGCGATCATGGCGGGGGCTTTCCCTTCGCTGATGCTGCCGAGGAAGGCGACCTCGCCGGCATCAGTGTCGGTGACGAAGAGGCGATAGGTTCCTTTGCCGTCCATGGTGTTCCAGAGTCCGTCGCCGAGGTCGAGCTTCTGGCCGTTCTCGGTGAACTTGGCATTCTTGGCGATGGGCGCTTTGGTGGGATCGTGGGCGATGACGGCGTCGAGATAGCGATCGACGAAGGCTTCGAGGCAGGCTCGGTCGCAGGAGCCGGATTTGGATTGTGCGGCGAGGGTGCCGGCGAGCAGGATCGCGGCCGCGAGGGGGGTAATTCTCATGATGGTGCTCTTTTCTTGGTGCGAGACGATTTTACCAGAGTTGGAGCTGCATGCAGCCGGAGGTTCGCCCGGTTGCGCGCGCCACGCTTGTCCGCTAGGAGGGCAGCTTGTTCGAGGATTGGTTTTGCCCGTAGGGCGTTTCCAGCTTCCATATACGCCGGTCATCGTATGCTCGGGATGCCGAGCTATTCGCAGATCTTGCGAGCGAGGCGGTTGTCGATCTCGGAATGACGGGGGATTGGCACCTTGGCGCCATTCGCCGGGTTCGTGAAGATGCTGTGGCGGGCGGCTTCGCGCTCCAGAGTGCATCGATGCCGGCGCAAGTGATCCAGCAGTTCGTGCCGCTTCACCGTGGCACAGTTCCCGCGTGGACCGATAGCGGGATCAACTCGATCAGGTCGGCATCGGGGGCGGACGCGTCCGGGGCCGGGACGGGCAGGGGCTTACCTTCTTCCAGGAGCAGCTGCGCGAGATCCTCAAGAGCGCTCGCGATCATGAGCCTGGCATCCGGAAGATCAAATCCCTGCGTTACCGCGCCGGGAAAGTCGAGGGCTTCGGCTACAACCATCTCGCTATCGGATTTAGGAAGATAGAAGGCGACATGGTAACGAAGCATAAATCCATGTTAACCGTTCATCAAGGCTTACGATGCGACGCGGTTTTGCAGGCTCCGCGCCGTGAGAGAATAGGGTCGTTACAGGCACACTCCTGTCATGAATTACGAGCAAGCCATCTCAGAACACGCTGGTTGGGATTGGGGAGATCGAAAGGCGTCAATCCGCTGTGCTCCGCGAACACGCCGAGATGCTCCACGACACCTTGGAATTCCGCCGGCGCACCGAGCGGAACCTTGCTGAAATAACGGATAAGCTGAACGGTTTGATCGGATACGTTGCCGGAATGCCACCGCCCAGGCCTTCCTAACTGAGCGTCGACTGCTGGTTCCGGGCCGAGGCCTGCGGCGGGTTTAGCAGGCGGCTGAAAAATGGAAAATGGCGGCGGATTCACTAGAGACGTGCAAGCTTCGCACCGTGAGAGAATAGGATCGTCACCGGCACACTCTTGTCATGAATTACCAGGAAGCCATCAAGGATCTTCAGGACACGCTGGTTGTGATTGGGGAGATTGAAAGGCGTCAATCCGTCATGCTCCGCGAGCACGCCGAGATGCTCCGCAAACACGCCGAGATGCTCCGCAAACATGACCTATATCACGGCGAGATCTTGGAATTCCAGCGCCGCACCGACCAGAACCTTGCCGAGATCACGGATAAGTTGAACGGTTTGATCGGCTACGTCGACGGAATGCCGCCTCCCCGGCCGTCCTAACGCGAAGGTGGCCGTGGCGGCAAGGGATCATGAATGCTCTTGGGCGGCGGAGGTTGATCGGCGGACTGACTGCCGGAGCTCCCGCGTGGACGCCGGAAGAGAGGCGCTTCCGGCACGGTGTAGTGCAGGGCCCGCCCCAACTGGATCATCGTGCGCCGGTCCAGTTCTTCCCCGTAGGCGGTGCCTTCCAATTCCGACCACGGCATGAGGAGCATCGTCAGCGCATCTCGTGGGGCAACGTACAGCAGAGCGTCCGCCACGTCGCGGAGTTTCTTGCCGGCCAACGGAGGGAACCCGGTTCCCCCGGCGAGCACCGGCTCGGCGGGCAGGTCGCCCACCCAGTTGCCTCGAAGATCCACGATGGCAGGGAGGGGCCATGCGTCGAACCGCGTATCCAGATCGTCGTAATCGCCGATCGCATTCGTGCCAAAAACGATGAAGTAGGTGCGGGCTCCAGCCGCGCGAAGCTGTTGCTCGACGGGTATTGGCCCGCCCGGCCCCCAATCGACCTTGCGCAGGAAATGGTTCGCACCCATGATCAGCAGCGCGCGCCGCTTCTTGTCGAGAACCTCCTTCTTTACCACCTGCGCGTACCACGAATCGCGGTGTCCCACAAACGGACCCCAGTCCTCCGGAGTCTTGATTGCGTCCCAGTCGCCATAAGGATCTCCGAGCACGATGCGCAGTTGGTGTTTGCCTCGGCGCTTCAGGTTGGTCTCGCGCACGGTCTGATAAAACGATTCCAAGACGGGAGAAGGCGGGCCAACCAGACCGATCATATTGCGCCACGCGAGCTGGACCTGCGCGAAAGGGATGTCCTCGCCGGCGATGTAGCGGTCGACGGACTTCTGATAGAGCGAATTCCCCAGTTCCACGATTATGTCGTCCACGCGGTCGGCAAATTCGGGCGTGCTGACGAGATCTTGCAACCATTCGTACTCCTGTTTGCATGCGTGTTGCTCACCGAACATAACAATGTTGTGGTTATCGAACGCGCGCAGAACAGCGGTGGTTGCATCCCGCGGTTGCGGCTGCCGGTACGGTCCGCCGCAGAGCGCGGCGAAGAGTCCCAGGCAGGCAAGGCTCAAGCGCATGTCGCCATGTTACAGTAATCGGGCGTGAAGACAAACGGGAAAGTCGCGGTGGTGACGGGAGGGGGCAGCGGGATCGGGAGAGCCGTCGCGCTGGCGCTGCATGGAGCCGGATATTCAGTGGCGATTGCGGGACGGCGCGCGGCGGAGTTGGAGAAGACGGCGGGCGGCGACATGCTTGCGGTACCCACTGACGTGAGCAAGGCGGAGGATGTGCGGGCGTTGTTCGCTCGGGTCAAGAAAGAATTCGGGCGCCTGGATCTCCTCTTCAATAATGCCGGCATGGGTGCGCCCAACGTGCCCATGGAGGATCTGGCGTTCGAGCAATGGAACGCGGTGGTGGGCGTGAACCTGACGGGCGCGTTCTTGTGCGCGCAGGAAGCGATCCGCATCATGAAGTCGCAGGAGCCGAGGGGCGGACGGATCATTAATAATGGCTCGATTTCGGCGTACGCGCCTCGGCCGAATTCCGCGCCTTATACGGCGACCAAGCATGCAATTACGGGATTGACCAAATCCATTTCGCTCGACGGACGCAAGCACGACATCGCGTGCGGGCAGATCGACATCGGCAACGCGGCGACGGAGCTGACGGAGCGCATGGCGGCCGGCGTCGCGCAGGCGAGCGGCGCGGTGATGCCGGAGCCTCGCATGGATTTGAAGTACGTCGCCGATGCGGTGCTGTATATGGCGAGCCTGCCGCTCGAAGCCAACGTCCAGTTCATGACGTTGATGGCGACGAAGATGCCATTCGTCGGCAGGGGTTGATATACTGACCGCACCATGAAACGTGTTTCACTTCTGGTTCTCGTCGTGCCCATGGTTGCCGTCGCCGCGATTCAAGATCCGGTGAAGACCGACGTGGGTCAGATTTCGGGTGTCGCCGGCAAGAATCCCGAGGTCAGGGTCTACAAGGGAATTCCGTTCGCCGCGCCGCCGGTCGGCGATTTGAGATGGAAGCCTCCGCAGCCGGTGGGGCGCTGGGAGGGATTGCTCACAGCGGATAAGTTCGGCTCGGAGTGCGTGCAGGGCGGTGGAGGCGGTGGACGCGGAGGCGGAGCGGCGAAAGGCGGCGCACCGAAGGGTGGTGACGGAGCAGCGAAGGGCGGAGGGGCTAAAGGGGCAGGGAGAGGCGCCGGAGGCGTCGCGGGCAGCGAAGATTGCCTGTACTTGAACGTTTGGACGGCGGCGCAATCGGCGTCGGAGAAGAGGCCGGTGCTGGTGTGGGCGTATCCGGGAGGATACACCAGCGGCAACGGGGCATCACCAGCATTCGATGGCGAGGCGCTCGCAAAGAAGGGCGTGATCCTCATCACTTTCAACTATCGGGTCGGCGCCTTCGGATTCTTCGCGCACCCGGAGCTGACCAAGGAATCGGATCGCCACGCATCCGGCAACTACGGAATGATGGATCTGGCGGCGACGCTCCGATGGGTGCAACGCAACATCGCGGCGTTCGGTGGCGACCCGAGGAACGTGACCATCGCGGGCGATTCGGCGGGCGCGGCTCTGGTGGCGATGATGACCGGATCGCCGGAAGGCAAGGGATTGTTCCGGCGCGTGATCTCGGAGAGCGGCGCGTGGATGGGCCTGGGTGTTTCGAAGATGACCACGCTCGCGTCGGCGGAACAGAATGGGGTGAGAATGGCGACGGCGCTGGGCGCGAATTCGCTGGCCGAGCTGCGGGCGAAACCGGCGGCTGAGGTACAGGCTGGTGGGCGCGGTGGCGGTCCGGTGGTGGATGGCTGGTACATTCCGGAGGATTTCTCGAAGACCTTCGAGGCCGGCAAGGAGAACGAGGTCGATATTCTGGTCGGGTCGAACAAGGACGAAGGGACTTTCTTTGGGGGGCCGGTTACCGCAGCGCAGTTTACGATGCAGGCCAAGACGCGCTACGGCGACTTGGCGGACAGTTATCTGAAGGTGTATCCGGCGGGGTCCGACGAAGAAGCGACGCAATCCAGCCTGGCGAGTTTCCGCGACGCGCTGGGGTTCCATCAGCGCAAGTGGGCGCAGCTTCAGGAGAAGCGGGGGAAGTCGAAGACGTACGTGTATTACTTCACGCACGACCCGACGCCGGGGCCGAATTCGCGCGGGGCGACGCATGGGGCCGAGGCTCCCTTCGTGTTCCAGAATCCGGGCCGGGCGATGTGGACGGATGCTGAGAAACAGCTCTCCGATACGATTTCGTCGTATTGGGTGAATTTCGCGACGACGGGCGATCCTAACGGCAAGGGATTGCCGAAGTGGCCGGAGTATCGCGAGAAGACCTCGCCTCACCGAATGGTGCTGGGAGACAAGGTGGAAGTCGAGCCGGCGAACGATATCGATCATCTGGCGTGGTGGGAGTCGTATTATCAAAAGCTGCTGAAGCAATAGCGCCGGAAAACATATTTGGCCGCTGATGAACGCGGATGCACGCAGATGCAGCAAGAATCGGATAGAAGCCACGGTGCGATGCCGGTATTGTAGAGATGTGATCGAGATCAAACGCATAACGGATTACATCGAACGGCATCTGGAAGGCGACGTTTCGCTCGACCGGCTGAGCCGGGAAGCGGGCGTGAGCAGGTTCCACTTGCAGCGATCCTTCAAGGCGGCGGTGGGCGTGACGCCGAAGCAATATGCCGAGGCGTGCCGGCTACGCTCGCTCAAGCGGAATCTGCGAGAGGGCACGGACGTGCTTGGATCGGTGTTCGCGGCGGGGTTCGGATCTTCAAGCCGCGTCTATGAGAGAGTCGATACGCGGCTGGGGATGACTCCGTCGGAGTATCGAAATCGCGGGGCGTCACTTGAGATCACGCACGCGACGGTCGAAACGTCGCTGGGCTTGCTGACGATCGGGGCGACGGACCGGGGTTTGTGCTTCGTGCAATTTGGCGAGGCAGCGGAGCAACTCGAAGCCGAGCTGCGGCGGGAATACCCGGCGGCGACGATCACTGCGATGCGCGAGCCCCGACCTGAGCCGTTTCGAGAATGGATCGCGGCGCTGGAAGAACATCTGCGCGGCTCGCGTCCGCGGCTGGAGCTTCCGCTGGACCTGCGCGCGACCGCGTTCCAAATGCGCGTCTGGCGCTATTTGCAGTCGATTCCCTACGGCGAGACGCGGTCCTACGCGCAGGTTGCCGCTGGAATCGGCGCGCCGAAATCGGCAAGGGCGGTCGCGCGAGCCTGCGCCAGCAACCGCGTGGCGCTGGCGATACCGTGCCATCGCGTGATTCGAGGGACGGGCGAGATCTCGGGGTATCGCTGGGACGCTGAGCGGAAACAGGCGCTGCTGGAGGCGGAGAGGCTCGGGAAGACGCACCGAACGGGCTGATATCCTCTATCCTCAAAGCATGCTGTTTCCAGGCTTCCCCGGCGTTGCAACAGCAGTGGGGCTGTTCGCCTTCATATGGCTCATCGTCTATCTGAAGTGCAAGGGGCAGCCTGTCGCGTTCGATCCGTTAGGCAAACATGGCGAGTTTGGCAAGAGGCTGCTTCCCATGTATCTGGACATCACAAAATCCGTCCTGGGTTTAGCGGCCGGGTCGATCGTCCTGCTTGTCGGTGCGATGAATTTCAATCAATCCAGTACCCGTTCTCTGAAGGCGTTCGCGTCGCCCTTGTTTCTGGTGGCGATGAGCATCATTTACGGGGTGCTCTTCATGATCTTGTTGGCGTTGAGCTACGAGCATCATCTGCACCATCCGAACGACCCGGGTTCCTATACATTATTCAGATACACGCGGAATCAATCGCTGGGGTTCAGCGCTCTGGTGTGCTTCTGTGTCAGTTACCTATGGCTAATCGTCGCCGCAACAGCCTAGAAGGTTTAGTACACTCGGGTGAAGGGGCGCTTGCGAGCGCGGAATTATAAAAAGGAGTTTCTATGTCGAAACAAGAAGAAGCCGGTCTCATTCTCAAGCTATACGAGCTGCGTCGCGAAGAGACGATGCGCAAGGCGCGCGACTGGTACTTTCGGGACTTTAATCCGGATTCGCTGGCAGACTTCGGCGCCGCGATGTTTGGCGAGCACAGCGGGCATCTGCGCATGGTGGTGAGCTATTGGGACATGGCAGCGGCGCTGGTTAACAACGGCGCTATCAGTCTGGAGCTTTTCAACGACAGCAACGGCGAACACATTGCCATCTTCTCGAAAATCGAGCCGCTGCTCGGCGAGATTCGAGCGGCGTATGCGCCACAGTTTGCCGCCAACCTGGAAAAACTGATCGACGAGACGCCGGACGGCCGAAAGCGGGTCAAAGAGACTCGCGAACGGATGAAGGCAGTCCGCGCTCAGCTTGCAGGAAGGCAGTCGGCGGCGGCCCAGAATTAACTCGGCTTAGGCGTAGACGGCTTTGGTGAAGTCGGCCAGCATCCCGGCCCCTTGTGGATCTAGGAACGGGAAAAACTGCATCATGATCACGGCGCACAGCGAGCGGCGCGGGTCGATCCAATAGAAACTGTTCTCGACGCCGGCCCACATCAGGGTGCCCGCGGGACGCCCCTCGGGCGAGGTCATGGTATTGAGCATGAATCCGTAGGTGTACTTGTTGCCGGGACCGAGGTCGAGATCCTCGGTCACGTTTGCGTCGGTGGATTTAAGCCTTTCCATGGGAATCGCGCCGATTTGGTTGGCCGACATCAGCTCGACGGTCTTGGGACGCAGGATCTCTTCTTTGTTGGGGCCGCGGCCTTTGCGCAGGATCATCTGCGTGAAGCGAATGTAGTCGGCCGCCGTCGAGAACAAGCCTCCGCCGCCGTTGTAGACGGTGGGCGCAGCGGGCTGCGTGCGCGGGTCCTCTTTGAGCTTGCCGTCGGATTGGCGGCGATAGGTGCTGACCAGACGGTCGAACTTTTCGGGGGCCACGAGAAACGACGTGCTCTTCATCGCCAGAGGCTGAAGGATGTTCTTTTGGAAATATTGCTCCAGCGTGAGGCCGCTGATCTGCTCCACCAGCTTTCCGGCCCAATCCACGCTGGTGCCGTAGTGCCATTTCGTTCCCGGCTCAAAGAGCAGAGGGTTGAGTGGAGCGACGGCGCGGGGCGTCGATCCGGAGACTTTGATGTATTGGGTGAGCGTCGGGCTCCAATTGGCGTAGGCGCAGCCGGAGGTGTGCGTCAGCAGGTGCCGCAACGCGATCGGCGTTTTCGCGGGCCGCAGAATGGGCTTGCCGGAAGCGTCGAAGCCATCGAGCACATCCAGTTTCGCGAGCTCAGGCAGGTGCTTCGACACAGGCTCATCGAGCGTGACCTTGCCCTGCTCGACCAATTGCAGAGCGGCGGTGGTGGTGATGGCCTTGGTCATCGAGGCGATGCGAAAGATGCTGTCGACAGCGGCGTTGACGGACCCGACGGAGTCGCGCTTGCCGAAGGCGCCGCTATAGGTGACGTGATCCGTGTTGGCGACGATGACCGTCGCGGTCGGGATGCCGCGCTTCTGAAGGCTGGAGCGCAGGGCATCGTCGAGCTTCGCGGGGTCGAGGTTTGCCGGGGCGGCCCAAAGTTTGCGTGCGGGAGCGGCGAGCGCGAGTGCAGCGGCGCTAAATTGTCTGCGGTTGATTGACGTCATAGGTTGCTTTTGTGCCTCAGTACTCGATTCCACCACATGATAAACCCGGTGATGAAGAGCGCCACGGGAAGCAGGCCGAGCCCGACCCACGCGGCCTTGGTCTTGTTGCCGGCGAAGTTGCCGAAGTGGAGGTAATAAAACCAGCGCAGAAATGTGTCTCCATGGCTGTAGTGCGGGACGTAGCGGCGTCGCGGCCTGGGGTTGGGATTTTTCCCGTTACCGCCTCTGACGGGCGGCATCGGCAGCGGCGGGGCAGCATCGTCGACCAAAACAAAAGCCGGCCTGGGGGGTTGAGCCGGTGATTGCCGCACTGCCGGCGGCGCGATCAGCTCGGCATCGGGGAGGCGGTAGAAATCGAGCGGAGCGTAGTGATTCACCACTCGCTGAAAGGGATCGGGGAACACCAGATAGATGCCGGTGAAGGCCCACATGAAGACCAGCGCGAAGGTCCAGAAGCCGATAACGCTGTGTAGCTCCCAGTTCAAGCGCTTCCAATTTGCCTTGGGATTGAAGAACAGGCTGAAACGCCACTTGCTGATGCCGGGCCACCACAGGATCGCGCCGGTGACGCACAGAAGCGTGATAAAGATGGAGCCGATCCCATTCACGATGCGGCCCTTCGGTCCTGAGAGCAGATTCGTGTGCAAATCGGAGAACCAGGCGATGGTGGTGATGCCCCAAGGCACCGACCGGCCGAGGTCCGCGCCATTGTAGGGATTGAACAGGCGCTGCTGTTTGCTGCCGCCCTTTTCCAGCCAGATCTCGGTGGCTTGATCGGGGCGCTTGGGCTCGAAAAGAAACGTGATCGCATAGCCGGGATAATCGCGGTGCGCGATGTCGCGGAGTTGGTCCTGGGTCAGGCGGGTAGGTTCGACGGAAACGCGCCTGGGGCCCTGGTCCAGAGCCTTGTAGATTTCATTGCGGAAGACGATGGCGCTGCCGCTGACGCTGATGAAGACCACGTAGAGGCCCAGGCCGATGCCAGTCCACAGGTGGATCTGGAATAGGGCCTTGCGGAGCCAAACGCCCTGCGGCCGGCGCAGCCACTGTTGCCAGAAAGCCATCCCACTTATCATATGGGAGAACGATTAAGAACGCATCCTCGACAATGATGCAAAGCCCCGTACGCACGTTTCGCGCGCCAGGGCGCGTGAACCTGATCGGCGAGCACACCGACTACAACGAAGGCTTCGTTATGCCGGTGGCGATCGACTTCGCCGCGTATGTCGATGTGACTACGCGCGAGGATCGGAGGCTGGTGGTGCATTCGGAGAATTACTCCGAGACTCGCGAATTCGATCTGGACGATCCGGAACCGCGGGCCTGCGGCCACTGGAGCGATTACGTTCGCGGCGTGGCGGTGATGCTGGGGCGAGCAGGGCATCGGGTCGGTGGCGCGGCATTGCGCATTCGAAGCGATGTTCCGATGGGGGCGGGGCTGAGCTCGTCCGCGGCGATTGAGGTTGCCTGCGGGCTGGCTTTGTTGCGTGACGCGGCGATGGACCGGACCGCGCTCGCCAAGCTGTGCCAGCGCGCCGAGAACGAGTTCGTGGGCGTTCGATGCGGCATTATGGATCAATTCATCGCATGCCATGCAAAGGCGGGGCACGCGTTGCTACTGGATTGCCGGACACTGGAGCGTCGCTTCGTTCCTTTGCCGCCCGATGTAAAGCTGGTCATTGCGAATACCATGGTGCGGCACTCGCTTGCCTCGGGCGAATACAATCGCAGGCGAGCGGAATGCGAGGAAGGCGCGGCATACCTCGGACGTTCATTGCGGGACGTGACCAGCGGCGATTTGGAACGCCAGGGCCGCGGGCTGCCGGAGGCCGTACGGAGGAGATGCCGGCACGTGATTACGGAGAATGCTCGCGCGATCGCGGCGTCGGCGGCTCTCGAAGAAGGGGATTTGCACGCATTTGGGAAGCTGATGGTTCAGTCTCATCGCAGCCTGGTCCACGACTTTGAAGTGAGTTGCGCAGAGCTGGATACGATGGTCGAAATCGCGGCGCACACACCGGGAGTGTATGGGTCGAGAATGACCGGAGGCGGCTTCGGAGGCTGCACCATCAGCATGGTTCAAGAGGAGCACGTGGAGGCGTTTCGCGAGACCATCGTGAGGCGGTATCGGGAGGCCACCGGGATCGACGCGGCGGTATATGTCTCCGGGGCGGCCGAAGGCGCCGGAGAATTGTGATTGCACGTTCGCAGGGTGGGCGGCGTCTGTCTTGATAGCAGAAGGAGGAGCAACATGCGCATGAAAGCGATTGGATTTATCGTGGCGGCGCTGCTCGCCCCGGCAGCATTTGCTCAGACGCCGCCGATGCAGGAGGTCCAGTTTCACCTGACGCACACCGCAACGGTCCAGGAGTTTCAGGAGATCGCGAATTTGGTCCGCACGATTGCGGAAATTCGAGATGTATCCACCGATAACACCCAAATGTTGCTAAACGTGCTCGGCACACCCGAGCAGATCGGGCTGGCGGCGTGGTTGGTCAAGAACCTGGATCAGCCGGTGGGCGGGGCGGTCTTCCCGGTCTCCGAATACCAAGGATTATCCGACGATACGGTCGTGCAGATCCTTTATCTCCCCCACACGGCGACCGTACAAGGGTTTCAGGAAGCCGCGAACGCGACCCGAACGGTCACCGAGATTCGCCGGATGGTTACATACAATGACGGACGAGCCGTGGTGGTGCGTGCAATGCCCGATCAGGTCGCGATGGCGGAGTGGATGGTCCAGCAGCTGGATCAGGCTGCGGCTGCGCAGGCATCCGCCCAAACGCTTCAAAATTCCCCGGAGTATAGCGCCGGAGGCAACGACGTGATGCGCGTGTTCTACCTCACGAATGCGAAGACGATACAGGATTTTCAGGAGATCGCCAATGCGATTCGTACCACCACCGAGATTCGGCGCTTATTCACGGTCAATGCAACTCGGGCCATGACGGTCCGCGGCACACCGGAGGAGATGGCGATGGTGGAATGGCTGGCGGGAGAGCTGGACAAACCCGCGGGCGCGCAGCCGAGCCAAGCCTCGGGCGATTACCGCGTGCCCGGCGCGGCCGACGATGTGATGCGGGTGTTTTATCTCCCGGCCGCGGAGTCGGTGCAGGATTTTCAGGGCATCGCCAACGCCGTTCGCACAGGCACCCAGACTCGGCGGCTGTTTACGTACAACGCGCAACGTGCCCTCGCGATCCGCGGAACCGCGAACCAGCTCGCGCTCGCGGAGAATATGATTCACGACCTGGCAGGGTCGCCCAAATAGTGCAGCTCGCTTGAGGAGCGCAACCGCTCCGCCGCAGACTCCGGCGTGATGTCGCGCTGCGGCCAGGCGAGAAATTCGTATCCCACCATGAACTTTCGAACGGTCGCGGAGCGCAGCAGCGGCGGATAGAAATGCGCGTGCAGATGGAAGCTGTCTTTCGCTTTGCCATCGGGCGATTTGCCATCACAGGGGCGCTGGTGAAATCCGAAGCTGTAAGGGAACGGCGTCTCGAATAAATCGTCGTAGCGCGCGGTGAGGCGTTTCAAGACGTCGGCCAGATCGCCGCGCTCGGCGGAGGTGAGCTGCTCGATCGCGCCTATGTGCCGCTTGCCGATCACGATGGTTTCGAAAGGCCACACCGCCCAGAACGGCACGATGACGGCGAAACTGGAATTTTCGAAGATCAGGCGCTCGCCGGCGGCAGCGTCTGCAACCTCCAGCGCCAGGTAATCGCACAGCAGGCAGCGGCCATGATCGCGCAGGTATTGCTCCTGGGACTGCTGTTCCTTCGCGAGCTCGTTCGGAACCGACTGGTTGGCCCAGATCTGGCAGTGGGGGTGCGGATTGCTGGCGCCCATGCTGAACCCCCGGTTCTCGAAGATGGTCACCGCGTGGATGAACGGGAGAGCGCTCAGCCGCTCCGATTCCTCGCACCAGGCATCCACGACCCTGCGAATCTCTTCCAGGTTCATGCGCCCGAGCGTCAAGTCGTGTCGCGGCGAATAGCACAGAACGCGGCAGACGCCGAGCTCGGCCTCGGCCACCAGGAGACCGCTTGCTAACGCGCGCGGTTCAGAGAGTGTTTCTGAACCGTGGCCGTAAGGGAGCGGCGATGCCGGCAGCAGCGCAGGAAAATCGTTATCGAACGCGAAGGTTTCGGTGAACACCGGATTGCGCTGGCCGTTGACGCGGAGGTTGCCTGGGCAAAGGTAGCACGCCGGATCATACCTTGTCGCAGGAACGGGCGGAAGCCCCTCGATCTCTCCCTGCCACGGTCTTTGGGAACGCTGCGGCGAGACCAGCACCCATTCGCGCGTGAGCGGATTCAGGCGCTTGTGCGGGTGCCGGTCCCAGGCAAAAGCGGCTTTATTGATCGTCGTACTTGGGCGCCTTGATGCGGCCTTCGTACAACGCTTTGTTGTTCTCTTCGCAGGAGTATTCCATGATCGCTTGATCGGTGCGCAGCAGGAACTGGCGGACGGTCTTCCAATCCTGGGTGTAGGTCTTGGGATCGTGGATGTCCATTTCGTAGGTGATGTGGCCGAGGTCCGGGCGAGTCCACTTCTCGGTCAGCACCAACTGGTCGCTATGCGGATGGCCGTTGGTGTCGAGCCGGGTCTTGCCGTTGAAATTGACGGTTTCGATAACCAGCGTGTCGCCTTCAAAGTGTCCGACTGAGTCGCCGAACCAGGTCCCAATGCCCTTTTGGTGCGGGCGGCCGTCGATCGGGAACAGATGAAACCAGGTATTCTGCTCGAACAGGTAGGCCATAAAATTCCCGTCCTGCATGACCTGGAGCGGATCGGGCGAGTTGATGGAGCGCATCAAGCCGAAGGGCAGGCACGCGCCGGTGTAATCGCCATTGGTGGGATCGTAGTTCTTCCAGTTGTTGGCGCCCCAAGCGGTGAAAGGAAGCAGTCTTGAGCCCCCACCGCCGCCGCGTCCGCCTCTACCGCCCGCCGCTGCGTTCGGATCCGGGGGCGGTGGTGGTGGCGCCGCCTGGCCACGGGCGTTGCGGTCTTCGTTTGGAAAGGGCTTCCCGTTCATGTCGGTCGCGCTGGCGCTCATATCGGGAGTATAGGGACGCTGCCAGTACCCGCTAAAGTCCACCTTGCCATCGGCTTTCCGAGGCGTGGGACCCTCGGGAGGCTGATAGCCGCCGCCCTTGGCTCCGCCTTTTCCGCCGCCCTTTGCTGCTCCTTTGGCTCCGTTCTTCGCGGCGTCCTGGCCGGCGAGGGGCTTGAGCGGCACGAATAGGAGTGCGCCGGTGACCACGGTGGCCGTAATGGCCGCCGCAAGAAATGATCCTTGAATGCGAGGTTTCACGTTAAATCTCCTCTTATACAGTATCGAGCCGAAATCTCAAGACACACGATTCCTGATTGCCCGATTTGGGCCGCCCGTCGGCGAGCGGCTGTGGCCATCGGAACCCTACTCTTTGGGCACGTCCGGGTTGGACGATCCAGCAAACACGCGCCGCCCATCCGGCAGAGACACTTGACTTGCGTTGCAAGTGTTGGAAGCATCCTTGGCCAGAGTGCCGTTGATGGTGACTGGATCGCCCTTCTTCAGGTCGTTCTTGGTCCAGCCGTTCCTGGTCAAGCTGTTGGGCGCGCCGCCTTCGCACTGCCACGACGCCACTTTACCGGAATCGTCCTTCACATCCAGATAAATCCAGATGTGCGGATTCAGCCAGTCGACCTTGGTGACATTCCCCTTCAGGACGACCTTCTTATTGTTGTCGAACTCGGCCGAAAAGGAGTGATGCGCCAGCATCGGGACCGCCGCCGAGAGCATCCCCATCGCAAACACGGCAAGTTTTGCTTTCATCGAAATCTCCCTGATCCGTTCTAGAAAACTCCTACTGCTTTTGAGCGTCCGGATTGGACGATCCCGCAAACACTGTTCTGCCATCGGCAAACTTCACCTGACTGGCGTTGCAGGTCTTCGAAGCGTCCTTAGCCAATGTTCCATTGATGCTGATCGTGTCGCCCTTCTTCAGATCGTTCTTGGTCCAGCCGTTGCGGGTCAGCGTATTGGGCGGACCGCCCTCGCATTGCCAGGACGCCACGGCCCCGGTCTTGTCGTCCTTCACATCCAAATAGATCCAGATGTGCGGGTTCATCCAGTCGACCTTGGTCACGGTGCCTTGCAGGCTGACCTTCTTATCGTTATCGAATTCCGCCGAGAAGGAGTGATGCGCCAGCAGAGGCAGCGCCGCCGAGAGCACGGTGATCGAGAAAACAGCAAGCTTTGATTTCATTGAGAACCTCTTCCCTTTTTCGAAGCAAACGTTACTGCGGACCGCCGTCGTCCGCCGAGCGAGCGCCAACCTTCTTGCCATCCGCGAGCGTGACCGACCGCGCATTCGCCATGTGCGCTCCATCCTTAGCTCGCGATCCTTCGACCGTAATTACATCTCCGATATTCAACGAGTGCCGGGTCCAGCCCTGCCGTCCCAAAACATTGGGACTGGCCAACTCCAGATTCCAATTGGTCACGTTCCCGCTGTCGTCCTTCACATCGATATAAAAACGGGCGTGCGGATTAGTCCATTCGAACTTTGTCACGGTGCCCTTCAGTGTCACCGGTTGTTTCGCATCGTACTCCGCACCGAAAGAATGGTGCGCCAGCACCGGAACCGCGGGCACCAGTAAACCGAGTCCCGCGGCCACAACAGCCAACGTAGCTCTCATCTCGTAAGCCTCCAAACAGAATAGTATCGCCGGGGAAAAACACGCCGCCCAGCGCGAGCACAACCTCGTCCGAATTTCGGTTTATAATTTATCAGCTTGAGTACAGGGTGTCAAGGGCGAATACGACGGGTGAATACGACGGAGCAAAGGCGGCCAAGTCGGTTGACACCAATCAGATCACTTCTGTATACTTGAAATTCACACTTCGGAGGAAAACGTGAAACATAAGTTCTGTTTTTTGGCGATCTTCATGGCGCTGGGTTCCGCGTCTTACGCAGGTCTGGTGACTTCGTTGCCGGGCGGGACGATCGATGCGATGCCGGCGGACAATGACGGCGGGGTTAACGGCCCGATCGTGTTCGACGGGATCACCTGGACCGCCACCGGCGACGGAGTAGGCTATTTTGGATACACCTCATCTTGGGGATTCGGAGGCAATGGGAGCTGGACCGGCGCGCTAGGACCGATGGCTGGAGTGAACGACGAAACCGATAGCATGACCTTCGCGCCCTCGTCCCCGGTCTCCGGAATTGGTGGTTTTCTCAATTACGTCCCTGGAGAAACAGCCACTATCGCCGTATACAATGCCTCGAACGCCTTGATCGAGTCCGACACCTTGTCGTTCACCACGAGCGGGGCGAACGACACTGGCGAGTTCCTTGGTTTTTCCGAGAGCACCCCGGACATCGCCTACTTCACTCTGACGGGGGGATTCATCGGACTCACCGACCTCACGGTGGAGACTTCCGCGGTTCCAGAGCCGGGCACCATCGGGATGACCTTGGCCGGGCTCGGGCTCTTGATGTTGATGCGAAAGCGCATCGCTCCGGCACTCCGGTAGACCGCAAAGCGCACACCGCTGCCTGCGCCTATCCGTTCCACTGCTGCGAATAGTACGCATAGGTCTTATAGTACTAAGTGAGAATAAATCAAAAGGCTTATTGACGTACTGAACCATCCGGACTATGCTTTAAAAGCGCACTACAACTTCAAGCAATCAGGACTGTTTCCGGAGGAACAAATGAATAGATTCTTTGGTCTTGCGTCGATCGTCGCCATGGCGGGGCTAGCTGCCGGGCCGGCTATGGGTGCTCTGGTGTACGACAACACCAACGGCTTTGCGAACCAACTCGATGTAAACGGCTGGGCGATCACTGACGCAAGCGACGGTGGCAGCATCGATGGCTGGTCCGATTACTCCGTTGCGGATTCGTTCACGCCTACCACCAGCGACAATATTCTCAGCATCAATCTTTGGCTCTGGGAACAGAACGGCAGTACTGAGGATCTGGCGTCGTTGCAATGGGCCATCGTGGCAGACACCGGCGATATCTCGGATCCGTCGTACCCATTTGACCTAACCCCAATCGCTTCCGGCACCGACACCGCCCCAGGAACATATCTCTCCTCATACTCACCGAATAGTTTCGAATACTCCATTTTTGAGGAATCCTTCAATATCCCAAGCGTCGCCGTCACCGGCGGCGACACGTACTGGCTGATCATCGGCAACGGGACCTCTGTCAGCGGCCTCCCTATTTACTGGGACGAAAGCGACGGCCCCTCTAGCGCCTATCAGCTAGCGTCGGGCGCCCCACTTGCCCTTGGAACGGATTCAGAAACATTCTATCTTTCCGATACTGCCGTGCCGGAGCCCGGTTCGGTGCTTCTGCTGGCCACCGGCCTGATCGGCCTCGGCTTGGTCCGCCGGCGCAAGAACCACGCGTAGACGCTCGCCAGCGTCTCCGGAAGGGTCGAATTTTGACGGGCTGCTCTCTGGAGCGGCCCGTTTTTCGTTGATGCGCCAGGGTTCGCCGCCCAGGCAGGTGAGTATCGACCACCTTACCCCATCCGGTACTTTTGGTCGGGATGGCCTAGGACCCCCAAGTGAAAGAGCCTATTGACGTACTGGATCAATCAGGCTAGGCTTGACTGGTACCTGTAAATTGCAAAGCACTAAATGCCGTCTTCGGAGGACGCAAATATGAATAAGCTCGTATCGCTCGCATCTGTCATCGTCTTGGCGGGGTTGGCCGCCGGTCCGGCTGCGGGCTCAATTCTATACGACAACACCACGACTAACGATGGTCCCTACACGGGAAATGCTTGGACCCTCAATGATACCCTCTCGGTTGCGGATTCGTTCAATCTCACATCGAGCAACGAAATAAGCGCGAATATTTGGCTCTGGGAGATTGATCCTACGGAGGACTTGACATCGTTACCGTGGGAGATCGTGAGTGGCTCGTATAGTTCCGACCCATTTACAGACACAGTGGTTGCTTCCGGCACCGATCTCCAAGGCTCAACTATCTCGAGCAGCTTCGTTCAGCCAACCACGTTCGATGAGACTACGTACTACGTATTCGAGGAGCAGCTAAGTCTCGCATCAGCCGGCACTTTGAGCGCTGGCCAGTACTTCCTGATCCTCGGTGGCGAAGCTGGCTCCGGAACATCCGATGGAAGCCCGGTTTATTGGGACCAGAGCGACGGCGCCTCCGCCGCGTGGGAAAGCTCAATCGGGGACCTGGCTTCGTGCACGGAAGGCTACGACACAACCTGCTCGGAGTCATTCCAGCTTGAGAGCGCTCCCGAGCCAAGTACAACGCTCCTGCTTGCAACCGGACTGATCGGCCTCGGGCTCGTCCGCCGGCGCAAGAACCACGCGTAGACGCTCCGCACGGGCCTTCGCGAAAAGATCGACAGGTGACGGGCTGCTCCCCGGAGCGGCCCGTTTTTCGTTTGGCGATCCTATACTTACAACTTCAGCCCTTGAAAGCGGCGAAAGACGACTCCTTTCGAATGCAAGGGCAAACCGATGATTGCGCGTAGCGAACCTCCGGGTCTCCGCGACGGTTGCAGAAGTGGTTACAACCGTTCGCAAGCTCGGGCCACCTCGTAGTGGTGGCCCCGTAAGAATAAATGTGGTGCGGAGAGGGGGACTTGAACCCCCACGGAGTTACCCGCTAGCACCTCAAGCTAGTGCGTCTGCCAATTCCGCCATCTCCGCGAGAGGAAACTACTTAGCCGGTGGGGGCACCACTGGCGTGGGAACCGTCTGCGGCGTGCCCTTTTCGCCGTTTGGACCGATCGGTGTCATCGTGAGCGGCACCGTGGAGCCCGGTTGCGGTACGGCCTTCTGCTGCTGCGTTGGCGCGCCCTTAGCCTTATCCAGCACCGATGGAGCACCCTTGCCTCCGTGCGTGGCGATGATCGAAAGGCTTAACGAGGTCACCATGAACAGCACTGCCGCGATGGTGGTGGCCTTGGACAGCACGGTCGCCGACCCGCGCGGACCAAATACGGTCTGCGAGCCCATTCCGCCGAACGCACCGGCGAGGTCCGCCGCCTTGCCGCTTTGCAGCAGCACCACGACAATCAGAAAAACGCAAACGATGTAATGAACCGCAGTCAAAAGAATGCCCATAGCACCACCTTCCTCATGCTACCATGCGGCTTAATCCACGAGCCAGAGGAGGGCGAGCCAGAGAAGGGCGATGCACGAACAACGCGATGTCGCGGTGCGCCAAGCCACGATCCTCGATGTGGATCTGGTTGCCCCGTTGTTTGATGCGTACCGCCAGTTCTACCGCAAGCCGAGTGACCTGAGTCTGGCCCGCCGGTTCTTACTCGAGCGGTTCAAACACAATCAGTCGATTGTGTTCTTGGCCGTGCGCCAGAACGGCTCCGCAGTGGGATTCACGCAGTTGTTTCCCAGCTTCTCATCGGCCTCCGCCGCACGGATTTTCATCCTCAACGACTTGTTTGTGCAGCCCGACGCCCGCCGCATGGGCGTAGGCTCCTCGCTGCTTTCCGCGGCGGCCAATTTCGGACGGTCGGCGGGCGCCGTCAGGCTGACGCTCTCGACTGAAGTGACGAATCATGCGGCGCAGGCACTGTATGAAGCCGAGGGATGGACGCGGCAGACGGATTTCTACGTTTACAATTTCACTCTCGATTCACCTTTACTTGGGTCCTAAGATCCGGTCCCTAAGATCGGCGCGACAACCTCCACCAGCGCCCTCCCTAAAATCAGATGCTGATCGGGATCGAGGTGGATGCCGTCTACTGCGCTCGCTGGCGTGACTCTGCCCGCGTCGAAGAAGTTGCAGCCGAGATTAGAGCTGACTTCGCGATATGCCTCCGCAAGCCCGGCGCAGCGCGTCTCGGCGCCCAGGAACTTGGCTGCGATGGGCCCTTTAGGAGACCGAATCGGAGGCGGACACACCACCAGGATCGGCGGCACCGGCATCCCCGGCTCGATCGGCGCTCCGCGAATTTCGTCGACCAACGACGCCACGCCTTGAGCCGCCGACCAGGCATTATTAAACGGATGCGAGAACTGAAAATCGTTGGTCCCCAGCATCAGAATCACCAGCGACAAAGGCGAATGGATTTCGATGCGCTGCGCCAAGCCGTACAAGCCGTTGCGACCAGGCTTAAACGGATCGTCCCAGACGGTGCGGCGGCCGTTCAGGCAGTCCTCGATCATTCGCACGCGATGGCCCCGCGATGTCAATGCGTTCTCGAGCACCCCGGGCCAGCGCTCCTCGAACGGCAACCTGACGCGGGTATTCGGTACGATTCCCCAAGTCAGCGAATCGGAATAGACTAGGGCGCTCTTCACGGTAAGGCCTCGTCCGACCAGTTTATCCGGATCGGATGCCGATGTTATAATCGACTTTTCCGCAATTCAGCCGCGAGCATAGCCACGCCATATGCCGGCGCACTCAAGCGGACGTCTCCTAGGAGCCCGTGCTAGAAGTCATTCAAACCCGATATTGGCAGGTCGGTGACCTGCCCCACTAGGGAAAATAAAGTGGAAGCCCAAAAATCTGGCATTGATCGCGATATCGCCCGCTGCATCGATCACACTCTGCTGCGTCCTGAAGCCGCTGCCGAGGACATTCGTAAGCTCTGCGCGGAAGCGCGCCAGTACGGCTTCGCCAGCGTATGCGTGAATCCGTATTGGGTGCCTCTGGCGGCCGCGGAGCTGGCTGAATCCGCCGTCAAGGTTTGCACCGTGGTGGGCTTCCCTCTGGGCGCCAACGCGACTGAAGCGAAAACCGCCGAGACCGAGATAGCCGTGCGCGCGGGTGCGCAGGAAATCGACATGGTGCTCAACATCGGTGAGTTGCGCGGCGGCAATCACGATCTAGTGCTCCGCGATATCGAGGCCGTGGTCGCGGCAGCGCGTCATTCGGGACAAGACGGCGGCGCGATCGTGAAGGTGATTCTCGAAACCGCCCTGCTTGACGATAATCAGAAAGCCATCGCCTGCACTCTAGCGAAGCTGGCCGGAGCGGAGTTCGTCAAGACCTCTACCGGATTCAGCACGCGCGGCGCGACCGTTGACGACGTCGCGCTGATGCGCCGCACGGTGGGCGCGGAGATGGGCGTCAAGGCCTCCGGCGGAATTCGCACTCTGGAGGATCTGAAGAGCATGCTGGCCGCGGGGGCCACGCGGATCGGCGCCAGCTCCAGCGTTAAGATTATCGAGGCCACAGCACGTTAACCCGGCTTGTATGACGCAACTCATATGACGCAACCCCGCAAAGCCCCGGTCCGCTTCCGCGAACGCGTCGAACTGCTCGATTTCCTGCTGGAAGTATCGCGCATCACCGCCGAAACGCTGGACCTCGACAAGTTGCTGGAGAAAGTCGCGGTCATCGTCAAGGACGTGGTGCCCTACGACCTGTTCGCGATCCTGTTGTGGAGCGATCGTCAACAGGGGCTTTCCATTCGCTACGCCATCGGGCACCGCGAGGAAGTGGTGCGCACCCTGATGATCGCTTTGAACGAGGGCATCACGGGCACGGCGGCCGCCACCCGCTCGCCGATTCTAGTGGAGGACGTCCGCCAAGACCCGCGTTATCTGAACGCTCTGGACGCGGTGCGCAGTGAGCTGGCGGTGCCCATGCTGGCGCGCGGCAAACTGGTGGGTGTGATCGACTTGCAGTCCACCCGCCTGAGGGCGTACTCGGAACAGGATCGCAGTCTGATCCGCCTGATCGGGGCGCGCGTGGGGGCCTCCATCGAAAACGCGCGCTTATACCGGCGCGTGGACCGGCACAACCGAACGCTGCGAACCCTGGCGCACTTGTCGCAGGAGTTCAGCTCGATTCTCGATTTGGACGAATTGCTGGGCAAGATCGCCAACACCACCCGAGCGCTGATCAACTACGACGCCTTCAGCATCTTTCTGGTGGACAGACAGGCCGGCGTTTTGCGGCACCGCTTCAGCGTCCGCTACGACCAGATGGTGCATCTGGACAACATTCCCCTGGGCAAGGGCATAAGCGGCGCGGCGGCCGAATCGCGCGAGCCCGTCCGCGTGGCCGATACCGGCGCGGACCCGCGCTACATCGCTTCGCATCCGGGCATCCGTTCGGAGCTGGCAGTGCCCTTGATCGTGCAGGATCGCGTGATCGGCGTGCTCAACGTGGAAAGCGACCGCATCGCGTACTTCACCGACGATCATCAGAGAACGCTCTCGCTGCTGGCCACACAGATCGCAAGCTCCGTCGAGAACGCGCGCTTGTACGAAGAACTGACGCAGCGCGAGCAGCGCATGGACCAGGACCTGAAGGCCGCTCGCAAGCTCCAGCGCGTGCTGATGCCTCGAGAAGCGCCGGACATCAAGGGCCTGGAGATCGGCATCCGCAGCCGGCCGGCTCGCGAAATCTCCGGCGACGTCTTCGATTTCTTCGAGCAATCGCAGGACTACGCGCTGATCGCCTTCGGAGACGTCAGCGGCAAGGGCGCGGCCGCGGCGCTCTATGGCGCGCTGGTGAGCGGGCTGCTGCGCATCCTGGGTCCGCGGCGGCTAAAGCCCGCGCGTCTCATCAAGGAGTTGAACGAGCTGCTGCTGGAACGCAAGGTGGAGGCGCAATACGCCACGCTGCTTCTTGCGCAATGGGAGCCCGACTCCCGGCGTCTTCTGATGGCCAGCGCCGGATCGGAGGCGCCCATGGTGTTCCGCCGCGGCGAGATCCTCCAGCCCAAAATGGAGGGCGTGCCCATCGGCCTGCTGGAGGACCGCGAGTATGAAGATGTCGAGCTGGCTCTCGAACCCGGCGACACCATCCTGTTCTATTCCGACGGAGTCGAGGATCAGTTGAACGCCAAGGAAGAAGATTACTCTCGCGCCCGGGTGACCCGTCTGCTGACCAAACGCGGGCAGTTCGCGCCACAGACGATTGCCGACGCGTACTTCACCGATCTCGACAAATTCCGCGGCGAAACCCCCATCTTCGACGATCAGACCGTGGTGGTGGCGCGAGTGTTGGCGTGACCGGCGCGGGGCCGGAACCTGCGCTGTGGCGCACGCACTCTGCGTGCCGTGTCGAGACTCTTCTCGACACCTCGTTGGGCGGCAACAGAGTGTTGGAACTGAGCGTCGGCAGGAGTGCCGACGCGGTACGCAAGAGTGCGCGCGCCACATCTATGCCGATCGGGAGGCCGCGGGCGTGAAACCACTGGTTTATCGGGATCGTGCGCTGTCCATGGACGGCGTGGAGTTATCCGTGATCGCGGCAAAGGCCGGTACGCCCTGTTATGTGTACTCGGCCGCGGCGATCCTCGAAAATATCCGGGCCTACGACGCCGCCTTTGGCGATACTCCTCACACGGTCTGCTACGCGGTGAAAGCCAACGGCAACCTCGCGCTGCTGCGGCTGCTGGCGCAGGCTGGCGCGGGCTTCGATATCGTTTCCGGAGGCGAGTTGTTTCGGGCTCTCCGCGCCGGGGCCGATGCCGCGAAGATTGTTTTTTCAGGTGTCGGCAAGACCGCCGCGGAAATCGACGCGGCCCTCGATGCCGGCGTCGGCTTCTTCAATTGCGAATCGGAACCTGAACTGGCGCTGATCGACTCCCTCGCTCATCGCCGCGGCAAGCAAGCCCGCGTGGCGCTGCGCGTGAATCCCGACGTCGAGGCTGTCACGCACGCGTACATCTCCACCGGCCGTCTGGCGCACAAATTCGGCGTCGATATCGGCGATGCCGAAGCAATTTATGAACGCGCGCGCCGCCTTGAAAACCTCCTGCTCGAAGGCGTGAGCTGCCACATCGGCAGCCAGCTCATGAACCCGCAGCCTGTGATGGAGGCTATCGATAAGGTGGTGCAGTTAATAGAAAAGTTGCGAGCCAAAGGATTCGACATTCGCCACGCCGACTTGGGCGGGGGCCTTGGAGTTCAATACAAACCCGACGAAGCCGCGCCCGACACGGCCGAATTCGTCGCCGCTTTGTGCGCGCGCGTCGCGGGCAAAGGATTGCACGTGATGATCGAACCGGGCCGCTCCATCACCGGCAGCGCGGGCGTGCTGCTCACCCGAGTGCTGTATCGCAAGAACACCGGCGGCAAGGAATTCGTGATCGTCGACGCCGCCATGACCGACCTGATCCGCCCGGCCTTGTACAACGCGCATCACGAAATCCTCCCGCTGCGGGACAGCAGCCGCGGCAAAGTGGTCGCCGACGTAGTCGGACCGGTGTGCGAAACCGGCGATTTCCTGGCGCGCGGCCGGGATCTTCCCGAAGTCTTTCCCGGCGACCTGCTGGCCATCTGCACCGCCGGAGCCTACGGTTTCGTGCAATCGTCCAACTACAACGCCCGCCCCCGCGCGGCGGAGATCCTGGTCGAAAACGGCGCTTGGCGAGTCGTCCGCCGCCGCGAGACGTACGAGGATCTGATTCGCGGGGAGGAATGATGGTTTCCGTCGAAGAGTATCTGCACACCGTGTACGAGATCGACTGTGACTACGTCGACGGCGAGATCATCGAGCGCAATGGGGGCGAACGCCACCACAGCGAAATGTTGGTCGAATTCGTCTACTACTTCCGCACCCGCCGTCGAGCACTGAAGACGCACGCATTCGTTGCAGTCCGCATGCGGGTCTCGAAGACGCGATTCCGCGTCCCCGATGTTTGCGTCTACGTTGGTGAAGACCCCAAGGATCAGATCTTCCGCACGCCTCCGTTCATCTGCATCGAGGTATTATCGCCCGAGGATCGCGTCATGCGGATTCAGGCGCGCATTGACGATTACCTCAACTTCGGCGTCGCCTACGTCTGGGTCATCAACCCCGCCAACCGCCGCGTCTGGGCCTATACCTCAGAAGGCAGCCGCGAAATCAAGGATGGCATTCTTACAACCGAGAATCCGTCGCTGACCGTCGATCTCGCCGAAATCTTCTCGGGGATCGACGGCTAGCGGCGCGGCGTCCGCCCCTGATCTTACTCGCGCTCCCTAGCGGCGGGAATGATCGAGGTCAAGGCGAAATCGATAACATACTCTATCTCCTAATAAAAACTGAAAATGTCCCGCGACTGTTCGCCGGCGTTTAAATCGTGGTTCGCGGTCGATTCAATTGCCGAGCAACTGAAGTAGTTCCCGCTTCTCCGGCGTATTCTTGGTTTTGTCGAGGAGCGACCGGAGCCACTTCCTGGGCTCCGGGTCGGAGCCGGTTGCGATTTTCTGGAGACCTCCCAGCGTGTAGACCAGCGCCCTTTCGTTCTTAAAATTAAGTCCCTGAAGGGCTTCGAAGTCCTCTACCGGCATGGGCTCCCCGTCCGTTAAGAGCAGCCCCCCCATCTTGGCGCTCCGAAGGTGGAACTTTTCGTCGTTCGGTCCGCGCTCGAAGACTCCGCTGTACATCTCCGGGACTCCCAGGCTGCGATCAGAGAGGGAGAATGCGACGCCCAAAGTCACAGTGATCGTTTCGACGCCGCTATCTGCAGCCGTATAGGCGTGCCCGTGAACCTCCCGGCGGATGAAGTCCCCAAAACCAGAGCTGCCCTCTGAAGTAAAGGAGAAGACCGGCTCGAAACCAAGCCGCGTCAAGTCAAACCAATCTTCGACCTGGAAGACGAAGCCGCCGCCCACCTGGGAGAGATCGCTGGCGACCCTTAAAAACGGGCGGCCGCCAATCCGGTCGATCTCGTGTCGGCGAAGAGAGCCGTCGTAGAGAGTGGCGGCGTAGGCGCCGGCGAAACGCCAATCCCCCTCCGCTTGCTGAATGTACCGAAGGTAGATGTCGTGGCTTCTCACGCCGCTGCTTCGCACAATCAAAATCGCCTGATCCGGATTGACAACACTGACGATCTCCGTTGAGCAGGAGTAAGTGAGCGCGAGGCGGTCTCCGCAAGGTGGCTAGAGCATTTTCGGCTCGCGTGTGCCGAGCGCCCTCCACACCGCATCCCAATCGAGGCCATCAGAATGAGCTTCGACATAGCGCGCCAGAGCCACTGGGGACTTGACAGCCTCGGCAATCTCGCTCGTTTGCGGGTTCTGGGCGCGAGCGAACGACGCGAAAATCAACGCCGCAGCAAGGTGTCTCATCGCTAGCCTCTATTTTACGCGCCGCGAAATTGTGCAGGATGCCGGGCCTTTTGTAAACCAAAAGCGTTTACGCCTTCTGCAGCTCCTCCAGCCGCTCCCCCGTTTCCTTCTCGATACCTTCGTGCAGGCTGTTGCCGTGCGCATCCATAGTCACGATGGCGACGAAATCGTGCACGCTCAGGTGCCACATCGCCTCCGGAATTCCGAATTCGAGCAGGTTCACGTCGAGCACCTGATCGATCAAACGCGCGTAAAACTGCGCCGCGCCGCCGATCGCGTTCAGGTACACCGCGCCGTGCTCCTTCAGAGCCGCCAGCGTCTTGCTCCCCATGCCGCCCTTGCCCATCACCGCGCGCACCCCGTAATTCTTGATGATGCCGGCCTGATACGGCTCCTCGCGAATGCTGGTGGTGGGGCCGGCGGCCTTGACGGTCCACGTGTCTCCCTGCTTGAGCATCACCGGCCCGCAGTGATACAGCACCGCTCCGCGCAAATCCACCGGCGGCGGATTCTTCACCAGATGCGCATGCACGGCGTCGCGGCCGGTGTACATCTCTCCTTGCACGATCACCACGTCGCCGACCTTCAGCGCTCGAACTTGCTGCTCGGTGATGGGCGCGCGCAGCACGATCTCGCGTCCGGTCAGAGGGAATCCTTCCGCCTGAGCCATCTTCTCCACCGTGCGCGACGGATCGCGATACAGCCACTTGGTGATCGCGCCGCTGGATGGATCCAAGCTCACGCCCAATCTCCGGTACGCCCAGCAATCATACGCGACGGAGACAAAGAAACTCGCCGGCAACCGGTCCGCCGCCACGATCTTGCAACCGATCAGCGAGGTCTTGCCTCCGAAGCCCATCGCCCCCACGCCGATGCGGTTGGCTTCGTCCATGATCTCGGCTTCGAGCTTCGCCAGCTCCGGCACGGCATTCGTATCGTCCAGCGTGCGAAACAACTGATACTTCGCCAGCAGGTAACCATGCGCGCGATCGCTCCCTATGCACACGCCCAGCGCGCCCGGAGCGCATCCCTGCCCTTGTGCCTGCCACACCGCATGCAGGATGCACTTGCGCACGCCTTCCAGATTGCGCCCGGCCGAGCCCAGGTGCTCCAACTCGCACGGCAGCGAATACTGGATGTTCTTGTTCTCGCAACCTCCGCCCTTGAGGATCAGCTTGATCTCGATGTCGTCGCGCTCCCACTGCTCGAAATGAATGATCGGAGTCTCTTCGCTCACGTTGTCGCCGGAGTTTTTCCCCGTCAGGGAATCGACTGAATTGGGTCGCAGCTTGCCGCGCTTGGTCGCCTCGGCCACAGCCCCACGAATCGCCTTTCGCAGCTCGATCTGATTCACGCCCACTGGAGTATGCACGTCGAACGTCGGCATTCCGGTGTCCTGGCAAATGGGGCCCTCGTCCTCGGCCGCCATGTCGATGTTGCTGGCGATGATGTTCAGCGCCTGCGAAGACTGCGTGCCCGGAGTCTCGCCGCGAACCGCCGCGCCCATCGCCTCTCGAACGTCGGGCGGAAGGTTGGTGGAGGTTTGCGTGATCAGCTCGATTAAGCTCTCATGTAGGAATTGCATGTTGGAACCTCAATTCTATCCTGGCCGCGATTGGATGAAACCGTCTTGCGGCGGTTACCGTCCAGATAACGAAACCTGGAGGACTCAGGAGGTGGTCGATGCGGACGATTTTCCTTTGTCTGACCTTCAGTATCTTTTCCGGCCTCGCCGCGGCGGGGGACCCTGCTGGGGTGCCACTCCGCCCACTCCCGTCGAGTTATCCCGCTCGCCAGAGCGCCCGGACCGCGACGATAGCCGCGGCCATCGTGCCTTCCGATCAGGCCGCTAAGATGTTTTCCCCGGAAATCGCCGAGCAATACATTGTCGTGGAGGTCGCGGTTTATCCAGAGAGCGGTCACACCGTTGATGTCAAACCGCTCCTATTTACGCTGAGGATTGGCGATCGGTTTAGCAACGCGGAGCAGCCGGGGGACGTCGCGCCGTCGGCGCCGAGCCCTCGTCCGGTGGTGGGCCGATCGACGGGCGTGACTACCGAGACAGGCGTCGCTTACAGCCGCACCACCGGCCCGGCGAATGGGCGAAGCCAGAATCTGGAAACGTACAGCAGCGTAGCAGTGGCCAACGGCGACGCCCGCCAGCCTCCGCCGCCTCCATCGAACTCTGGCCCAGACCCCCGCGTCGGCGCGGACAGGCTCTGGAACAAGGCGCTGCCGGAGGGGCAGACGGCGAAGGCGGTCGCGGGATATCTGTACTTCGCGCGGTATGCCAAGAAGCGCAAATCCGACGCGCTGGAATTGAGCTATTCCGATACCGATCTGTCCGCCGTGTTGCCCTTCCCCAAATAAAACCGGGGCATAGCGGGGAAAAAACCGGACCATAGCGGGCGGCTATGCTAGGCTGAATCCATGTTGAAAGCAGGCTTGCTGGGAGTCCTGCCGCTCATGGCCGCGCTGACCCCGCAGCCCGAGCCTCAAATCTTCCGCTCCGGAACGCGCCTGGTTGAAGTCGAGGTCGTTGTCCGCGACAAAAACGGCCCCGTCAAGGGTCTCACCAAGGACGACTTCACGCTGCTCGATCAAGGCAAGCCGCAGTCGATCGCCATCTTTCGGAGCGCAACAACCCGCGCCGAGCCCTCGCTCGAAGAGCTGATAGAGACCCCGCTGGACGCAACCGCAATCGGTATCGCCGCGTAAGCCGAGCCCGATCCTCGGCAGCCGGGTCCATACCAGTTGCACCTGACTGTGGATCTGCGCGATGTGCACCTGGACCGCGAAGAAGGCCGGCTTCTCGGTGCGCTCGATCTGTCCTTCCAGCTTCCGGGCTCGCAGTCGATCCGGACAACCACCATGCGCGTAATCCCAGTTTTCGCGAGCGATCGAGCAGGGCTTCACGGTGAACATCAACGGGGTCAACGCCCCGCCGGGCGTAATCTTCGCATCCGTTCGCGACCGCGCCACCGGCGCCGCCGGGTCGCTGCGCATTCCGCTCGCGCGACAATAGGGTCAACTGGAAAAGCCGCGAGTGGAAAAGCCGCGAATGGAAATTATCACCTCCCCGCTGCTCGAACGCCTGCCCTGGATCGAGCATGGTTTCGGAACGCGCCACGCTCCCCTTTCGCAGGGCGGCATGGCGAGCCTGAAACAGATTCACTCGGCTGTGCCGCTGGTCTCGGATCGGACGGAAGGGTGTGTCGGCGAAGGTGACGCTCTAATCACCGCCGAGCCCGGGGTGACGGTTTCCGTGCGCACGGCGGATTGCTTTCCGGTGCTACTGGTGGATATGCACCACCACAACACGCACAATCGGGCGGTCGCGGCGGTTCATGCGGGCTGGCGCGGGACGGCGGACGGCATCGTCGTGGAGGTTCTTCGCCGCATGCGTGCCGAATTTGGAACAAATGCTGTCGACATATCGGCAGCTATCGGTCCGGGAATCGGCGCGTGCTGCTACGAAGTCGGCGAGGAGGTGGCGCGCCGTTTTGGCCTGGCGTACGCCGGCTGCGTCGATCTCGCAGCGGAGAACTTGCGTCAACTCACCCAATATGGGGTTCCTCGCGAACAGATTACTGTCGCCGGAGCCTGCACCTTCTGCGACTCGGCGCGTTTTTATTCTTGGCGCCGGGACCGGGAAAGCGCAGGTCGGATGATTTCCTACATCCGCATAATCAAACGCTGAGGCAAAATAAAACACCAAGGGCGCGGTTACGGTCTGCCTGCCGCATTCCGCGCCCTTAAACGTTAATTTGGCGCTTAGGCCGCGTTGACCAGCAGCTCGTCGAAGCTCTCCGAGCCGTCGCCCGCCTGATTGCGGTCGGCGACTTCCTGGCAGCGGATGCAATATGCAGTCCACGGCACAGCGGCCAGCCGCTTGGGACTGATGTCCTCTTCGCAGTGCAGGCACACGCCGAATGCGCCCTCGTCGATTCGACGCAGTGCCGCGCGTACGTTGCGCAGCAGATTGGACTCGCGGTCCAGGTTGCGGATGGCCAGTTCGCGCTCGGCTGCGTGTTGCACTTCATCGAGCGCATCTGGGCTTTTTTCGATGGCGATGCCATCACGATTCCGGACCAGTTGCTCAAGCTCTGCCTGCTTGGCCTCCAGGATATTTCGGAATTTGTTCAACTCACTCTTTGTCATTGCCTGCCTCTCCTGTCTCTTCTCTTCGATTTTTTCTTCGGTCTTTTTTTAACTTCTGCGTTGCGTCTCTGTCCCGTTACTTCTTGTGCTAGCGGATTAGACGCGGGAACCGGGGAAAAGGTTCAAGTTCTCCCACATCCCGCTTTTCAAACTGTTCGCTGGTAAGCCTCGTGGCGTACGGGCGGCTAGGCCCGTTTGCCGGCACGTCGCGAACTGCGCCGTGATCCGTAACACTGTACTCGAAGCTGACTGTCTCAAAAACATACCACAGAATACCCACCCAACGCAAGCAATCCAATTGCCATTCGGCTAACGGCCCTTTCCCATCCTGCGGGGGATGTTTCTTCATATCGGTACCGGAGCCCAAAAGGATTACGTTTCCCTTTCCGCTACTGCCAAATTCTCCTTTCTATCGGTCGCCCCTATCCCTGCCGCTCAGGCGTTCGCCAACGGGACCTTGCCGTATACTGTTACCTTGAGCGGTAAAAACTCTCATACGATACAACCTCTCAAGTTGGATTTTGCGCCCTACCTTGTCTCCGGCCTGGCAAGCGTTTTGTTTATCTTATTGAGCCTAAGCGTGATCCCGTACGCGGGAATCCAGGAAGACGAGGCGCTGTTCTCAATTCCCTTCTTCCACCCGACGGCTCGCGAGTTCCGGATTCGGGTCTTTCATCACACCATTCCGATCATGGTCATGACCTACGTGGGGGCCTTGAAAACGTGGATTTACTGGCCTCTGATTCGTTGGTTTGGATCGAGCGTCTGGGCGATGCGCGTGCCGGTGGTCTTAACCGGAGCGATAACTGTATTTATTTTCTATCATTTGATTCGCCACGTCTTTTTGATTCAACACGCGCCGCTAGTGGCCTTCGCCGCCTCTGCCGGGGCGCTGTTACTCGCCACCGATCCGGTCTTTCTCCTAACCAACACGTTCGACTGGGGACCCGTTGCGCTAGAACACGTTTTGCTGGTTAGTGGCTGTTTCCTGCTGTTCCGTTTCGCGACAAACCCATCCCAAAAGTGGTTCCTGCCATTGGGATTCTTCTGCTTCGGCTTGGCGCTATGGAACAAAGCGCTGTTTGTGTGGGCCCTTTCCGGGCTGATTGCGGGTGCGGTACTGGTTTTATGGCCCGAAGTCAGGCGATGCCTGAGCCGACGAAATGCCGCCATCGCCGCGGCGGCTTTCGCGATGGGAGCGCTTCCCTTCATTGTGTACAATCTGCGAAGCCCGAATGCAACTTTGAGCCAAAATGCCCATCTTGAAACCGACCGCATGGCCGACAAATGGCTACAGTTAGGAAGGGCCGCCAATGGGGCTTCGCTATTCGAATACATTACAGGGGGGGCCGACGCGCAGATCAAAACGCCCACCTCCCTGCGAGGCCGCCTTGCGGAGTGGGTTTGGCGCAGGGTCGGGGAGCACCGCGAGAGCGAAGCCTTTTACATCTATGGAGTGATGCTGGCGCTGACGCCGCTGTGGTGGCGGTCCCGCTCGGCGCGCTTCTCCCTGGTTTTTTTGATCGTGGCGTGGGGCATGATGGCGCTCACCAAGAACGCCGGAGCGGCAGCCCATCACGACGTGCTGCTGTGGCCCTTTCCAATCCTGTTCGCGGTTAGCGTCCTGGCCTCGATTCGGTGGCGCTGGATCGCAATTGCGGCCGCGGCGGGGATGGTGTTGATGAACCTGCTGGTGGTGAACCAGTACGTGCTGCAATTCGAACGCTACGGCGCGGCACCGGACTATAGCGACGCTCTGTTTCGCCTGAATCCCGAGCTGCCCGAAAACCAGACCATCTACGTCACCGACTGGGGCATGAATGCGACGCTCGAATTGACGCACCAAGGCAGGCTGCGGATCCAGCCGGCTCACGGCCCCTTGATGGACGATTCGCCCAGCCCGGAACAGCAGGCGCAACTGCGGGCGATGTTGGCGGATAAAGACGCAATCTGGCTGGGCCATGCGAACGGCCACGAGGACTTCCAGGGGGTGAACGCCCGTCTGCAACGGTTCGCCTCCATGGCAGGCTACCGGCGGGAGCCGATCCGCACCGTCGCCGATTCCAACGGGCGACCGATTTTTGAGATCTTCCGCTTCGCCGACTGACCGCTTCCTGCGGGCGCGGCTCGGGCCGACGAACGTCGGTCGCGGCACAGGGCCGGAGGCTCCGTTGTGCTGCGTATACTGCGGTGAAGTGTGGCACTGCGCCCCAAGCGCGTGTCGAAGGTCCACAAAAAGCCTCCGGCTACCCCGGTTAATTGATTGACCTTAAAGGCCTAAGGTCCGGCATCTCAAGTGCCGAACAAAAGGCATAGATCAAGGTATGCGCACGCGATCCATTTTGCTGGCCGGTCTCGCCGCTGTGACGTGTGCTCGGGCCACCACGCTCCAGCAACTCAGCCTGGATGACATGATCCAGCAGTCCAAAGGGATCGTGCGCGCCCAGGTGACCGGGGCGACGAGCCGGCTGCGCGGTCAGAACATCTACACCTACTATCACTTGCAGATTCTGGAAACGGCAAAGGGCGATGCGAGCCGGGAAATCGACGTGGCCGTTCCCGGCGGGACTCTGAACGGCATGCGCGACGTGGTCCCCGGCGCACCGGCGCTGACCACAGGCTCGCAGTACGTGGTGTTTCTATGGACCGGCCGCTCCGGACTGACGCAGATTATCGGGCTTTCGCAGGGTCTGTTTCTTGCAATCGAGCAGGGGCCCGGCAAGATCCGCCTGGCGCGGCCCGCGGCCACCGACCTGATGCTCGACAAGAACGGGAAGGCCGTCGCCGGCCAGTCGCTGGGGCTCGAGTGGAGCGATCTGCAAGCTCGCATTCGGAAGGGGCTGGGAGAGTAGGCCATGGGAACGGCTCGCAGGATCCTGATGCTGGTGGCGAGCCTGGCGGCGGTGTCTTCGGTAGCTTCCGGCTACGCCCATTGGGTCTTCTTCTCCGGCCGCAGCGCCCCCTTCAATCCGGTTCCAGCGATGTTCAATCTGGCGAATCTCACGAACAATACCGTTTCGTATTTCATTTCAGATCAAGGCCCGGGCCCGCTGATGCCGGGCGATAGCGAGGCCAACGTCGTCAGCCAGATTCAAGCCGCGGCGAATGTTTGGAACCAGGTACCCACTTCGACCATCCGCTTGGGTTTTGGCGGATTTTCGACCGTTAACACTCCGCAAGCCATAGCGCAAACGACGCCCGGCATCGACGTGATCTTCGATGACGATGTGCCTCCGGGGCTGCTGGCGTTCACGCACCTTACGCTTCAGGCCCCGGATATCGGCAACGTCGCCAATGGAGGGCAGTTTGTCTCCATCCTGCGCTCCACCATTACGCTGCGCAAGAATCTGACGACGCCCTTTCAACTGGCCAGCTACGACGATTTGTTCTTCGTGATGACGGCGCATGAATTCGGACATGCCCTGGGCCTCCAGCACACTCTGACCTCGGCCGTGATGTCGACAGCGATCACCAGCGCGTCCACCAAGGCTGCGCCGCTGGCCCCGGACGATATCGCCGGCATCTCGCTGCTCTATCCGGCGCAGAACTATCTGCAAAGTGTCGGGAGCATCCAAGGTACGGTAGCGGTGAACGGCACCGGCATGAACATGGCCAACGTGGTGGCGCTCTCCGCCAACGGCGTCGCCGTCAGCACGCTGACCAATCCCGACGGAAGCTACCTGATTCAAGGAGTGCCGCCGGGCCCGTACTACATCTACGCGAGCCCGCTGCCGCCAGCGCAAACCGGCGAGTCCTATCCGGACAATATCGTTCCGCCCGAGGATTCCCAAGGCAATCCGTTCAACGCCAACACGGGTTTCGACACCGAATTCTTTCCGGGCACCCGCGATTGGACCCAAGCCGCTTCGGCCAATGTATTCGCGGGCGCGACCGTGCAGCAGGTCAACTTCAACCTGCAATCGCGCCCGGGTCCAGCGATCGGTTACGTCTACGCCATCGGCTACCAGGGCCAGATTGCGGTAGAGCCGCCGTTTCTCGTGGCTGGAAGCCGTCAAGGTATTTTGTTCACCGGCCCGGCCGGCAGCATCACTAGCTCTAACGGAGCGTTAGTTTCAGGTCTGGGTATTTCGGTGGTGGGCGCAGGCGCTCCCGCTACGCTGGAGCCGAAGTCGCTCACATCCTATTACGGAGACCTGGAAATTACGGTGGATGCCGGCCAGGTGCAGGCGACGACGCCCATCGCGGTCGCCGTGACGCTTCCCAACGACATGTATGTGCTGCCCGCCGCGTTCTTCGTGGTTCCCACCGCTCCACCTGCGATCTCCGGCGTTTCCGGGACGACCGACAGTTTCGGCAACACTACCGTCAACCTCAGAGGATCGAATCTGAACGCCAGCACCAGCGTGGTGTTCGACGGCGCGCCGGCTACGTTAATTTCGGCCAATAGCGACGGCTCGCTGACCGTGGCCGCGCCTCCTGCTTCGGCGGGCTACAACGCCTACATCGAGGCGCTCTCCACCACCGGCCAGACCAGTTGGCAGGGTCTGGGAACGGTCGCTACGCCTCCCACGTTCACCTATTCCGGTCCACAGAATCCTTCGATCGTTCTTAACTCGGGGCCGCTGTTGCCGGGTACGGATTCGTATGTGGACATAATCGGGGTGAACACTTCATTCCTGGCCGCGCCGGTCTCCGTGGGCGTGGGATCAAGCGACGTCGTGGTAGACCAGGTGTGGGTGCTGACCGGTCAACAGCGGATCCAGTTGAACGTCACCGTCAGCCCGAATGCGCAGCCTGGGCCGGTGGATCTCACGGTGGTGTGCGGCTTGCAAGAGATAACGCTGCACGGCGTGCTCCAGGTGCAGCCGGCCAATCCTAATCAGATAACCATGCGGACCCCGATTCTCAATCAGGCCACGATGCTGGAAGGCACTTCGGCCGGAGGAACAGCCCTCATCTCCACCGCCGGCGTACCGCAAAATGTAGCCGGATGGCAGCTCCTGGTGGACTTTAATCAGACCACTTTCCAGATGGGCGGCGGAGGTCTGATTACCGCGCAGATCCCGCCCAATCTGCCGGTGGGCGCGGCGACCGTGCAACTGATTCCTCCCGGTAACAGCGCGGTGATTCCGCCGGTGGTGATGCAGATCAACGCTCCGCCGCCGGTGATCGTGGCGGCGGCGAACGCAAGCGGATCTCTGATCACGACCTCGAATCCGGCGCAACTGGGCGCTCCCATGGTTTTGTCGGTGACGGGACTGACCCAGTCTACAAACGGCGCGGGATTGTCTCAGACCCGAGTGACCGTGGGAGGAACGGCGATTACCACACCGCTGACCATCCTGCCGGGCCCACAGCCCGACTCCTACCAGATCCAATTTACGTTGAGCCCCAATGCGCCCTACAGTCCGCAGGATCCGGTGACGGTGGGAATTGGCACGCGCATCTCCGCCCCGGACTTGCTCGACATTCTGCCGGCACAGCCGTAGCCGCTGCGCGCAGGTCGCGGACCTGCGCCACTCCGAAGACCTGCTGCACTTCGAGCACCGATTAGTTGCGGGCGCCGCCGTACATGTGCCGGACGTCGCGGTTGTTGTCCTGGCAGACGTACTCGTACATCTCTTGATCCGGCTGCCAGTTGATGTACCAGCCGCCGGTCCAAGTCGCGGTGTAGGCTCCGGGATCGTCGATGGTCGCCTCGTACTTCAAGGTGTTGTAGTCGGTGCGCGTGAAGCGCTCGGTCAGATGCAGGAATTCCGTACTGGGAATGCCTTCGCGTGTCAGCCAGAATTTCTCGTTGAAGCCGACGGTGTCGACCACCAGCGAATCTCCATCCCAATGCCCCACGGAATGACCCGAGAACGACGGGTCCAGATCCTTGGGATGGTCGCGCCCGTCCATATAGACGACGCGCCAAGTGTGCGGTCCGCCCACTCCGACGATGTAGACCCGCTTCAATTCGGGCTCATCAAGAAACTCCATTCCATACGGAGTATGGAACATGCGCGGACCGCCGGAGGGTTTGCAGCGGACATGGGGGTCGTCCTTGGTGGTCTGCTCCTGGCGATATTGGTAAATTGCTCTGGCCCAAGGCTGGAAGGGAACGTCGCTGATCTTGAGATTCGTCGGAAGATACATCCTCGGATTATCCAAGCCGCCGGGAGGATTGGTGGCGAGAGTGGCGCCGGCGCCGCCTTCCCACAGGCCCTTCTGACCGGGGCTGGGACCGAGGTTGACGTGGCCGTCAGGCCAATGCGGAGTGGGCCCAGCGGGCGGACGATCCTTGCCGCCACGGCCTCTTCCGCCGCCTTTGCCACCGCCGCCCTTGGCTGCTCCGGGTGCGCCGTTGGGTGGAGGAATCGGAGCCCCGTTTTGCGCGAACGAGGGCAGCGTCAGCGCAACGACCAGCGCCGAACCCGTTGCAAGAATCAGGAACGCGTGGGCTCGCATTCTACTGCTTGCCTTCGCTCGTGGCCGCGCCCAGTTTCTTGCCGGAGTCGGCCAGAGTGACCGATCTTGCATTGGCCTGTTTGCTTCCATCCTTGGCCAACGTTCCATCCACGATGACCTCGGTGCCGATCTGGATGGTGTTCTTGGTCCATCCGCTGCGTTCCAACATATTGGGAGGACCCATCTCAAGACCCCAGTTGGTGACTTTTCCATCGGCCTCGACATCGAGGTAGAAGTACACGTGCGGATTCATCCAGTCGACCTTGGTGACGATGCCTCTGAGCTTGACAGGTTTGTTGCTGTCATACTCCGCCGAGAAGGAGTGGTGCGCGAGCAGCGGCGCGGCCGCTATGAGCACGCCCAAACCCGCAATCAAACCGAACGTGTTACGCTTCATGCCGTTTTCTCCTGAATCATATGTTTCCGCTACTTGTCTTTGCCCTATTTGTCTGGAATCCGGTCCTTGTTGTTGTCGTCGCAAAAATACTCTTCCATTTCCTGATCCGGAATCCATTGCAGAGTCCAGCCTCCGGACCAGGGCCTGGTGTAGGCTCCAGGATCGTCCACGGTCACCTCGTATTTTAGCGTGTTGAAATCGGGCCGCGAGATACGCTCCACAAGACGCAGCTTCTCGGTATGGGGCAGACCGCCATTGGTGAACCAGAATCGCTCATTGAAGCCGACGGTGTTGAGCACCAGCGTGTCGCCTTCCCACTTGCCCACCGAATTGCCGAAGTAGGTTGGAGTGGCGCTATCGATATCGGGAAGCGGACGGTTATCCAGATAGATCAGACGCCAGTTGCGGTTCCCGCCTCCGGACATGACGAAAATGCGCTTGCGCTCCGGCTCCTCCAGGATCTGCAATCCGTAGGGAACCTGAAACTGCCTGGGCCCGCCGGGCGGAAGACAACTCGCCATGGGATCGTCTTTGAGCAAATTGCGCTGGCGATATTCATAGAGTCCCTTGGCCCACGGCTGGAAGGGTGCGACCTTGTTTATGTCCGCGATGTTGGCGAGCAGGCCGTCGCGATTCATTCTGACGCCCTGCGCTGAACTTTCGATCAGGCCGGAGGAGCTGGCATTGGCCCAATAACCGATTTCTCCAGGCCCAATGCCCAAACGCACGTGGCCATCGGGCCATCGCGGCGCGGGCTTAGCGGCGGCGCGCGCGGTTGGCGGAGGAGTTTCGCTTGGAGCCAAGAGCTTCTTGCCCCCGGCCAGCGTCAGCGATTTACCGCCGACTCGCTTACTTCCGTCCCTGGAGGCGCTGCCTTCTACAGTCACGGCGTCGCCCGGCTTCAATGAATCGGACTTCCATCCGGCTCGCTTCAGTTCGATGCGGCTCTCCCACTCGGATTCCCAGGTGGTGATTTTGCCGTTGGCATCGGCGACGTCGATGTCGACGAAGACATGAGGATTGGACCAATCGAACTGTGAGACGGTTCCTTTCAGCGTCACCGACTTCTTTTCGTCGAACTCGGCCGCAAAGGAGTGATGCGCTAGGGCGGGGATGGCTGCGGCGGCAAGGCAGGCGGCCCAGACCGCGATCCAGGATGTGGCGCACGCACTCGTGCGTGCCGCGTCGCCACTCTTGGCGACGCTCAGCCCTGAGACGCTGTCTGCGCACTGAGGTGTCGAGAGGAGTCTCGACACGGCACGCACGAGTGCGTGCGCCACGTCGCTGTGGGGAAGAATTCTCATTCTCATTAATCCCTAGTGACCTTGAAATCGCCTTTAACCGAGCCCTGCATCCAGGTGCCGGTGAGCGTGCGGTTGTAGGACCCGATGTTGTCCAGTTTCCCGTCGATGACGATGTGCACAGGATTGCCGGATGCATCTTTTCCGTCGCCTTCCAGATGCACCGTCCACTTGGTGGGGTCGAGCGTGGCCACTTTCAACGGAGCCGCCCTGGGGCCCGGATTGATGCTGCCGACAATATTCTTCGAGTCCCACTTCATGTAGATCAACACGGGCGTCCGCTGCGTGGGCGACGTTCCCCAGTCGCCATGCCAGGACCCGGTCAAGGGATGGCCTTCCTGGGCGACCGCACTCAAAGCTAACGCGCCCAGCGCCAGACACGCGAGCAGACTATACCTCGACATCAGTTTCACTAGCATCGTTTCTCCAGTTGAATCTCCAGTAAGGCATGATACCGCAGTTTTTAATTTTCGGTTATGCTGCGGCGCCGGCGGAGCCGCCAAGAAGATCGAGCGTGCGCGCGCGTTCCGCGGCGCCCGACCCGCTGGGTGGGAGCCGATCTAACGCCGCGAGGTGGCGCGTCAGCAGCTCATTAGCTTTGGCGTGCTCACCGCGTGCCAAGGCGATCGAGGCTAGCGCCTTGGCATCCCAATCCTTTCTCGATGCGGTGTGCTTCACTGCTCGCGCGCTTTGGAGCCACGCCTGCGCGAGTTCCGCGTCGTGGCGGAAGATGCCCTGAAAACACGACGCAGCTACTTGGAACGCGCGTTGAATGTCGGGTGAGGCTTGGTGATTGATCGATAGGCCGCGCTCAATCGCCTCGGCGATTCGCTCCACATCGCCGCTATCGAGCGCGAAGGCGTAGCGGAAGAAAATGGCGCTTGCCAGATAGGACTTGTCCTTGGTTGGAATATTTAACCGGTCAACTAACTCGGGCAGCCAATCGCGAGGTTCGACCTGCTGGGAATCCAGCGCCAGGATGTATAAGACCGCCGCCAAGCGTTCCGCTCCGGGACCCCTCCGAATCAGCAGCAGGATGCTTTTCGCATCGGTGGGCTGACTCCGGACGGTGAAGGGCAGGCAGCACATAACGGTGAGAAACAGACTGACATACAGCAGAACGCGGACGACAGAGTTGGATGGGAAAACCGGAATCAAAACCAGCGTGACGATCAGCAGCAGTAGGGAGGCGGCCGGGCCACCGAGAACCAGGCGAAGAAAACGGTCCACCAGGCGGTCCGCGGATTTAGGCACCATCCCCGTGAAGCCGCCGACAAGGAAGCGGCGGGGAGTGAAGCGCAATTTCCAGCCGCGCGCCTCCCGGGCGACAAGAATGGGTCCGACAGCCAGCGTACGGAGCTCGAAGCCCACGCCCAACCCCGCGACGAGGTGACCGAGTTCGTGCACCAACACCCCAAAATAGAAGGCTGGCAATAAAATGATGAGCCAGACCGGATCTGCCGCGGGCGCGCCCGCAGGGTCGTCCCGGAACGCAAGCAGACCACCGATCGCGGCGCCTAAAAGCAGCCCAAGCCAGACCTTGAATTTTTTCTTGACCGCCGGCAGCGGTTGTTCGCGATCGAGGATGGGCGTTTGGCTCATGCTCTCTGCTCCCAGGGGATATTAGGCGTCAGTGCTTGGATTGATCGACTTCACCTTCGATGCAGGCGAATTCCAGGTGCTCGAATTTCGGGTCCAAAATGCGGCTATAGAAATAGCGGACGGTCCAGGGCCGCGTGTAGACTTTCGGATCGTCGACGGTGGCTTCGTACTGAAGATTGTTCGAATCGAGGGGCGTGATGCGCTCCACCACATGAATCGCGTCGCTGTGGAAGTTGGCGGATTGATCGATCCAGGTGCGGCCATTTTGATTGGTGACGTCGATCACCAGCGTGTCCCCGTCCCACTTGCCGCGCGAATCGCCCTCGAATAACTTCACGCTCGGATCGATGTGCGGACGCCCATCCATCGGAATGATGCGATAGGCGTGCATGAACTCCCAGGTCATCACAGTGTATCCAGGCGGTTGAAGAATGCGCATCCCGAAGGGCGTGTACATCTGATGCGGCAGACCGCCCAGAAGACAGCGCGCGTCGGACTCCTCGATCATGTGGTTTTCGCCGAGATCGATCTGCTTCTGGCGAGCCTCCGGTTTATAGGGAATCTGGCCGTCGGGCGGGTCGACAATCACTCCCGCGGTCGCGGGGATGCTGGTCCTGGGATGCCCCGAAGTTTTTTCGATCGAATACATCGACATGGAGTTGCCGATGGTCCTCTGAAGCCATGCGCCTTGCAAATCCGGTTTGCCGTCGGGCAGGCGCGGCACGGGTCCGCCTTTAACTTCCTGCGGCGAGACGTAGGGGTTTCCGTTCAACAAGGGATCTACGGGTCCGCGGCCGCGACCGGTTCCTTGACCACCCTGGGCGAACGCGAGCTGCGTCGTCATGGCGAAACCTGCTATCGCAACGGCTGGCCAGAAATTGGCAGGTCGCCGACCTGCCCCACAAAGTCTCATCGCGATCACCTCTTGTCGCCCACGGTGAAGGTGGGCCCCTCTTTCATGGCATAGCATTCATATTCGAGGATCTGGAAATTCTTCTCCGTGTGAAGGGTGAGCGGCACGCTGATCTTGAACGGCTTGGTCAAGACCGTGGGGTCGGAGATGGTTGCCTCATAGGCGATCGTGTCGGGCGCGGTGCGCGTGAATCGCTCCACCACGTGCAGATCGCCGCTGTGATAATTTCCCGCCGCGTCGAACCAGGTCTGGTCGTTGAAATTCGTTACGTCCACAACCAGGGTGTCGCCCTCCCAATGCCCTCGCGAATCGCCCAGCCAGTTCTCGAGGCCATCCAGATGTTCGCCCTGCATCTGGATGTTGCGAACGACGTGGACGTATTGTGACAGGATCGGGATCACCGGTTGATTGGGGGATTCGACGATCTGAAAAGGATACGCGATGTACATCAGCCGCGGTATGCCGGGCATCCAGCACTTCGTCATTGGATCGGCGGTAGCACGTTTCTGATTATTCTCTTTTCGCTGCGCCAGAGCCTCCGCCTTGTAAGGAATCTTGCCGTCGGAGGGCTCGACGATGATGTTCTTGCCGCCGATCTTGCCTTCCAGATCCGCGTCCACTTTGGCGCGGACTTCCCAGATTCCGTTCAGGTCGGGCTTCCCGTCGGAGAGGCGGGGGGGCGAATACGAGCCTGCTTTGGTTTGGCCGGGGGCGGAGACCGCGGCGCCCAAAACCGCAAGTAGGGCGATCCAGATTTTCATGTTGGTTTCCCGGTTTCCGTTACTGCTTCGTCTGGGGCGGCGGAGCTCCGGCCGAGTTTCCTTCGGAGGAGCCGGCGAGCAGCGTGCGCCCGTCGGGGGTTTTCACCGAACGCGCGTTCACCGTGTTCGAGCCGTTCTTCGCCAACGTCCCGGTGACGACAATCTCTTCGCCGGCCTTGATGGCGTCCTTGCGCCAGCCATTGCGGTACAACGTGTTGGGAGGCCCCGTCTCGACGTCCCACATCTCTACTTTGCCGGTGGCCGCATTGGCGACTTCCAGATGGATCCAGGAATGCGGATTCACCCAATCCATCTTGATGAACTTGCCTTGCAGCGTGACGGGCTTGGTGGAATCGTACTCGGCCGCGAAGGAGTGGTGCGCCAGGAGCGGAGTCACGGCCAGCAACAGACTCGCTGCCGCCACGAAAGTCGTAGGTGTGGTCCTCAGTCGCATGAACCCTAACTGAAACTACCGACGCTAGCATGCGGACTTTGGGGGAGTCAAGTTAAGACGAACGACGGCCGCGCAGCCAGAGGAAGAACACTCTAAACTGAGTAATGGAGAATGCCGATGAGCGAGACCGATTTTTCCCTTCCGCCGCCCACATTTGAATTCCTGATCTTCTCTCTCAAGATGCAGGCGGAGATGCGGATGGGATTGCTGCCCACGGGCGAGGCGGAAGACAAGGAACCAGAACCGGATCTGATGACGGCGCGCCACGCTATCGACATGCTGGCGATGCTGGCTGACAAGACACGCGGCAATCTGTCGATGGAGGAGCAGAGGCTGATCGAGAATTCGCTAACTGAACTGCGTTTCCGCTACGTGCAGGTGAGCGAGATCACGGCCAAGCTGAAGGCCGAGGCTGCACAGGTGGGCGAGACGCCTGTGAGTGCAAATCAGGGCGAGACGCCGGCGAGTTCGTGAGCGAGATCCCGAATATCCACATCACCGTGCTCGGCTCGGGCACCAGCTCGGGCGTGCCGGCCATCGGCTGCTCCTGCGAAGTGTGCCGGTCCACCGATCCGCGCGACAAGCGGCTGCGGCCGTCGATCCTGCTGCGCTACGCGGGCCGGAACGTGGTGGTGGATACTTCGCCCGATTTTCGCGCACAAGTATTGCGCGCCAATCTCGAGCGGCTGGACGCGGTTCTCTACACGCATTCGCACGCCGATCACGTCCTGGGATTAGACGATATTCGCCCGTTCAACTTTCGCCAGAAGACGCCCACTCCCATCTACGGATCGGCCGAGACGCTGGAAGTGATTCAACGCATCTTCCGCTATGCCTTCGACGAGGGGCCGACGCAATCCTCGGTTCCCAAGCTCGATCTGCGAACGCTGGATGGCTCGCCGTTCGAACTGTTCGGCCTCGAGTTCACGCCCATCCGCTTGTGTCACGGCAACGGCACGGTGCTGGGGTTTCGTTTCGGGCGGGCGGCGTATCTCACCGACCATAGCGACATCCCGGAGGAATCGCGAACCAAGCTGAACGGATTGGACGTCCTGTTTCTGGATGCGCTGCGGCACCGTCCTCATCCGACGCACTCGACCGTGGAGCAGGCGCTGCGCTGGGTGGAAGAATTCAAACCGAAACGTGCGTTCTTCACGCACATGTGCCACGACCTGTCCCATGAGAAGACTGAAGCCGCGCTGCCGGAGCATGTCCGCCTGGCGTATGACGGTCTGGAGATCGAAGTCGAGCCCGCATGAGGGACTCCGTTCTCACCATCGGCAAGTTCGACGGCGTACACGCGGGGCATGCTTATTTGCTGGCTCAGGTGGCGTCGCTTGCAGTTGAGCGGGGCCTCGAACCGGCGGTGATGACCTTCGATCCGCATCCGGTATGCGTGATTGCGCCGGGGCATGCGCCGCGTCCGTTGATCTCGTTGGAGGAACGTTGCGCGAAGATTCGCGAGCTGGGAATCGAACGAATTTTCATTCTTCCGTTCACTCTGGAAATCTCGAGGCTTTCGCCGGAGGAGTTCGTCTCGCGTTACGTGCGCGACCAGATGCGGGCGCGCGTGGTGATGGTGGGCCGCGATTTCCGCTTCGGCTACAAGCAGGCGGGCGACCACGGCGTGCTCGCCGCGCTGGGCGAGGACCAAGCTCAGGGTCGGGGCTTCGAGACTCGGCTGGTGGAGGCGGTAAAGCTGCGCGGGCTGATCGTTTCGGCGAGCGAGATCCGGCGGCGCATCAAAGCCGGCGAGGTGTCGCTGGCCGGGCGGCTACTCGGGCGTCCTTACTCGATTGCGGGCGAGGTGGTGGCGGGGCAAGGAATCGGCTCGCGCCAGACGGTGCCGACGCTGAATCTGCATACCTCCGCGGAAGTTCTACCGCGCGACGGGGTCTACATTACTCGCACGCACGATCTCGATGGAAGCGGCGCCTGGAATTCGATCACCAATATCGGCATGCGACCGACCTTCGATGGCCACACCCGCACAATCGAGACATTTCTCTTAGATCCTTTGAAAGGCGCCGGGCCACTGCGCATCCGCGTCGAATTCTTGCGACGCGTCCGCGAGGAGCGCAAGTTTGAAACGCCCGAAGCGCTGAAGGCGCAAATCCTGCGGGATGTGGCTCGAGCGAATGCGTATTTCCGAAGGGTGGCGCGATGGGTGCGCCCCGCACTACCATAGTTGAATGAATATCTCTTCCGGCAAACTGAAACATCTCAAGGCGCTGTCGAATAAAGAAAGTATCATCGCCGCCGCCGCGATGGACCAGCGCGGGAGCTTGCAGAAATCGCTTGCCTCGGCCAAGGGCGTGGACCCCAAGTCGATCCCGCCGGAGATGATGTCGGAATTCAAGACCATCGTGACCAAGGTGCTGACGCCGCACGCGACGGCGATCCTGCTCGATCCCGAATTCGGATTGCCCGCCGCCAAAGCGCGCGCTTCCAACGCAGGTCTGCTGCTGGCGTATGAAGAAACCGGATACGACAACACCCAGCCCGGCCGTCTGCCCGACTTGCTGCCCCATGTATCGGTCAAGCGGATTGTCGATTGGGGCGCGGACGCAGTCAAGATTTTGATCTACTACTCGCCCTTCGACGATACGAATGTCAACGACATCAAGCACGCCTTCATCGAGCGTGTCGGCGCGGAGTGCGAGTTCCACCAGATCCCGTTCTTTTTGGAATTCGTCGGCTACGATCCCAAGGGCGGCAACGAGAAGGGGCTCGAGTTCGCCAAGATCAAACCCAAGGTGGTGATCGGCTCGATGAAGGAGTTTTCGAAGCCTCAATACCAGGTGGACGTGCTGAAGGTGGAAGTTCCGGTGAACGCGGAGTTCGTGGAAGGCAGCTCCGTGTACAAGGGCGAGAAGGCGTATACGCGCGCCGAAGCGCTGGAGCACTATCGCGAAGCCGCCGCGGTGGCGACGAAGCCATTCATCTACTTGAGCGCCGGGGTCGGCAACGCGCAGTTCGTCGAAAGTCTGAACATGGCCAAGGAAGCCGGCACGGACTTTTCGGGTGTGTTGTGCGGGCGCGCGACATGGAAAGACGGCATGCCCATCTACGCGACCAAAGGCGCGAAAGCGCTGGAAGATTGGCTGGCGGATCAAGGCGTCAAAAACATCAACGCGGTAAACGCGGCTCTTCACGGCGCAACGCCGTGGACGAAGAAAATGGGTATCGCTGCCTAAGATTTGGGTGCTTCGCCTTAGTAGGTGACAGCGGTTTTGCGCCCGGTTTGTTCCCCGCGGAGCCACACGTACAAGGGCGCGTGGGGACCGGGCGCCGGCCAGGGCAGCACCACGCGCAAGGTCTGGCGGGAAGGGTCCCCGGGCACGGGAGCCGGAATCGACTCGGTTTGTACGCCATGCTCCGCGTCCCATCCGACCCGTTCGATCACATCAAGGTCGCGACCCTCCAAGATGCCGGCGTAGCTTGAATCGCCGATCTTCTCGGCCGTGAGCGTGAAGTTGTCGAGACGTGGAATGCGAATCACGCGGCCCAGCGCGAATGGATCGGATCGGCCTTCCGGATCCAGAATCACGGTGGCTTGCAGCCGGCACCCCGCGTAACCAACCACACCGGGTTCCACCGAGAGATAGAGCGACCCCGGTCCGGCAAAGGTCAGGCTCGTGCCGCCGGAGGGTTCGCCCGCGGAGAGTGTGAGCGATTGGCGCAAATCTCCGGCTTCGCAGCCCAATTCTAATCTCGGCGGAGCCGTGTCGTGCAGATGATTTACCGTCAGCACCAGCCCCGCCGCCGTGCCCGCGGGCAACTCATCGGCGGCGATCTCAATTCCCAGGTCGCCCGTCAGCGACTTTTGCACCGATAGGATTCCGGGCCGCGCGCCTACGATCTCGATCGCATCCGGTACGACGATCAGATTCTCGAGTCCCTTTACCTTCAGAATCAGTGGGAATCTCTGGCCCTTGACCAGCCCCGTTCTCAGCGCAATCTCGCCCGACCAATCGTGCGATTCCAGCGCACCCGTGATCGCGCCCGCTTCAGAGGACACTGCTTCAATGCGTTCCACGCCGGCGCCTTGGATACGGATGGCCTCGCGCGTTTCTCCCACATTGAGACGAATCGGAAGATTGGAGATCTTCGGATTGGGAGGCAGGATAGTCACCGGCTCCTCGTGGGCGACGCCGTCGGATTGTGTCAGCAGCAATCGATACAGCCCTTGCTTCGGAAGGTCCATGTCAAGGGTGACGGAATTCTGGGGGCCAGCGCGTTTTCCCACGGGTAAAGTAAATCCAACTTCGGTGGGCTTGGCGTCCCGGGCATAGGACTCAAGCGCCACGTGTTCGAGAAATTCGAAATCAACGCCGGACAAGGTCACGGCGATGTTCCCGTTCCCCTCGACCAGCTTGTCATGCTCTTTCGGCGCGAGCTTCACGTGGGTGAAGTCTGTGTAGGAACTTAAATGCAGTGCGCCCGGAATCTGCAGCGGATCCCAATCCCAAGTGGCGCCCAGCCGATAGTCGCCCTCCGGCGCTTTGGCTTTTGAAAGGTCGATCTCCAGCGAATCCGCGGAAGTGGATCGAATCACAACCGGGATGGAGGGACCGCCCGATACCGGCGTCAAGCGCCAGTCTCGCGCATGCTCCAGCTCGTCTTTCGTGGAGCCCTTGCCGAGAGTCATCGCGAGCGTCGACTTCGATCCCAGCGGCAGGTGCGACGTTGCCGCCAGCGACACCACCGGCTTCTTCAGTTGCGGCACGCGATAGGCCCACAGATAGGCGATACGCGTCTTAGCCTTGGGCGCCGCATTCTTGGTGCAAAGCGACATGCCGTCGTTATCGGCTGACTGTGCGAACAGCGAGCGAAATTCCGTGTTGGGGAACAGAGCGGTCTTTAGGCCCTCAAACAGAGCCGCGCCTCCGGCCGCCAGTCCCGCCGAATTGCCGAAAAACAGGCCTGCCATCGACGCCGCCAGGCCGCTTGACTGCTGAACTTGAGCGCTCTGCGCGGCCAGCGGGTCGTAGGCGGTGGAGGTCGGGAGGACTGCTTTCAGTAGTAGCATCGCTTGCTGATCGGAGGACGAAGCGCCGTGCAGCTTTTGGATATCGACGCCGTATTTAGAGGAGAATCCTTTGAGCACGGCGTCGGCGTCTCCGCCCGACTGCTCGGCGGTTGCCAACTCCTGCACCAGCGATTCCACCTGGGAACTCTGCTCCGCATAGTCGGCCAGTTGTCTTAGCAACTCTGTGTCATGAGTCACCAGCGACTTGATCTTTCCCTCACTCAGGCCCTGAGGCCCGAAGATCAGCGCAATGACTTGTGGACGGTCGGGGAGTTGCCATTCGGTGGGCTCCGCCGCCTTCCGGGGTTCCATGATAATCAGATGGCCATCGGAAGCCGGCACCAAAACGGCTGCGACTTCAGCGCTGCTGGAAACCTGCGTCGCCGGATGCATAGGCTTCCAAGCCAGGCGCGCCCCGCCGGGGATTTCCGCGACCGATTTCAGCGGCAGCGGCGAGCCTTGGTAGAAAGGGCGGACCGAGAGCTGGAAAGTGCCCAGCGACGCGGTTCCTACGCAGACGGCCGGCTCGGCGGCGGATACCGACGCAGCCGCGATTAACGCTACCAACAAAATCCCCATCACAGTCTTAAGACGCGCCCAAATCCACAAAAGCCGAAGATATCTAATACGAATACGATTATCACTTTCGCGCGGGCATTCCAATCCCCTTCACAGGGGATTTTGAGCGCTTGAACATAAACACGATAAAACCGGAGCGCGCCGGGAGATTCGGCGCTGCTACGATGAAATCAGCATGCGCCGGTGGGCGGCCAAAATAAGAGCGGGGCTGGAGGAGCTTCGCGGCAGCGATCAACTCCTCCTGGTGCTCAGCCTGGTGATCGGAGCGCTGGTCGGTCTGGTGGTGGTGGCGTTTATCCTCCTCACCGGACGGTTGGCCGCGCGCATGTATCCGGCGGGCGGATCGGGCTGGCGCAGGGTATTGGTTCCGGTGCTGGGCTCGCTCTCCACCGGGTATCTGCTGTGGCGCTACTTTCCCTTCGCGCGAGGCAGCGGCATCCCGCAAACCAAGTTCGCTCTGTTCGTCAACGACGGCCGCATTCTGTTCCGCACCGTGGTGGGGAAATTTTTCTGTTGCTCGGCGTCGCTCGCCAGCGGCATCGCGCTCGGCCGCGAAGGACCTTCGGTGCAGGTGGGGGCCGGAATCGCCTCGGTGGTCGCGCGGAATCTGGGGCTCAACGCCCAGCAGGTGAAGGCGCTGGTTCCGGTGGGCTGCGCGGCTGCGTTGGCCGCGGCGTTTAATACTCCTATCGCGGCGGTGTTGTTCTCGCTCGAAGAGATCATGGGGGATCTGCACGCCTCCGTGTTGGGCTCGGTGGTGTTGAGCTCGGCTACATCCTGGATGGTGCTGCACCTGGTGCTGGGCGACGATCCTCTGTTTCACGTCTCCGGCTATCGGCTGGTCCATCCGGCGGAATTCGGAGTCTACGCGGTGCTGGGAATCGTCGGCGGACTTGGATCGGTGGCGTTCGTCAAGCTGCTGCTGCGCTCGCGCGCATGGTTTGCAACGTGGCCCAAATCCACGGTCTGGTTTCAACCGGTGATCGGCGGAGTGACCGTCGGAGTGATGGGGCTCTTCGTGCCGGAAGTCATGGGCGTCGGCTACAACAACGTCGACAAGGTATTGAACGGCGACGTGGTGCTGAAGATGGTGGTGCTTTTCGCGGTCCTCAAGATCGTGGCCACCGCCGTCTGCTACGCTTCCGGCAACGCGGGCGGCATCTTCGGCCCGGCCTTGTTCATCGGCGCGATGATGGGAGCCTCCGTGGGCAGCGTCGCGCATAGTTGGTTCCCTTTGTACACCGCGGGCCCGGGAGCCTACGCGCTGGTGGGCATGGGAGCGGCGTTCGCCGGAATCGTGCGCTCCCCGCTGACTTCCGTGATCATGATCTTCGAAGTGACGCGGGACTACAACATCATCGTTCCCCTGATGATCTCCAACCTGATCGCGTTTTTCATTTCTCACCGGCTTCAGAGAGAGCCCATCTATGAAGCGCTGGCCCATCAGGACGGCGTGCATCTGCCGACGGCGCAATCCCGTGCACAAGTGGGCCGGATTCAGGTGCGGCAGGCCATGCGCCCGGCTTCCGCGGTGTTGTCTCCACATGAGAATGTGGCCGCCGCGCTGGATCACGTGAAGGACGGGCCCTTCGATGCCTGGCCGGTCGCCGACGGGGATGGCCTGTGGGGCATGATTCGCAATCGTGAGCTTGAACAGGCCGCGTCTACTGGTCCTGCGGGGCGAACGTTGGCGGAGGTTCTCGCCGCAGCCTCCCCCAACTGGACACCCGGTGGCGAGCAACTTCCGCATGTTCATCCCGACCACAGCCTGAGTCTGGCGCTGGAGCGAATGGGCTCCGCAGGGCTCAATGTTTTGCCCGTCGTCAGCCGCGCAAATGTGCGGAACCTGATGGGGATCGTCATTTTAAACGATGTTCTGGCGGCCTACGGCGTCGGGAGCGCGGGAAAATGACACCCGCATCTTCCGGTCAGTACTTGCGAACCTTCACACTGGTGGCAGTCGCCATGGCGGCGCTATTCGCTGCCGACACGTTTCTCGCCAAAACCGAGGAGGCGGAAAGCCGCATCGAATCCGCCCGCCTCTTTGCGCTGGGCCAGAGCCTGCTCAATCAGGGGCACAGCGCGGAGGCGGTGGATCGGCTCAAAGACGCTCTCGAAATCGAGCGCGGCAATCGCGAGTATCTGCGGACCCTGGCCCAGGCGCAACTCGCCGCCGGTCAAGCCGCGGACGCGGAGGCGACATTGAACGATCTGCTGCTCGGCGATTCCACTGATGGCCCCGCGAATTTAGCCATGGGCCGGGTGCTGGTCAAAGAAGGGCGAACCCGCGACGCGATTTCTTACTATCACCGCGCAGTCTACGGTCAGTGGAAGAACGATGCCCAGAACAATCGCCTGAAGGTTCGCATGGAGCTGATCGATTTGCTGGCGCAGCAAAATTCAAAAGATGAGTTGTTGGCGGAGCTGCTCGCGGTGCAGGATCAGATGCCCGGCGATGTCGCGGCGCGCCTGCGCACCGGACGGCTGTTTCTCGCTGCGGGTTCGCCCGCGCGGGCCGCGGATGTGTTCCGCGAGGTGCTTAAGGAGCAAGCGGCGAACGTAGATGCTTACGCTGGACTCGGCGAAGCCGATTTCGCCAGAGGGGATTACCGCGCGGCGCAGGGTGATTTTCAGTCTGCCTTGAGACTCAATCCGAGTGACCAGGCTGCCGCCAAACGTCTGGATCTTTCGAACCGTGTGCTGGCTCTCGATCCGGCTGTGCGCGGGATCGGCGCAGCGGAGCGTTTCCGTAGAAGCCGGGATCTGGTGCGGATGACGCTCGACGCCGCCGAGTGCCTGGGTCCGAACTCGCCGCAGGAACTATTCGATGAAGCTCAGAAGGCGCTCAAGGTTCGGGTGAGCGCCGGCGGCGAAAACGACGCCACCGAAACCGACCTGGATCTGGCCGGGAAGCTCTGGACGGCGCGATTATCCGGATGCGGACCTGCGCCCGATCCCGACGATCCACTCGGGTTGGTATTGGCGAAGGCTGCGGCTCGGTAGGTCAAACTGCTTCCGCATCCGCTCCTTTGGTCGCGGAAGGCCGGCCTCGCCTGGCGTAAAATGAGAGCGGTGATCGATTCTCTGGTTCTCTTCTCCGCGTTGACGTTCTGGCAAGGCGCGGCATTCAACACAGCGGAGTTGGACAAGGCTCGCGATGCCCAGAATCGTGGCGCGCTGGAGCGTCTGGCTAGCCAGCTCTCAGGGCCGGCGGACAAGCTCCCCAACGACGCGCAGGCCCAGTACAGGCTGGCGCTGGCGCAATCCTACGTGGCTGAGGTGGCCATGGAGACCGGGGACAAGAACGCGGCTCGCGCCGCAGCGGAGACCGGCATCAAAGCCGCCGAGCGGGCCACGGCGCTCAAGCCCGAGGACGCCGAGTATCATCGCATTCTGGGCACGTTGTGCGGCCAGGTCATTCCCGCCAACTTGCTGGTGGGCCTGCGCTACGGCCACTGCGCCCAGGATGAAGTGAACAAAGCGGTGCAACTGGACCCCAAAGCCTCGGCCAATTATGTGAGCCGGGGAGTGGGCAATTATTATCTGCCCCCGTCGCTGGGAGGCGGCACGGACGCCGCCATCAAGGATTTCCAGAAGGCCATTGAGCTAGACCCTCGCTCGGCCGAAGCGCACCTATGGCTGGGCCTGGCGCTGCGTAAAGCCAACCGCAACCCGGAAGCCCGCAAGGAGCTACAAAAGGCCGTCGACCTGGATCCCGCGCGGGCCTGGGCCAAACAGCAGCTGGCCAAGACCCCGGAAAAATAGGTGACGACACACTCCGGACAGCGCGGGCAGACTGCGGCCGAACCCTTTCGCGGTCGTACAAACCGCTACGCGGCTTCTCGGGTTTGATCGTCTTGAAGGCTCTAAACGGTGCGTTACAATTTCGCCTATAGAGGAGCGATTTGTGAAATGAGCAGGAAGTTGTCCACAGCGGCGGTCGGGTTGCTCTTGGCGACGGTGCGCGTCTCGGCGCATCACGCATTTGCCGCCGAGTACGACGAAAACATGCTGGTCACGGTCTCCGGCACAGTGACGGGTCTCAATTGGACCAATCCCCATGCTTGGCTGTACATCGAGGGAAAAGATGAAAGCGGCAAGGTCGGCATATGGAGCTTCGAAATGGGCAGCCCCAACGGCCTGGTTAGCCGGGGCTGGAAAAAGACGGACTTAAAAAAGGGCGATCAAGTCATCGTGGATGGCTATCACGCGAAGGACAGCAGAAACGTGGCCAACGCCCGCACCGTCACCCTGCCGAGTGGCCGGAAGCTATTCGGCGGCTTCCAAACCACCCCGGGTGCCCCCGTCAAGTAAGACGGAATCCCCCGCCCGACGGACAGTTCCGAACGCGGGACAGCTCATGGCGCGTCCGGGAACTATCGTTAGTGCGACTTGGAACCGCAACTTCGCGATGCCAACGGGACCTGGGTAGCCGACTACGTACGACTGCGATTCGCGGCAACTAAAGCTGGCGACTAAGGCGACTGATACGATCTGTCGCGACACGTCTAGAAGGCAACCCTCCCGCCCGCTACTTCTTGGCCCCTTCCGCCGTAATCCCCATCGCGAAGTAGTTCACCACCTTGGCCTCATTGCGAGCTGTCTCGTAGTACGCTTCCTTCAGCAATTGATCCTTGCGATTGACCAGCAACTCGCGGATGTTCTGCTGCACGGCCGGATCGTTCAACTCACGCTGCCCGGCCGGCTCGCGCGTAATCACTTTGAGGATGCGATAGCCCTCGGGCGATGGAATGATGGGCGTGTATTGCCCCGGGTGCAGAACCATCACCGCCTTGCGTATATCCGCGTTGGCCTTTTCCAGCTGGGATTCGCCGATGAAACCCAGATCGCCGCCGCTCTGCACTGAGTTGGGATCTTCAGAAAAGTTCTGCGCCAACTGGGCAAAATCGTCGCCCTGCTGGAGGGCTTGGTACAGGCGTTCGATTTTCGTGCGCGCCTGGGCCTCGTCCTGCGCTTTGTCATTCTTCAGATTGCGCACGTTGGGATCGGGCTGCGGCGTCACCAGAATCTGGGCCATATGGATCATGGGCTCGGCGTAGTTGAAACCACTCTTATTGGCGTTGTAGAAATCGGTGATGTCCTTGTCGGAGATGGTGATCCGCGAAGTGGTTTCTTTGTTGATCAGTTTCTCCACGCTCAACTCCCGGCGGAGCTGCACTTTCAGATCTTCGGAGCTCATCTTGCGGGCGGTGAGCTGTCTCTGAAACTCTTCCTGCGTGTAAGGCGTGCGCAGCTCGGCATACTTCGCCTCCACGTCGGCGTCCACCGCCAGCAGTCCCTCTTTTTCGGCGCGTTGCAGCATGATCTCGTTGTCGATCAGGGTGCGCAATAGCTGTAGGCGCTGGTAGGTTGCCTGATCGTCGCTGGGACGCCCGCCTGGTGGTTGATTCGACCCTCCGAAGTTGGTCTCGTAAAGTTTGTCGAGCTCGGCGTAGGTGATGGGGCGGCCGTTTACCGTCGCCGCCACGTTGGCGGGCGCGGAGCGTCCGCAACCGGCGAGAGCGAGAAGAGAGCACAGAAGGGCAGGAAGCAGGCGGTTCATGAGGCGACGCTTTATTCTACCGCCAGTGACGAGCGGCAGAGGGGCCCTTCGGCGATGCCGTTACGGCGTGCAATGCTCACCGCTGCGGCGCATTCAAGATCGCGAGCCTGAAGTTGATATCCACGGCTTTCGCGGAATGCGTGATCGCCCCGCAGGAGACGAAATCGGCGCCGGTTTCGGCATACGCGCGGACCGTTTCAAGCGTAATGCCTCCGGATAATTCAACCGTCGCGCGCCGCGCGATATGCGAGATCCATTCTTTCGCCTCTCCGGGCGTGAGATTATCCAGCAGCAGATGCGTCGCGCCGCAGTCCAGCGCTTCATCGAGTTCGGCACGCGTCCGCACCTCGATTTCCACCGGCACTCCCGCATTGCGAGTTCGATCCAGCGCCGCGCGCACGCCTCCCGCCGCCTCGATGTGATTATTCTTGATCAGCACCGCATCGTAGAGACCCATGCGATGATTCACCGCGCCGCCCGCCGCCGCAGCCATCTTCTCCAGCCGCCGCAGACCAGGCGTCGTCTTGCGCGTATCCAGAATCCGGCAACCGGTTCCTTCCACCGCCTTGACGTACGCGCTCGCCAGTGTCGCGATTCCGCTCAGCCGCTGCACGAAATTCAGCGCGGTGCGCTCGCCGGTGAGAAGCGACCGCGCCGAACCCTCCGCGATGCCGATCTCGTCTCCGGCAACAAGCCGCGCGCCGGAACGATGATGCAGCCGAACCTCGCAATCCTCGAAGTGGACCCCGAAAATCAGCGACAGCACTTCGACCCCCGCCAGAGTCAGAGATTGCCGCGCGACCATCCGTCCGGTTGCCTTGGCATCGGCTGGAATGCACAGGTTCGTCGTGATATCGCCCGAGCCGATGTCTTCGGCAAGCGCCCGGCTCACGGCGTCGGCGATCTCCGGATCGGAGAGCATCTAGCGAACGGCGAGCATGCGCTCAATCGGCAAGCGCGCGCGGCGCATCAGGTCCTCTGACAACTCGATGCGCGGGCTCAAATTCGCCAGCGCGTCGCGCAGCTTCTCCAGAGTATTGCGGCGCATATAAGGACACTCGCTGCAATTGCAGTTTTCGTTGGGCACGAAGTAAAACTGTTTCTCCGGCGCGCGCAGCTTCAGCGAATGCTGGATGCCGCTCTCGGTCATGACGATGAATTCGGGCGCGTCCGCGGACGCGCACCAATCCACGATGGAGCTTGTGGACCCGATAAAATCCGCCATCGCCAGAACTCCGGGAGGGCATTCAGGATGCGCCGCCACCAGCGCATTCGGATGCTCCGCGCGTGCCGCGGCCAGCTTGCGCGCGGCAAACGTGGCGTGCACGATGCAAGCGCCCTGCCAGATCTGCATGTTCTCCCGCCCCGTCTGCTGTTTCACAAAATTGCCCAGGTTGATATCGGGCAGGAACAGGATGGGCTTCTCCGCGGGAATCGAATTCACGATCTTCACCGCGTTGCGGGAGGTGCACAGGATGTCGCTTTCGGCCTTCACCTCGACCGAAGTATTAATGTAGCTGACGATCACATGCTCCGGATGGCGCTCGCGAAAAGCCCGCACCTGGGCGGCGGGGCACGCGTCCACCAGGCTGCATCCGGCTTCCATATCCGGCAGCACCACAACACGCGAAGGGTTCAGCACCTTGGCCGTCTCCGCCATGAACACGACACCGCAAAAGGCGATGACTTCGCCGTCGAACTTTTGCGCGGCGCGCGATAATTCCAGGCTGTCGCCGATCGAATCCGCGATCTCCTGGATCTCGGAGTCCTGGTAATGATGCGCCAGAATCATGGCCCGGCGCTCGCGCTTGAGCTCGAGAATCTCTTCGGTGATGGTCTGAACGGCAGGCATGGCTGTTACTACCGACCAGTGTATCAGGCCGATGTATCAGCGGAGGTCCAAAGCCTAGCGGAAGTACACCGCCATGGCGTTGTTTTCCGTGCGGAACTCCGCCAGCAGCGCCTGTAGCTTCTCCGCATCGAGGCCCAACAACTCGACTGCCGAAGCATCCGCCGAATCCTGATTTCGACCAGATTGGGTTAAGCCAGCTTGTTTTGAACCAGACGGGTTTTTCACCAGAATAGACAAACCCGTGGAATTGGCGTATTGGTTCGCCGCGTCCACCACATGGCTAAGCGGGATGCCACCCCTCGATTCCGCGGGCGAGCTGTGATGATCGCGCACGGCGATCTGGATTTCTTCCGGCAGCTTCCAGTACTTCAACGCTTCGGCGGACAGCTCGGCATGCGTGAACCCCAGAATTTCCAGCTCACACTCCGTCATGGGCCTGCCCCCGGCGGAGAACATTTCGAGAATCCGCTCATATTCCTGCGGAAGCGCCAAAGCGATCGGCAAGCGCCCTGCGTCGTGCAGCAATCCGGCGACAAATGCGCCCTCCGGGTACACTACGGGAAGCCGCTGCGACAGCAGATCGCTCAACACCGCCACCGCGGCCGAGTGCATGTTGAACCGCGCCATTGACCAGGTAGCCGGCATCTTCACCCGGTTCCACACCCGCGCGATGGACATCCCCAGCACCGCGTTGCGCAACTTACTGGCGCCTAGTAAAGAGATCGCATGGCGCACGGAGCTGATGGAGCCCCGCCGCGCATACAAAGCCGAATTCACCAGGTGGAGAATGTTCGCCGCCACCACCGTGTCTTTCTCGATCAAGTCGCCAAGCCCGGCGAACGAGACGTCTTCCGCCGCCAAAGCCGCCAGAAGCCGCGTCAGAATCGGTGAGAACGGCGGCAGCGAGCCTAAAGACCGAAGCGCCTTCGCCTTCAGATCCGGCTTGACAACCTCATCCAGGACTATGCCCGGTTTCGCTGTTGACGGAACCACAGTCGAATTATCGCCTGCCGCTGGACGAATCTTAGGGCCTCCACACGAATCTCTAGGCCAGGATTAGACCTATCGCCAGGGCTATCGCTCCCGCCACGCTTAGGCCTACTCCTGTGCGAAACCACTTGGGGTGGAATTGAAGCGTCAACTCGTGGCTACCCGAGGGCGCGAAAACGCCTATAAGCGCTTCATCGACCGGGACCACCGAGGCTTCGGACCCGTCCACCGCCGCAGCCCACCCTGGATAATAAGGCACCGCGATGCGAAGCAAAGAATCGGATGAGGCTGTATATCGTATGCGATAGAAATCGCTAGTATAATCGGTGATGTCGATCGACTGAACGGAAGGGGTGAGATTCTGCGGAGCCGCTTCCACTACCGCCGATTGCGCCGGGTCGAGCATAGCCAGCGCCGCCAAAGCGGCTTTTTGATCCGCTACAAATTGAACCCTGGGCGGTGCCGAGATGCGTCCCAAGCTTCCCGGGTTGTCCAGCCTCCGGCCGCGCCCCAAGATGAGATCCGTTACACCCAGTCCATTCAGCAGCTTGGGATTGTTTTCCGCAGCCATCACATACGCCACATACCGATCAAGCTCCGCCAGACCCGATCCATACGTCACTTCTGTGCGCGAGATTAGCGATCCGTCCGCAGGCCCAAGTCCCACTGGAATAAAGGGAGCCCAAGTGCGTGCAAACGGACGCTTTGGTTCTCCTGGCTCAGGCTGGCTGGGTTTCGAGTCGCCGTAGACTTCGGAAAACGTGGCGTGGGCGAAGACCAGCGGGTTCTTATACAGATTCCAGAACCACAGGTCCACGGCGCTCAGCGCGGCGAGCGCCACCCAGACATAGCGCCTTTGCGTCCGTTCCGCCATCCATCCCGCGCCTGAAGCCGCCGCCATCGCCAAACCCAACGCTGCCGGAAACCAGGCATCTCCGGGAGGACGCTTGGCCAGATCGAACACCACCGTCGGCGCGATCATGGCGATGAGCAACCAGGGTTTTTCCCGCCGCGCACACCCAGCAATCGCCAGCGGCAGCAGCAGCAATCCCCCGTAAAAATAATTTTGGCGAGGATCCTCGGGGCCGGAATACAGACTTGAAATCAGCCCATAGTAGTCGGCGGCGACCAACGTCGCCAAAGGACCAAAATGGAACGTCGCACCGCTTGGCGCTGGGTGGGCCTGCGAATGGAGCTCGATTGCGGGCAAAAGTACAATTGCGCCGAGAACGGCCGCGAGCATCGCCGCCGGGACGACCACATCCAGAGCACGCTTCCACGGAGCCCCGAGGGCCACGGTGACGCAAAGTAGCGTCAGCAGCGCCTCAAATGACGACGGGCCGTCACCCGTCAGCACAATCAGTCCGCCGATCAGGCCGGTCCCGGCGATCCACCGCACCGATCCCGATTCGAACGCCATCAAGGTCGCCCACAGCAGCCACGGAAAAAGTGCGGCCGCCTCAAACTGGCCCAGCATGGAACTGTGCGCAGCGAAGAATCCGCCAAAACCATAGAACAGCGCGCCGACAATTGCTGGTCCGCTCGCTACGAAGAGCTTTCGTGCCAACAGATAAGCCCCCGCCAGCGCAAGGAAAGCATGAAGAACCAGTTCCCAGAGCATCGTGCCTGGTTTAATACCGATGTGCGTTATCCCGATGAGAAAAAACGGCCAATGCAGCGGATACCACGCGCCCGTCCGCGGCTCAGCCAGGAACGGAATTCCGGAGTCGAGATAAGGCGTCCAATGCGGCAGCTTCCCAGCCCCCACGGATTCGGCAAAAAACTTCTGGGCGGGATAAGAAACTTCAGCTAAGTCCCAATGAATCGTGGCCTTGCGGCTGAAAAGAGGGACCGAGTAAAAAAGAATGGTGGCGAGCGCAAAAATCGGCAGGACGCCTTTCCGCAGGAGCGGCATCGGGAGCAGCATACCCTTGCAATGGTGCTTGGGATGGGAGCCCTCTGTCAATCCGCTCAGCGGTTTGACGAAAGAGGGCTCAAGGAATCGGGTTGGGTAGCGGAAAACGGGGACTAAATGAGGGGATAGTGTTGGGTTAGTGACTTCGTCGGGTGGATAGAGGGGGCAACATCGATTCCTTGAACCCTCGACTTCATCTTCATACGGCTTCCCTTATAGCAATCCGCGCGCCAAACCTTAAGTCTCTAACGATAGACGAGTAATCTGGTTCCAACCGTATATCTGCTGAATCCCCCTCGACTGCAAAAACGGAAAGAGTTACCGAAATTGCATCACAGCTGGCGCTCCCCGCCCTGTCTTACCGCACCGCGGGGTTGGCCGGAATCGGGCTGGGCGACCGCGACACCCGCCCGCTTCGGGCTTCATCGATCTGTATGTTGTTACTCGCCAGCACTCCCCCGACTGCCTGATCCAGCTGCACCTTGGCGAGCCCATAGGCGTTCACCGCCTGAACCTCGGTCAACTGCGCGTTGGCCAAATCCCGCTGGACCAAAATCACCAGTTGCGGCGTCGACGTGCCGATGCTGAGTTTCTTGTTTTCGGCGTCGAGAAGCTCCTCTTCAAGCGCCACCTGCTCCACCGCGACGTTATGCTTGATGCGCGCCTGTTGCAGCGCGATCAGCGCATTCTGCACGTCCAGCCGGATCAGGTTTTTAAGGCGTTGCATCGACTGCTCCATCATGCGCAGATTCACTTGCGCCGTCGCCATGTTGGCCTCCGCCGCGCGATTGCGCAGAGGGATGGTCATGGTGACGCCCACCGAATAGTTCGGAAAGTCCCGGAAGAAGAGCTGCGATAGAGCGTTGGAATAACCCCCGACCAGTGCGGACGGAGGCAGCGCGACCACGCCCACGGCGCCCGGCAGCGAGTTGGGGAACCCGCTCAGCGCGTTGTTCCGCAGGTCGGCGACGGCGTCGATCTGCGGCTGCATATTGGCCCGGACTCCTTCTATGTTGATCCTGTCGCTGTCCATCTGAATCTGCGCTTCCTTCACTTCGGGACGTTGCGCGAAGGCGCGTTCCACCAGTTCCTCGGTGAGTTGCACCGGCTCGACATCCGGAATCCGAACCCGGTCGGTTGGAACGATGTGGGCGTTTACCAGCTCCGGAGATGCCGCGCCATTGCGGCTCAGCGCATTCTTGAGAACGATTTCCTGTTGCAGCACCGTGGTCTGCGCGGTGATCACGGCCCCGGTGTCCGCCGCCAATTCCGCCCGCGCGCGAGTGACTTCCACCGGCGCCAGCGTCCCCACATCCACCTGCTTCTGATTGTCCTCCAGCAATCTTTGCGAATACTTCACCGCCTGCTGCGCGACCTCGACGTTCTCAATCGCGTTCACCAAATTCCAGTAAAGCTGCACCACGTTGGCCACCGTATTGACCACCTGCTGCTCAAACACCAAGTCGTTGATCTTTAGGTTGTTCTTGGCGATGCGGATGGGACGGTTATTCATCGCCAGTCCCCGCCCCTGCAGCAGGTGCTGGGTGATGGTCAGATCCACACTGGAAGTGGTGAACGGATTGACCAGATTGCGCAGCGCGTTCTGATCCTGGTTCAAATTGCTGTAGCTCAATGTGGCGCTGGTGCCGGTGAGGAAGTTCTGCGAAAGGCTGAAGTTCGCGGTTTTGTTGGCGGAGGTCAGGGAGCTGGTCCCGGTGGTGATCGTATTCTGCTCCGGCGTGGTCTGGTGGCCGAACAGCACCGTCCCTTGAACGATCGGATCGTAGCCATTCAGACCGCTAGAAAGGGCTACCGGAGCGTTATTGAGCAACAGAAAGTTGGGGGCGGCGTCGGCCGTGGGCAGTGCGCCGCTGCTGGTGAGAAAGTTGGCCGTGCCGACCGAGCTGGTGACCGAAGCCGGCACCGTGGAGATGCCATTGATATTGCCCGTCGCCTTGGCGCGGAACAGGTCCGTGTCGGCCAGATCGAAGCCATAGCGCTGGATTTCGATGTCGATATTGTTCTCCAGCGTCAACGCGATGGCGTCCTGGAGCGACAGGTACAGGTTTCCGGCGCGCAACAGTTGATCCAACCGGCTGGAGTTGCCTTGGTTTACGGGCTCGACATTGCGCCATCGGTAAGGCTGGCCGAGCCTCGAATACCAGTGCGAGGTGGGCCCCGGCTCCAGACCGGCCGCGCTATCGCCCTTCTCGGCCTTGGCATCCGGCTGGGCTGCGGCGTTCCGCTGCGCTGACGCCCACGGCGCCGCTAAGAGCACCACACACACCAAGGCAATCTGAGACTGAATCTGTTTCATGAATGATGACCTCTGTCGAACCGCGATTTTCGGGGATAAAATCCATGCTAACAATAGTGGCTGGATGTCTGATCGAACTCCAGATCGAATCATGCAATCGTTCCGGGAGACTGGAGCCTACCTCAAGGGCCATTTCCGGCTCACCAGCGGCTTGCACTCGGACGAATACTTACAGTGTGCGCTAGTGTTGCAGCATCCGGCCATTGCCGAACGGATGGGGCGGGAACTGGCCGCGCTACTCCCGGCGTGCGGCCTGGTGGCGGCGCCCGCGCTGGGCGGCTTGATCGTCGGTCACGAGGTCGCGCGCGCCCTCGGCGTCCGGTTCATTTTCACAGAACGCGATCCGAGTGGCAAGATGATCCTCCGCCGCGGATTTTCGGTTCGTCCCGGCGAGACCGCCGTGGTGGTAGAGGACGTGGTCACCACCGGAGGCAGCACCCGCGAAGTCATCGAAGTGCTGCGATCCATGGGGGCAAACGTTGCCGCCGCCGGCTCCATCATCGACCGCAGCGGCGGACGCGCCGACCTGGGCGTGCCGCGATTCGCTTTGGCCACGTTCGAAGTCAAGTCCTGGGATCCGCAAGACTGCCCCCTGTGCCGCGAGGGAATCCCAGTGGAGAAACCCGGCTCGCGAAGTGTCTGAACCGCGGGGGCCGAAAATGGCAGGTCGCAGACCTTCCCCACCACAGCTCCGTG
>Ga0209415_10000751_pt1 | contig 60965 bp, 63 predicted proteins | sample PeaSoiSIISIP2007_FD_187696 | JGI IMG/M metagenome (GOLD analysis project Ga0209415, IMG submission 187696) | Peat soil microbial communities from Weissenstadt, Germany - SII-SIP-2007 (SPAdes) (version 2) | ecosystem: Environmental > Terrestrial > Soil > Wetlands > Peat | place: Germany...
CCGCCACTCGATGGTGGCCAGGAACCCGCCCGCCAGCAGGCCGATGAACTGGCCGGCGATGGCGGCGATGCCGTTGATGCCAAGCGCCAGGCCCCGCTGGTGCGAAGGGAAGGCGTCGGTCAGGATGGCGGCCGAGTTGGCGAACAGGAAGGCGCCCCCGATGCCCTGGACGATGCGCATGCCGATGATCCAGAGTGCGCCGGTGGAGCCCTCGAACGGCGTGGCGGCCAGCAGTAGCGAACCCGCCGTGAAGATGGCGAAGCCGGCGTTGTACATCCGCACGCGGCCGTACCGATCGCCCAGCCAGCCGAAGGCCACGACGAGGACGGCCGTCACGAGCAGGTAGCCCATGAAGATCCACAGCAGGTAGCTCGTGCTCCCCGGCTCCAGCGGGTCGAGCTTGATGCCGTTGAAGATGGCCGGCAGCGAGATGATGACGATCGACCCGTCGATGGCGGCCATGAGCACGCCGAGGGTCGTGTTGGAGAGCGCGATCCACTTGTAGTGGGGGTCGTGGCGCCGTACGGGACGAGCGGCGGCGGTCATGCGACGCGGACCCCGGCCTGCCGGCTCAGTCGGGATGCTGGATGATCGTGCCTCGATGGACCGGGGCCCGGTCGCCCTGGAGGTCCGGGCGACCGCTCGCCACCGGCTCGCCCTGCCGGCGCAGCTGGGCTTCTGCCTCCGCCGCCGCGCGCGCCTCGAGCTCCCGGCGGCGTGACTCGACCATCAGCTCGACGGTCCCCTCCACGTCGTCCGTCACCGGGAGCAGGTCCAGGTCGGGCACGGCGATGTTGTCCTCCGCGGCCACGAAGTCCCGGAGCCAGGCCCGGAGGCCGCCCCAGTACTCGCTCCCGAACAGGACGATCGGGAAGTGCTCGATCTTGCCGGTCTGGACCAGGGTGACCGACTCGAACAGCTCATCGAGGGTGCCGTAGCCGCCGGGGAAGATGACGAACCCCTGGGCGTACTTGACGAACATCGTCTTGCGCACGAAGAAGTACTTGAAGTCCACCGACAGGTCCAGGTACCGGTTCGAGGCCTGCTCGTGGGGCAGCTCGATGGTGCAGCCGACCGAATAGCCACCCGCCTCCCGGCAGCCCTTGTTGACGGCTTCCATGATCCCCGGCCCGCCGCCGGTGATCACCGCGAAGCCCGCCCGGGCGAGGCCGGCGCCCAGCCGCTCGGCGGCCCGGTACGCCGGGTCGTGCCGGAGCGTGCGCGCCGAGCCGAAGACGGTCACCGCCGGCCCGAGGCGGGCCAGCGCGTCGAAGCCTTCGACGAACTCACCCTGGATCCGCAGGGCCCGCCAGGCGTCGCTTTCCAGGAAGGCCGTGTCGGCATACGGCTTGCCCTGGAGGAACTTGTGGTCCTCGGTGGCCCGACTCGCCGCGCTCGCCCGGTTCTCGTGCGGCTCGTGCTGGCGGGATGTGGTCATCAGCCGCAGGATAGCCACCGGCGGCCATCGGCGCCGCGATGACCTAGCATCGGGCCGTGCCCGTGATCGTCCGCGCCCTGACGTTCCCGGCCCCGCCGACCGCGGTGTGGGAGCTGCTGGTCGACCTCCAGCGACAGCCGTCGTGGATGCATGACCTGAAGTCGATCACCGCCCGCAGCGCGGGCCCCCTTGCGGTGGGCTTCCGGGCCGTCGGCCGGGTGCGCATGTTCGGCGTGACGCAGGACGATCCGATCGAGGTCACCGCCCTTGAGCCGGGCCGCCATTACGGCATCACCCATGGGGGCGGTTTTGCCGGCCGGGCCGACTTCTGGCTCGAGCCGCTGCCCGGTGGCCGCCGGACGCGCGTGACCTGGCGCGAGGAACTGCGACCGGATGCGCGCCGCCTGGGCCTGCCGGGCGTCCTGGACCCGGTGCTCCGGCTGGTCGACCCCTTGTTGGGCCCCGTCTTCGAGGTCATCTTCCGGGCCGACCTGCGACGCCTGCGGGAGCTGTCGATAAGCGGCTGATAAGAGCTAGCCAAGCGGCGCTCTCTAGGGTGGCGGGAGCCGATCGCGCCCAGACGCGCGATGCCCGCTCGTGAGGCCCCTGGAGGATGACCGACCATGAACTTCGCCGCCCTGTCGCGCTTCCAGCTCGGCCACCTGGTCGCCACGCCGCCCGCCTCGGGCGGGCTCCTGTTGATCGTGGTCCTCGCCGCCGCCGCCGTGCTCGTGCTCGCCGCGTGGGTCGTCGCGGCCCAGCTTGACCCGGACCTGACCGGCAGCTGGCGGTGGTCGGACGGCCTGCGCCAGCTCGCCTGAGCGGCCCGCCGTCAGCGGCGGGCGCGCGCCCCGGTCGCCGCCCCGGCGGTGGCCTCGGCACCCACGAGGCGTTGCGAGATGTAGTCCTCACTGCGCGGGTCCCTGGCACCGGAGATGCGGCCTGGCCTCCTCGCCCCGGCCGCGGCGCCTGGATGGCATGGCACTGTGCGACCTCGCGCCGACCGATGTCAAGTCGGCGCGGGCTGCGGCGCCGACGCTACACTTGCCAGGCAATACACGCGCAGGACAAGGAGATCTGTCCGCATGACGTATGTCATCGCCGAGCCCTGTATCGACGTCATCGACCAGGCCTGCGTGGCGGTCTGCCCGGTGGACTGCATCCACTTCGAGCAGGGCGTCGACCGCATCCTGTACATCGATCCCAACGAGTGCATCGATTGCGGGGCGTGCGAGCCCGAGTGTCCCGTGACGGCGATCTTCCCCGAGGATTCGCTGCCCCCCGAATGGGCCGCGTACACCCGGGTCAACGCGCAGTGGTTCGAGGACAAACCCGGCGCGCGTGCCGCCGTGGACGCCCTGAAGCCTCGCTGACCGCCTGACGTTCCCGGTCGGGCCGGCCCCCGGCCCCGGCCGGTCCGTGCCGCTACGCTGACGGGGTGCGTATCGTCTCGCTCCTGCCGTCGGCCACGGAGATCGTCTTCGCCCTGGGCCTGGGCGACGAGCTGGTCGGCCGCACGCATGAATGCGACTACCCGCCGGCCGCCGCGACCGTGCCGGTGCTGACCGCCGACGCGCAGCCAGAACCCGGCGCCACGAGCCGCCGCATCCACGATCGGGTGCGCGCCCAGCTCCACGGCGGGAGCGCCATCTACCGCCTGGACGAGGTGGCCCTGGCGGACGCACGGCCAGACCTCATCCTGACCCAGGAGCTGTGCGAGGTCTGCGCGGTCAGCTATCGGCAGGTCACCGAGGCCGTCCGCGCCATCGACGCGGAGGTCGCGGTGGTGAGCCTGGAGCCGACCTCACTGGAAGGCATCTTCAACACGATCACGACCATCGGTGCCTACGCGTCAGCGGAGGACGAGGCGGTCGGCCTGGTGGAGGTGCTGCGGGAACGCCTGGCGGCCCTCGAGAACCGCGTCCTGGAGCGCCGCCTCGACGGCGTGGCGCCCCGTCGCGTGGTGTGCGCCGAGTGGCTCGACCCGCCGTTCACGGCCGGCCACTGGGTCCCCGAGCAGGTGCAGCGCGCCGGCGGCTGGGAGCTGCTGGGGCAGGCCGGCGCCCGGTCGTCCGAGACGACCTGGGAGGCCGTGCGCGACGTGGATCCGCAGCAGCTTTTCCTCATGCCCTGTGGCTTCGACGCCGTGCAGACGCTGCACGAGTGGTCACGGACATCCCACCCTGCCCGGTTCGCCGATCTCCAGGCCGTTCGCGAGGGCCAGGTGTTCGCCCTCGACGGGTCGGCCTACTTCAGCCGGCCCGGGCCGCGGGCCGTCGAGGGCGTGGCCCTGCTGGCGGAGCTGATGGACCCGGTCGGCCTCGCCGGGGAGGCGCCGCCGGGCAGCTGGTCGCCCGTCTAGACCTTGGGCAGGCCGGCCAGGGCCGCCGCTACCTTGTCCGCGGGGTACTCGTAGTCCTCCAGGCGCCCGCTGAGGTAGCGCTCGTAGGCCGACAGGTCGAAATGGCCGTGGCCGCACAGGTTGAACAGGATCACCCTGGCCTCGCCGGCCTCGCGGGCCGCGACCGCCTCGTCGATGGCGACCTTGATGGCGTGGGTGGGCTCGGGGGCGGGCAGGATGCCCTCCGCCCGGGCGAAGGTGACGCCGGCCTCGAACGTGGCCCGCTGGTGGACCGCCCGCGCCTCGATCACGCCCTGCTCCTTTAGCTGGCTGACGAGGGGCGACATGCCGTGGTAGCGCAGGCCGCCGGCATGGATCGGGTCGGGCACGAAGTCGTGGCCCAGCGTGTACATCTTGACTAGCGGCGTCATCTGGCCGGTGTCGCCGAAATCGTAGGCATAGACGCCGCGGGTCATCGACGGCGCCGCCTCTGGCTCGACCGCGATGATCCGGTAGTCGGCCTCCCCGCGCAGCTTCTGGCCGATGAACGGGAAGGTCAGGCCGGCGAAGTTGGAGCCCCCGCCGGTGCAGCCGATGATCACGTCGGGTCGCTCATCGGCCATGGCCATCTGTTCGATGGCCTCCTGGCCGATGACCGTCTGGTGCAGGAGCACGTGGTTCAGCACCGAGCCCAGCGAGTACTTGGTGTCGTCGCGCTTGGCCGCGTCCTCGACCGCTTCCGAGATGGCGATGCCCAGCGACCCCGGGCTGTCGGGATCCTCCGCCAGCACCCGCCGGCCGTAGTCGGTGGTGAGGCTCGGGCTGGCCACGACCTCCGCGCCGTAGACCTCCATCAGCACGCGCCGGTAGGGCTTCTGGTCGTAGCTGACGCGCACCATGTAGACCTTGACCTCGAGCCCGAACAGCGCGCCGGCGAAAGCCAGCGCGCTGCCCCACTGGCCGGCCCCCGTCTCCGTGGCCAGGCGTTTCACGCCCTCGGCCTTGTTGAAGTAGGCCTGCGCGATGGCCGTGTTGGGCTTGTGGCTGCCGGCCGGGCTGACGCCCTCGTACTTGTAATAGATGTGGGCCGGTGTCTGGAGGACCGCCTCCAGGCGGTGGGCGCGATAGAGGGGGGTCGGCCGGTAGAGCGTGTAGGCCTCGCGCACGGGACCCGGGATCTCGATCTCACGCTCCGTGCTGACCTCCTGGCCGATGAGCGCCATGGGGAAGAGCGGCGCCAGGTCCGCCGGCCCGATCGGCTGCCCGGTGCCCGGGTGGAGCACCGGCGCCGGCGGCGTGGGGAGGTCGGCCGCGATGTTGTACCAGGCGCGCGGGATGCGTGACTCATCCAGCACGAACTTGGTGCGCTTCTCCGCCATGGCCCGCTCCTCCTCCTCGGTCGCCGGCTACCGGCCATCGGGTGCGCTTCGTGGCCGCCGGGGGCCACAGGATACCGGGCGGGCGCGGACCGCGAGATGCGGCCCGGCCCTGGCCGTGCACAGGTGGTTCGCACGCGTCAGGCAGCAGTTCCCCCGTGTCACCAGTGGGCCTGGTGGTACGCGATCGCGCCGGGGGTGGCGCGACGTGGCGGGCAGCTGCCTGCTGTCACTCACCGTGACCACTTTGCCCCTGAAGCGGTCGCCGGGGTCGATCCCGACTGCGTACCGCGGCCATGGGTCACGGGCAGTGACCGATGCCCCCCGAAGCGACCCGGCCGGCGGTGAAGGTGCCTGCTTCGAGCCGATCCCGTTCACTCACCCTGACCGACGAGCGGCTCACAGGGCGTCGCGACGTGCACCCTCGCGGAGGGCATGAGGCTGGCTGCGCGGCACCCGCGGGATCGAGCGGTGGGCCGGTGGGGCCGTGCGGGTTCCCCCACGCGGCGCGCGGCCCCTGCGTCTGTCGCAGACGCACGCCGGGGGAACGTTGGCGGCGCGATGGGGCCTGTGGGAGTCTGACAGAGGGTGCCGGGCGGGTCGAACGGCGGTTTCTCGAGCGCGATCCACGCTCGTCGCGGCCGAACCTTCTCCTGCCGATAGCCGCGATGGGCGGGCCGAGCCTCCCGCGGTGCGAGCTAACGTCCCTCCGGCGTGCGTATGACCAACGTTGCCCGCGGTTGCGCGGCACCGGCGGCCGCCATGGCACGATGGCGTCGTGCCGGTGCGTGAGACCTTCGATTGCCTGTGGTGCGGCCAGCGCTGGACGGTCCGCGACCGGCAGGACCTGGAAGCATGGGCGCACCTCTGCCCGGAGTGCCTCGGCCGCGCCGGCGACAACCCGTTCCTGCGCGCCCGGCTGCGAGCCGCCCTCGCGGAGCGGGCGGCTGTGGCGCGGGAGCCGACCCCAGCCGAGCGGGAGGAGGTCCCCGCCGGCCGCCCCGCGCCCGCCGCCCCGACCCCGACAGAGCCGAGCGACGCCGAGATCGTCGCCTACTACGAGGCACGAGCCGCCGAGTACGACGACTTCTACCTGCGCCGTGGTCCCTACCGGCGAGGCGTGATCGACGATATGGCGTGGCAGATGGAGCTTGACCACGCCACGGCCTGGCTGGACGACGTGCCGTTCGACGGCCGGATCGTGGAGCTCGCGAGCGGCACCGGCTGGTGGTCGCCGCTGCTGGCCGCCAGGGGCGAGCTGTGGTGCTACGACGCCGCCGCGGCGCCCCTCGAACTGGCGCGCCAGCGCCTCGTCGCCCACCACCTCCTCGCACACCTCCACCAACGCGACGCCTGGGCGCCGCCGGAGCCGCCCCCCGCGGGTGGCCTCTTCACGGGCTTCTGGCTGAGCCATGTGCCGCGTCATCGCCTGGCCGACTTCCTGCGCCTGGCCCGAGCTTGGCTGGCGCCGGGCGGGACCTATGCGTTCATCGATTCCGTGCTCGACCCCGCGTCCGGTGCGGTGGGCAACGAGTGGGATGCCGCCACCGAGATCGCCACGCGTGGCCTGGCCGATGGCCGCGTCTTCCGCCTGCCCAAGGTCTTCTACCGACCGGCCGAGCTCGAACTGGCGCTGGGGACGGCCGGCTTCAGCGCGTCGACCGTCGCGACGACGGGGCGGTTCTTCCTGCTGGGGCGCGCCACCGCCTGAGACCGGCGGCCACCCCGCCCGGGTCGTTGGCCGTCGGTATACTCGGCGCCCATGTCGCTCGCCACCGCCACCATCGGGATCGTCGGTTCAGGGGTCATGGCCGAGGCCATGATCGCGGGGTTGTTGCGCGGCGGCGAAGTCGGCGCGGAGCGCATCGTGGCCAGCCATCCGCGGGCCGACCGGCGCGCGCAGCTCGAGCAGACGTACGGCGTCCGCACGGTCGAGGCCAACGCCGCGGCCGTCGACGGGGCAGACGTCATCGTGCTCGCCGTCAAGCCGCAGATGCTGACCCGGGTCGGTCGGGATCTGGCCCCCGTCCTGGGTGAGGGTCAGCTCGTCCTCAGCGTCATCGCCGGCGCCACCACGACCGCCCTGGCCAACGCCCTGCGGCACCGCCAGATCGTGCGCAGCATGCCCAACACGCCGGCCCGCCTGGGCCGCGGCATGACGGTGTGGTATGCCACGCCCGAGGTCACCGCCGCGCAACGGGCCCAGGCCGCGAGCCTCCTGCGGACACTCGGCGTGGAGCTGGCCGTGGACGACGAGCGGATGGTGGCGATGGCCACGGCGGTGAGCGGGACCGGGCCGACCTACGTCTTCCTGGTCATGGAGGCGCTCATCGACGCGGCCGTCCACCTGGGCTTCCCGCGCCACATCGCCCATGACCTGGTGGTGGAGACGCTGGAGGGCAGCACGTACTTCGCCAAGCAGAGCGGTGACCACCCGGCGGTCCTGCGCAACATGGTCACGTCGCCTGGCGGGACGAGCGCCGCCGCGCTCCACGAGCTCGAGTCGGGTCGCCTGCGCACCGTGCTCTCGGAGGCGGTTTGGGCGGCCTACCGGCGCACGGAAGAGCTCGGCCGGCAGCTCGAGGACGCCACCGCGCCCGACGCGGTCCACTGAGGCGAGCCCTGGGCGGCGCGTCCGACTGGCGTCGCCTTGCGCTGGTCTTCGCCACGGCGAGTTTCGTCGAAACGGTCAGCTTCGGGCACTTCCTGACCTTCCTGCCGCTGCTCGTGCGGAGCCTTGGCGTCACCGATGCCGGGCTGGCCGTGACCGTCGGCATCCTCTCGGTCGGGGCCTTCATCGCCGGTTTGCCCCTCGTCCCGTTCTGGGGCGCCTGGGCCGACCGCTACTCGCGCAAGGCGGTCATCGTGCGCAGCGCGGCCGTCGAGACGGTGCTGTTCCTCCTGCTCTCGCGGGTGGGCGAGGTGTGGCAGCTCTTCGTCCTCGTGCCCCTGGCTGGCCTCGTCCTGGGCAACACGGGGGTGATGCTGTCGGAGCTCTCGGATCGCGCGCCTCGGGCGCGGCTCGCCCTGGCGATCAGCGTTGTCGGCACGGCAAGCCCGCTCGGCTTCGCCATCGGGCCGGCGGTCGGTGGCGTCATCGCCGACCACTCCTCCGTACAGACCCTCTTCCTGCTGGATGGGTCCCTCTCACTGTGCATGGTGGTGATGCTCACGACGCTGTACCACGAGCACCGCGAGCGCCCAAGCGGCGGGTCGGTCCTGGTCCTGGTGCGGGCCTCGCTGGGCGCCATCGTGCGCACGCCGCTCGCTCGCGGCGTCTTCCTGGGCTACTCGCTGCTGCTGCTGGGCCAGCGGCTCGTGGCGCCGTATCTGCCGCTGTACGTGGAGCGCCTGTCCGGACCGGGACAGCTCGCCACGGTCGTCGGGCTGGTGGCCGGCGTCTACGGGTTGGCCTCGGCGGTGGGCTCGCCGGTCGCCGGCAGCGTCGCCGACCGGGCAGGGTACCGGCGGGTCTTCGCCGTGGGGGCTGTCCTCGCCGGGGCCAGCCTGCTGGTCGCTTCGGTCGCCCCCGCGCTGCTGCCGTTCGCCCTCGTGTATGCCGCGTCCGGCATCGGCTTCGCCGCCTGCAGTTCGATGCTGTTCACGATGCTCGCCGCGGGCCTGCCGGCGACGATCCGTTCGAGCGTGCTCAACCTCGCCCTGGCACCCCTTTACCTCAGCGGTGTCGCGGGATCCCTGGCGTCGGCGGCCGTCCTCCAGCTCAACGGCGGTGACCTGGGCCCGCTGTGGGTGGCCGGCGGGGTGGCCGTCCTGCTGTCGCTCATCCCCGTGGCACGACTTCGGCTGGCTGTCGCGACGCCCGAGCCGCCGGCCGGTGCCATGGCCTGATGCGGGACGTGACCCGCCGCGCCCGAGCGCCGGGGTGCGCGGGCGTCTCACCGGGGTGCGCGGGCGTCTCATACGCACGCCCGGGGACCCTTGGCGAGGCATCGGGCGCCAGCGGAGGGCCGGGGCGGGCAACCATGGCACGCAGCGAGCGTGCAGCCCCACGTGTCACGCCTGGATGAGTGGGCCGCGCCACCTCTCGAGCATTGAACGTCCCCCGGGCGTGCATCTACAACTCGGGAGCTCGGCGCACCTGCGATCTGCGCTGGGCGGCGGGTTCGCGGTCGTGCGCCGCGACCGGCGGATCGGCGCTGCGGCCGGCGGGTTCGAAGGGCGGGCCCGTTACCGCGAGCGGCGGTAGCGGCGACGGCGCTTGGCGACGGCGGTGCCCGTGCCGTCGTAGGCCACGATGCTGATCGACCCATCCTCCTCGAGCGTGGCCAGCTTGACCTGGCGGACCGCCTGCAGGCCGTGCTCGCGCAGGGCCGCGCCCAGATCGGCCTCGTCCAGGCCTTCCTCCTCGACGATCGCCGGCAGCCACGTCCCATCACGTCCGATGGTGGTCGGCTCGAACTGCAGGAGGCGACGCGCCACCGGCACCCGGGCCCGGAGTAGCCCGATCACGGCGGTGATGCCGAAGAGGGTGGCCAGCACGATGAGGCCGCCGGTCACCGACGAGTCAGGCCCGGTCATGGCGGGCTGGAGGGCGTTGGCCGCCAGCAGGACCAGCGCGAGGTCGAAGAGGGTGAACTGGCCCAGCTCGCGCTTGCCGGAGATCCGCAGCAGCAGGAAGAAGGCCAGGTAGATGATCGCCGAGCGGACGACCAGCTCCAGCGGCGACAGGGTCAGCCCGAACATCGGTGCGTCACTCCCTTCCTGCGCGACGGCGACCCCGCCCGGCTCAGGTGGCCGGTCCGGTCGCGGGTGTTGCCGACATCGCGCGACTCCTCAGCATCGGCCCGGCCATGCCGCCGGCCTCTCTGACCGGCGTACGATACGGCCGATGACCGCCGCTGCTTCGGTCGCGCGCGAACTCCCCAGCCGGGCGCTGCGCGGCAGCCTCCTGTGGGCCTCGCGACGGCGGTCGCTGGCGCGTGTGGCGACCGCCACGCCCCTCACTCGCGGCATGGTCTGGCGATTCGTGGCCGGTGAGACCCAGGAGGCGGGCCTGGACGCGCTCGCCCGGCTGCGCGAGGCCGGCTTCCGCACCACCGCCGACGTGCTTGGCGAGGCGGTCTCGAGCGAGGCCATGGCGGCCCGTGCCGCCGACGCCTACATCCGGCTGCTGGAGGGCCTCGCCGAGCGTGGGCTCGAGGGCAACGTGAGCGTCAAGCTCACCCAGCTCGGCCTGGACCACGGGATCCAGGGTTGTCGCCGGCAGCTCCTGCGCGTCGTCGAGGCGGCCGCGCGGACCGGCGCGTTCGTGCGCGTCGACATGGAGGACCACCATCGCACGGATGCCACGCTGGCCCTCGTCCACGAGATGCACGCCACGCATCCCGAGGTCGGCGCGGTGATCCAGGCGTACCTGCGCCGCTCGGCGGACGACGTCGCCGCGCTCATCGCCGCCGGCACGCGCGTGCGCCTCTGCAAGGGTGCCTACCAGGAACCGGCGAGCGTGGCGTTCCCCCACAAGGCCGACGTCGACACCAGCTATGAGCGGCTGGCGCGGACGCTCCTGCTCGAGGGCACCTATCCGGGCCTGGCGACCCACGACGAGCGCCTGATCGAACGGTTGCTGGCCTTCACGCGGGAGCAGGCCATCGAGCCCTCGCGCTTCGAGTTCCAGATGCTCTACGGCATCCGTCGTGACCTGCAGGACCGGCTGCGGGCCGACGGCTACACGGTGCGCGTCTACGTCCCCTTCGGGACCGAGTGGTACCCCTACTTCATGCGCCGGCTGGCGGAGCGACCGGCCAACGTCGTCTTCATCGCTCGCTCGTTGCTTCGCGAGGGGCGCACGGGGCGCTGACCACTGCCGCCCCCGGGGCCCGCGGACCGTCGTCAGGCGCGCCCGCTCAGCAGTTCGTCGAGCTGGTCGGCGTGCTCCTCGAGGTGGGCCACCCAGAAACGGTCGACCATCGCCGGCAGGCGCATCGCACCGAGCCTGGGATGCAGGCCGGCGGCCTCCCACGCGTCGGCCGGGAGCCCCCTGATGAACGCCTCCGCGTCGGCGATCCCGCGATCCACCCGACCGTGGAGGGCCCGCGGGTCGTCGTGCCGATCCCGCTCGATGGCATCGATCCGCGTCGTGTCGGCGGCTGTGCGGCCGAAGGGGATGGGCTCCTGCGCTCCGCCTGCCCTTGCCGCCAGGAGTCGCTGGAACTGGTCGAGCCAGTAGGCCGGGAACTCCGCGAGGTGGGCCCAGACCTGCCCGGCCTCCCACCGTTCGCCCGTCTGGGGGTCGGCGCCGGTCAGTCCCGCATGGGCACCACCGGCCGCGTGAGCCGCGAGGCGGCGCCTGACGACTGCGAGGCGCGCCAGCGCGGCGGCGCCGTCGTCAGGGCCTTGAGCGTCGGCGGGCTGCGTCTCGGCCGGCATGGCCACAGTGAACCACGCCCCGCGATCGGGCGCTCAGGGCACGCTTCGATGACGTTCCCTTGGTCCGTCTCTCCCGGGGCGGACGGCGGGCGCGCTCGCCGGAGGCGTTCTTCAGTCGGGGAAGGCCTCCGGGCCGCGCTCGGCCAGCTCGCGGGCCTCGGCGGTGGCGTCCTCTGCCGGCAGCCACGAGTAGGGGTAGGCGGCGTCCTCCAGGCCGGCGGCCTGGACGGTGAGGTCGAGCGGGTGGAAGGTGTCGACCATGACCGCCAGCTCCTCTGTGCCCTCCCGCCCGATCGAGGCTTCGGCCGTGCCGGGGTGCGGGCCGTGGGGGATGCCGCCTGGATGCACGGTGAACGAGCTGATGTCCACGCCGCGCCGGCTCATGAAGTTGCCGGCCACGTAGTAGATGACCTCGTCGCTGTTGATGTTGGAGTGGTTGTAGGGCGCCGGGATGGCCAGCGGGTGGTAATCGAACTTGCGGGGCACGAACGAACAGACCACGAAGTCCCGGCCCTGGAACGTCTGATGGACCGGCGGGGGCTGGTGCACGCGGCCGGTGATGGGCTGGAAGTCGCCGATGTTGAAGATGTAGGGGTACAGGAAGCCGTCCCAGCCCACCACGTCGAGCGGATGGTGGTGGTAGTGGTAGCGCGTGAGCTGGCCCCGCGCCTTCACGTCGATGCTGAAGTCACCCGCCTCGGTGTGCGGTGGCGCGTCGGCCGGCACGCGGATGTCGCGGTGGTAGTACGGCGCGTGTTCCAGCAGCTGGCCGTACTCGTTGCGGTAGCGGCGCGGCGGCTCGATCTCGCCGGGTGTCTCCAGCCAGAGCATCCGCTGGACGTCGTCGCGCGCCGGGTCCAGGCGCCAGGTCGTGCCGATGGGGATCACGAGGTAGTCGCCGGGCTCGTACTCCAGGGGCCCGAAGACCGACTCGAACCGCCCGTGGCCCTCGTGCACGTACAGCAGCTCGTCGCCCTCGCCGTTGCGGTAGAAGCGGCCCGGCGGCATGGCCTCGGCCGGCCGCACCACGCCCATCACCACGTCGCGGTTGAAGAAGAGCGGCACGCGGCCGCCCACGATGTCGCCGGACGGCGGCAGATCGGCGGTCTTCACGAGGTGGTGCCGATGGACCCGCTCGGCGGCCCGTTCGAGGGCGATCACAGGCCCGGCCTCCACGCGGTGCGTCCGGGTCGGGGGCACCAGGTGGTAGAGCAGCGAGCTGCGGCCGGTGAAGCCCTCCACGCCGAACAGCTCCTCGGCGTACAGCGTGCCGTCCGGGGCACGGTGCTGGGTGTGACGCTGGCGTGGCACGCTGCCGTGCTGGACGTAGTGCATGGCGCGACTGGCCTCCGTTGCGGCTGGGGGCCAGTCTAGGGCGTCCGGCGCGGCTCCCGGCGGCGACGCCAGCGCTCGAGGGCGCGGCCGGTCTCGAGGGACGTGATCCGCCGGTCGCCGTACCGCGCCAGCTGGTAGTCCGCGGCCAGCCGGCGCAACGAGCCGGGGTCCGGATCCTGCCCGGCGTCAGCCAGGCGCCGGGCATGCCGGGCCGGCGTCTCCGATGCCTGCCGCGCCAGGTCGGGGTGGTCGGCCAGCAGCTCGAGCGTCGCCAGGTAGGCCGTCTCCGCGTCATGCGGGATGGTCGGCCTGGGCCGGCGCAGGCGTCGGGCGGGGCGGGGGATGCGGGCGGGCACCACGATGGCCCGGTCCTCGCGGATGCGAGGCCGCTCCTCGGCGCTGCGATGAGGCGGCCGCAGCCAGCGCAGCACGAGCAGCAGGGTCACCGCCATGACGATCGTGACCACGAGGGCCACGGTCACCAGCTGGCCGGAGTCGAGACCGCCGGGGCCGATCCCTCCGCCTCCGCCGCCGGGATTGGTCACGGCTGCACTGCCGCGGCCCAGGAGGCTGGCCACGACGCCGCCGGCGGCGATGGGCGGCGCGACCAGGAGGGCCACGATGCTGAACAGGAGGACGCCCGGCCGCACGATCGCCTCGGCGAGGTCCTCCGGCCGGAGGCCGACCGAGACGGCCAGCGGCACGCCGACCGCGATGAGCGCCAGGGGGATCGCGGCCGTGACCAGGAACCAGGTGCGGCCCGCCGGGTCACGCGGATCGGCCGTCAGGCCCAGCAGCCGCAGGCGCCCGAACCCGAGCGCGGCGAAGCCGGCCACCACGAAGACCAGGGTACCCATCCACGCCGAGCTGACGAACGAGAGACGCAGTGCGGCGTCCGGGATGATCGCGCCGACCAGCCACGGCAGCAGGAGCAGTGGCGTCCGGAAGCGCAGCAGGTCGGCGCTCGTCTCCACGTCGTCGAGGGGGTCCTGGTGCGCCCTGCCCCGGATGACCGCAGCGCCCAGCAGGAGCGCGCCGGGATGGGCGGCCAGGGCCGCCGGGAGCGCGCCGGCCTGGAGGGCGGCCCACGTGGCGGGGCTGGCGAGCCAGCCGGTCAGCACGACACCCACCAGCGCTGCCAGGGCCAGCGGTCGTGGCCACGTCCGCGGGCGACGGCCGATCCAGATGCCGAGGAGCCCGGCCAGGGTGAACTCGACCGGCCCCAGGGACGGCTGGTGGCGGAAGAGGCCGATCTCCAGCCCCGCGTAGACGACCAGCAGCCAGCCGCCTTCCATGGCCGCCTCGACGACCGCGAGGCCGGCGGCTCCGACGTCAGCCCGTCGTGACGAAGGCATCGGCCCGCTTCCAATCCGGTTCGAGGTGGCCGATCACGGCCGGGATGTGGGCCCGCCGCAGGGTCGCCACCGCTGCCGCTGCGGCCGGTCCGACCGCGACGTGCCGCACCACGAAACCGCTGCGCACCAGTTGGCGCTGGGTAGCCAGGTAGCGATCCGGCGGACGGCTGCTGACGGTCACGAGCGTCGCCCCGGGCGGCACGCGCAGCGCCACCGCGGCCAGGGCCTGCTCATAGGGCGCCGCGACGTGCAGGCCGATGCGCGCCACCAGCGCGGCGATGCGGGTGGCCTGCTGCGCACCCGACCGTGGCGCGATGTAGGAGACCTGGCGCGGCGCACCGGCCCGGATCGCCGCCGCGAACCCGCACGCGTCCCCGGCGCCCACGATGGACCGCGCCAGCGAGGCCGCGGCCACGGCCAGCACCTCGATGAGCGTCTCGTCGACGCCGGGCAGCCAGTGCGGACCGGGGCCCGTCTGGACATCCAGCACGATCACCACCTGCCGTTCGTGCGACGGTTCGAAACGCTTGGTCAGGGGGCGGCCGGTCCGCGCCGACGCGCGCCAGTGGCGCTCGCGTGCCGCGTCGCCCGGCTGGTACGGCCGCACCCCGGCGAAGAGGGCCGGGTCGTGGAAGAGGCTCTGGGTCGCCCGGCGGACGCCCAGCGGCGCCCGTGAGGGCAGCGTGGTGACCACGGGCACGGAGCGCGGTAGCACGGTGAAGGTGCCGGGCAGTGGCCGCTCCTCGACGGCCACCTCGCGGCCGAACAGATCGGCCGCTTCGAGCCGCACCGGCCCCAGGTCGAACACCCCACGGCGCACCGCACGGACGTGCAGATAGCGCGTGACGCGCTCGTACCAGAGCAGCGACCAGCGGCTGCGCAGGATCGAGACACCGGCGACGTCGCTGCGCGTGAGCGGCTGCTCCACGACATCGAGCCCGCCGCCCTCCACCAGGTCGTCGGTGGTGAGGCGCGGCAACGGCAGGAGCTTGGCATTCCACGCCGTCAGGCGCACCTCGACCTCGTCGCCCCAGATGGCCCGGCCGGTACCCAGGTCGCGCGAGTAGGTCACCCCGTCCAGGCCGTGGCGGTGCCACAGCTCCATGGTCAGCAGGACCAGCATCGACACGATGCCGAGGAGGACCACCCCTGGCAGGGCCAGAGAGGCGCCGAGGAGCACGAAGATGACCGCCAGCCCGACCAGCAGGATCACGGGTCTGGCGGCCTCATCGCGGTGACGGGTCGACCCGCCGCCGGGCGGTCACCCCGGCACCGGCACCGGCACGGGCACCGCCTCGAGCACCTCGGTCAGCACGCCGTCGCGGGTCGCGCCGCGCAGTTCCTGCTCCAGCTCCACCGTCAGGCGATGCGCCAGCACGGCGGGAGCCACGGCCGCGACGTCGTCGGGCAGGACGAACTCGCGACCCGCCAGCAGCGCCCAGGCCTGGCTCGCCCGGTAGAGGGCGACGCTCGCCCGCGGGCTGGCCCCCAGGCGGACCGCCGGATGGTCACGTGTCGCGCGCACGATGGCCACCAGGTAGGCCTCCACGTCCTCGGCCACGGCCACCGCGCGCACCCGGTCCTGGAGCGCCACGACCTCCGCGGCCGCCAGGACGGGGGTGATCCGCTCGAGCGGCTCAGCCGCGTCACGGTAGCGGCGGGCGATGGCCCGTTCCCCCTCCTCGGTCGGGTAGCCGACCCCGACCCGCACGAGGAAGCGGTCCAGCTGCGCCTCCGGCAGGGCGAAGGTGCCCTCGAGCTCCACGGGGTTCTGCGTCGCGAGCACGAGGAACGGGGCCGGCAGGGGCCGGGTCACGCCGTCCACCGACACGCGGCCCTCCTGCATCGCCTCCAGGAGCGAGGATTGGGTGCGCGGCGTCGCCCGATTGATCTCATCGACCAGGAGGACCTGGTTGAAGACGGGGCCGGCGATGAAGCGGAAGCCGGTGCCCTGATCGCCCCCGTCGCCGGTCAGGATGCTGGACCCGGTGACATCGGTCGGCAGCAGGTCGGGCGTGCCCTGCACCCGGCCGAAGGACAGGCCGAGCGAGGCGGCGAAGGCTCGCGCCAGCAGGGTCTTGCCGGTGCCCGGCACGTCCTCCACCAGGGCGTGCCCCCCCGCCAGCAGGGCGACCGCGAGCAACCGCAGGGCCGGCTCCTGGCCCACCACCGCCAGGGCGACGGACGCGCGCAGCGCCTCCCAGATGCGGCGACCGTGGAGATCGGCCGGATCGTCGAGTGCCATCGGCGTCGGTTCCCGGCTCAGGCGGCGAGACGGGCGACGACCGGGGACTCGAGTCGGCCGAGTCGCTCGATCTCCAGCGTCACCACGTCGCCGGGCTCCAGGAAGCGACCGAGCGTCGCATCGCGGACCTCGAGCAGGCTGCCGCCACCGATCGTGCCGCTGCCCACGATCTCGCCCGGCCGCAGGTGCACGTCCGCCGAGGCCCGCGCGAGCATCGCCCCGAAGCTGTGGTGGATGGCCGCCCACGAGCCGCGGCTGCATTCGCGACCGTTGACCGCCGCGGCCCCGGCCAGCCGGTAGCCCTTGCCGTCGCGGGCATCGGCCAGCTCGTCCGGCGTGACCAGCCAGGGGCCGATACTCACGGCGAAGTCCTTGCCCTTCGCGGGGCCCAGCCGGACGGTCGACTCATCGCGCTGGAGATCCCGGGCCGACCAGTCGTTGAGCACGAAGTAGCCGCCGATGACATCCTCTGCGCGCTCCGGCGGCAGGTTCGTCGCGGGCGTGTCGACCAGGGCGCCGATCTCGAGCTCGTAGTCCAGCTCCGCGCTGCCATCCGGCGCCCACACCGCCTGGCGGGGTCCGCGGAGTTCGGACACGTTGCTGAAGTAGAAGATGGGCAGGCGGTACCACGCTTCCGGGATGGTGTCGTGACGACGCTCCCACATGGCCCGGACATGGGTCTCGAAGGCGTAGAAGTCGCGGAAGCTCGGCGGACGCACGATGGGTGGGCCGAAGTCCAGGCCCTGGGGATCCAGGACGAGGTCGTCGTCGGGCGCGGGCGGGGCGGCCAGGAACGGGGCCACGACGTCGGCCAGCTCGGCGACCCGCCGGCCCGCTGCCAGGTGCGCATCGATCGTCGTGAGCGGCTCGCGGAACATGCCGTGGTTGTGGGCCAGCCCGGGGTCACGCGAGACCAGGCGGCGACGCGCCGGTTCGAGGTCGAGCCACCTGCCCCCCGTGGCGTCGAGGGCCGCCGCCAGCCTGAAGGGCGTGCCCGTGGCGGCGTGCTGCTCGCGGACATGAGCCAGGCGCATCGGGCGAGTCTAGCGGGCGGCCCGTCGTGCACAATGCCTCGATGCCACGACTCCAGCGCAAGAGCTTCGCGACACCCGACGAGGTGCGGCCGTTCGAGCACGGCCGCATCGACGTCGTCCACCTGGACGAGACCGCCCTGGCGCGGCTGATCTACCAGCCCGGCTGGCGCTGGTCGACCGATGTCGCCCCGATCATCGGCGGGACGTCGTGCCAGAACCGCCACGTCGGTTACGTCATCGCCGGCCGGCTGCGGGTGGTCCTGGACGACGGCACGGAGCTGGAGCTGCGGCCCAACGACGCGTACGAGATCCCGCCAGGGCATGACGCCTGGGTCGTGGGTGACGAGGCGTGGGATGTCATCGAGTTCGCCAGCGCCCGGGTGTACGGGGTGCGGCCGGACACGGCGGGCGAGCGAACCCTGGCCACGATCCTCTTCACCGACATCGTCGACTCCACGGCCACGGTCGAGCGTGTGGGCGACGCGGCCTGGCGGACGCTGTTGCTGGACCACAACGACCGGATGCGGGCCCAGCTGGACCAGTTCCGCGGGCGCGAGATCACCACCACGGGCGACGGCTTCGTGGCCTCCTTCGACGGCCCGGCACGAGCGGTGCGCTGTGCCGCCGCGATGCGCGCGGCCGCCGGCGACCTCGGCCTGGCCATCCGCGCCGGCCTGCACACGGGTGAGGTCGAGCTCACCAGCGGCAACGCCCGTGGCGTCGCCGTCCATGCCGCGGCACGTGTCGCGGCGCTGGCGGGTCCGGGCGAGATCCTGGTCTCCTCCACGACGCACGACCTGCTCGAGGGCTCCGGCCTGCGGTTCGTCGACCGCGGCCGGCACGCCCTGAAAGGACTGGACGGCGAGCGGCAGGTGTTCCTCCTGGTCGAGCCTGGGCCGGCGTAGGTGCTGGTCGCGATCGACCACGTCATCGTCGCCGTGGCGGATCTGGACGCCGCGGCCGCGGGACTTGAGGCGTCGCTCGGCGTCGAGGTGGGAGAAGGGGGCCGGCACCCGCTGGGGACGCGGAATCGGCTCGCCTGGTGGGGCGACTCGTACCTCGAGCTGGTCGCGATCGAAGACGAGCGGGTGGCCGCCGCCGGCTGGTTCGGGGCCGCGGTGGCCGGGGCGCTCGTCAGCGCTCAGGGGGCAGACGCCGGACAGGGCATCTCGGCCGCACCGGTCGGTCTGGCCCTGGCGAGCGACGACCTGCTGGCGGATGCCGCCGTCACCCGGTCCGCGCCGATCACCGACGGCCAGCGGACGCGGCCCGACGGGCGGATCGTGCGCTGGCGGATGGCGCGCCCGGGCGGTACCGCGGGACCGCACGCCGGCGGGCTCCCAGGCCCGTGGCCGATCGTCTTCATGATCGAGCACGATCGCGTCGCCGCCGAGTGGACGGACGCGGAACGGGCGGAACGGGCGGAGGCCGTCCACCCGCTGGGCACGCCCGTGCGGCTGCGCGCCGTGACGGCGGGCGTGAGCTCGGTGACAGGCGTCGTCGGTCGCCTCGGCCGCGAGTTCGCCTTGCTATTCCGTCCGGCCCTCGTGGGCGGCGGCGCACGAGACGCCTCGCTGGGCCGACAGACCCTGCGCATCGCCCCGGCGCGCTCCGGCGAGCCACGCCTGACGATCGACCTCCAGGGTGGTCGCGTCGCCCGCGAGCTGGACGTCCTCGGCTGCCGCTGGCGCCTGACTCCTGGGTAGCCGACAGCCCCACCCCCGGCACCGCGGCCTGCCGCGCCGTCCGGAAATGGTCAGACGCGAATCCGGGTGGCGCTCGATCGCGTTTGCGGCCCGCCCCCGGCGCCCCAGCGACTGGGCTCGGGCGAGCGCACGCTCAGACGGGGCGCGTCCGGTGCCCCAATGGCGGCAGGCGGACCCTGGATCGGCTCGAGCGTCACCCCGGTTCGCGTCGGAGCAGGATCAACATCCCTGACCTGGCGGGTGGCGAGGCGCCAGGCGCTGGGTTAGTCCCTGATGAGGGAGCGTCGCCAGAATCGCGCGCTTGGACGACCAGCGGGTTGGCAGTGCGCTCCGAGCCGTGCGCATCAGGCGGCGGTGGCGCCAGCTTGATGTCGCGAGCCGAGCGGGAGTCTCACGGTCGCTCGTGTCGCTGCTCGAGCGTGGCAACCTGGACCTCCTCTCGCTGCGCGCCCTGCGCGAGGTGGCGAAGGCCCTCGACATCCGTCTCGAGTTGACGCCGCGCTGGCGTGGCGGTGAGCTTGACCGGCTGCTGAACGCGAGGCACTCGGCCCTCCACGAGCAGCTCGCCCGGATGTTCGGCCGGGCCCCCGGCTGGTTCATCGCTCCGGAGGTGTCGTTCAACGTCTATGGCGACCGCGGCGTCATCGACCTGCTCGCCTTCCACCCGGCCTCACGGAGTCTGCTTGTGATCGAGCTGAAGACCGAGATCGTCGACGTACAGGAGCTCGTGGGTACGATGAGCCGAAAGGTCCGAGTGGCGCAGCGCGTCGCGCTCGATCGGGGGTGGCGGGCGGCATCGGTGAGCGGCTGGATCGTCGTCGCCTACAGCACTACGAACCGCCGGCAGATCGCGGCCCACCGAACGATGCTGCGGGCGGCGTTCGGCAGCGATGGCCGGACCATGCGCGGCTGGATCGCCGCGCCGCAGGGTTCGATCGCGGCGCTATCGATGTGGTCACCTGCCAACCGGGGTGGTACTGGATTAGCTCTCGCGCCGGTCAAGCGGGTGTCCGGAGCGATCGGGAGGCCCGGGCGAGCGTGATCGATCCCGGCTCGAGGCTGCGGAAGGCCGCCGGACGCCCAGGGAGGGTCCAGTACCCGCCCTAACGCCACCCCGGTTGGTAGATGACCAGATAGGGTGCGGGCCCGAGCCAGCCGGGCCGATGTGGCGGTCGGCGGCCGCTAGCTGTGTCTGGGGACCACAGCTAAAGGTTGCCGCGCCGGGCCTGTTCGATCTCGATCGCCTCGAAGAGGGCCTTGAAGTTGCCGACGCCGAAGCCGCGCGAGCCGTGGCGCTCGATGATCTCGAAGAAGAAGGTGGGCCGGTCCTGGATGGGCCGCGTGAAGATCTGGAGGAGGAAGCCCTCCTCGTCGCGGTCGGCCTCGATGCCCAGTTCCTCGAGCGTGGCCATGGGCACGCCGACGTCGCCGACCCGGTCGGCCAGCTGCTCGTAGTAGGCGTGGGGCATGCCCAGGAACTCGACGCCGTTCTCCCGCAGCCGCTGCACGGTCGCGACGATGTCCTCCGTGCGCAGGGCGATGTGCTGCGTGCCCGAGTCGAGGTAGTAGTCCAGGAACTCCTGGATCTGGCTCTTCTTGCGCCCCGCGGCCGGCTCGTTGATGGGGAACTTGACGCGCCCGTTGCCGTTGGTCATGACCTTCGACATCAGCGCGCTGTACTCGGTGTGGATGACCTTGTCGTCGTAGTGGATGAGCTGGCTGAAGCCGAAGACGTCCCGGTAGTAGTCGACGAAGCGGTTCATGTCGCCCAGCTCGACGTTGCCCACGCAGTGGTCGATCTCCAGCAGGCTGAGGCCCCCGGCGGCTGCCGCCGGGCGCTTGATCCGCCGGTAGCCGGGGGCGAACACGCCGTGGTAGTCGGAGCGGTCCACGAAGGAGTGGACGACCTCGCCGTACGTGTGGACCGCCGAGCGGCGCAGCGTCCCGTCCTCACCGCCCGCCAGCTCGACCGGCTCCAGGTAGCTCCGCGCCCCGCGCGACGTCGTCTCGCGCCACGACGCCGCCACGTCGTCCACCGCGAAGGCGATGTCGTGCACGCCGTCGCCGTGCCGGTGCACGTGCTCGGCGATCTCGCCCTCGGGCGACAACGCCCCGGTCAGGACGAGTCGGATGTCGTTCCGGGCCATGACGTACGAGGCCCGGTCGCGGACGCCCGTCTCCAGGCCCGCGTAGGCCACGGGCGTGAAGCCCCAGAGGGCGCGGAAGTAGGCGGCCGCCTGGCGCGCGTTGCCGACCCAGAACTCGACGTGGTCGAGAGCCTTGAGGGGCAGGAAGTCCTGCGCTTCGGCGTACGCGTTGGGGTTGACGTGCGCGCCCGACTGGTTCGCTGCGCCCTGGCGGCGCTCGATCGTCTCGGTCATGGCGGTACCTCCCTGGAGCTACCCGCGAAGGCGCCCATCCTACCCCGGACGTCGCGTCAGGCCGTCTCCGCCAGTACCACCGCCCCGATGACCAGCGCACCGCCGATCAGCTGCACGCCGGTCAGCGCCTCGCCGAAGAGCACCGTCGCCAGCACGATCGTGTAGACCGGCTCGATCGTGCTCACGAGCGCCGCCCGTGCGGCGCCGATGCGGCGCACCCCGGCGTAGAACGTCTGCATGGCGATCGCGCCCGAGATGAGGCCTACGCCCAGCAGGCCGAACCAGGCGCCGGCCGGGACGCGATCGGGCGTGACCGGCTCGCCCGTCAGTACGCCAAGGATGGCGTACACGGCGAGCGCGCTCGTCAGCATCAGGGCGGCCGCGGGGGCCGGGTCCGTCTCCTCGACCCCCGCCATCGCCTCCGGCGGGGCGGGATCGCGGGGCGTCCGGCGTTCCCCCCCGAGATGTGCCGACAGGACGATCCACACCGCGTAGATGACCCCGGCCGCGAGGACCAGGGCGAGACCGGTCGCCGGCGGCGCGTGCGAAGGGTCGATGCCCCCGACCGCGAGGACGACCCCGGCGACGGCCAGGCCAAGGGCCAGCCATGGCCGGCGGCCCTCGAGCGGCCGTCCGACCCGCAGGGCCATGACGGCGACCAGCACCGGGTAGATGTAGACGATCAGGGCGGCCAGGGAGGCGGAGACCGTTTCCAGGGCGGCGAAGTAGGTGCCCGTATTGCCGACGTAGAGCACGCCGAGCGCCCCGAGGATGATCCACCGGCGGCCCGACAGGCGACCGAGCGAGCGCCGGTTCGCGGGGCTGGCCAGGACCCACGCCCATGACGCCAGCGCGGCGAACAGGAAGCGCCAGTAGAGCAGCGCCTTCCAGTCGAGCCCGGCCGCGTAGACGGGCTTGGCGAACAGCGGGCCCGACCCGAAGGCACAGGCAGAGATGACGACGAGGATCAGTCCGACCGTGCGGGAGCCGCCGAGGTCCCAGCTTGATGGACGGCCGACCGAGGGGCGGGCGATCTCGCGGGTCACGCCTCGATGTCGGCCGATGGCCGGCCGGTGGTCAGCCGATGATCTCCAGGATGTGCCCGAACACGTCCCGCGCGGAGACGATGCCGGTGGGGTGACCGTCGCGGGTCAGGGGGATGTGACGGAAGCCGCCCACGGCCATCTTGTGGATGGCGACGGCGATCGAGTCGTCCTCCCGCAGGACGACGGGATCGGCGGTCATCAGCTCGCCGACCGGGGTGTCCATCGCTCCGTGGGCGGCCCCGGCCACCTTCAGCAGCGCGTCGCGTTCGGTGAAGATGCCCACCAGGCGGCCGTCGCGCGTGACGAGGACCGACCCCACGCCGGCCGCCTGCATGGCCGCGATGGCCTCGCGCACGGGCGCCGTGGCGGGCAGCATGAGCGGGTCGCGGTGGCCCAGGTCGCTCAGATGTTCGGTGACGAGGCGACGCTCCAGGGGCGTGCCGGGCGTCGGCAGGTCGGCGGCGCGCAGGTCGGCGCCACAGTTGTCGCACTCATCGGAGCCCTCGATGTTGTCGGCGTGGCAGACGGGGCAGATCATTCCACGGTCCACGCGTCGCCACTGCGCAGCAACGCCGCCAGGTCCCCCTCGCCGCGCTGCGCGATGGCCTTGTCGATCTGCGCCGTCATCAGCTCGTCGTGGGTCGGCCGGGCGACGTCGCGGAAGACGCCCACCGGCACCGGGAAGTCCGGCCACCACATGCGGGAGAGCATGAAGGCGAGGTAGGGATCCGGGGCCGCCTCGTCGTGGACCAGCAGGTCGGCCTCCGTCACCCCGTTCCCGAGCTGCACCACCTCCGGCTGGAGGCCCCGCAGGCGGATGCCGCGGTCGCGGTCCTTGCCGAAGATCATCGGCTGGCCGTGCTGGAGGACCAGCATGCGGTCGTCGCGGACCTCCCGGTCGGTGAACTCGCGATAGGCGCCGTCGTTGAAGATGTTGCAGTTCTGGAGGACCTCGATGAAGGCCGAGCCGCGGTGGCGCCCCGCCCGCTCCAGCGTCCCCTGGAGGTGCTCCGTATGGGTGTCCACCGATCGGGCCACGAAGGTCGCCTCGGCCGCCAGCGCGATGGACAGCGGGATGACCGGGTGGTCGATGGTGCCCTCGGGACTGGACTTCGTGCGCTTGCCCATCTCCGAGGTCGGCGAGGCCTGGCCCTTGGTCAGCCCGTAGATGCGGTTGTTGAACATGACGAGCTTGAGGTCCACGTTGCGGCGCATCGAATGGAGCACGTGGTTGCCGCCGATGCTCAGGGCGTCGCCGTCGCCGGTGATGACCCACACCATCAGGTCGGGCCGCGCCGCCTTGAGGCCGGTCGCCAGCGTCGGGGCGCGTCCGTGGATGCTGTGGAAGCCGTAGGTGTTCATGTAGTACGGCAGGCGACCGCTGCAGCCGATGCCCGAGATGAAGACGATGTTCTCCTTGGGGTAGCCGAAGTCGGGCATCGTCTTCTGGGTCTGGGCCAGGATCGAGTAGTCGCCGCAGCCGGGGCACCAGCGGACTTCCTGGTCGGACACGAAGTCCTTGCGGGTCAGCTGGATCACGGCCGCGTTCTCCGCGCTCAGGCCGTCGGTCATGGTCATCGCTGCGGCAGCAGGCGCAGCGCCTGCTCCTCCATCTCGCTGATCTTGAAGGGCTTGCCGCGCACCCGGTTGTAGCCCTGCGCGTCGATCAGGTAGCGGGCCCGAATGAGCAGCCGGAGCTGGCCCAGGTTGATCTCGGGGATCAGCACGTGCCGGTAGGCGGCCAGCACGTCGCCCGTGTTACGCGGGAACGGGTTGAGGTGGCGCAGGTGGGCGTGGGCCACGGCGTGGCCCTGACCGTGCAGGCGCATCGTGGCCGAGCGGATGGCCCCGTACGTCGAACCCCAGCCCAGGATCAGGAGGTCGCCTTCGGGCGGGCCGAATACCTCGAGGTCGGGGATCGAATCGGCGACGCGGGCCACCTTCTCCTGGCGCAGCACCGTCATGCGGTGGTGGTTGTCGGGGTCATAGCTGACGTTGCCGGTGATGTCGGCCTTCTCGAGGCCGCCGATGCGGTGCTCTAGCCCCGGCGTGCCGGGTACCGCCCATGGCCGCGCCAGCGTCACCGGGTCGCGGTCGTAGGGGTGGAAGCCGTTCGGGTCGGTGGCGTTGCCGACGCCGATGTCGGGCAGGTCGGCCAGGTCCGGGATGCGCCACGGCTCGGCCCCCGTGGCAAGGAAGGCGTCCGAGAGGTAGACCACCGGCGTCATGTAGCGCAGAGCGATGCGCCACGCCTCGATGGCCATTTCGAAGCATTCGCCGGGCGTGGCGGGGGCCACGACCGGGATGGGCGAGTCGCCGTTGCGCCCGAACATGACCTGGAGCAGGTCCGCCTGCTCGTTCTTGGTGGGCATGCCGGTGGACGGGCCTGCCCGCTGGACGTCAACGATGACCAGGGGCAGCTCGACCATCACGGCGAGGTTGATGGCCTCGCTCTTGAGGGCGATGCCGGGGCCCGACGTGCCGGTCAGGCCGAGCGCCCCGCCGTAGCTGGCGCCGATGGCCGCGCCGATGGCGGCGATCTCATCCTCCGCCTGGAACGTCTTCACCCCGAAGTCCTTGTAGCCGGAGAGCGCATGCAGGATGTCACTGGCCGGCGTGATCGGGTAGCTGCCGTAGAACAGCGTCCGCCGGGCCAGTCGCGAGGCCGCCACGAAGCCCAGGGCCGTGGCCTCGTTGCCGGTGACGTTGCGGTACGTCCCCGGGGCCAGGCGGGCCGGCGCGACCCGGTAGTGGGTGTGGAACATCTCGGTCGTCTCGCCGAAGGCGTAGCCGGCCTTGAGGGCCCGCTTGTTGGCGTCGGCGAAGATCGGCCGCTTGCCGAACTTGTCGTCGATCCACGCGATGGTCGGGTCCATGCTGCGCTCGTAGAGCCAGAACATGAGGCCCAGGGCGAAGAAGTTCTTGGTCAGGTCGACCTGCTTAGCGGTCATGTCGAGCCCCTCGAGCGCCCGGGCGTTGAGGGTGCTGATGGGGACCTCGAAGACCGTGTAGCTCTTCAGCGAGCCGTCCTTCAGGGGGTTCGTGGCGTATCCCGCCTTGGTCAGGTTGGGTCCGGTGAAGGCGTCCTCGTTGACGATCAGGGCCCCGCCTGCCGGCAGGTCCACGATGTTCGTCCGGAGGGCGGCCGGGTTCATCGCCACGAGCACGTCCGGCTCGTCGCCAGGGGTGTAGATCTCGCTGCTGGCGAAACTCAGCTGGAAGCCGCTGACGCCGGGCAGTGAGCCGGCCGGCGCGCGGATCTCCGCCGGGAAGTCCGGCAGGGTGCTGACGTCGTTGCCGAAGGCTGCCGCCGTGCGGGTGAACTGGCTGCCGGTGAGCTGCATGCCGTCGCCGGAGTCGCCGGCGAAACGGATGGTGACGCGGTCCAGCTCCACCTCGGTGGGCGCCTCGGGGCGGGGAGCGATCGTGGTGGTCACGCGCCTTCCGGCTCCTCCATGCGTTGGTGGGGTCGCGGCGGCAGGTTGAGAATCTCCTCCGGGAACGCCTCGGCGATGTAGGCCAGGATGTCCTGCTGGCGCAGGGTCAGGACGGGGCGGCCCTCCGCATCCACGATCGGGACGTGCCGGAAGCGGCCCCGATCCATCAGGTGGGCCGCCTCCCCCAGGGTTGCCTCGGGCGTCAGCGTCTGCGGCCGTGGCTTCATGAACGCATCCACGGAGGCGTCCGGCGGTACCTCGTGGCCGAGCACCTTGAGGAGTACGTCGCGCTCGGTGAAGATGCCCTCCAGGCGGCCGTCGCGGACGATGAGGGCCGGCTCGCCGCGCGCGGCGCGCATACGCTGGATGGCGGCGGCCACGGTCGTGCCGGCCTCCACGAGCAGGGGCTCGCGCTGGGCCAGGGCGGTGACCTTCTCGGCGTGCAGCGAGCGGGCGGTAGGGGCGGTCAACGTGCCCTCGTGACTCGGGCTCACACCTGCAAGTGTAGTCTCAGTGCGAGATGGGCACTCGACTCAAGGCAGGTCCGGAACGCGTGCTGGTGGCGGCGGACGACCTCATCTGGGCCTCCCGGCTGCGCAGCGCCGTCGAGCGGGCCGGCGCCGTGCCGCTGGCCGCCTCGGGCGCGACCACCGCGACCGGGCCTGGCGGCATCCACGAGCCGCAGGGTGCAGTGGTGGACCTGGGCCTGAAGCGCCAGGACCCGATCGCGCTGATCGCCACCCTGGTCGCGGCGGGCGTGCCGGCCATCGCGGTCGGCCAGCACGACGACCTCGCCCTGCGCAAGCGTGCGCTCGCCGCCGGCGCCGGACGGGTCTACAGCTACGCGAAGGTGTTCCGCGACGGGCCCGGCGTCATCCGCGCCTGGCTGGACGGCGTGAGGTGACGGGGCCGCTCGAGGCCGCGGGTGAGCGATTCGCGGCCCGGCTGGACATCGCCCGAGCGGCGATGCGGGAGGTCGGGGCGACGGCCCTGCTGCTCGGCCCGGGCGCCGACCTGCGCTGGCTCACGGGCTACGCCCCGCTGCCGCTGGAGCGCCTCACGATGCTGGTGCTGCCGGTCGACGGGCCGATCACCCTGATCGCACCCCGGCTCGAGGCGGCGGGTGCCGCGGCCAGCCCGGTGGTGCGTTCCGGCGCCGCGACGGGCGGCACGTGGGAGGAGACGGCGGACCCGTACGAGCTGGTCGGGCGGCTGCTGGCGCCGGGCCGCGTGGCCGCCGGCGCACCAGGCCACCGCTACCTGGTCTCGCCGACCCTCTGGGCGCTTCACCTCCTGCGCCTCCAGGAGGCGCTTCCGGGCGCGACCTGGGGCCTGGCCACGAGCGCCCTGCGGGCCGCCCGCATGGTCAAGGACGCGCAGGAGGTCGAGCTGCTCCGGGAGGCCGCGCACGCCGCCGACGCGGTGGTCGTGGCCATCGCCGGCGGCCGCCTGGTGGATCGCACCGAAGCCGAGGTGGCGCACGAGGTCCGCCTCCGGCTCGTCGAGGCGGGCCACGACGAGGCCGCCTTCTGGATCGTGGGCAGCGGGCCGAACTCGGCCGAGCCCCACCACGAGCCCGGGGAGCGCCGCATCGGAGCCGGCGAGCCGATCGTGCTCGATATCGGGGGCGTCCGGCGGGGCTACTGCTCGGATACGACGCGCACGCTGTGGGTCACCGGCGGCGATCCGGCCTGGGGCCCCGACAGCACGTACGGCGGGCTCTACGCGGTCCTCCAGGCGGCCCAGGCCGCCGCCACCGCGGCCGTCCGCCCGGGCGTCGCCGCCGAGGCCGTCGATGCGGCCGCGCGCGCGCCGATCACGGCCGCGGGATACGGGGCGCAGTTCATCCACAGGACGGGCCACGGTATCGGCCTGGAAGGGCACGAGGAGCCCTACCTGGTGGCCGGCAACGGCGAGCCGCTCGTCGAGGGTCACGCCTTCAGCATCGAGCCGGGCATCTACCTCGAGGGCCGCTACGGCGCCCGCATCGAGGACATCGTCGTCTGTGGCCCGGCTGGCGCGGATGTCCTGGACACGACCCCCCGCGACCTGTACGTGGTGAGCGGCCTCTGAGGCCGCGTGTGCGAGTGCCGGTGCTATCATCCCGGCCACCCGACGCGCGTGACCGCGTCGCTCCTCGGTGTGACCCGACCTCCCTCGATGTGCCCGGATCGAAGCGGACATGGATAGCCCTCCCAGCGAGCTGGCCGACCAACCCGGCCAGCCCGCCCTCGACGCACCGGCGCTTTCGGGCCCGGGATCGAGGAGCCCCGACGAACAAGTGCCCCATGGCGCCACCGCAGCCCAGCTGCGACGCTTCATCAAGTCCCGCCCGTACGTGCCGCTCCACGAGCTGCGTCGCCGCTTCGAGCTGAACGGCGAGCCCGACGACGTCTGCCCTGTACGCGTCCCGGACGGCATCGTCTACGTCGGCCTGCCCCGTCGCGAGTGCGACCTGCTGGCTGAGCTGGTGCGATGTGGCGACGTCGGGCTTGAGCTGTGCCGCGATCCGTTGGTGCCTATCGTGATGGGCGTCTTCCCCATGCGACCCGTGGTCCGCAGCTGAGGAAGATCAGTCCACCAGGTCGGCGACCGGTAAGGCGATGCCCTCAAGAGCGAGCAGGTCGCGTTTGATCTCGAGGGCGTCGGGCTCATCACCGTAGCCACCGAGTGAGCCATCGCCCGCCACCACCCGATGGCACGGCACGAACAACCAGAAGGGGTTGCGACCAAGCGCGGCTCCGACCGCTCGGGCCGCGCCTGGCGCGCCGATGCGTTTCGCCAGTCGCCCATAGCTGGTGACCTCGCCGCGCTCCAACGTGCGAGCCCCCGCCAGCACCCGCTGGTCCCAGCTCCCGATGCCAGTCCAGTCCAAAGGCGTCATCGCAAGGTCCACGGGCTCGCCTGCCAGTGCGCCCTCGAGCAGCCGGGCCGCATCCCGCAACGCCTGATCTGCTGCGCCCGGGCGAGCGGGACCGGGTCCGTCGGGTGACCGGTCCGGCCGGAGGTCTACCGCCCAGACGCCGTCCCCGCTGGTCGTGAGGCGCACCGGCCCCCACGGAGAGGGGAGGGTCATGCTCCTGGCGTCGGGTGGGCGGCTGGCCCGGTCGCGATGGATCGTGGCACGCATCGGCGAAGCGTGGCCAGGGCGTCCCGCCCTGTCAACGCTGGGCAGCCCTTTCCCGGGCGCCGGCTGGCATGATGGGGCCATGGCCGCCCGGCACGACCCACCCACCGGTGAATTCCGGTACCAGCACGCCATCGAGGTGCGCTTCAGCGACACGGACGCGATGGGCCACGTCAACAACGCGGTCTACCTGACGTACTTCGAGCTCGCCCGGGCGGGCTACTACCAGGCGGTGACGGGCCGCGTCTTCGAGACGCTGGCCGAGACGGACCGGTCGATGATCATGGCCCATGCGCGGGTGGAGTACCGGGCGCCGGCCTTCTTCGGCGAGACGGTGATCGTGGCGTGCCGCGTCGCGTGGGTCAGCCGGTCGTCGTTTTCGCTGGTCTACCGGCTGATCGCGTCAGACGGCTCACCCCGCGGCGCGGGGCGCCTCCTGGCCGATGGCGAGACGATCCAGGTCGCCTACGACTACGCCGGCGGCCGCGCGACCCGTCTGGACACTGAACTGGTGCAGGCGCTGGAAGCGTACGAAGGGCACGTGATCCCGCCCCGGCCGACCGCCTGAGTCGGCTTCTCAGGCTGGCGTCGTGCGGCGCGCCTCCAGGGCTGCCTCGAAGGCGGCCAACTCGTCGTCCGCGAGGCCGTACGTGTGGCGATCCTCGGGGAACGCCCGGCTGCGCACATCGGCGGCGTAGCTCTCGAGCGCCGCGCGAGTGACCCCGGCGAGGTCGGCGTAGGCCTTCACGAATCGCGGCGCCTGCCCTTGGCTCAGCCCGAGCAGGTCGTGCCATACGAGCACCTGGCCGTCGCACCCGGTGCCGGAACCGATACCGATGGTGGGGATCTTGAGGAGGCGGCTGATGTGCTCCGCGGCCGGCGCCGAGACCGCTTCCAGGACGATGGCGAAGCAGCCCGCGGCCTGGAGCGCCAGCGCGTCGTCGAGCAGCCGGAGGGCCTTGGCGGCGGTGCGGCCCTGGGCCTTGAAGCCGCCCAGCATCGTGACGCTCTGGGGCGTCAGGCCGAGGTGACCCATGACGGGGATGCCGGCCTGTGCCAGGGCCCGGGCACGATCGACCGAGGGCCCGGCCCCCTCCAGCTTGACCCCGTCGGCGCCGGCCTCCTTGACGAGGCGGATGCTGCTCTCGATGGCCCGCTCGTCGGACACCTGGTACGAGCCGAACGGCAGGTCGCCGAGGAGGAAGGCATGCTTCGTGCCCCGGCGGGCAGCCCGGGTCAGCATGACCATCTCGTCCATCGTCACGGGCGTCGTGCCGTCGTAGCCGAGCACGTTGTTGGCGGCTGAATCCCCGACCAGGATGATGTCGACGCCGGCCTCGTCGGCCAGGCGGGCGCTGGGCGCGTCGTAGGCGGTGACCATCACGATCGGCTCGCGGCGGGCCTTCAGCTCCGTGAACGCCGTCAACTGCAGGTGCATGGCGCGGGCGGCGCTCATGGCCGAGGCATCGGTCCGGGGGCGGGAGGTGGCGGTCACCGGTGCGCGGGGTCCACGGCGGTCGGCGGCTCCTGCTCGACGGGTTCGAGGACCACATTATCGATGAGGCGGATCCCGTCCACGCGGACGGCCGCGGCCAGGACCCGGGGCGCCAGGTCGACCACCTCGACGTAGTCCGCGGGCAGGCCGGCGGCCGCGAGCATCGACCGCGCCTGCGTGGGGTCGCGGGTCGCCAGGGCTCGCGGCAGGGCGAGCGCTCGCGCGCGCTGCGCGGGCGAGAGGCGGGCGTTGCGCGACGAGAGGGCGAGGCCGTCCGCGTCGCGGACGGTCGGCACCACCCGCAGGCGGACCGCCAGGTCCAGGTCGCGTACGACCCTCCGGATGACGGCGACCTGCTGGGCGTCCTTCTGGCCGAAGTAGGCCACGTCGGGCGCCACGATGTGCAGGAGCTTGACGACGATCGTGGCCACGCCGCGGAAATGCCCCGGGCGGTGGACGCCCTCGAGGATCGCCCCCAGCTGCTCCACCTCGATCCACGACTGGAAGCCCGGCGGATACAGCTCGCCGGCGTCCGGCGCGAAGACGACGTCCACACCGGCCGCCTGGGCCGCGGCGAGATCACGCGGTTCGTCGCGCGGGTAGGCGGCCAGGTCGGCGGCCTCGCCGAACTGGGCCGGGTTGACGAACAGGGTCATGACGACCGTCGCGCATTCGGCCCGCGCCGCGTCAAGGAGGGCCCGGTGGCCGGCGTGGAGGGCGCCCATCGTGGGCACCAGCCCCAGCGGGCCGGCGTGCGACCGCCGCCGCTCGGCGACCGCGGCGCGCGCCTCGGGGATCGACCGGGCGACCTGCATCGGCGGAGTCTAGCCGCAGGCCGCGGGCGGCCGTGTCAGGGCTGGAAGCGCCGGAAGATCGCCACCGCGTTCTGGCCGCCGAAGCCGAAGCCGTTGATCATGGCCGTGTCGACGTGGTGCTGGCGGGCCACGAGGGGCACATAGTCGAGGTCGCACTCGGGCAGGTCGGGATGCTCCAGGTTGGCCGTGGGGGCGATGACACCCTCGCGGATCGCGCCGAGGGCGGTGAGGGCGCTGATGACGCCCGCCGCGCCGAGCAGGTGGCCGACCATCGACTTCGGCGAGCTGATCGGGCGGCCGTACGCGTGGGTCCCGAAGGCGGCCTTGATGGCCCGCGTCTCGGTCACGTCGTTGAGCGGCGTCGAGGTGCCGTGGGCCACGATGTAGTCGATCTCGTCGGGGGCGACCCCCGCATCGCGCATGGCCATCGTCATGGCTCGGGCCGCGCCGCGCCCGGTCGGCTCCGGCGCGCTGATGTGGAAGGCGTCGGCCGTGAGGGCCGCCCCGAGGACCTCGGCGTGGATGGTCGCGCCACGGGCCAGCGCGTGGGCGGCGCTCTCTAGCACGACCGCCCCGGCCCCCTCGCCGAACAGGAAACCATCGCGGTCTCGATCGAATGGGCGCGAGGCATGCGTCGGATCGTCGTTGCGCTTCGACAGGGCGCCCATGTTGCCGAGCGCGGCGAAGCCGATCGGCAGCAACGGCGCTTCCGAGCCCCCGGCCAGGACCACGTCGACCTCGCCCCGCTGGATCATCCGCAGCCCGTCGAGGAAGGCGATGACCGAGCTGGCGCACGCAGCCACCTGGGTGATGACCGGCCCGGTGAGCCCGTACTCCATGGACAGCTGGCAGGCGGCCATGGACCCCGACAGGGCGGGGATGGCGAAGGGGCTGACGAACTGCGGCCCGCGCTGCTCGACGGTGTGCGTCCCGTCCACGATCTGCTCCAGCCCGCCGCCGCCGGTATTGAAGGCGACGGCCACGCGATCGCGCTGCTCGGGCGACCACGCCTCGAAGGCGAGGCCGCTGTCGGCCACGGCCTCCTTGCCGGCGGCCATCGCCAGGTGGATGAAGCGGCTCATGCGGCGCGCCATCTTGCGGTCCATGACCGTCGTGGGATCGAAGTCCTTGACCTCGGCGGCGATGCGGACCTCGTAGCCGCTCGGGTCGAAGCTGGTGATCGGCCCACCGCCGTTCACGCCGGCCACGAGGTTGCGCCAGAACGTGGGCTGGTCGTTGCCGATGGGCGTGATGGCGCCCAGTCCGGTCACGACGGCGCGACGGGCGAGGTCCTGCTCAGGCACGGCCGGCTTCTCTCCTGGGATGGGGGCCCCGATCGTACCGCGTGGCATGGCCGGCGCGAGCGGCCGCGGCGCGTGCGTCCGCCGCCCGGGCCTGGGGCATCGCGCGCCACGCGCGTGGCATGAGGCTGACCCACAGGCGGATGGTGCGGTCGAGGCCACGTGCCAGTCGGGCGTGCCCCGCTCCCCACGGCAGCCCGTAGCCGGCACGGATCGGCGCGGGCAGCAGGGCCACCGCCGGGAGCGTCATGAGGGCCGCCAGGGGGGCCGGCAGGAAGGGCACCGGCGAATGGACCACCAGGCGCCCCAGGCGCCGCCCGACCACCGTGACGCGGATCGGTCCCGTGGGGCCGAGCATGCGGTCCATGTAGGCTTCGAACGCCGTCCAGTCCGTGGGGCTCTGGTCGAGCGGGATCCCCAGCCGGGCCCCGACCTGCCGCGCCTCCCCCCAGAACGCCTCGCGATCCTCCGGCGAGAGGGGGCCGACCCACCGCTCGTACGCCTGGACGCTCGTCCAGATGAGCGTCGCCTGGACCCACAGCAGGAGGGCCGGGTCGAGTGCGCGATAGCGTTCGGCCACGAGGCGGGCCTCCGGGTCGGCGACCTCGCCTCGTACCGTAGCATGGACGCCGTTCAGGCGGCGCACCGCCGCCTCGGCGGCCGGCCCGTCACCGAAGACCATGGCGAGGGTGGTGCGCAGCGTGCGGCGCAGGCGGCCCGCCGGGTCGGCCTCGAAGTCGCTGTGGGCGGCCACGCCCTCCGCCACGAGGGGATGGGCCAGCTGCAGCAGGAGGGCGGTGGGCCCCGCCCCGAGCAGCACGGCCTCGCGGTTGATGCGCCACATCCGGCTCCCCGGGCCGTAGAAGCCCAGGACCGGATCAGGCGTCAGCGCGGCAGGGCCCGTGGTTCGAGAGGCACGTCCCAATGGGCCTCCAGCAACTCGAAGCGACGGCGTTCCTCAGCCCGGTAGCGGGCCTGGTCCGGGAAGAGCCGGGCCGCGCTCGCCGCCTCGGTGTGGGCTTCCATGGCCGCCCAGTCGCGGTACGTGATGGTCACCATGACCGTCCAGTCGGCCCGTCCGTCGCCGTGGAAGCGTGGCACGAACACCTGCACGTCCAGGAACCGGCCGCTTGCCAGCTGCTCCCGCAGCAGCGGCCAGTGGTTGCGTTCGAAGAGCTCCAGGAACTCCTCCTGGGCGCCCCACCGCACGCGGTAGTAGTAGGCGACCGTCACGGGTGCGCCGGCATCGGCCATGCCGTCAGTCGCCGTCGTACCGCTTGAAGATCACGGCCCCATTGTGGCCGCCCAGGCCCACGTTGTCGCTGATCGCGTAGCGGATGGGCATGGAGCGGGACGATCCGTGGACGACGTTGAGGTTGATCTCGGGGTCGGGGTCGCGGTAGTTGAGGGTCGCCGGAGCACACTGGTGGTAGACGGACAGCACGGTGAAGATGCCTTCGACCGCCCCGGCGGCGCCCATGAGGTGGCCGGTCATGGACTTGGTGCCGCTGATGGCGATCTCCGGCGTACGGTCGCCGAAGACGGCCCAGAAGGCCTGTGCCTCGCGCAGGTCGCCAAGCGGCGTCGAGGTCCCATGCGGGTTGATGAGGTCGATCTCGTCGCGCGGCACGCCGTGGCGCTCGAGGGCCATCTCGATGGCCCGGCGCGTCCCGTCGCCCTTCTCCACCGGCTGGATGAGGTCCCACGCGTCGGCGGCCGAGCCGAAGCCCACCACCTCCGCGTAGATGCGCGCCCCGCGGGCCCTGGCGTGCTCGAGGTCCTCGACCACCATACCCCCCGCGCCTTCGCCCAGGACGAAACCGTCGCGCGTCCGGTCGAACGGCCGGGAGATGGTCTCGAGCGGCTCGCCCTCCCGTGGCGTGCCCATGCCGCGCATGTTGGAGAAGCCGATGTAGCCGACCTCGAAGAGCGGCGTCTCGGTCGAGCCGCAGATGGCGGCCACGAAATCGCCGCGCCGGATGCCTTCGGCGGCCTCACCGATGTTGTGGGTGCCCGTCGAGCAGGCCGTCACGATGCACATGTTGGCGCCACGAGCGCCGGTCTCGATGGCGATCTGGCCCGACGCGGTGTCGGGCAGCATGTTGGCGATGAAGAACGGGCTGACCAGGCGCGGGCCCTTCTTCTCCCAGGTCTGGATGGCCTCCATCATGAGGCCCGGGCCGCCGACACCCGAGCCGAAGACCACGCCCACGTCCTCGCTGTTCTGCGGGGTGATGGGCAGCCCGGAATCGGCCACCGCCTGCTTGGCGGCGGCGACGCCGAACACGACGTTCTTGTCGGTGCGGCGCACGGCCTTGAAGTCCATCCAGGCGTTGGCATCGAAGTCGTGGACCTCGCCGGCCGCCTGGCACTCCAGCTTCGAGGGGTCCCAGTAGGTGATCTGGCGAAGGCCGCTGTGGCCCTCCACGAGGTTCCGCCACGCGGTCGCGATGTCCTGACCAACGGGGCTGATGATGCCGAGGCCGGTGACGGCCACGCGACGGGAGAAGTCGGGGCGACGCATGGGGCTGGTTGGTCTCCTAGATGATCGGTTGGGCGACAGCTGCGGTGATCGGATCGGTGGCGAGGGCTTCGGGCGCGAGGCCGTCGGGCGCCCCAGGATCGTCGAGGGCGATGGTCGCGGCCTCCGGGGCGATGCGCCGGATGAGGCCCGTGAGGACCTTGCCGGGGCCGACCTCGATGAACGTGGTCACCCCGGCGGCGCGCATCGCGTCGACCGCGGCCACCCAGTCGACGCCGGTGGTGAGGTGCTCGACCAGCTCGTCCCGGCACGCCTCGCCGCTCGTCAGGGTGTGCCCATCGGCGTTGGCCAGCAGCGGCGCGCGCGGGTCGGCGAAGGGGACCGCCGCGAGGGCCAGCCGCATCGCGGCGGCGGCGGGCGCCATGAGCGGGCTGTGCGCGGCGACGCTGACCGGCAGCAGGATGGCCCGCCGCGCGCCGAGCCCGCGGGCCGCCTCCACGGCCGCCTCGACCGCGGGGCGCGCGCCGCTGACGACCACCTGGCCGGGCGAATTGCGGTTGGCGACGCCGAACACCCCGTGCGCCTGGCCGGCCCGCACGAGGTCGGGCAGCCGTGCGTCATCGAGGCCGATGAGGGCCGCCATGGCGCCGTCGCCGCCGGCGGCCTGCATCTGGAGCCCGCGTTCGCGCACGAGGCGGAGGCCGGACGGCAGGTCGATGACGCCGGCGGCCACGAGGGCGGAGTACTGGCCCATCGAGTGGCCCGCGTAGAACATCGGCTCCAGGGGCGGCGCGCCGGCCGCCGCACGTGCTGCCTCCAGGGCCCGGAGGAAGGCGATCGAGGCCGCGAGGAGCGCCGGCTGGGCGTTGGCCGTCAGGTCCAGCTCGTCGGCCGGGCCCTCCCAGGCGAGCCGGGTGAGAGGCTCGGCCAGGCTTGCGTCGACGGTCGCGAACGCCTGGGCCGCGGACGGGAAGGCCTGGGTCACGCGGTGGGCCATGCCCACGCTCTGCGACCCCTGCCCCGGGAAGACGAAGGCGACGCCGCTCACGTGGCGGCCAGGGACGCGTACATCGCCGCAGTTGTAGCAGGCCGGGGGCGCTTGCCCCGGATATCGTGTGCAAGCTTGCACAGATCAGGCAACGGCGGTAGTGTGGCCGGGTGGTCGACCAGCGGCCCCCGCAGAACCCCCGTCAGCTGTCCGAGGCGATCGCCATGGGCAAGGCCCTGTGGCGGGACCTGGTGATCGGCTTCGCCGGGCAGCTCGGCACGCTCGGCCTGGGCTTCACCCAGCTGGCCGCCCTGTACGCCATCGCCGGCAACTCGTCGCTGACCGTGGGGGACCTGGCTGAGGTGCTCGGTCGCTCGCCCTCGGCGGCCAGCCGTGTCGTGGGCGCGCTCCGTGAGCGAGGCCTGGCCGACGGCCTGGAGGAGGTGGCGGATCGGCGTCAGCGGGTCCTCCGCCTGACGACCCAGGGAGCGGCCCTCGTGGCCGCCATCGACCGGTCCCGCGCGGACCAGTTCCTGGCCGTGGTCCGCCCGTTGCCGCTCGATGAGCGGGCCCTGGTGGCGATGGCCGTGGCGGTCCTGGCCGACCGGGCGATGACGCCCCGCGGGCGGCTGATCAAGGCTCCGACCGGGGCTGAGGTCGTCTGACGGCCTCAGATCGTCGCGAGGTTGCTCAACGCTCCCACGAGCCCGACGAGGATGCCGAAGACGAGCACGAACGAGGCCAGGCGTGGACGCGATCGAGCGAGCACGGCCACGACCGCGGCCACGAGGGCCCAGACGACGAGCTTCGCGACGAGGGCGAAGAACAGGCCGTGCGCCGCTAGCGAGACGGCGAGGGGATTGAGCTCGGCGGCTGCGCCGTGGGTCGCCAGCATCGCCCGGAAGGTCACGTAGTCGGCGAGCTGCGCCAGGCCGAGCATGGTGACCCCCAGCGGCGACAGGAGCAGGCTGCCCCTCGTGCCGGCCGATGCGGTGGACCGGGTCACCTGCGCGGACACCACCGCACCGTACACCCAGGCCGCCTGACGCGCACGCCGTGTGGGCCGGCCCGCGTGCGACCGCCGTCCCGCAGACGCGCGGCGGTCCCGTCAGCCGCAGTAGCGGCGCACCGCGTCGGCCAGGACGCGATACCCCCAGCCCAGCGCTTCCACGGCGACCCGCTCGTCGTCGCCGTGGAAGCGCTCCAGGAAGGGCTCGTCGGGATCCAGGCGCAGGGGCGAGAAGCCGTAGGTCGGGATACCAAGGCGCACCATGTGCTTGGCATCGGTCGCGAAGGGCGCCATGAGGGCCACGGGCACGGCAGCGGCATCGTGGGCCCGGAGCACCTCGCCAAGGAGCGCCAGCAGGGGGTGGTCGAGCGGCTGTTCGAGGGGTTCCCCGTGGCTGAGGACCTCGATCGAGCAATGCCGCCACAGGTCGGGCTCGACCTGGGCCGCCACGAGCGCCTCGACCTGGGCCGCCGTCGTGCCGGGCAGCTGGCGGCAGTCCACGACCACCTCGGCCGTCCCGGGCAGCACGTTCTCCTTCACCCCTGCGTGGACGATGGTGGGACTGATCGTGTCGCGCAGGAGGGCCTTGAGGGCGCGGCGCTCGGGTTCGCGGCAGAGCTCGTCGATGGCCGCCAGGGCGCCCGCTGCGTCCCCCGCCGCAAGGATCCGCCGCACGAGCGGGGCGGTCGACGGGATGGCCGCGGCGACCCGTTCCAGGGCGCGCCGCATGAGCGGCGTGATCCGCTGCGGGGTCGGCCCGGCGAGCTGCTCGACGATGCGGGCGGCGCGGATGGTGGCGCTGTCGGGACGGGGCATGGCCGCGTGCCCGGCCGCCCCCCGCACGGTGATCCTGAGGCGGTGGTAGCCCTTCTCGGCGACCTGGATCGGGTACAGCCGCCGCGTCCCCACCTGGACGCTCACCCCGCCGGTCTCGGTGAGGCAGGCCTCAGCGCGGAGGAGGTCCGGCTCGTGGTCGACCAGCCAGCCCGCGCCCAGCAGGCCGCCGGCCTCCTCGTCGGCCGTGGCGGCGAAGATGAGATCACGGCGCAGGCCGGGGACGGCATCGCGGGCCGGATCCAGGCCCGCCGCGGTGGCCTCGGCGGCCAGGTCCAGCACGACCTGGAGCGACATGGCGACCATGTTCTTCATGTCCACCGCGCCGCGGCCGTACAGGTAGCCGCCGGCCAGCTCGCCGCCGAACGGGTCGTGCGTCCAGCGCTCCGCGTCGGCGGGCACGACATCCAGGTGGCCCAGCAGCAGCAGGGCGCCGCCGCCGGTGCCGTCGCCACGCAGCCGGGCGACGACGTCGCCTCTGCCGGGGAACGGTTCCAGGACACGCGAGGTGAGACCCGCACCCGCCAGGACCCCGGCGACATAGCGGGCCGCCACGATCTCGTCGCCGGGCGGGTTGACGGTCCGCAGGCGGAGCAAGGCCTGGAGATGGCCGACCAGGCTGGCGAGGGCCTCGTCGCCCGCCTGAGCCGGATCCGCGGTCAAGCCGCGAACCATTCCGTGACCTGCTCCACGGCCATCCGGATGAGGGGTCGGGCGGCCAGGTCGTGGGTCCGGTACTGGGTGTATCGAGCCCGCAGGCCGGCGACCGCCGCCTCGCGCTCCGGCGCGTCGGCGCCGCCCGGGCGCGGTGGCCCGAGGACGCGAGCCGACCCGTCCAGGCGCACCCAGGCAAGGCGTCGCCAGTCCTCGTCCCAGCGGTCGATCAACAGCGACACGGCCGGCCGGGCCAGGAGGTCGCGGACGCGGCCGAGCTGGAGGGGATCGGCCACCGACTTGGGCTTCTCGTCCAGGGCCGAATAGACCAGGAGCGGCCCGCCCGTCCCGAATGCGTCGGTCGTCCCGTCGGGCATCCAGAAGCAGATGGGCACGAGCCGCGCGCGCCCCTCACGCGTGATCGTCGCGAGGACGGCTCGACGCGCCGCGCGGATCAACTCGCGGCCGGGGGCGGAAAGTCCGGTCATCCAGGCTCGGCGCGCAGCGGCTCGGCCACGTCACGAGCGAGCCGCCGCAGGCCGTCGGTGCCGGCCGCCGCCGGGATCCCGAGGACGACCTCCGAGGCGCCAGCCGCGACGAGGCGGCGAGCCTGGTCCAGGGCCACGGCGGCGTCCCCACGCGACGGGCCCGCGTGCACCTGGGCGACGAAGGCGAAGCCATCCGGGTCGCGGCCGATGGCCTCCATGGCCCGCAGCAGCGCCGATCGGTGGGCGGCGAAGTACGCGGCATCGCCGGCGTCCGTGCCCGGTTGCAGCCATCCCGCCGCCGCGCGCGCCGCGAGCGCGATGCCCCGGCGGCGCTGCCCACCCAGGTAGAGCGGCGGGCCTCCCGGGGTCAGCGGGGCCGGCAGGTCGATGGCGCCCTGCAGCGGATAGAACGGGTCGGGCCGCGTCACGCCGGGCGGCGCGGCGGCGGCCGACGAGAACAGCGCCTGGATGACGGCAACGGCGCTCTCCAGCCGGTCGACGCGCTCGCCGAGGGCCGGCAGGGAGATGCCGTACGCGGCGTGCTCGCCCTCGTGCCAGCCGGCGCCCAGGCCCAGGATGTAGCGGCCGCCCGTGGCATGGTCCATGACCGCCGCCGCCTTGGCCACCATGGCCGGATGGCGGAAGGTGTTGGACAGGACCGCGTGGCCGATCCACTTGCCCGGGACCAGGTGGGCGAGCGTCGCGGCGAGGGTCAGCGACTCCAGGCTCGGTCCGGGGGGTTCGGCCATGTCGGTGAGGTGGTCGTTCATCCAGACGCCGCCGAAGACGTCCAGCTCTCCGCCGAGGGCCCACGTGTCACGCAGCGTGGCCCAGTCGACACCCTGGGGCGAGGTCTTGAAGCTGAGGCGGACGGCGCCCTTCACGCTGGCGGGGCCGCCGGCGATCGGCTCAGGCGGGCCGGGCCGCGCCGTGCGACCCGGGAGCCGGGACCTGGGTCACCGCGCCCTCGCTGGCCGAGCTCACCAGCGCCGCGTACTTGGCGAACACGCCGGTGCGGTAGTGCGGCGCCGGTGGGCGCCAGGCCTCCCGGCGGCGGGCCAGCTCATCGGGCGCGACGTCCAGGTCCAGGCGCTTGGCGTCGACGTCGATGACGATGGGGTCGCCTTCGCGGACCAGCGCGATCGGGCCCCCGAGCGCCGCCTCCGGGGCGACGTGGCCGATCATCAGGCCGTGCGTGCCGCCGCTGAAGCGACCGTCCGTGAGCAGCGCCACCGACTCGCCCAGGCCCTCGCCGACGAGGGCCGCCGTGACGCTCAGCATCTCCTGCATGCCGGGCCCGCCGACGGGCCCCTCATAGCGGATGACGACCACGTCGCCCGGCTTGATGGCCTGGGCCCGCACGGCCTGGTAGCAGGCCGTCTCCGAGTCGAAGACCCGGGCAGGTCCGCGGTGGTGGCGGCGTTCGTGGCCGGCGAGTTTCACGACGCACCCGTCCGGGGCGAGGGAGCCGCGCAGGATCGTCAGGCCGCCGGTCGGCTTGAGGGGGTCCTCGAGCGGGCGCACGACCCGCTGCCCGGCGGTGGCCACGGCGTCCCGACCCACCTGGCCGAGCGTTCGGCCGTCCACGGTCGGCGAGTCGCCGTGGATCAGGCCGCCCCGGTCGAGCTCATGGACGAGCAGGCCGAGACCGCCGGCCTCGTACAGGTCGGCGGCGGTGTAGCGGCCGCCGGGCACCATGTCGGCGACGATCGGCGTCCGGTCGGCGATGGTGGCGAAGTCGTCGAGTCGCAGGGGTACGCCGAACTCGCGGGCGATGGCCAGCAGGTGGAGGACGCCGTTGGTCGAGCCGCCGCTGGCGGCGATGGCGGCGATCGCGTTCTCCAGGGCATGGCGGTCGACGATGGCACTGGGGCGGCGGTCGGCCCGTACCAGGTCCATGACCAGCTCGCCGCACCGGCGCGCCGCGCCGTCCTTGGCCGGATGCTCGGCCGGGATGGCGTTGAGGCCGCCCGGCGAGAGGCCCAGGAATTCCAGGGCCATGCTCATCGTGTTGGCTGTGAACTGGCCGCCGCAGGCGCCCGGTCCGGGGCAGGCCGCGTTCTCTACCTCGTAGAGTCGCTCGGCGGTGATCTTCCCGGCCCGGTAGGCGCCGATGGCCTCGAAGACCGTCACGACCGTGGCATCGCGTTTGCCGTCGAGCATGCCCGGGTAGATCGTGCCGTTGTAGAGGATGACCGCGGGCAGGTCCAGGCGCGCCACGGCCATGGCCGCGGCGGGGATCGTCTTGTCGCAGCCGACCAGGCAGACGAGGCCGTCGAAGAGATGGCCGCGCGCCACCAGCTCGATCGAGTCGGCGATGACCTCGCGGCTGACCAGGCTGGCCTTCATGCCCTCGGTGCCCATCGACACGCCGTCCGAGATGGCGATCGTGTTGAACTCCATGGGCGTGCCGCCGGCGGCCCGGATGCCGGCCTTGACGTGCTCGGCCAGGCGGCGCTGGTTGTAGGTGCACGGCATCGTCTCGATCCAGCACGTCGCCACGCCGACGATGGGCTTCGCCATGTCCTCGTCGGTGAAGCCGATGGCCTTGAGCATGGCCCGCGCCGCGGCCCGATCGGGGCCGTCGGTGAGGGCTGCGCTGTGCCGCTTGGCCGGATCGCTGGGTCGGTCGTAGGGCAGGCTGGAAGCGGCCTGTCCGTCCTGCGTGGCCATCCCCCGAAGCGTAGCAGCGCGACGCGCCGGCGGGGTCGCGCGGGTCGCGCGGGTCGCGGGGCCGGGGGGCCGCAAGCCCGCGGGGCCGGGCCGAGGGTGCGAACCTCGTGGGCGCGGCCGGTCAGCGCTCCGCCACGCGATCGGCGAATTGCACAGTCCCACGTCTCACCAGCGTGTGTGGTGCTATGCGCGTTGCGCAGCGCCGCCCGGCTGCGGCCCACGCGTGGACGGGGCCGATCGAGCGTGAACGTCGGACCCGCAGCCATCTGGGCCCGCGGTGACGCGCTTACCACCAACTTGGCTGGTGCCCAAGAGGAACCAGCCGGCGCCGATCCCGTACCCGCCGTGGGCCCGGAAATACGCCGACGACGCGAGGAAGAGCGAGACAAGGCGCGGACGCCACCATCACGCCTCGTGGATGACATGCGCGTCGGTGCCCTCTTCCGGGCGGTGCGCCTGCGGCGAGGTCTGCGGCAGCTTGACGTCGGTCGCGCCAGTCGGACGAGTCAGCAGCTGGTTTCGGTGCTCGAGCTGGGCCAGGTCGAGCGGGTCGGTCTCGCCGCGGCTCGCAGGGTCGCCACCGCGCTGGGGATCTACCTGCCGCTTGAACCGCGATATCGCGGCGCAGATGCCTACCGGCTGCTGGACGCCGACCACGCGGCGGTGGTCGAGGCGATCGTCCGACGACTGCGCCGACTGGGCTGGACGTGCGAGGTCGAGTACACCTTCAACCGCTACGGGGAACGTGGCAGTGTCGACATCCTCGCCTGGCGTGATGACGGGGCGGTCGTCGCCATCATCGAGGTCAAGACCCGGGTGGTCGACGTCCAGGACACGCTCGGCGCGCTCGATCGGAAGGTGCGGGTGGTCCCGCAGCTGCTGCGCCGGCAACGTGGATGGCGACCGCGGGCGCTCGGGCGGATCCTCGTCCTGCCTGACACCACCTCGAACCGATCGGCGGTAACTCGCCACTCGGCCACTCTTGGTGCCGTGATGCCCAGCTCGAGCCGCGAGGTCCTCGCCTGGCTGCGCGACCCGCGCGCCTCGATCGGCGGCGTCTGGTTCCTGTCGGGCACCAGCCAGGTTGGTGGTAAGCGTCTTACGACCGGTTCGCGCCGAGTGCACCCCCGTCGCCCACGTTCAGATGCGCCTGCATAAGGGAGCCAGGGTCGTCCCAGGCCCGCGCGAACGCGCTTAGCACCAGGCAGGCTGGTGGGGCGAGGGATGGTGGGTGGCCAGGAGGCATCTGCGCCCGCGGACGCCCGCAGGGGTTGTCCGGCGCGGAGCCCCTTCCAGCGGGGCTCCGGATCCTGCGCTAGGCTGCGCGACGACCCAGACGACCTTCGTGAGCTGGTCCAACGGCTCGCCGACCACCGATGAGAGGTTCCCCATGGCCAAGCAATACCCTGCTCCGCCGCCGCTGACGATCGACGCTCAGCGCACCTACACCGTCCAGCTCGAGACCTCGGCCGGGCCGATGACGGCCGAGCTGTTGCCCAAGGAAGCGCCGCTGGCGGTCAACAACTTCGTCTTCCTGGCGCGCGACGGCTTCTACGACGGGGTCATCTTCCACCGCGTCATCCGCGGCTTCATGATCCAGGGCGGCGACCCGACTGGCACCGGCCGGGGCGGGCCGGGCTACCGGTTCAATGACGAGCCGGTGCGCCTGCCGTATCGCCGCGGCTCGCTGGCCATGGCCAACGCCGGTCCGAACACCAACGGCAGCCAGTTCTTCATCATGCACGCCGACTACGGGCTGCCCCCCAGCTACACGATCTTCGGCCGCCTCACGGCGGGCGAGGAGACGCTCGATGCGATCGCCACGGCGGCCGTCGGCTCCCAGGATCGGCCCGTCCAGCCGGTGACCATCACCTCGGTGTCCGTGGCCGAAGCGTGACCGGCCGGGCGTGACCGGCCCCACGTCAGCGGCGCGGTGAGCGGCGCATGACCCGGCGCCCGAGCGGGCTCGTCGTGCGCGAGGAGCGGCCGGCCGACGCGGCGGCCATCCGGGCGGTGCACGAGGCAGCGTTCCCCACGAGCGCGGAGGCGGACCTCGTGGATCGCATCCGTGCGGCGGGGGCCCTGTTGCCCGCTCTGTCGCTCGTCGCCGAGCTCGACGGCGGGGTGGTCGGCCACGTCCTGCTCAGCCCGGTGAAGCTCGAGACGGGCGGCGGGCCCGAGCCGGTCCTGGAGCTCGCCCCGCTGGCGGTCGTACCGGAGCGACAGCGAGAGGGCATCGGCAGTGCCCTCGTGATCGCCGGCCTGGACGCCGCGGAGGTGCGCGACGAGCCGCTCGTCCTGGTCCTGGGCCACCCGTGGTTCTACCCGCGCTTCGGCTTCCGGCCGGCCTCCACGTTCGGCATCCGTGCCCCCGGCGACGTCCCTGACGCCGCCTTCATGGTCAAGCCGCTCACGACATTCCGGCGCGAGCTCAGCGGGCAGGTCGTCCTGCCACCGACCTTCGACGGGGTCTGACGCCGTCGAGCCAGGGCGCCGTCAGCTGGCGCACGTGCCGGTGTCGACGGCCGTCGTCCCTCCCAGGGCGGCCTGGATGTCGGCCGCCACCGCGGTCGGGTCAAGGGCGTAGCCGATGTCGGCCTGGGTCCGTGACGCCGCGAAGACGAGGCCGCCGACGGTCCCGTCGGCCAGCACGAACGGTCCGCCCGAGTCCCCCGGCTGCACCGCTGCGTTGAGCTCAAGGACGACGCGGGTGACCACCGCCTGGCCGTAGATGTCGGTGCCGCGGGCCGGCAGGCGCGAGTCCACCGACGCGGGGATCACGGTCAGCGGAGACCCCTCCGGGTGGCCAAGCGCGGCACCCATGGCGCCCCGGTCGGGCGCCCGGGAGCTCCATCGCAGGGCGGTCAGGTCGAGCCCGGGGGCGCGCAGGACGGCCACGTCAAGGCGCGGGTCGAAGAAGATGACGGTCGCCTCGCGACGCCGCCCGTCGGCGTCGACGCTGATCGACACCTGGCTCGCGCCGGCGACCACGTGGGCGTTCGTCACGATGTCCTCGCCGCTGACGGCGAAGCCGGTGCCCACGAGGAAGGCCCGGCAGGCGGTGGCGTCGATCCGCACGGTGCTGTTGCGGGCGAGGGCCGTCAGGGCCTCCGCCTGGGCCTGGCCCGGCTGTGGGGCCGGAGAGGCGGCCGGCGGTTCGAGGCCGATGAAGACGTCCGGCAGGCCGGCCTGATCGAGCACGCCGCCGATGTCGGCGATCACCTGGTCGGGTGGCGGGAGGGCGTCCATCAGGACCTGCACGGTGGTCGAACGCTGCGCCTGGATGGCCAGGGCATCGAACGAGCTGCTCGCGAGGAGCCCGCCCACGAGCCACACCACGAGCACCGCCTGCAGGCCGCCGAAGGCGACGCCGCCGATCCGGTCGACGAGGCCCAGCACGTTGCCGGTGGCACGCCGGGAGATGGCGCCGCCGACCGCCGAGCCAAGGGCGTCGCCCAGGATGACGACGGCGAGGGCGGCCGCGAGGCCCAGGATGGCCCGCCACGGCTGCTCGTACCCGTCGAGCGTCGGCAGGACGGCGGGCGCCACGGCGATCACGACCGCCAGGCCGCCGATCGCGCCGATGAGCCCCAGGGCCGGCCCGGCCAGGCCGGCGCGGTAGCCGCCCCACGTGGCGGCGATCAGCACGAGGATGACGAGGACGTCGAACAGGTCCACCGTCAGAGGCTACCCGGGATCGGCGGCTGCGGCAGGGGCACGATGGTCCGGGGCGGCCGCCGCCGGGCGGGCGTCACCCCGCGGTGGGACGGGTGTCGATGCGCGGGGGATGCGCCGCCTCGTAGGCGGCCGTGGCCCCGCTGTGCCCGAGCAGGTAGCCGACCTCGTCGGTCCCCGCCAGCAGCATGCGCTTGGCGAAGGGGTCGACATCGAACGCCAGGTCCTCATCGCCGGGCAGGTGCACCACCTGCTCCTCCAGGTCGACGCGCAGCTCGATGTCGGGCTGCGAGGCGAGGAGGGCGAACAGCTGGCGGTGGCGCTCGGCCTCCACGACGATCGGCAGGAGGCCGTTCTTCAGCGAGTTGTTGCGGAAGATGTCGGCAAAGCCGGTGGAGAGGATGGCCCGGATGCCCCACGCCGTGAGGGCCCACGGGGCGTGCTCGCGCGACGAGCCGCAGCCGAAGTTATCGCCCGCCAGGAGGATCTGGCGGCCCTGCATCGCCGGCCGGTTGAGCACGAAGTCCGGCCGCGGCGCGCCGTCCGCCGCGTAGCGCCAGTCGTTGAAGAGGGCGCTCGCAAGGCCCGACTTCTCGGTCGTCTTGAGGAAGCGGGCGGGGATGATCTGGTCGGTGTCCACGTTCTCGGCGGGGAAGGGGATGACCCGACTGGTGAAGGACGCCCAGGGCTCGCTCAAGGCGCGGTCACCACGGTCCGCGGGTCGGTGATGGCCCCCTTGAGGGCGCTCGCGGCGGCGGTCAGGGGCGAGGCCAGGAAGGTTCGCCCGCCCTTGCCCTGGCGGCCCTCGAAATTGCGGTTGCTGGTGGACATGGCGTACTGGCCCGGCGCCAGCTGGTCGCCGTTCATGGCGATGCACATCGAGCAGCCGGCCTCGCGCCACTCCGCCCCCGCGGCACGGAAGACCTCATCGAGGCCCTCGCGCTCGGCCTGCGCCTTGACCTGCTGGGAGCCGGGGACCACCAGCACCCGGAGGCCGTCGGCGACGCGGCGGCCGCGCAGGACGCCGGCCGCCTGGCGCAGGTCGCTGATGCGGCTGTTGGTACAGGAGCCGATGAACACGACGTCGAGCCGCTGGCCCAGGAGCGCCTGGCCGGGGGTCAGGTCCATGTAGCTCAGGGCCTGGGCCAGGGCCCGCTGGTGGGCCGGCTCGGCGAGCGACTCGGGGGCCGGCACCCGTCCGGTGATGGGTACCCCCATACCGGGGTTGGTGCCGTAGGTGACCATCGGTTCCAGGTCGCCCGCGGCCAGGGTCACCTGCGCGTCGTAGGTGGCGCCGGGGTCGGTGGGCAGCGTCCGCCAGCGCGCGACGGCCTCATCCCATGCCGCGCCGCGGGGCGCGTGCGGGCGGCCGCTGACGTATTCGAAGGTGGTGTCGTCGGGGGCGATGAGGCCGGCCCGCGCGCCACCTTCGATCGACATGTTGCAGACCGTCATGCGCTCCTCCATCGAGAGGGCGCGGATGGCCTCGCCGGTGTACTCGAAGACGTGACCCGTGCCGCCGCCGATGCCGATGCGGGCGATGAGGGCGAGGATGATGTCCTTGGCGCTCACCCCCGGGCGCAGGCGCCCGTCGATGCGCACCTCGTACGTGCGGGGACGCCGCTGGAGGAGGCACTGCGTGGCGAGGACCATCTCGACCTCGCTCGTGCCGATGCCGAAGGCCAGCGCGCCGAACGCGCCGTGCGTCGCCGTGTGGGAGTCGCCGCACACGATCGTCATGCCCGGCTGGGTCAGGCCCAGCTCCGGCCCGATCACGTGGACGATGCCCTGCCGCTCGGAACCCAGCCCGTAGAGGGGGATGCCGAACTCGGCGCAGTTGCGGCCCAGCTGCTGCACCTGGAAGGCGGCCTGCTGGTCCAGGATGGGCAGCGAGCGGTCGTGGGTCGGCGTCGAGTGATCGGCCGTGGCGACCGTCAGGTCGGGGCGGCGCACGCTCAGGCCCCGCGCGCGCAGGCCCGAGAAGGCCTGCGGGGAGGTCACCTCGTGGACGAGGTGGAGGTCGACATAGAGGACGTCGGGCGTGCCGGCGCTGGTGGCGACGACGTGGTCGTCCCAGATCTTCTCGACGAGGGTGCGCGGTCGCGCGGCTCGGTGCTCCACGGGCCGGCCAGCCTAGCACATGCCGTCGCGGTGAGGACGAGAAGCACGCCGTTGCGCAGCAGCAGGGCGAGGGTCAGCGGGCCGCTCGAGTACAGGCCGGGGAAGACCACCGTGGAGAGGGCCAGCAGGACGACGAATCCCACCTGCCAGGTGCGCATGCGCCGCCCGCCGCCGAGGAGCGGCACCAGGGGCAGGAGCCACAGGAAGTACTGCGGCGAGAGCACCTTGGCCATCACCATGACCGCCAGGAGCATGGCCACCGCCGCCAGCACGAGCGCGTCGGGCGCCAGCGTCGCGACGAGCGTCCCATCTCCGGGTCGGGCGGCTTCGCGCGCGGGGGGCGGTCCGCTCGCGGCCGGCCGCGCCAGGGGCAGGACGGCGCGCACGTACAACCACCACACGACCGCGACCGCGAGCAGCGTCAGGGGGATCGACGCGAGGGCCAGCCCGGGGGAGAGCGGACCGACCACCTCGTAGGCGCCATAGCGCGCCACGATCTGGAGCGGCTGGCCGACGACCTGGAGCAGCATCAGGATCGACGCGCCGACCGACTCCAGCTGCAGGCCGCGCTGCGCGTTGAAGGCCACGAACTGGAGTGCGTCAGGTCCCTGGACGACCAGGAAGGGCAGCAGGAGGGCGAGCGCCGTCCCGACGAGGAGGAGGACGCGGCCGGCCATCAGGCGGGCCAGGCGACGGCCGCCGCCACGCCAGTCGGCCAGCGCCGCGGCCGGCAGCGAGGCGACCAGCCAGAGGGGCGCGAGCACCGCCGGGTAGACCTTGAAGTCGATGGCCACGGCCAGCACCACCAGGGCCGCCGCCCACCAGCCGCGCATGAGCGCCAGCAGCGAAGCCAGCAGCAGCGCGCCCTCGAAGAGGTCGAGGCGGTCGTAGAGGATGTAGTAGATGGCGATCCCACCCGCCCCGTAGACGGCCAGCCGCCAGGCTGCGGCCCACGGCCAGGCGGGCGCCGACGAGCGCCGGGCCCCGGCCCGACCCGCCAGCAGGCCGAGCGTGACGAGGATGAGCAGGTCGACCGCGAAGGCCAGGAACCGGTACCGCGAGGCGTAGTCCTGCAGTCGCGCCGGGTCCTCGGGGTCCGCGCTGGACGGCAGGCCGACGTTGATGGCCGCCACGAAGGCCAGCGCGAGCGGGGGGTACTCGATGAGCGTCGTGCCCTCGGGCGGCTCGTGGCCGTGGGCCTCGGACGTGGAGATGACGAACGCCCGATGGAGGTCGTAGAAGGAGACGCCCTGCTCGCCTGCCGCGCCCCACAGGGCCGCGTCGTGCTGGTAGGTCGGGATGTCGCTGAAGGTGGGCGGCACGGCCAGCAGCCAGACCCGGGTCAGCACGACCACGGCCGTGACCACGGCCGCGACCACGAGCAGGGATGGGCCCTCGCCGGAGGCGGGTCGGACGGTCATGGCCGCCGAGCCTAGCATGGGCCGACCGTGCGGCAGAGGTCCCACCCCGACCGCCGTAGCGGTACTAGTGGACAGCCGGACGAGCGTGCCGCTAGACTGCGCCCGTGGTCCGCAGCAGCGAGCAGCACGACTTCGTGGCGGTGATGGTCACCGCCGATGGGCGGCGGGTGGCCGTGCCGTTCGGGCAGGTCGCGTCCACGCCGTCCCCGCGCGACGGCATCCGGGTCCTCCTCCTTGGCCTCATCGGCCTCATCACCGGCTCCCGGCGGGAGTCTGGAGGGCGACGGTAGCGCGAAGGACGCGCACCCCGACCGAACCAGGACCCTCGCCGGGTGGCGAGGGTCTTTCGTTTTCCACCGCCTGCGAGGAGCGGCGGATCGAGCAGGAGGCGACACAGCACCCATGACGATGACGGATCGACCGGAGGCCGGCCGGCACCTGCCAGGTGGCGGCAGCGCTGCTGCGGCGGCCGTCGACGCCGCCCGCGGCGCGATGCTCCACGAAGCCAAGCCGCGTGGCCGGACGCGCATCGGGGCGGACGTGGTGTGCGAAGCGCTCCTGCGGGAGGGCTCGGACGTCCTGTTCGGCTACCCCGGCGGGGTGGTCCTGCCGCTGTACGACGTCCTGGGCGACTATCCGGCCCTGCGTCACGTGCTGGTCCGCCACGAGCAGGGCGCGGCGCATGCCGCGGACGGCTTCGCCCGTGCCAGCGGCAAGGTGGGCGTCTGCCTTGGGACGTCCGGCCCGGGTGCGACGAACCTCGTGACGGGCCTCGCGACGGCCCAGCTCGACTCCATCCCGGTCGTCGCCATCACCGGCAACGTGGTCGCCGCGCTGCTCGGCAAGGACGCTTTCCAGGAGATCGACATCACGGGCATCACGCTGCCGATGACCAAGCACAACTACCTCGTCCGCGATGCCGACGAGCTGCCGGGCGTCCTGGCGGAGGCGTTCCACCTGGCCCGATCCGGCCGGCCGGGGCCGGTCCACGTCGACATCACCAAGGACGCGCTGCAGCAGGAGACACGCGCCCCGCACCCCAGCCCGGAGGCCGTCGCGGCCCGCCTGCCCGGCTTCCGCCCTACGCTGGAGGGGCACCCCAGGCAGCTGCGGGTCGCCGCCCGGGCCATCAGCGAGGCCCGGCGCCCGGTCATCCTGGCCGGTCACGGGGTCCTGCTGGCGCACGCCTCGGATGAGCTGCGCGAGCTGGCGGAGCGGGCCCAGATCCCGGTCGCCCATACGCTCCTGGGCGTCGGCGCGATGGACGAGACGCATCCCCTGAGCTACGGCTTCATGGGCATGCACGGGTGGAAGCACGTCAACCGGGCCATCCAGTCGGCCGACCTGCTGATCGCGCTGGGCATGCGCTTCGACGACCGCGTGACGGGCAAGGTCAGCACGTATGCCACCGGCGCGCGGATCGTGCACGTCGATATCGATCCCTCCGAGATCGGCAAGAACGTGGCCGTCGACGTGCCCGTGGTGGGCGACGTCGGCCGCGTCCTGCGCGCGCTGATCCCCATCGTGCGCGAGGTGCCGCCGGCCGAGCGGGCGGCCTACTTCGCCGAGCTGGCCGAGTGGCGCCGCGAGTCCGAGGCCAGCAGCTGGCATGGCTCGGGCGCCTGGCGCGACGGCTTGCTCTCGGCCGACTACGTCGTGTCGCGCATCGGCGAGCTGACCGGCCACGACGCGACGCTCGTCGCCGACGTCGGCCAGAACCAGATGTGGCTGGCCCGCTATGCCGGTTTCCGGCGGCCCGATTCGCACCTCTCGTCGGGCGGCCTGGGGACGATGGGCTACGGCATGCCGGCGGCCATGGGGGCGGCCCTTGGCCGGCCCGACAAGGCGACCTGGGCGATCGTCGGCGACGGCGGCTTCCAGATGACCCTGCAGGAGCTGGCCACCCTCGTCCAGGACCGCATCCCCGTCCGCATCGCCCTCTTCGACAACAAGAAGCTGGGCATGATCCGCCAGTGGCAGGAGATCATCTACGCCGGCAACTACCACTCGGCCAGCCTCCTCGGGCCCGACTACCTCAAGCTCTGCGAGGCCTACGGCATCCCCGCCTGGAAGGCGACCCGCCCGGACCAGGTGGACGGCGCCATCGCGGCCGCCCAGGCCGCCGACGGGCCCGCGCTCGTGTGGTTCGAGATCGCCGAGGAGCAGAACGTCTTCCCCATGATGCCGGCCGGCCAGGGCCTCTCCGATCTCATCGAGAAGTGGGAGGGCGCGGCGGAATGAGCGACGACCACGCCCGGCCGGCGGCTCCCGTCGCCCGCTACGTCCCGGGTTCGGGGACGCAGCGCCGCCACGTGCTGGTCGCCATCGTCAACAACCGGACGGGCGTCCTGAACCGTGTCGCCAGCCTGATGCGGGCGCGGAACTTCAACGTGGAGACCCTCGCCGTGGGCCACACGGAGGACCCCTCGGTCAGCCGCATGACCATCACGCTGCGGGGCGACGACCACGGCCTGGAACAGCTGAGCAAGCAGCTCTACCGGCTCATCGACGTGCTCAAGGTGCAGGACGTGACCCAGGAGCGGCACCTGGAGCACGAGCTGGCCCTCATCAAGGTGCGCGCGAACGCGGCCAACCGCACCGAGATCCTCAAGATCGTGGAGCTCTACAAGGGCCGCGTGGTGGACATCGCCGCCGAGTCGATCATCATCGAGGCCACGGGCACGGAGGAGGAGATCGACGCGCTCGTCGCCCTCGTGGGCGGTTTCGGCATCAAGGAGCTGGTGCGCACGGGCAGCATCGCCATGCAGCGCGGCTCGAACGTCATCGAGTACGAGGGAGTGAACGGCTGATGGGCGCGCGCATGTACTACGACGCAGACACCGATCCGGCCGCCCTGCGGGGCCAGACCATCGCCGTGATCGGGTACGGCAGCCAGGGCCACGCCCATGCCCAGAACCTGCGGGACTCCGGCTATGACGTGGTGGTGGGCCTGCCGCCGGCCTCCAAGAGCCGGGCCCTCGCCACCGATGCCGGCCTGCGTGTGCTCGACGTGGCCGAGGCGACCCGCCAGGCCGACGTCCTGATGCTGACCGTGCCCGACACGGCCCAGCAGGCGGTCTACGAGCAGGAGATCGCCCCGCACCTGCGGCCCGGGCAGCTGCTGCTGTTCGCCCACGGCTTCAACATCCGGTTCGGGCGCATCGAGCCGCCGGACTTCATCGACGTGGGCATGGTCGCCCCCAAGGGCCCCGGCCACCTGCTGCGCTCGGTGTACGTGGCCGGCGGCGGCGTGCCGGCCCTCTTCGCCGTCCACCACGACGCCTCCGGCACGGCCCGCGCGCGGGTGCTGGCCTACGCCTGGGGCATCGGCGCCACGCGCGCCGGGGTCCTCGAGACGACCTTCGCGGAGGAGACCGAGACCGACCTCTTCGGCGAGCAGGCCGTGCTGTGCGGCGGCACGGCGGCGCTCGTCAAGATGGCCTTCGAGACGCTCGTCGAGGCCGGCTACCAGCCCGAGCTGGCCTACTTCGAGACGCTCCACGAACTGAAGCTGATCGTGGACCTGCTGTACCGCGGCGGCCTCAACTTCATGCGCTTCAGCGTCAGCGACACGGCCGAGTACGGCGACTACGTATCGGGCCCGCGCATCATCGACGACCACGTCCGCGGGACGATGCGGCAGGTCCTGGCCGAGATCCAGGACGGCAGCTTCGCCGACCGCTGGATCGCCGAGGACCGCGCCGGCCGCCCCGCCTTCGAACGCCTGCGCGCGCAGGATCGGGACCACCAGATCGAGCAGGTGGGGGCGACCCTTCGCTCGCAGATGGCATGGCTGGATCCGGTCGAGGTGACGGCCGGCCAGGCGCAGGCTTCGGCCGGGCGCCGACCCGCCGGGGGCGCGTCGTGAGCCTCTCGCCGGCCGCCCGGGTCCGGGAAAGCGGCCGCATCCGCGTCTTCGACACGACCCTGCGCGACGGGGAGCAGGCGCCAGGGGCGGCCCTCACGGCCGAGGAGAAGGTCCAGGTCGCGCGCCAGCTGGTCCGCCTCAACGTCGACGTCATCGAAGCCGGCTTCCCGGCCGCCTCGCCGGGCGACTGGGAGGCGGTGCACCGCATCGCGCGGGAGACGCGCGGCGTGGCCGTGGCCGCCCTGGCGCGCTGCCGCGACGGTGACCCCCAGCGCGCGGTGGAGGCGATCGGCATCGCCGAGCGGCCGCACCTGCACGTCTTCATCGCCACCAGCGACATCCACCTCGTGCACAAGCTGCACCTCGACCGTGAGCAGGCGCTCGCGGAGGCGGTGCGCTGGGTGCGCTACGGCCGCCAGGCGCTGGGTCCCGACGCGGAGATCGAGTTCAGCGCGGAGGACGCCTCCCGGACCGACCCGGAGTTCCTGCTGCGCGTGTACGAGGCCGTCGTCGACGCGGGCGCCAGCACGGTCAACATCCCCGACACGGTCGGCTACGCCATCCCCGACGAGTTCGGCCGGCTGGTCACCGCGGTGGTCGACCTGGTCGGCTCGGAAGCGACCGTGTCCGTCCACTGCCACAACGACCTGGGCCTGGCCACGGCCAACACGCTGGCGGCTGTGCAGGCCGGGGCGCGCCAGGTCGAGGTCACCATCAACGGCCTCGGCGAGCGCGCCGGCAACGCCTCCCTGGAGGAGGTGGTGATGGCCCTGCGCACCCGCCCGGCGCGGTTCGACCAGGGCTCGACGCGCGTCGCGACCGAGCAGATCACGGCCGCCAGCCGCCTCGTCAGCTACCTCACCGGCTTCGTCGTGCAGCCCAACAAGGCCATCGTGGGTGGCAATGCGTTCGCCCACGAGTCGGGCATCCATCAGGACGGCGTGCTCAAGAACCCCCTCACGTACGAGATCATGACGCCGCAGTCGGTGGGCCTCTCCGGCTCGATCATCTCGGTCGGCAAGCTGTCCGGCCGACGCGGCCTGCAGGGCAAGCTGCGCGAGCTGGGCCACGAGCTGGAGGGCCCCGCGCTGGATGCCGTCTACCGCGAGGTCATCGCCCTGGCCGACACGAAGAAGGACGTCACCGACGCGGACCTGCTCGCCCTGGTCGAGCAGCGGACGGCGCAGGCCGGCCCGGCGGTCACCGAGGCGGTGACGCTCGACGGCTGGAGCGTCACCTCGTCGGCCGGCGGCCGCTCGTCCGGCAGCGTGGCCCTGGGCATCGGCGGCGAGGTCCACCACGCCGAGGCGACCGGCAACGGGCCGGTCGATGCGCTCTTCGGTGCCGTCGATGTCGCCGTCCAGGAGGCCCTGGGGTGGCACCCGGTCCTGACCGAGTACGAGATCCGAGCTGTCACCGCGGGTGAGGACGCCCAGGGGCAGGCGCTGGTTCGCTGCCGGCGGTCGAGCGACCCGTCCGGGACGCCGCCGGCCACGGGCCATGGCCTCTCCACCAATATCATCGAGTCCTCGCTCGGGGGGTACCTGGCGGCCCTCAACAAGCTCGCCGGGCGCCACACGGGCGTGGCCGCATGACCACTCGCCGGTACCGGGTCGCGGCGATCCCCGGAGATGGCATCGGTCCCGAGGTCGTGGCGGCGGCGCGGGCGGTCGTGGATGCGGCCGGCGCCGCGTTCGACTTCGCCATCGAGTGGCAGGAGCTGCTGGTGGGCGGGGCGGCCATCGATCTGTACGGTGTGGCCCTGCGGGGTGAGGACCTGGCCGTGTGCGCCTCCGCGGACGCTGTCCTGCTCGGCGCGGTGGGTGGTCCGCGGTGGGACGACCCCGACGCGGTCGTGCGCCCGGAGCAGGCGCTGTTCGCCCTGCGAGGCGGCTTGGGCCTGTACGCCAACCTGCGCCCTGTGACGGTGGACGCGGCCCTCATCGACGCTTCGCCGCTGCGGCCTGAGCGCCTGGCGGGCGTCGACCTGCTCATCCTCCGCGAGCTGACCGGCGGCCTCTACTTCGGCAAGCCGTCCGAGGAGATCGTGACGGCGGCCGGCCGCGAGGCGGTCGACACGCTGCACTACACGGAGGAGGAGATCAGGCGGCTGGTCCGCCTGGGCTTCCAGCTCGCCCGCTCGCGGCGCCATCACCTGACGAGCGTCGACAAGGCCAACGTGCTTGCCTCGTCGCGCCTGTGGCGCAAGGTCGTGGACGAGCTGCGGCCCGAGTTCCCCGACGTCACGGTGGACCATCGCCTGGTCGACGCCGCGGCGATGCTGCTGGTCCAGGGCCCGGCCGCCTTCGACGTGATCGTGACCGAGAACCTGTTCGGGGACATCCTGTCGGACGAGGCGTCGGTGCTGGCCGGCTCACTCGGCATGCTGCCCTCGGCCTCGCTGGGTGACCGCCTCACGGCCCATGGCCGATTCGGCCTCTATGAACCGATCCATGGCTCCGCCCCGGACATCGCCGGCCAGGGCAAGGCCAACCCGATCGGCACGATCCGCTCCGCCGCGATGCTCATGCGCCTGTCGCTCGGCGAGGAGGCCGCGGCCGCGGCCGTCGAGGGGGCCGTCACGGCCGCGCTCGCCGACGGGCATGGCACGGTGGACCTGGGCCGGGCGGACGACACGGGCGCGATGACCGCGGCGATCATCCAGCGGCTGCCCGGACTCGCCACCCCGGCGGCCCCGCAGGCCGTGCAGGCCGCGCCATGAGTGACCCGGTCGTGCTCTACGACACCACGCTGCGGGACGGTACCCAGGGGGAGGGGCTCGTCCTGTCCCTGGCCGACAAGCTGAAGATCGCCCGTCGGCTGGACGACGCCGGCCTGACGTACGTCGAGGGCGGCTGGCCGGGCTCCAACCCCAAGGACGTGGAGTTCTTCGCCGCCGCACGACGGCTGACCTGGCGCCAGGCGCGCATCGCCGCCTTCGGGTCGACGCGCCACCGCTCCAACCGGCCCGCCGACGACCCCAACCTTCAGGCGCTCGTGGCGGCCGGGACGCCCGTGATCACGATCTTCGGCAAGAGCTGGCTGCTCCACGTGACCGAGGTCCTGGGCGCGACCCCCGAGGAGAACCTGGCCATGGTCGGCGACTCCGTGGCGTTCTGCCGTGTCGACGGCCGGGAGGTGGTCTACGACGCCGAGCACTTCTTCGACGGCTACAAGGCCGACCGTGACTACGCCATCGCCACGCTGCGGGCGGCGCTCGCGGCCGGGGCTTCCACGCTCGTCCTGTGCGACACGAACGGTGGCTGCCTGACCGCCGAGGTCACCGCCATCGTGGGCCAGGTCATCGGCGAGATCGGTCCGGGGGTCACCTACGGCATCCACGTCCACGATGACGCGGGCCTCGCGGTGGCCAACTCGCTGGCCGCGGTGGAGGCCGGCGTGCGCCACGTCCAGGGCACGATCAACGGCTACGGCGAGCGCTGCGGCAACGCCAACCTGGTCACCATCTGGGCCGACCTGGCCCTCAAGGCCGGGCGCGAGACGGTCCCCCCGGGGACCGACCTGACCGCCCTGACCGACCTCTCCCGCTTCGTGGCCGAGGTCGCCAACGTGACGCCCGACGCCTTCCAGCCGTACGTGGGCCAGAGCGCCTTCGCCCACAAGGGCGGCGTCCACGGCGCCGCCACGGCCAAGGTGCGCCACAGCTACCAGCACGTCGACCCGGCCCTCGTGGGCAACGAGACGCGGCTCGTCGTGTCGGAACTCGGGGGCCGCGTCAACACCCAGTGGCGGGCCGAGCAGCTGGGCCACGAGCTGGCCGGCGTGCTCGATCCACGCGAGCTGTCGGCGCTGGTGAAGCGCCTGGAGGCAGAGGGCGCCAGCTTCGAGGGCGCCGACGCGTCGTTCGAGCTGCTCATCCGCCGGCAGCGGGCCGACTACCGGCCGCCGTTCCGCCTGCTCGACTTCACGGTCCTGGTGGAGCAGCGGGACGGGGCCGAGCTGCGGGCCGAGGCCACAGTCAAGGTGGAGGTCGAGGGCGAGGTCCTGCACACGGCGGCCGACGGCAACGGTCCCGTCAACGCCCTGGACCAGGCGCTGCGCAAGGCCCTCCGGGCGTTCTTTCCGGAGCTCGACGCGGTCCACCTCGTCGACTACAAGGTGCGCATCCTCGACGGGGCCTCGGCCACCGCGGCCAAGACGCGGGTGCTCATCGAGTCGAGCAGCCCGGCCGGCACGTGGAGCACCATCGGCAGCGACACGAACATCATCGCCGCGTCGTGGCAGGCCCTGGGCGACTCCCTGGAGTACGCCCTGTGGAAGGGCGAGGCGCGCCTGACGCGCCGTGACGAACGCCACTTCACCACACTCCAGGGAGGACGCCCATGACCGGCCCCGATGATCCGCCGACGCCGACCATCCGCCTCTCCCGGTGGAGCTGCACGACCGGCTCCAACGTGCAGAGTCGCGGTGTCGTGATCGTGGAGAGCGGCGACCACCAGTGGCAGGGCACGGCCGAGGGCAACGGGGCCGTCCATGCCCTCCTGCGCGCGGTGGACGACGCGCTCCAGGGCGTGCTGGAGGGCCACCCGCGCCTCGTGGCCTATGACGTGCACGCCGTCGCCGAAGGGCCCGACTCCGAGGGCGAGGTCACGGTCCGCGTCGCGCCGCCCCGCGGCGCCAGTGGCAAGCGGGCCCAGGGGACCTACGCGGCCACGAGCAAGGGCACCAACATCGTGGCGGCGTCCATCGAGGCCTACATCGCCGCCCTCAACGACCTCCTGGGAGAGGCCCACTGGGCCGGCGCCACCGATGCCGCGGCGGAGGGCCGCCGCTCGCGGACGAAGCGCCAGGCCGAGCCCGTGGCCGAGTTCGACGAGGCCGCCGGCAAGCACGACACGACGGCCTGGTTCGAGCGCTAGGACCGTCCCCGATCCTGGGGCGCCGTGCCGATCGGACCGGTCAGATGGCGCTGGCGCAGGCGCGGCACTTGGACGCGTCGAGCGAGTTGGGCTCCTTGCAGAACGGACAGGTCTTGACCGGCGCCGCCTCCTCCTCCTTGATGAAGGTGCGGGCGATCATGAACACGACGAACGCGATCACGACGAACGTGATGATGGCGTTGATGAACGTGCCGTAGCGGATGTCGACCTCCGGCACGGGCTTGCCAGTCGCATCGACCGTCGCATCCTTGAGCTTGATGACCAGCGAGGTGAAGTCGACGCCCCCCAGCGCCACGCCGATGGGCGGCATGATGATGTCGTTGACGAGCGACGTGACGACCGTCCCCAGCGCGGCGCCGATGATGACGCCGATGGCAAGGGCGAGGGCATTGGTCTTGAGCAGGAACGCGCGGAATTCGCCGATCACGGATCTTCCCTCCGCAGCGGTGACCGCGGCAGGCTGGGTGCCCGCTGGACGACGCCGGTCTTCGTCATGATGGGCCGATGAAGAGGGTCGCGTCATGAGGTCGGGATGGCGTAGCGACGGCGTCCTGGTCTACCCCGGCGAGCCGGGGTCCTTCGCCGAGGAGGCCGCCCGGGCGGCCGGCGGTGACGCCGCGGCGCCGCTCGGCGTGGCCGGCTTTCGCGAGGTCTTCGCGGACGTGTCCGCCGGTCGGGCAGGGCGTGGCGACGGGGCCGAGGCGCGCGTCCTGGGAGGCGTCCTGCCCATCGAGAACGTCCTCGGCGGGACGGTCCGCGAGACGTACGACCTGCTGCTGGAACACGATCTGCAGATCGTGGGCGAGGTGATCGTCCCGGTCCACCTCTGTCTGGCTGCCCTGCCGGGCCAACGGCTCGAGGCGATCGAGCGGGTCTACTCCCACGTGCAGGCGCTGGCGCAGGCGGAGCGGTTCCTACGCACGCGGCCGTGGGCGCTCCTGACGACCTACAACACGGCCGCCGCGGGCCGCATGGTGGCCGAACGCGCGGAGCGCGGCTCGGCCGCCGTCCTCTCGCCGCGGGGGGCCGCCACGTACGGGCTGGAGGTGCTTGCGGATGGCATCGAGGACGCGCCGGACGACCGCACCCGCTTCCTGGTCGTCGCCCCGGCCGGAGGGTGGACGCCGGCCGGGGCCGGCATCGGTCCCGCGGCGTCCGACCGGCCGATGCGGACCACGCTGGTCGTGGGGCTGGCCAACGAACCGGGTTCGCTGGCGCGGGCCCTGGGGGTCCTCGCGGCGGGCGGCCTGAACATGAGCAAGCTCGAATCGCGGCCCCTGCCCGGCCGGGCCTGGCAGTACGTCTTCTGGATCGACCTTGACGCCGATGCCGGGGAGCCCCGGACCGCTGAGGCGCTGGCTCACCTGCGCAGAGCAGTCTCGTTCATGAGGATCCTCGGAACATACCCGCAGGCGACGCGCAAAGACGCGGTTGACCCGTGACGTCTGACGTCGCCGACGCCGTCGAGAAGGGGGGCAACGTGCCGGCGGACGTGTCGGTCATCATCCCGACCCGTGATCGGCCGACCCTCGTGGGGCGAGCCATCCGAAGTGCCGCGACTCAACAGCCACCACCACGCGAGATCATCGTCGTCTCAGATGGTCCCGATGCACGAATAGCCGCGGTCGTCGGCGCAGCGGGCCCTGCTCCGTGCCGTCACATCGAGCTGCCGGAGACACGAGGCGCTTCCGCTGCGCGGAACGCTGGCATCGCCTCGGCGGTCGGCACATGGATCGCGCTGCTCGATGATGATGACGAGTGGCTGCCGGGCAAACTCGCTCGTCAGCTGGCGACGGCGAATGTCGAGCCGTGCCGTCAGCCCATCGTGTCGTGTGCTGTCGAGGTCCGTGGAGGGCGCTTCACATACGTGCTGCCGCGAAGGTCGCCCGATGCTGGTGAGCCGGTCGGCGATTGGCTGATGGTGCGTCACGGCCTATTCCACGGCGAAGGCTTCGTGCAGACCTCGACCCTCTTCGCCCGACGCGACCTCTTTCAGGCCGTACCGTTCGACGAAACGCTGGGTCGATTGCAGGAAACGGACTGGCTGCTCCGCGCGATCGCGTCTGGCGCCTGTCTGCTGCCGCTGCCGGACGTCCTTTCCGTGTGGCACGTTGGCCGGAGTCGCCGTCGTATCAGCGACGTGGGCGATTGGCAGGGGACGCTGCGATGGGCGAACGAGCGGCGCGACCTGCTCACGCCTCGGGCCTATGCGGCCATCCTTATGAGTGTCGTGGCAGATATGGCGGCCAGCGGCGACCGGCGAGGCTTCATCACCCTCTTGGGCGAGGCCAGACGCTATGGTCAGCCAGGCTGGATCGACTACCTGACGTACCTCCGGATCTGGGCCCTGCCGCCCCGGATGCGCCGCTCGCTCGCGGGCCTCGCCTTGCGCTGGCGGCCGCCTCCTCGCTCAGCGCAACCGTCGATCGCGGAGGAGCCTAGCCGACGGTCAGCCAGCCCTCCGCGACCGCCACCGTCCGGCCCGTGAGGCGCACGCTGCGCGGCTGGCCGTCCGGATAGAACGAAGCCTGCACCTCGAGGCGGGAGGGCCGCCCCATCTCGACCCCCTGTTCGATGACCAGGTGCCGCTGCTCATCCTGGGCGCCGCCGAGGACCCCGAGGTAGACGGCGACGGGCCCCGCCGCGGACCCCGTCGCCGGGTCCTCCTGGATGCCGGTCGCCGGATCGACCAGGACGCGCACGTGGACGTCGGCGTCGGCCACCGCGCCCGAGCTGCCCGGCGCGACCAGGGCGACGCTGTCGCAGGAACCGGAGAAGTTCATCGCCTCTGCGCCCGTCCGGGACGCGCTCACCCAGATCGGGGAGGGGGCCCTGCCGGCGGTGCTTGTCGACGGGCAGCTGCGCAGCACCGGACACTACCCGACCCGCGCGGAGCTGGCCGAGTGGGCGTCGGTGCCGGCGGCCCGGCTGGCGGTTCCCATCGCCGTCGCGGCGCGGCCCGAGCAGGGCGGCGGCTGCTGCGGTGGGGGGAGTTGCTGATGACCAGCACAGCCGAGGCGGTGAGGCCCAGG
>Ga0209415_10000752_pt1 | contig 60964 bp, 61 predicted proteins | sample PeaSoiSIISIP2007_FD_187696 | JGI IMG/M metagenome (GOLD analysis project Ga0209415, IMG submission 187696) | Peat soil microbial communities from Weissenstadt, Germany - SII-SIP-2007 (SPAdes) (version 2) | ecosystem: Environmental > Terrestrial > Soil > Wetlands > Peat | place: Germany...
GGATGGCGACCATCGCCCGCAACCGCGCGCTCGACGAAGTGCGCCGCGTCCGGCCCGCCTCGCTCGAGGACATGCCGGAGGGCTTCGAACCCGGCGCCAGAAGTCCCGGTGTTCGTAACAGGAGGATGAAACGTGCGAAAGCTCTCCTTGTGCGTCCGCTTTTTCGCGCTGTGCCTCTGTGCCGCCATCACGTCTGCGCCGCTGCCCGGTAGAGCCGCCGACGCATACGAAATTTACGTGCTGCTCCCGTTGACGGGAACCGCATCATTTTATGGGACGGCGCAGCAGCAGTCGCTACACGCGGTCGAGGAAGAGACGAACCGGACCGGCGGGATCGCCGGACGTCCGATCAAGTTCGTCGTCTCGGACGACCAGAGCAATCCGCAGATCGCCGTCCAACTGGCGACGCAGATCGTCGCCAAGCACGTCCCGTTCTTTCTCGGTCCGACGCTGACGGCCGAGTGCAACGCCGTCATGCCGCTGCTGCTGAAGGAAGGTCCGGTAACCTATTGCTTTACGCCGGGCGCGCATCCGCCGGCGGGCAGTTTCGTTTTCGGCTTCGGCGCAGACACGGGGTTCCTCCAAGAGGCCGCTCTTCGTTATCTAGGCGCGAAGGGGATCAAACGAATTGGGCTGATATCATCGACGGACGGAAGCGGTCAGGACGGCGAGGCGAAGCTCGACGAGGCCCTTGCGAAGCAGAAGACCGTCACCCTGGTCGAACGCGAGCATTTTGCCCCGAGCGACGTGAGCGTGACGGCCCAGATCGCACGAATCAAGGCGGCGAATCCCGATGCGCTCGTCGTGTGGACGACCGGGACGCCGTTCGGAACGATCTTACGCGGGATCAAGGAGTCCGGGCTCGAGATTCCCGTCCTGACCACGAACGGCAACCTGACCCGCGCGCAGATGAAGCAGTACGCGCAAATTCTTCCGAAAGACTTGATCTTTCCGGGAGCGGCTTTCTTCGATCCGGCGACCATCACGGACAAAGCCGTGCGCGGCGTCGTCGACGAGTTTCTACGCGAGTTGGCCGCGCAAGGCGCGAAGCCGGATTGGGGAAACAACAACTGCTACGACGGCGCGCGGTTGATGGTGAGTGCGCTCAAGAAGTTTGGCCCGAACGTTACTCCGACGCAAATACGCGACTACATCGCGCAGCTCAAGGGCTGGCCCGGCATCAACGGGATGTATAACTTCCCCGCGCAGCCGCAACGAGGTCTCGCACAGGATTCGGTCGTGATGGTGCGCTGGGATCCGGTCAAGGACAACTGGATCGCCCTCAGCCGGCCGGGAGGCGCGCCCCTATAGCCTTATCCTCAGGTTAATGCCAGGCGTCTGGCACCCGGCACGGCGATGCTCGAAGCATGATCATCGCGCAGATCAGCGACACGCACATAAAACGGAAGGGCCGCCTCCTCCATCATATGATCGACACCGCCCGGTACCTCAAGCGGGCCGTGAAGCGGTTGAATCACCTCGATCCTCGTCCGGACGTCGTGCTCGCGACCGGCGACTTGGTCGAAAGCGGGAAGCCGAAAGAATACAAGCGTCTGCGCAAGCTCCTCGCTGATCTGGAAATCCCGCTCTTCGTCATCCCGGGTAACCACGACGATCGCGCCAACTTTCGTGAGGCATTCGCCGACCACACGTATCTGCCGAAAAACGGACCGTACGTTCAGTACGTCATCGAGCAATATCCCGTCCGGCTGATCGCTCTGGATAGTACCGCAGACGGCGAATCGGGCGGCGAGCTGGACGACGTGCGCTTGCGCTGGCTCGAGACGCGCTTAGGTGAACAGCCGTCGCGTCCGACGATCTTGTTCTTGCATCACCCGCCGTTCAAGACGGGGATCAAACCGGTCGACGCGTTGGGCTTTCGCGGGGTCGACGAATTTGCGGCGCTCGTCCAGCGCCATCCGCAGGTCATGCGCGTCATTGCCGGGCATATCCATCGCCCGCTTCAAGTACCGTGGGCGGGGACGTACGCGTCGACTGCGCCGAGTACCGCTCACCAAGTCGTCCTTGACTTGCGGGAGCGGCGACCGCTCGGCTTCGTCCTCGAGCCGCCGGGATTTACGTTGCACGTCTGGCAACCGCAGATGGGTTTGGTAAGCTACGCGTGCGTCACCGATGCGCTTGGATCATTCATCGACTATCCCGGCTTCGGCGATCTCCGCGATCAGCGCCGCAATGGTCACCTGCGAGCACTTCCGACTTTTGTCGCAGGCAACCGGCCTGCATCGTAACGGACTAGGATACGAGTTTCCGATAGAGGAAAGTGATCAGGTTCGTTCCTTCTAATCGGAGAGTTCGGTGATCCTAAACAACATCGAAGTGATGTTCGGCGGCCAAGCCGGAGACGGCAGCTTGACCACAGGCGACCTTATCGCCGGTGTCTTCAAGCGCATGGGGCTTGAGGTCTATACATACAAGGATTTTCCCTCGCGCATCCGCGGCGGCCACACGAACTATGTGATTCGAGCCGGGACGCGTGCCAATTACGGCATGGCTGACTTCGTCGATTGCTTGGTGGCGTTCGACCTCGAAGCGGTGCAAATGCACATCGAGGAAATACGGTCCGGCGGCTTCGTCATTTTCGACAATACTTCGGAGGAATTGACGGAAGAGGTACGTCGAGACGACGTCACGTTCTACGAAGTCCCGCTCGGCAAGCTTGCGAAGGTAGACCTTGGGCTCGAGATCGTGCGCAACACGATCTCGCTCGGTGTCATCGGGAAACTCGTCGGGATGGATCCACAGGTCGTGCGCGAGGCGGTGACCGGCGTCTACAAACGCAAAGGCGAGAAGGTCGTCGATTTGAATATCCGCGCGATCGAGGCGGGGGAGAACTACGTCACCGAGCACTACGGCGACAAGCCGACCGGTTACGGATTGACCAAGGGCGAAGACGGCGACCGGCTCATCATGATGGGCAACGATGCCATCGGCTACGGCGCGCTGACGGCGGGCTGCCGTTTCATGGCCGGCTATCCGATCACGCCCGCGACCGACGTCCTCGAGTGGATGGCGAAGTACGCGCCAAAATACGGCGGGGTCGTGATTCAAGCGGAGGACGAGCTCGCAGCGATCAACATGATCATCGGCGCTTCTTTCGCCGGCGTGCGATCGATGACGGCAACCTCGGGACCGGGCATCTCGCTCATGACTGAAGGGATCGGTCTGGCCGGCTCGATCGAGCAGCCGATCGTCATCATCGAGTGCGCGCGCGCGGGCCCGTCGACCGGGCTGCCGACGAAGACCGAACAGAGCAACCTCAATCATCTGATTTTCGGTGGACATGGCGAGATTCCACGCGTCGTCCTCGCGCCAGGCACGGTCGAGGAATCGTTCTACATCACGATCGACGCGTTCAATATCGCGGAGAAGTACCAGTGCCCGGTCTTTGTCCTCTCCGAGCAGGCGCTATGTCAGAGTAAAGCAACGCTGCCGCACTTGAACTTCGATCACCTCGAGGTCGATCGCGGGAAGCTGGTGCTCGATCCGGTCGTGTTCGGCGAGTACAAGCGGTACGAGTTCACGGATGACGGCGTCTCGCCGCGGGTGATCCCCGGCGTCGAAGGCGGGATGCATCTCGTCCCCGGCTCGGAACACAACGACTCCGGCGTCATCACCGAGAATGCGAAGAACCGCAAGCGGATGATGGAAAAGCGGATGGGCAAGCTGATCTCGATGAAACCGGACCTGCCGAAGGCCAATGTCTTCGGGCACCCCGAAGCCGGGATCGCGATCATCGGCTATGGGAGCAACCGCGGACCAATCGCGGAAGCGGTCGACCGCTTTGCGGAAGCTGGAGTCGCGACGCGGTTTCTCCAGCTGCGGACGTTGTGGCCGTTCCCGGAAGAAGAAGTCCAAGCGTTCATCCGAGATGCCGAGCATATTTTCATCGTCGAGAACACGTTTACGGGCCAGTTGGCGCGCCTGATCAAGGTGATCACCGGACCGCTTCCCCACATGCATTCGGTCCTAAAGTACAACGGAAAGCCGTTCCGTCCGATCGAGGTCATCGAAGCGATCGGCACGACGGCTAACGTTCGCAGCTACGCGGAGGTATAGAACGATGGCAGTGGTGATGAGCCCGAAAGATTTCGCGACCGCGACGCCGTCGTGGTGGTGCGCGGGGTGCGGTGACTACGGCGTGTTGGCTTCACTCAAGCAGGCCTGCGCCGAACTCGCGTTGCAGCCGAAGGACGTTGCATTTATCTCCGGGATCGGTTGCTCGGGAAAGATCTCCGGATACTTACACTCTTACGCGTACCACGGCGTCCACGGTCGCGCGCTGCCGGCCGCGACGGCCATCAAGCTCGCGAACCGCGATCTCACGGTAATCGCAGCGGGCGGTGACGGCGACGGCTACGCGATCGGCGCCGGCCACTTCGTTCACGCGGTGCGCCGAAACACAAACATGACCTACATCGTCATGGACAATCAAACGTACGGCTTGACGAAGGGCCAATCGTCGCCGACGAGTGCCGTCGGGTACATCACCGGGACCAGCCCGACCGGCAATCCTGACGCTCCCGTCAACGGCCTAGCGCTCGCGCTGGCGGCCGGCGGAACGTTTCTAGCGCGCGGTTTTTCGTCGCAGCCGAAGCTAATGACCGCGATGATCAAAGAGGCGATCAATCATCCCGGCTTCGCGATCGTCGAAGTGATGTCGCCGTGCGTAACGTTCAACAAAGTCAACACGTACGCGTGGTTCAAGGAGAACGTCTATAGCATCGACGAGGTCGAAGGCTACGATCCGACCGATCGGAAGAGAGCGTTCGAAGTCCTCATGGCGCAGGGAAAGATCCCGCTGGGGATTTTCTACCGCGAGATCCGCCCGACGCTGGACGAGATCGTCCTCAAGGACTCGCCTGCGGTCGCCGGCTTGACGATCGACGCCGATCTCGGGCGTTTCGCCTCGATCCAAGAAGCCTATAGGTAGCTATTTCGCCGGCGCCCAAATGAGGTCGTTCGCCGGTATCGCCAGCTGTCCACCGTATTTGGCCGCGACGTCGATTGGGGGCTGGACGAGGTTCGGCTGAAGCGTCAGTGAATACTCGACGCGATTCATCGAAGCGGCGACCTCGGGGTCGATCTTCGTGTACTTGAGCAAAATCGCCGCCGATTCTTTGTGATGAGCGTTGGCCCAGATGGCTGTCCGGCGTATTACGGCGGAAAAGCGCAGGGCGACATCGGCGTGCGACGCAAGCCAGGAGTCGGTGGCGAGCCAGCCCGTTGCCTGGTAGCGAGGTGCGACCCCGCCGCCGGCCCTTCCGAGTATGCGAAACTCGGCTTTCGTCGCCGTCAGGAACGGCTCGATGTTGTATGCCGCATCGACGCGGTGCTGCTGCAGTGCGGCTCCCATTGCCGGGAACGGCAACTCGACGTATTGCGAGTTTGCGGAATTGCCGCCGTTCTTGTCGATCCAAGCACGAGTCGCATAGTACGTCAGATCGTTTAAGCCGCTGACGGCGATCGTCTTGCCGCCTAAATCCGCCGCGGACCGTAGGGGCGAATCTTTCGGCACGACGAGCGCCGAGGTCGGGGTTGCGTCGACGTACAATCCCGCGGGCGCGATGAAGCGGACGGGGATCCCACGTCGTCTCGCTTGCGCAGCCGACCCGATGACGGAGTTGCCGATGTCGCCGGCTCCGCCCGCAAGCGCAGCGACGATCGCCGCGCTGTTGGTCATGGCCGTGATCCGCACGTCCAGGCCGGCCTCTTTGAAGAAGCCCATGTCTTGCGCGTAATAGACTTCGGCGGAATTATCGGCCGGTAAGTTGATGAGATTGATCACGGCCGGCGCCTGTTGTGCGCCCCCCGGGATCGCGCTACACGTTATGAATGCCATCGCCAGAATCAGCAGGACCGCAAACCGAAGTTTTCGCATACGACCTCCTTCGGGTAAAGGAACGCTATGTCTTGGCAAATCGGCGTCGTGGGACACTTCGGCCTGGCCGTCCGGGATCCTCAACGCAGCGCGCGCTGGTGGATCCGCACGATCGGTTTGCGGCGCAAGTTCGCGTTCGAAGGCGGCGTCGTGGTCGGCAACGAGGCGGTCGACATCGCCCTGTTCAAAGGAAGGCCTCGCCCCGAAACGATCGACCACATGTCGTTCCATTTACCGTCGATGAAGGCGCTGCGTGAAGCGCTCGACGACCTGAAGAAGAAGGGCGTCGATATCGAGGACCCCGGCGACGAGATTGGACCGGAGGGGCCGGGTTCCAAGAACATGGGCCTGTGGTTTCACGATCCCGACGGTTATCGTTGGGAGCTCGCCGTCCTCGCGAAGCGTTAGGCCTCGAAAATCGCCGCGACTTTCGTCGAGTTGAAGACGTTCGTTTCGACTTTGTCTGACCAGATGCAGCGGCGCCCGAGCTCGTTCATCGCGCCGATGAGCGCGAACCAATTGAGCATTTCCTGTTGCCCCGATTCCTCGAGTTCGTCGAGCGAAAGGTTGCGCCAGGCAGCGTAGTCGTTTGCGGCCATCGCGTCGTAGAGACGGCGGTCGCTCTCGATGTCAGGCCGCAGACGCCAGGTTTTATCGACCAAAAAGGCGTGCGACCAACTCGATGACGCGACGAGTGCGACGCGCCATGGACTTCTGCGGGCGACGCGCGCGGCCGCGGCGCCCATCTCGAAGCAGCGCGCGGGGCTCGGCGACGGCGGATCCGCCGGCCTGCCGGCATCGGCAAATCGGCTCGCATAGCCGTGATAGCTGATGATTTTCCGACCGTAGCAGTTGATTTGGAACGGAACGATCGGATACGGGAAGCCTTTACGATCGAAATCGAGATAGAGGACGGCGTTGAGGAATGCGTGCGGAAGCCCGGGGTGGTGAAGTTGTTTGTAGGCGTATGCGGTGTCGAAGTTCTCTTCCAGCAAGCCCGCAGCAAAATACTTACCCGCCTCGCGATGCGCGGGGATCGTGAATTCGGTCTCGGCCGGCTCGTTCCAGACGTTGGGCTTTCCGTGCATGAGCCCGGACGCTTTCACCTGCGCCCAGGGTTTGACGGTAAAACCATCGTACGCGCCCACGCAAAACGCCGGGACGACGTCCTCGTGGAAATTCTCGTATTGATCGTCGCCCCAAATGACGACGACCTCGGGCTTGAAGGCGTCGAGCGCTTCCCGCACGCGGCGCAGTCCGACCAGCATCGCCTCGCGATGTCCTCGAGCCGCGGACGTCCCTTCGTCGCTTCCCCACTCGTGCGCCATCGCGGGCGGCCAATTCTTTGGGTCTTTCTCAGGCGCCGGGATGTCGGGGTCCGCTAGCGTGTCCCGCAAGATCATCGCCATGTCGCGATCGGTCGCGCTGAAGAGCGGATAGTGAGAGATTCCGACTCCCAGGACCTCTGCCATGGGATGGTAGGTACGCCGTCTCGGGCGAAGGCCCCGCCATGATTGCCCACACCGACTACCTCACCTTCAACACGAGCGAGCGCTACTCGATCCTGGACATCACCGACCGCATCGAGCGATTTCGCGATGAGGCAAACCTAACGGACGGATTCATCCTCGTGAGCGCCATGCACATTACCGCCAGCGTCTTCGTCAACGACCACGAATCCGGACTTTGGTCGGATATTATGAGGTGGCTGGAAGACCTGGCTCCGCGCAAGCCCGACTACGCGCACCATCAGACGGGCGAAGACAACGCCGACGCGCATCTCAAACGCATGGTCCTCGGGCACCAAGTCATCGTCCCGGTCACGAAAGGGAAGCTCGATCTGGGCCCGTGGGAGCGAGTCCACTACGGAGAGTTCGACGGCCGCCGCCCGAAGCGGGTTATTCTCAAAGCGATAGGAATATAACCGCGTGGAGCTGATCATCGACGAACTCAGCGGGGGCGAACGGTCGGCGATCGTCGCCGCGATCCGCGGCCTTCGAACGGACGGTCGGCTTGCGTCGCCGATCGTGGAGCTGACGAAGGACGAGTTCGTTTTTGGACCTTTGTCCGCGCGCCTCGAGCAGGCCTACGAGGAAGTGCGCTCGGGTCGCGGCTACGTCGTCCTGCGCGGACTCCCGGTCGAGGACGAACTGACGCTGGAAGAATTTCGCGCTGCGGTGTGGGGGATCGGGCTGCATTTCGGCGGACGGATGCTCTCGCAGAACGCAGCCGGCGAGCTGATCACGGACGTCATCGACGCGACGGCGAGCGATCCGACGCCGCGGATGTACCGCAGCAACGTTGAGCTGCGGCTGCACACGGACATCACGGATATGCTGCTGCTCGCGTCCTGGCAAATCGCACAGAGCGGCGGGACCTCAGTGATCGGAAGCGGCCAGATGATTCACGACGAAATCGAGCGTCGCGCCCCGCAATACCTGGAGTTGCTGTACCGTGGGTTCCATTACCATCGCATGGGAGAAGAGGGCCCGGTTGAGGAGCCGGTGACGCCGTTTCGCATCCCGGTCTTCGCAAACGTCGAGGGTCAGATCAGCGTTCGTTACCAGCGCATGGGGATCGCCGCTGGGCATCAGGCCCTTGGGATTCCGCTCACCGAGGACGAAATCGCGGCGCTAAACCTCTTCGACGAGGTCGCGGGCTTGCCACAGCATCGTTTGGCATTCGATTTGGAGCGCGGCGACTTGCTCGTGATCAACAACTACACCGTGATGCACGCGCGGACGCACTTCACGAGCTTCCCCGAACCGGAGCGAGCCCGGCGGCTGATTCGGTTATGGCCCGCGGGCGAGAGCTTTCGAAGCGTGCCGAAGGAATTCAATCACTTTGCCGGTCCGGGGGTCCCGCCGCAACCCGGCAAACGCTGCACGTACGATTTCACCGGGCTCGTCACGAGCGATCCACGCGCGACCGGCGGCGTGCCGAGCCTCAACCTGACAGAGGTCTAGTAATAGAAACGACGTGCGCCGTTGTCGGGGGCGGCCCGTCGGGCATGATGTTGGGTCTTCTGTTGGGGCGTGCCGGCGTTGAGGTTACCATCCTCGAGAAGCACGCCGATTTCTTTCGCGACTTTCGCGGCGATACGATCCACCCGGCGACGCTCGAGTTGATGTACGAGCTGGGATTCCTCGAAGAGTTTCTCCAGCAGCCGCACCAGCAGGCGACGCACTTCGACGTGCAGCTCGACGGGCAAGCGGTTTGCGCGGCGGACCTTACGCGCCTTCCTACTCACTGTAAGTTCATGTGCTTGATGCCCCAGTGGGACTTCCTGAATTTCCTCGCTGCGAAAGGGAAGCAGTATCCGAATTTTCACTTGATGATGGAGACGGAGGGGATCGATCTCGTTCGCGAGAGCGGCCGCGTCGTGGGAGTGACCGCGACGACTGCGCAAGGGCCTATAAAGATCCGCGCCGATCTCGTCGTCGGGACAGACGGACGCCATTCGACGATCCGAGAGCGGGCCGGCTTCGTCCCAGTCGAGTTAGCCGTCCCGTTCGACGTGATGTGGTTCCGCGTGACGCGGCGCGAATCGGACGGCGGACAGACGTTGGGCAATTTCGCGGCCGGCCGGGCGATGATCATGATCAACCGGGACGACTATTGGCAGTGTGCCTTCCTCATTCGCAAGGGCAGCCTCGATGAGCTCAAAGCGCGTGGTTTGCCGGCATTTCGCGACGAGATCGCAGCGATCGCGCCCTATCTGCGCAACCGACTTGGGGAAGTCGCTTCTTGGGATGACGTCAAACTGCTGACCGTGCTGGTTAACCGGCTCCCGCAGTGGTCGGAGCCCGGGCTCCTGTGCATCGGCGACGCGGCGCACGCGATGTCGCCGATGGGCGGCGTCGGGGTGAACATCGCCGTTGCGGATGCGGTCGCTGCGGCGAATCTCCTGTGGAGGCCGCTGCGCGAACGGCGCGTCTCGGAGGCGGATCTACGCGCCGTCCAGCGCCGGCGCGAGCCTGCCGTGAAAAAGATGCAGACGTTTCAGGTCCTGGCCGCGCGGACCATGTTACAACCGATCCTTCGGGGCCGGCTTCCGCCCGGACTCCCGATCATGCGCTTCCTGATGCGCAACGTTCCGGCTCTCCGTTTTGCAGCCGCAAAAATGATCGGGTTGGGGTTCCAGCCCGAACATGTCGAGTCTCCGGAGCTGGCTCCCGCCGCGATTACGGCCTGATCGCGATCGCGTTGACGGCCGGGCCTGCGTCCTTCTCGTATTTTTTGAAGTTCTCGGCGAAGAGCGTCGCCAGTTTTTTCGCTTCTGCATCGTAGGCAGCCGGATCGCTCCACGCCTTTTTCGGATCGAGCACGTCGCCCGGAACGCCCGGCACATCGACCGGCACTTCGAGACCGAAGAACGGCTCGCGCCGGAATTTAGCGCCCGCGAGTTTGCCGTCGATCACGGCGTTGACCATCGCCCGCGTGTACGGGATAGCGAAGCGGTGTCCGATGCCTGGGGGGCCGCCCGTCCAGCCGGTGTTGACGAGCCAGCACGTTGCTTCGTGCTTATCGATCCGGTCGCCAAGCAGTTTCGCATAGACGGTCGGATGCTGAACCAGGAACGGCGAGGCGAAGCAAGTCGAGAACGTCGCGGTCGGCTCCGTCACTTCGCGCTCCGTCCCTGCGATGATCGCGGTGTAACCCGAGAGGAAGTGGTACATCGCCTGTTCCTTGGACAGACGCGCGATGGGCGGGAGGACGCCGAACGCATCGGCGGTCAGCATGACGATCGTGCGCGGCACCTCACCCTGCAGCGAGGGGACGACGTTCGGTATGAACGATGCCGGGTATGCGGCGCGCGTATTTTCCGTCTTTGCATCCGAATCGAGATCGAGCTTACGCGTCGCGGGATCCATGATGACGTTCTCGAGGACCGTGCCGAAACGGTGCGAGGCCGCCCAGATCTCGGGTTCGTTCTTTTCGGAGAGCCGGATGCACTTCGCGTAACAGCCGCCCTCGAAGTTGAAGACGCCGTTGTCGCTCCAGCCGTGCTCGTCGTCGCCGATCAGCGGACGGCTAGAGTCTGAGGAAAGCGTGGTCTTCCCCGTCCCGGAGAGGCCGAAGAAGATCGCGACGTCGCCGTTTGCGCCGCGGTTCGCCGAGCAATGCATCGGGAGAACGCCCCGTAAGGGCATCAAGTAGTTCATGATCGTGAAGACCGACTTCTTGATTTCGCCCGCGTAGAGCGTCCCACCGATCAGGTTGATGCGCTTCGCAAAGTTCAGAATGCAGAACGTCGAGCTGCGCGTCCCGTCGATGTCGGGGTCAGCTTGAAAGCTGCCGACGTCGATGACCGTAAATTGCGGTTCGAAGGCCTCGTCGCTCTTGGCGGGCACGATGAACAAATCGCGCGCGAACAAGTTGTGCCACGCGAGCTCGGAGATGACCCGGATTGGAAGCTGATAGCGCGGATCGGCACCGACGTAGCAGTCGAGGGTGTAGATTTCTCTCCCGCCGAGATACTTCGCGACGCGCTTAAATAGCGTGTCGAAACTCGCGGCCGAGAAGGCCTGCTGCCGGCCCCAATCGATGTGTTGTTCGCTCCCCGGCTCGCGGACGAAGAATTTGTCTCTCGGCGAGCGCCCGGTGAATTTGCCCGTATCGACGACCAACTGACCGTCTTGCGCGATCGTCCCCTCGTTGCGGCGGATTGCATGCTCGTACAGTTCCGCGGTCGTGAGGTTGCGATGAACGGTCGCGACATCCGCGAGTCCGAGCCCGGTGAGTTGGTCGGCAAGCGTCTGCGAATACGACGGAAGCGTGAGAATCGGTAGGGCCCTCCAAGGCGAATTAGACAAAATGCCTTCGAGTAACGAATGACAGAACTCTTCACGGTGGTTCCCCCGAGCGAGGCGTTCCGAATCCTGCGCGAGCGGGTCAACGCGGGTTCGCTCACGGAAACCATCCAGATGCGATTCGCATATGGCCGAGTTGCGGCGAGGGAGGTTCGGGCCCCCGAACCGCTTCCGGCGTTCACCCGGGCGACGATGGATGGGTATGCGGTCCGCAGCGCCGATACGGCCGGGGCGTCGGAGAGCGCGCCGGCCTACTTGCGACTGCTCGGGGACGTGCCCATGGGGGCGCTCGCGGAGGAACCGGTCGGGGCTGGAGAGGCCTGGCGGATCCAGACCGGAGCGATGCTCCCGCCCGGTGCGGACGGCGTCGTGATGGTTGAAGAGACGACACTCTCGGGGGTCGATATCGAAGTTCTAGCGTCGATCGCCCCCGGGGAGAACGTGTTTGCGGCCGGTGAGGATGCTGCGCGCGGGGAGACCATCATCCCCGCCGGCAAGCGCCTCCGCGCCGCCGATTTAGGAGCACTATGCGCGCTCGGGGTTTTGGAGATTGCCGCGATCCGCAAGCCGCGCATCGGGGTCCTCTCGACGGGCGATGAAGTGGTCGAACCCCAAATGGTCCCCGGCCCCGGGCAAGTCCGCGACGTGAACGCCCAGACCGTCACGAGCCTCGTCGCCGAGGCCGGCGGCGTCCCGATACCGTGCGGTATCGTCGCTGACGACGAACGGGCTCTGGAAGCCGGGATGCGTGCAGCCTTGGCCGATGCCGATGCCCTCGTCCTCTCCGCCGGATCCTCGGTGTCGAGCCGCGATCTGACTGCCCGGGTCGTCGAGCGCCTGGGACGGCCCGGCATCCTGATCCACGGGGTCGCTTTGTGGCCCGGGAAGCCGACGGTCCTCGCCGTCTGCGACGGCAAACCGGTCATCGGTTTACCGGGCAATCCCATGAGCGCCCTCATCGTCGCATGGCGCTTCGTCCGCCCGCTGGTGCGGTTTCTAGGCGGCGAGCGGGTCGCGGATGACGGCTTTGACGACGTAGCGGCCGAGGCGATCCTGACGCAAAACCTCTCCTCGCGCACCGGGCGGGAAGATTACGTCCCGGCGAGATTGGTGCGCGGCGACGACGGCGCGTTGCGGGCGACGCCGATCTATACGAAATCGAGCGGCATCGTCAGCCTATCACGCGCCGACGGACTGATCATTGTCCCGCTCGATCACGGCGGACTCTCCGCCGGCTCACGCGTGCGCGTGGTCCCGTTATGACGGCGACCCGCGACGTCTATCTCATCGACGTCGCGCTCGATGAGGCGCGAGAGCGGTTCTTCTCTGCCGTCGGCGATCCGCCGCTTGCGACCGAACCTGTCGCGCTGAGTGACGCGCTCGGTCGCGTCACGGCGCGTCCGGTCATCGCGCGGCTTTCCTCGCCGCACTATCATGCCTGCGCGATGGATGGGATCGCGGTCGCTTCGTCAGCGACGCGCGGAGCACGCGAAGCGTCTCCGGTGGTCTTGCGACTAGAGACCGACGCGATCCGCGTCGACACCGGCGATCCTCTCCCGCCGGGCTGCGATGCGATCATCATGATCGAAGACGTCGAGGAGCGCGACGACGGGACCGTCGCGATCCGCGCCGCTGCACCGCCGGGACAACACGTGCGCGGGATCGGCGAGGACGTCGTCGCGTCGGAAGTCGTGGTTGCGGCGCGTCGCCGTCTGCGGCCGGTCGATCTCGCAGCGATCGCGAGCACGGGAGTATGCGAGATCGAGGTTGTCCGTCGGCCGCGCGTCGGGATCATCACGACCGGCACGGAGCTCGTCGACCCGTCCGTCCCCGTCCCACCGCGCGGCGCAATCCTCGATTCCAACGGCGTACTACTCGAGGCGTCCGTCCGGCAGTTCGGGGGCATCCCCCAGCGCTATCCGCGGGTGGTCGATGACGAAGCTGCGCTCACGGCGGCGCTGGACCGCGCGATCGCGGAGTGCGACATCGTCGTTTTCAATGCGGGTAGCTCTGCCGGGACCGCGGACTTCACGGCGCGGATCTTTGCGCGGCGCGGCGAGCTGCTGATCCATGGCGTCGCAATCCGGCCGGGACATCCGGTCGTCCTCGCCGTCGCGGATGAAGGTCAGCACATCGTCCCGCTGCTCGGGATCCCCGGGTACCCGGTCAGCGCGGCGATCTGCGCCGATCTGTTCTTGCGTCCGGTCATCGAGCGCTTCGCGCAGCTCGATCCGCCGGCGGAAGAGGAGATCGACGTCGTGCTTGCGCGAAAAATCCATTCGTCCCTGGGCGAAGATGAATACGTGCGCGCCGTCGCGGCTCGAATCGGCGATCGGCTCGTCGCGTTCCCACTGCAACGCGGGGCAGCGACGATCGTAACCCTGTCGCGCGCCAACTGCTTGATCACGATCCCGCGTTTTCAAGAAGGGCTCCATCCGGGCACGACCGTGCGGGCGCGGGCGCTGCGTTCGCGAACCGCGATCGACCGCGCGGTGCTCGCCGTCGGGAGTCACGACGTCGCCATCGATCTGCTCGCCGCGGTGGTCGCCGCGCGCAACATCGAGATCACAGCGGCGAACGTTGGAAGCATCGCCGGGCTCGTCGCGCTCGCCAACGGCGCGACGCACTTCGCGGGGACGCATGTGCTGGATTCCCCGACGCAAACCTACAACGAAGTTGCGCTACGCCGGTACGGTCCGCGTGAAGATGTCGCGCTCGTGCACTTTGCGCAGCGCGAACAGGGGTTGATCGTCGCAGCGGGCAACCCGCTCGCGCTGCGAGGGCTCGAGGACGTAGCGCAGCGGCGAGCGCGCTTCGTCAACCGGCAAAAGGACGCGGGGACGCGCATCTTACTCGACGTCCTCCTCGGGCGGGCGGGTATCGCGCCGGACGCGATCGAGGGGTACGAGCGGGTCGAGTTCACGCATGTCGGCATCGCTGCGCTCGTTGCGGATGGCGCGGCCGATTGTGGTCTGGGCATCCGGGCTGCAGCCGCCGTTTTCGGATGCGGGTTCATCCCGCTCGCGCGCGAACCGTACGAGCTCGCGCTCCTTGCACGCGATCTCGAAGAGCCGCGCATCCGTTGCATCGTCGAAGCCCTGCGCTCTCCGGGGCTGCGGGATGAGATCGAACGTTTGGGCGGCTACGACTGCAGCCGCGCGGGCGACGTGCGGATCGTGAAGGGGCAGTAGTGCAACTCGAACTCTTCGGTATGGCACGCGAGTTGGTCGGTGCGCCCAGCGTCGACGTCCCGATGGCCGGCCCGGCTACCCTCGATGCCTTGATCGTCGCCTTAGCGCGGACATACCCGCAGCTGTTGGGGACCGTGATCGATTTGGATCGCTCGGTCCTGATCGAGCCGAACGTGCTCCTGCTCGACGGCCGGCGCGCACCGGACCGCACCGAAACTTTCGACGAGAGCGACCGTCCGTGTTTACTCTTCGTCCCGAGCGGCGGATGATGTACGCCGGGCCGCGCGAGGTCCTCGAAGTCGATCTGACGACGCGCGTTACCAGACGCTACGCGCTCGACGATGACGTGTTTGCACAGACGCTCGGCGGCGTCGGTCTCGCCGTTTGGCTGATCGAACGATATGTCGAAAAGCAAGGTCGGATCGATCCGCTCGGGCCGGAGAATCCTCTCGTCTTTGCAGCCGGACCGTTTGCATCGACTCCGGTTCCAGCCGCGAACAAACACGCGCTCGCGACGATCTCGCCCCTGACGGGATTCTTGAACGAAGGGCTTTCATCGAGTCACTGGTCCGCCGTCCTTCGGCGCTGCGGCTTGGCCGCATTGGTCATCGAAGGGGTCGCGCCGGATTGGAGTATCTTGGTCGTTGACGACGGCGACGTGCGGATTGAACCGGCGGGTGACGTGCTCGCAATGAGCCCGCGCGAGACGACGAAGCGGCTCCGGGAGCGCTTTCGCGATCGAACGTTACGCGTGTGCGCGATTGGGATCGCCGGCGAGCGCGGCGTTCGTTTCGCTTCGATCGAGAATGACGGGCGGCAAGCCGGACGCGGCGGAAGTGGCGCCGTGATGGGCTCGAAACGACTGAAGGCGATCGCACTGCGGGGTCACGGCGACGTCAATGTCGCCAATCCGAAGCGCGTCGCCGCGATCTCGGCGATCCTGCGTGATCGCGCAACGGGCCCGGCAACCGCGAAGTACCGTATCCTGGGGACGGGCGCGAACCTGCGCGTCCTGCAGCGCATGGGACAACTGCCTACGCGTAACTTCACCGGTGCAATTTTCGAAGGCGCCGAACGCATCACTCCGGAGGCGGCGCGTGAGTCGCGCGCCGCGTTCGTCGAATTGCGGGCCGGCTGCGCGGGTTGCCCGGTCCAATGCGAGCACATGTACGTGCGGCGCGGTCGCGATCGCCGAGCTGCGGCAGCGAGCGAATACGAGTCGGTTTGGGCATTCGGGCCGAATTGCGGCATCGACGATCTCGACGCGGTCCTCGACGCGATCGCCTTGTGCGACGAGTACGGACTCGATACGATCTCGACCGGTGCGACGATCGCGTTTGGGATGGAAGCGGCGCAACGCGGCTTGATCGCCGGCGATGCGTTTGCGACGCCGCTGGCCTTCGGAAACTCAGCCGTGCTCCGGCCGGCGATCGAAGCGATCGTCTCGGGGGACGGCGTCGGTGGGCTGTTGCAAATGGGCGTCCGAGGGGCAGCGGAACGGCTCGGTCCCCGCTCGCAAGGGTTCGCCATGCACGTGAAAGGGCTTGAGCTACCCGGCTACGAGCCGCGGACGCTGCCGACGTATGCGTTGAGCTTGGCGGTCTGCACGCGCGGAGCATGCCACAATCGGGCCGCATCATACGATCTGGATTTGCGCCGCCCGGACGCAGTCTTCACCGATGAAGAGCGTGTCCGCACCGCGATCGCCGCGGAGGACGAGGCGATCCTGTGGGACTCGCTCGTTTTGTGCAAATTCGTGCGGGGCTGTTTCGTCGATTTTGCGACGGAAGCGGCTGAGCTGTGGTCGGCGGTCAGCGGCTTGGATATGGAGGCCGAGGAACTCCGTTTACGAGCCCAATCGACCTGGGCTCGTAAGCGGCGGATCAACGCCCGCCTCGGGTGGACTGCGGCTGACGATACGCTGCCCGTGCGCCTTTTTGAACCTATCTGTGACGGCCCTCACGCCGGGCGCTGCGTGGAGGCCAAAAAACTGGCGACTTTACAAAAGGTTTACGAAGCAGAGCGAGGAATCGACCGCCGATGCGCGGCCGCCCAGGCCGCAATCCGGGAGGTCTAGATGGCGCCACTTCCCCGTGCTTCCGGGTCAACCTCGGGAGCCGGCAGCAGTTCCAACCGTCGCATGTATCCTCGTAGGAACAAGCCGTTCCGCGCGATGTATTTCGGTTCGGCGGCGGAGCGCAAGCCGGCGATCGGACTCGACATCAGCGGCGGCGGGCTGCGCATCCTGGTCAAGGATGAAGTCCAGCACAAAGGCGTCGACCTCCCGGTCGTCGTCCTGATCGCCGATCACCCCGTACAGCTCTCCGCGAGGGTGAAGTGGGTCGACAAGACGCAGCATCTGGGCGAAGAGCATTACCTCTACGGTCTCAAGCTCTCGAAGATCGCCGATCACGAATGGGATCGCATCATGGAGTGGACGCTCGATGAGGCGGCACAGGCTGCGGGGCACGATCTGCGCGTCGGATCGGTGTTGACCGCGGTCCAGCGCGACTCGCTTATCCCGGTCCCGCGCCAAGTCGAGATCGTGAAGCGGCTGGCCGAAAAGGGCCGCCTCGATGCGCCTGCGGGCGGACGCTTACCGCTCGTCGAGTACAAATTCGAAGGCTATAAGATGCGCATGGGGATTGGTTACTACAAGCTAACCGTGCGCAGCAAGAAAACGGAGAAGGACCGCTCGTTCACCGAATACCGGACGAGTGTCTTGGCCCGCATCGAATCAGAGGGCATCGTCGTCCTCGACTAGCCGCCTCCTCTGCGCGCTGGCGCTTTTCGCCCTCTTCATAACTCCGGCGGGCGCGCAATCGCCGGTCCATACGGGTCGCTTCCCCGCAGGGCCGAATGACGGCATTACCGACGTTCCCGGCGTCCGCGTCGGGCAGGTGACGTTCATCGAAGGCGAGGGAGCGCTCAACCCGGGCCACGGGCCGTTCCGCACGGGCGCGACGGCGATCGTCCCCAATGGCGACCCGTGGACGCAGAACGTCGCCGCCGCATTCTTTACGGAGAACGGCAACGGCGAATTCACGGGCGCGCACTACGTCGAGGAGTTCGGTTATCTTCAGACGCCAATCGTCTTGACGGATACGCTTGACGTGGGGCGCGCTTACGACGGCGTCGTCGATTGGATGATCAAGCAGCACCCAAATATCGGTGTTCGCGGCGGCGTCCCTTTGCCGATCGTCGCCGAGTGCGACGATCAGGGGTTCAACGACATCCAAGGCAGGCGCGTTCATCCGTCCGACGTCGTGACGATGCTCGACGGTGCGCGTCCAGGACAGTTTTCCCGTGGAGATGTCGGCGCCGGTACGGGAATGCATGCCTTCGGATTCAAAGGTGGGATCGGGTCAGCGTCGCGCGTGCTCGACAAATCATTGGGCGGCTACACGCTAGGCGCCTTGGTCAACGTGAACACCGGGATCAACAACCGCGCCGAGCTCGTCGTCGACGGGGTTCACGTCGGACGGGCGCTACTGCACGAGCTTCTCCCGGTCTTTCCCAACCGTCGTTCTGCCGAGATCCGCGGGCGCGCCTCCGACGGGAGCATCATCGTCGTCATCGGGACCGATGCGCCGCTCGATCCCCTCGTGTTAAAAGCGATTGCCAAGCGGGTGACTTTGGGCCTCGGTCGCGTCGGGATGATCTCGCATACCTCCAGCGGTGACCTGTTCCTTGCCTTTAGCACGACGCGGACGATATCGCAAGGTGAACAAACGGGGGGGAAACCGCTCGAGACCGATACGGATCGAATCGACGCATTGTTCGAGGCGACCGTAGACGCGACCGAGGCCGCGGTCTACGACGCGCTGTTCTCGGCTAAAACGATGACGGGAGCGAACGGGATCACGCTCTATGGCTTGCCTTGGGAACGCGTGCAGCCGCTGCTGCAGAGTGGACGTCGATGATAGCACCGTGCGCGATGAGGTCGGCGCGCAGCGCCGCGACGAGAGGCTCGGTGCGGTCGAGTTGTGGGAACGTCGCGTGCTCGCGGAGCGCAATTGCGCAGGCTGCGCCCGCCGCCTCGCCCTCTTCGATCGTGGTCGGTATGATGCGCGCCGAACCGGCGGCGACGTGCGAAGCTGAGATCGCTCGAGAGGCGACCAGCAAATTGGCGAATCCGGCGGGGACCAGCGCGCCAAACGGAATGCCGTAGACGTGACGGAGCGGAGGGAAGCCGAGCTTGTCGTCGGCGCTCACCGGGTGAAGGTCGAGCGGATATGACGAGAGGCCGATGGCGTCGCCAGGCTCGCGCCCGTTCAAGACGTCGGCGGCGGTGAGATAGGCCAGTCCTAAGACGTGGCGCGTTTCGCGGATATACATCGTCCGCGCAAAGCGCGCGATCTCTGCGTTTTCCAGACCTGGGACGCGCCCGCGCAGAAAGGCGAGCAACCGGGGTGCCTCGGCTTTGGCAAGCGTCGTCGCCGCTGCGACCGAGCGCGGGTCGAGGCCGTCGACGCGGAAGACGTCGATCGCATTGACCGTCACTTCGCCGTCGCGCGCGAGGCCGAAGTTGAGATCGCGAACCATGACGCGCGGATCCGTCGGATGGTAGTCGCGCAGTAAGCTCGAGAAGCCCCAGACGCGAGCGCCCATTGCTCCGCCGGGCCCGAAGCGAGACACGTCGTAGCCGGCGGCCAACGCGTGTGCGTCAACGCCGTGCAGTGAGAACATCATGGTCGCCGCCTGCATCGCCGTATCGGTCCCCAAGTCTTGCCGTCCGATGTTGTAATGCGCGCCCGCGAGCGCTGCGACATCGCCGTCCTCCGTCGCGTCGACGATGAAAGGCGCAACGGAGGAACGAGTTCCATGTTTTGTGCTGAAATCGATGCGCGTGACGAAGCGACCGGCCGATGTCGGCTCGACGAGGACGGCCACAGGAATGCGGCCGAAGTGGAGGTCGACGTTTGGCGTTAAGAGGACGAGCTCGGCCAGCGCAGCTTCGGCGCGTTCCGGTGTAAAGGCGTCGCCCAATTGCGCGACGAGCTCGGCAAAAATGCCCCGCTCGATCGTTTCTCCGGCTGGGCCGGTGTTGAGATCCCACTGATCCATCATCCCGTCGCTGACGACGCCGCCCAGCGCCTCTCCCGCGACGTCGAGCTCCACGTGCAAACCGCGCCGGCCCGCGGCGACGGCTGCGGCGACTCCCGACGGCGTCCCACCGACGACGACGACGTCCGGCGGTTGGTTGCTTTGCGCTGAAACGGCCGCCGGGATGCTCATGAGCAACGTGCTGACGATCGCTAAGCTGGACAAGAATCGGATCATAGCCGGGTACTCCCTACTAGGAACGTCCCGGTTGGCTGCCTCGTTACTTGCCGCTTGTTAGGTTTGTGCTACGAAGGTCATGGGGGCTTGCTTCCGGCTGTGTTATAAGGATGGACGTGCTAATCGGTTCCGGCGAGGACTCCGGTTTTGTCAGCGACCCGATCGTAGAAAACGAAGCGGTTTTTGCCTTGTCCTTTCGCGTGATACAAGGCGATGTCTGCGGCCAGGAAAAGGCCTGCCGCGTCGGTCGCGTCGGCCGGGAGCAACGCCGCACCGGCGGAGCATCCGATGCGCTCGCGTTTGAGCGTCTCCGCGAAGCGCTCGAGCCCAAGCTGCGCGGCGGCGCGGTCGGTCTTGGTCATGACGACAACGAACTCGTCGCCGGCGTAGCGTGCGACGATGTCACCCTTTCGGGAGACGGCTTTCAGATTCTGCGCGAATTCGCGCAAAGCTCGGTCGCCGGCCGCATGGCCGCCCGTATCGTTGATGTGCTTGAAGTCGTCCAAGTCGAACATGGCGTAGGCCAGCGAATCGCCGTGGCGTAGAGTGTTGTGAATTTCGTGCTCAAGCAAGTCTTCGAGAGCGCGCCGATTCGACAAGCCGGTCAGCGGGTCGGTCGCCGCGAGTCTCTGGGTCTCTTCGAGCAGGCGCTTCGTCTCACCGTGAAGGCGCGCGTTCTCGAGCGCGACCGCCGCCTGGGCGGCAAAGTCGATCAGGACGCGGATGCTGTTCTCACGCAATTGGCCGGTCGTCGTATCATCGACGTAGAGAATGCCGCGAACGGTTCCGCGACTGATCATCGGGACGATGCAGTAGACGCCCCTCGGATCGGCGACCGGGGCTTGACCATCGCCGGTGCCGCCGACGTAGAAGTCGCTCTCCTTAGCGAGGATCTTCATCAACTGCGTCCCGCCGGGGACCTCGCCACGAACGAGCGGCTGGATCGTATCACCTTTGACGTCGGTCTCGAGCCGTTGACGGAGCATGCTCTCTTCGACGTCGAAGAGGATCGCGCGCTGAAAATGCAAAGCAACGTGCACGCCGCGCAGCACGGTCGACAGGATGTCATTGATGTTGTGCGTCGAGTTGATCGTCGAGAACACTTGCTGCAACACGAGGAGTTCGGCGTTCTCGGCTTCGAGCTCAACCACGTGGCTGCGCAGCTCTTCGATCTCCGCGACAAGTTCGGGAGCGTCGCTGGGTCGGTACACGTCGCTCGCTTCCTTAAAGCGAAAAGACGCTTCGTAGGCCCGGCGGGCCGCTCCTACGATGGAAAGCAGGCGAGCAGCGATTCTGCGTCACACTTTGGCCGAAGGGCCCTGGAATTTGCCGTGGCGGGAGGTGTGATACCGTGATAATCGATCACGACGTGGTTGTCCTTGGTGCCGGTCTAGCCGGGATGCGCGCGGCGCTGGAAGCCGCCAGGCATGGCGCCGACGTCGCGATCGTCACGAAGGTCCACCCGATGCGCAGCCACTCGAATGCGGCCCAGGGTGGGATCAATGCCGCGATGGGCGAGGGCGATTCGTGGGAATCGCACGCTTTCGATACGATCAAGGGCAGCGATTATCTCGCCGACCAAGACGCCGTCGCAGTCATGTGCCGAGAGGCCCCGTCGGATATCATCGAGTTCGAGCATATGGGCGTCATTTTTTACCGCAACGAAGAGGGGAAGCTCGGCACCCGCGCGTTCGGCGGTGCTTCGCAAGCGCGAACCTTTTTCGTCGGTGACATCACGGGCCAGGCGTTGCTCGTTACGCTCTACGATCAGATCCTCAAGGCGGGTGTCAAGGTTTACGAAGAATGGTTTGCGACGACGTTGTACGTGGAAGACGGTGCATGCCGCGGGCTCGTAGCGCTGGAGCTGATCACCGGCGAATTGCACTTCGTGCGTGCAAAAGCCGTCATCAACGGCGCGGGCGGACTCGGGCGGGTTTTCGAGCCGAGCACGAATGCGGTCATCTGTACAGGCGACGGTTACGCGCTCGCTTATCGCGCCGGTGCCCCGTTAATGGACATGGAGATGGTACAATACCATCCCACGACTCTCGCCGGCAGCGGCTTCCTGATGACGGAAGCGGCGCGCGGCGAAGGCGCGTATTTGCTCAACGCAAAGGGCGAGCGCTTCTTGAAAGACTACGCGCCGAATAAAATGGAGCTCGCGGCACGCGACGTCATCTCCCGCGCCGAGACGACCGAGATCGCCAAAGGGAACGGCATCAATGGGAACGTCTTGCTCGATCTCCGTCATCTTGGACCGGACGTGATCCTCAAGAAACTTCCGCAGATCCACGAGATGGCGCTCGACTATCTCGGAATCGACATGGTCAAAGAGCCGGTGCCCGTCCGCCCCGGAATGCACTACCAGATGGGTGGGATCAAGACCGACATCGACGGCGCTACACCTCTGCCCGGCTTGTACGCCGCAGGCGAAGTGGCGTGCGTCAGCGTGCACGGCGGCAACCGGCTTGGCGCAAATTCCCTGCTCGACACGATCGTTTTCGGGCGCCGGTCCGGAAAGGCGGCCGCGGAGTACATCAAGCCGATCTCGCTGCCACGGGGGCGTGACGATGTGCTGCGTGCCGAGCAAGAACGGATCGAGGCGCTGCTGGCTCGACCATACACGGGGGAGACGCACGCGCGTTTGCGACTCGAGCTCGCGACCATGATGGATCATGACGTCGGCGTCTACCGAAACGAGGCGGGTCTCCAAAGCGCTTTAGGCAAAGTGCGCGAGCTAAAGCGGCGCTACGAACGGGTCGCCGTCGGAGACAAGGGCCGGGTGTTCAATCAAGCGCTACAGTTCGCGCTGGAGCTGGGGTTCATGCTCGATTGCGCCGAGACGATCATCGTCGGAGCCCTGGAGCGCAAGGAAAGCCGCGGCGCGCAGGCGCGAACGGATTATCTTGAACGCAACGATCGGGAATGGCTCAAGCATATCGTGGTGAAATATCGGCCCGGTGCCGAGCCCGAACTTTCGTATAGCCCCGTGAAGATCACCCAATGGCAGCCGGAGGTACGGTCTTACTAATGGAGTTTACGATTGAGGTCGGTCGCTACAATCCTGAGGGAACGTACGCCCAGAGCGCCGTCCAAGGAGCGCCGTTTCCGCCACCGTGGAACCGTGCTGCGCCGAGGCGTTACCAAACGTTCACGGTAGACCTGCCGGAGCACGCAATGGTTCTCGATGCGTTGATCGCGATCCGCGAGTATCAGGACGAGTCGCTTGCCGTCCGGTGCGCATGTCGCAGCGCGATCTGCGGCTCGTGCGCGATGTGGGTCAACGGACACGCGCACCTAGCCTGCAAGAGCAGGCTCTCGCAATTTACCAAGGAGGGGAAGACGCGGGTCGAAGCGCCGCCGTCGCTGCCGGTCATTCGCGATCTCGTCGCCGACATGGCGCCGTTTTGGGAAAAACACTTCAAAGTGAAGCCGTGGCTCGAGAACAAGCCGCTTCCCTCGAAGCCTATGGAAGAGTATACGGTCCCCAACGCCGCAATGGAAGAGCTGATCCAGGAAGTCATCTGCATCAGCTGCGGCGCTTGCCTGATGGACTGCGAGTCGTTTGCGATTAACCCGGACTTCCTCGGACCTCAAGCGCTCGCGAAGGCGTATCGTTACGTCGGCGATCCGCGCGACGCCGAGCATCGGACGCGCCTCGGCGAGTTGAGCGACCGAAACGGGATTTGGGATTGCACGCATTGTTACGAATGCGTGCAACAATGTCCCAAAGGCGTCGCGCCGCTCGATCAGATCCTGAAACTGCGCAAATTGGCCGTCGATGCCGGCTTCACGACTAATCCGGGGACGCGCCACGCTGACGCGTTCGCCGAGTCGGTCAAGCACAGCGGCCGGCTGAACGAGCTGACGCTGCTACCGAAGTCCGTCGGCTTTTTCAACGTCTTCGATCAGCTCAAGACGTTGCCCAGTGCGTTCAACATGGCGCGCGCCGGCAAGCTGCCGCCGATCATCCACAAATCCATTCCAGGGGTCAAGCGGATCAAGGCTATTTTCGATCGCGTCGGAGGACGATTCAAGTAATGAAAGTCGCGTTCTACCCGGGCTGCGTCTCAAAAGGCGCCTGTCCCGAGCTTTACACGTCCGCGATGGCGATCGCCGAACCGCTTGGTCTCGAGCTGCATGAGTTAACCGAGGCGCCCTGCACGGGAGCCGGTGTGCTCAGCGAACAGAATCCCGAGCTGGCCGATTCGCTCAACGGCTTGACCTTGGCGATGGCCGAAGAGAAGGGCGCCGATCTCATGACGATCTGCAGCACCTGTCAAGGCGTCCTCTCGAATCACAACTATCACCTCCAAAACGACGCGCAGCGGCTCGACAAGGTGAACGCCACAATCGGAGATCAGGGATTCCGCTACAAGGGCACGACGAAGGTCAAGCACCTTTTGTGGATGCTGGTCGAAGATATCGGGCTCGAGCGTGTCGGCAAAGCGATCAAGCGAAAGTTGACCGGATTGAAGATCGCGCCGTTTTACGGGTGCTATATCTTGCGGCCCGAAGAGTACTTGGGCTTGAAAGAACGGCCCGAACGCAAGACGTATCTCGAGCAGTTGATCGCGCTGCTCGGCGCGGAGCCGGTCGAGTACCGCGGCGCAACGAAGTGCTGCGGCTTCCCAATGTTGACGTTCAACCGCGACAAGTCGCTCTCGATGGCCGGCAACCACATCGTCGAAGCGAAGGACAAAGGTGCCGATCTTCTGGTCACACCCTGTCCGCTGTGTCATCTGAACCTCGATGGACAGCAGCCGGACGCGGGGCGCGTGCTGAACAAGAGCATCGACGTGCCGATCTTTCACCTGCCGCAGCTCTTGGGACTGGCCTTCGGGATGAGCCCGCAGGAACTGCGGCTCGATCATCACGTGGTGCCGACCAAAGGCGCGCTCGAAAAGGTGGAGCTAAAGGTCTAAGCCGCGTGCTCCCTAGAAGAGCACACAACCGGTGAGTTCCTTCGTCCATCTGCACGTCCACAGCGAATATTCGCTGCTGGATGGAGCGTGTCGCGTTGACTCGTTGTGTCGCCGCACCGCTGAGGACGGCGCACCGGCGGTCGCGCTAACCGACCACGGCGTCATGTTCGGCGCGATGGATTTCTACTACTCGGCGCGGGAGCATAAGCTCGTCCCGATCGTCGGCTGCGAAGCATACATCGCGCCGCGCGGCCGCTTCGACCGCACGGTTCGCGACGAAGCCCATGTCACGCTGCTTGCGGCCGATCTCGTCGGCTATCGCAATCTCGTCGCCCTGATCTCGAAGGGCTTTCTCGAAGGGTACTACTACAAGCCTCGCATCGATCTCGATCTGCTTGCCGCGCACCATGACGGTTTGATCGTGCTATCGGGCTGTATGTCGGGTCTATGCTCGCAGCCGCTCCTAAAAAACGACTACGAGGGCGCGAAGAAGGCGGCCCAGACGTATCGCGACATCTTCGGCGACCGCTTTTACATCGAGATCATGCGCCACGGTATGCCGGAAGAGGACGTCGTCAATAAAGGCTTGATCAAGCTCGCACGGGAGATGGCTATTCCGCTGGTCGCAACGAACGACTCGCACTATCTGGTACGCAGCGATGCGCCGGCGCACGACGTCCTGCTCTGCATCGGTACGGGAAAGACCGTGCAGGATACGGCGCGCATGAAGTTCTACTCCGACGAGTTTTACGTCAAGACAAACGACGAAATGCGGCAACTCTTCGCAGACGTTCCCGACGCCTGTGACAACACGGTCGCGATCGCGAACCGGATCGACATCAAGATTCCTGAGAAGATCTTTCATCTACCCGACTATCCCGTACCGGAGGCGGGAAAGTCGGCGGAAGACTTCCTACGCGAGATATGCGGGCAGGGCTTGATCGACCGCTACGGCGCCGAACGCGCGAAAAACGATCCCGTTTTGCGCGAACGGCTCGAGTACGAGCTCGGCGTCATCACCTCGATGGGTTTCGCGTCGTACTTCCTGATCGTCTGGGATTTCATCAAATACGCCCGCGACCACGACATTCCGGTCGGTCCGGGCCGTGGATCTGCAGTCGGTTCGGTCGCCTCGTACTGCCTGCGAATCACCGACCTCGATCCGCTCAAATTCAATCTGATCTTCGAGCGCTTCCTCAACCCGGAACGCATCTCCATGCCCGACATCGACACGGATTTCTGCGTCGAGCGCCGAGACGAAGTGATCGCTTACGTTATGGAAAAGTACGGCAAGGAGCGAGTCGCGCAAATCGTGACCTTCGGGACGATGGCGGCGCGCGCGGCGGTCCGGGATGCCGGCCGGGCCCTGGGCGTCCCGCTTCCCGACGTCGACCGGGTCGCGAAGCTGATCCCTTCCGGCCCCGGCGGGCTCTCCATCGAGCAGGCGCTTGCGCAGATCCCCGAACTCAAGGGTCTCTACGATGGCTCGCCGGCGATCAAAGGGCTGCTCGACACGGCGAGCTCGATTGAAGGTCTGGCGCGCCACGCGTCGACCCACGCTGCCGGCGTCGTCATCTCGAAGGGCCCGCTCGTCGAATACGTCCCCCTGGTAAAAATCGGCGAGCATGACGTCAACACGCAATACGATATGACGATGGTCGAAAAGATCGGCCTCCTCAAGATGGATTTTTTGGGCCTGCGCAATTTGACCGTCATGAAGAACGCGGTCGATGAGATCCGGCGCACTACGGATCCCGCCTTCGACATCAACGCAATCCCCGACAGCGATCAGCGGACTTTCGAGATGCTCGGCCGCGGGGAGACGACCGGCGTTTTTCAATTGGAGTCGGAAGGGATGCGCCGGGTCGTGTCTGACCTTAAGCCCAGCTCGCTCGACGATGTGATCGCGTTGGTGGCTCTCTACCGGCCGGGTCCGATGGAATGGATCCCCCAGTACATTAATAATAAACACGGTCGGACCAAGGTAACGTACCTTCATCCGAAGCTGGAGCCGATCCTAAGCGAAACGTATGGAATCGCGTGCTATCAAGAACAGGTAATGCAAATCGCTCGCGATTTCGCCGGATTTACGATGGGTCAAGCCGACGAGTTACGCAAGGTCATGGGGAAGAAGCTGAAGGACCAGGTCCCGATCTATCGCGAGAAGTTCGTCGATGGCGCCGTCGCCAATGGGTTCGAGAAGGCGTTGGCCGAGAAGATCTTCGAATTCATCGAGCCCTTCGCGGGCTACGGCTTCAACAAGGCGCACGCCGCCGCGTACGGCTGGATCGCGTATCAGACCGCGTTTTTGAAAGCGAATCATCCACTCGCGTATTTTGCGGCGTTGATGACCTCGGTTAAAGACAAGACCGATAAGCTGGTCGAATATATCGACGAAGCCAAACACTTGGGGATCGCCGTCCTTGCGCCGGACATCAACGAGTCGCTGGTCGACTTTGCAGTCGTAGACGATGAGATCCGCTTCGGTCTCGCTGCGATCAAAGGAATCGGCGAGGGCGCGGTCCGCTCGATCCTCGAGACGCGCGAACGCGACGGGAAGTTCGTCGATCTCTTCGATGTCGTGCGCCGCGTCGACGTTCGGGCGGTCAACCGGCGCGTCCTCGAAGCCCTGGTGAAGAGTGGGGCACTCGACGCGCTGCCGGGGAATCGGGCCGAGCAACTGGATGCAATCGATGCGGCGCTCGAGTACGGCTCGCGCCTCTCACGCGATCGCGAGCTCGGGGTCGTCTCGCTCTTCGGCGCGCTGGAAGAGGAGACGGTCCTCGTCCCGCAGATCCGCAGTTTGCCGCCGCCGACCACGCACGAGAAGCTGGCGTGGGAGAGAGAGACTCTGGGCGTCTTCATCTCAGGTCATCCCCTGGCCGACGTTGCCGAAGCACTTTCGCGCAGCGGCGCGACGCCGGTCCGGGACTTGCGCGAGATCGAAGACGACGCCGCGGTGACCCTCGCGGGCATGCTAACGAGCGTCCGGCGGACGCTAACGAAGGCACAAGCGCAGATGCTGATCGCGCAACTCGAAGACATGAGCGGCAGCGTCGAGCTGATCGTCTTCCCCAAACAATATGCGGATCTGCAGGCCGGCTTTCAAACGGATGCGATCGTCGTGGTCAAGGGCCGCCTGCGGCGCAGAGAGCGGCGCGGCGCGATTGGTGAGGATACGCCGCTGGAGGTCGCGATCCACGTGAGCGAGGTCGCGCCGGTCGCACGGCACGTCGAGCGGAAGACGATCGCAGGCTGGCACGTCAATGTCGGTCGTCGCGAACAGATCGATGCGCTCGCGGAACTCGTCAACGAATCGCCGGGGACGGTCCCGATCGTCTTGCACGTCGGTCCGGATTCCCAGCGCTTGCCGAAGGGCATCGCCTCAGGCATGTACGTGAAGAGCGCGCTCGAGCGCATCTTCGGCACGGTCAACGTCCGCGAGGGCATGCCGTAGCGCCTGCTTAAGAGCCTCTGATGCGACTACCGGCCGGCGTTCGCGACTGGCTGCCACATGAGCTTGCCCGGAAACGTTCTCTCGAAGCGACGATTCGCGGCGTCTTTGAGCGCTGGGGCTATGCCGAAGTCATGACCCCCGGTTTCGAGCGTTTCGATGTCATCGAGGCCGGGTTAGGCGACGAGCTCGCGGAAAAAACATTCCGTTTTTCGGATCGGCGCGCGAACACGCTTGCACTGCGGCCCGAAATGACCACCCCGATCGCGCGCCTGGTCTCGACGCGGATGCGTCAAGAGAAGCTGCCGTTGCGCCTGTCGTACGTCGCGCCGGCGTACCGCTTCGAACAACCGCAGCAGGGGCGCATGCAAGAGTTCACCCAGGCGGGCGTCGAGCTGATCGGAGCGCAAGGCGTCGATGCCGATAGCGAGATGCTGCTCATGGCGCTCGAAACGTTGGACGCGATCGGCTTGCGTGATGCGCGATTCGACATTAACGATGCGGCCGTCGTCGATGGAGTCCTGGACGGGTTGGGGATTCGCGACGCAGCGGCGCACCAGTGCAAGCTGCTCATCTCCGAGCGAAACATCGCGGCGTTGCGTGCGAACTTTCCACCCGAGATCGCCGAGCTCGCGATGGTGCGGGGCGACGAACACGTCTTCGCTGCGGCGCGCCGTCTGTGCCGGTCGCCGCGCGCCCTCGAGGCGCTCGATCGACTCCACGCAATTCGCGGGCGCGCGATCGAGGGCGGCTTCGGCGACCGGGTTGCGATCGACTTCGCACTTTTGCGCGACTTGGAGTACTATACCGGCTTCGTTTTCGAGGGTTACGTTCGCGAACTCGGCTACGCCGTGTGCGGCGGCGGGCGCTACGATACCCTCCTACCGCGGATGGGTTTCGATGCAGCTGCGGTCGGCTGGGCCGTTGGCGTCGAGCGGCTGCTCATCGCGCTCGAACGGCGAAATGCGCCGGCCGCAGATCAATTCACGTTCGACGGCCTGACGATCGCCGTACCGAAGGGACTCCTTTACGAAGAGACGGTGCGGCGGTTGCGGGCGGCCGGAGTCGAAGCGCCCGACGATCCCGGAAGACGGCTCGTCGTCGAGTCGCCGGACGGCCGGATCCGATTCCTGTTCTTGCGTCCGACCGACGTCCCGGCATACGTCGAGTTCGGTGCGGCCGATTGCGGGGTCGTCGGCGCCGACGTTCTTTGGGAAGTCGATCACTACGTCAGCGAGCTTGCCGATCTAGGATTCGGCTTTTGCCGGCTCGTCGTCGCGGCGCGCCGCAGCGACGCTTATCACGAAGGCGCTGCGCTCCCCACGTTTCTGCGCGTCGCGACAAAATTCACACGATCGGCAGAGGCGTATTTCTCGGAACGCGACCTTCCGGCGGAGATCATCTCACTGCACGGATCCGTCGAGCTCAGCCCGGTCGTGGGCCTGGCGGATCTCATCGTCGATTTGGTAGCGACCGGGAACACGCTGCGCGAGCACGACATGGTCGTCGTTGATGAGATCGCGCCGTCAACCGCGCGTTTTGTCGTCAATCCGATCCGCTTCCGCACCAAATACGATGCGTTAACCGGACTCCTCGCGCGGTTGCAGGCGCCGGCAACGGCGGCAAAGTGACGTGAGGCTTCGGATCCTCGAGGCGGACGACGCCGCGTCGCTCGCAGGGTTATATGCCGGGGGATGGGATCCGCCGCAGGATGTCCGTGAGGGCGTCGCTGCCATCATCGCCGCCGTCCGCGGACGCGGTGACCAGGCGCTCGTCGAGTACACGCAGCGCTTCGATCATCCGAATGCGCCGGTCGAACGCTTGCGCGTCCCAGTGCCCGCACTCGCCGATGCGGAAGCACTCATCCCCGCGGAGATCGCAGCCGGTTTACGGTTGGCGCGCAAACGCGTCGGTGAATTTCATGAACGTCAACGCCCGGCGAACGTGATGGTGACCGATGCCGACGGGACCGTGAACGCGCTCTTGTATCAGCCGCTGGAGGCTGTCGGCGCGTACGTCCCCGGGGGGAGTGCGACGCTCCCGTCGACGGTGATCATGACCGTCACGCCCGCAAAGCTCGCGGGGGTGCCACGAGTCGTCGTCACAACCCCGACGGGGCGGGACGGAAAGATCAACGCGGCGATTCTGTTCGCGTGCAGTTTGTGCGGCGTCGATGAACTGTACGCGGTCGGCGGCGCGCAGGCCATTGCGGCCCTCGCGTATGGCACCGCGACGATCGCCCCGGTCGATAAGATCGTCGGGCCTGGGAACGTGTGGGTTACCGAGGCCAAGCGCCAAGTCTTCGGGCGGTGCGGCATCGACGGCTTGGCGGGCCCGTCGGAGGTGCTCGTCGTCGCCGATGCGACGGCCAAGCCGCGGTTGGTCGCCGGCGAAATGCTTGCGCAAGCCGAGCACGATCCGCTGGCACGCGTCGCGGCGGTGAGCACCGAGCGCCCGCTGCTCGAAGAGATCGCGGCCTTACTCGATGGCGATTTCGCGCGCGAGACCGGACGCACTGAGGTTGTCGAGAGCGTGCTGACCCGGCATGCTTACCTCATTCACGCGCGTTCGCGCGCCGATGTCATTGAGGTGATCGAACGGTTCGCGCCCGAGCATCTGTCCCTGCAAGTCCAGGATCCGTGGGATATCGTCCCGTCGATCCGCAACGTCGGCGCGATCTTCGTCGGCGACGACACGCCGGTCGCCGCGGGTGACTATATCGCCGGGAGCAACCACGTCCTGCCGACATCCGGCGCGAGCCGTTTCTCGTCGGGCCTGCGGACCGCCGATTTTTACCGCACGACGGCGCTCGTCGAGAACAGCCGCGCACGCATGCACGGCGATCGTGAAGTGCTGGCGGCGCTCGCGGCGTTCGAAGGACTCCCGGCGCACGCTCGAACGGCGCTCATGCGCGAATGATCGCACCGAAACCGAAGGCACCTCCGCGTCTCGTGGCGATCGACATGGATGGGACCCTAATCGACCGCGGTCTGGTGATCCACGATCCCGTAAAGAACGCGGTGGCGGCCGCAAAGGCGGCCGGCGTCGAGGTCGTGATCGTAACCGGGCGAATGTTTCAAGCCACCAGACCGTTTGCCGCGGAACTCCATCTCGAGGGACCCGTTGTCTGCTATCAGGGCGCGGCGATCTACCTGCTGAAGACCGACGAGAGAATCGCGCATACGCCGCTCCCTCGGCTCGTCGCGCTCGATCTCATCGCAGAAGTCAAGCGAGACCGGGTACACCCGCAGCTCTACATCGACGACGAGCTCTACGTCGAAGAAGTCAATAAGTACACGAAGATCTATACCGACGTCGCGAAAGTCGATGCCATCGTCGTCCCCTCGCTTGCGGATGAGCTGCGCAAAGGGCGCGAGACGACGAAGTTCGTTGCCGTACTCGAGCGCGAACGTGCTGAAGCGTACATCGCGAAGATGAAGGCCTACGCCGGCGAACGCGCCTACGTCACGCGCAGCAACCCGGAATTCGTCGAAGCCGTCGACCCTGGGGTGAACAAGGGGACGGCGCTGCGGTTCGTCGCGAATTACTTGGGGATCCCCCTCGAAGAGACGATGGCGATCGGGGATGCTTGGAACGATGTACCGATGCTCTCGATCGCGGGTTACGCCGTCGCGATGGGGACGGCTCCACCCGAAGTGACGGCCGAAGCCGACGCCGTCGTCGGTGACGTCGCGCACTACGGCGTCGCTGAAGCCATCGAGCGATTCGTCCTCGCATGAGCGTCCGGCCCCTGCGCCGGCGCGTGAAGATGTCGCTTTGGGCGCGGCTGCGGATGTTTTGGGTCTTCATCTTGGCGGGGCTGATCTTGGCGGCGGTCGTGGGCTACGTCGTCGTGACGCGTCCGGAGTTTCGCGTCCGGGCGATCACGGTCAGCGGGAATCACCTCATCGACCGGCGGGACGTAATCGCGGCGGCCGCGATCCCCTTTGATGCAAACGTTTGGACGCTCGACACCCACGCGATCGCACAACGCATCGAGGCGATCCCGTTCGTCTCGACGGCGCACATCCACCGGCACTTGCCGGCCGACGTCGAGCTTGCGATCACGGAGCGCAACGCGGCAGCGTGCATCGCGGCGCCGGAGGTCACGGTGACGATCGACGCGCAGCGCCGCGTCTTGGCAGCGACGTGTCTGTCGCCGGACTTGCCTCGCTTCGACCTTACGCTCGAATCCCGGCCCAAACCTGGAGATTTCGTCGATGACGGGGAGGTCGGACGAGCGCAGCGCGACTTGGGGATCTTCGAGGCGGCGGGTTTCCCCATCCGTACGATCGGCTTCGACCGGTTCGGCTCGCTCGATGCGACGACCGCGACCGGACTGCGCCTGCGGTGCGGCGACGACGCGGACCTCGCGAGCAAAGTGCGTCTGATCGAGCCGATCCTCGAAGCGACAAAAAAGCGATTGCAGCGGGTTGAGGCGATCGACCTTCGTGCGCCTGCGACCCCCGTCGTGCTCTATCGCTAGCATGCGGCGATTGAGGGTCGTCGTCCTCGCCGCCGCGTTCGCCGTGCTGCCGTTCGGCTCGGCCGCGCAAGAACGTGCTGCGATGCAGGTACGGGAAGCCCGTGCCGCTCAAGCGCTCGATGCCGTTCGTACGGATCCGCCCCGTCTCCGTGCGTTTTTGCAGGCGATGCCGAAAGGCGCGGACTTGCACAACCATGCGACCGGCGCAGTCTACGCTGAGTCGCTGATCGGGATGGGCGTCGGGGACGGCGCCTGCGTTACCGTGACGTTCGTTTCATCGCAAGCGCCCTGCGATACTTCGAAGGGCCAGCAGCCGCTCTCCGCCGCGATCTCGCAGGGGTTGTGGGACAAGATCGTCGATGCGTGGTCGACGCGCAACGTCGCGAAGTATCCGATCTCCGGGCACGATCAATTCTTCGACACGTTTGGGAAATTCGGTGCGATCACGGGCCGGCATCTGGGGGACGTCGTTGCGGATGCGTTGCGTCAGGCGGATGAGGATCGCGTCGCCTACGTGGAGCTCATGGCCTCATTCGGTTTTGGCGCGGTGCGCCAAGTTGCGACGGCCGTTCACTATACGGGCGACCTGGCGAAGCTGAGCGCCGACGTAACGGCCGGGGGACTCGACGATGCCGTGAGCGCCGCCCTTGAAGACGTTCGGGCTACGGATGCCGCCGCTCGCAAGGATCTAGGATGCGATTCGAGCCCGCGCGAGCCGGGCTGCGCGGTCGACTACCGCTACATCATGCAGGTCGCGCGGACGGCGCCGATCGAGTCGGTCTTCACCCAAACGGCGGTTGCCTTCGGCCTCGTAAAGCGCTCTTCGCGCGTCGTCGGGGTGAACTACGTCGCTCCCGAAGACAACCCGGTGGCGCTGCGGGATTACGATCTCCACATGCGGATCGTCCGGATGCTCTCCGACGCGAATCCGACCGTCGCCGTTTCGCTCCACGCGGGCGAACTCACGCTTGGGCTCGTCCCGCGTTCGGCCCTCGACCACCATATTCGCGCAGCGGTCGAGGTCGCGCACGCCAAGCGGATCGGACACGGCGTCGACATCGCCTACGAAAGCGGGCACGAGCGGACCCTAGCGGAGATGCGTTCACGTCGCGTCCTGGTCGAAATCAATCTCACGAGCAACGACCTGATCCTGGGCGTGCGGGGCAAGGAGCATCCGATCATGCTCTACCTAAAGGCAGGAGTCCCGATCGCGCTCTCAACGGACGATGAGGGCGTCGAACGGATCGATTTCTCCCACGAGTTTCAGCGCGCGGTCGAGACCTACGGATTCTCGTACCAAACGCTCAAGAGCTTCATTCGGAACAGCCTGGAGTACAGCTTCCTGCCTGGTCGCAGCTTATGGCAGACCACCGCATACCGCGCGCTCGCAACGCCATGTGCGAGCGCGGATCCGATCGATGCACCATCGCCGGCGTGCAGCGCGTACTTGACGGAGAGCCCGAAAGCGCGCGAGCAGTGGCGGGTCGAGCACGACCTGGCGGTCTTCGAAGCGCGCGCGGCTAGCGCGAGAAGATAAGGTACTCGAGACGGTCGGGCGACGTAAGGGGGTCAGGCGGGTTGGTCAATTCGCGCGGGCGCAGCCCGAACCGTCCCAGGAGCCCGCAAACATCCGCCTTCGTCTCGGGTAAGACTTCGACGACGATCGCAACGTCGAAGCGGATACGTTCGAGGAGGGGGAGCAATCCCGTCACGGCCGCGACTTCGGCGCCTTCGACGTCGATTTTGATGACGCGCGTGCGCGCGATCTCTTCCCCGGTCAGCATCTGTGCGAGCGGCCGCGCCGTGATTTCAGCTTCAACCGGGCCGACCACTTTGGCAAGGCTGGCGCCGCCCGCATTCTCCTCGGCTTGGATCGTGTAGATCGGCATGACCGCTTCGCGATCGAATGCGGCGAGGTTGAGCGCGCGCACGTTGGTCGCACCGTTTCGCTCGAGGTTGCTGCAGAGCGCCGCAAAAGTGGAAGGTGCCGGCTCGATCGCAACGACGCTCCCGGCCGGGCCGACGGCGCGCGCCGCGAGGAGCGTGAAGTAACCGACGTTGGCCCCGACGTCGACGAAAACGTCGCCCGGCTCGAGTGCGTTCCAAATCCAGTCGGTGAGGTTCGGTTCGAAGATGCCGAAATGAAAGAGGCGGCGCTGCACCAGGCCGCTCAACGTCCCCTCGAAGCGAGCGCCGTAGATGCTCGTCGTTTCGAAGCGGTCCGGGCGCAGGTTCGTGTACGGATCGAGGAACGTGCGGTAGAGCCAGCGCTTGAGGGGCAGGGCTCGCGGGTCCCGCATGAACCCGCGCAACGACGGGACCGCGGCGAAGATCAGCGGCGAGAGGACTTGCCACAAGAGCGGCCGTGGTGCGTGCCCGTCCATGGCTAGAGCTCGGGATGAATCGCGGCTGCGAACAACTCCGCGGTATCGATCAAACGTGGTCCGGGACGGTTGGCAAACTGATGGCCGTCCATGAGCACGACGTGGCGCGACTCCACGAAGGGCTTCCAACGAGGTTCGGTGCGCTCGAGGTCGTCGACGGAGGCCTTCGTCTCAGCGACGCCCATTCCGCAGGGGACGATGATGATGACATCAGGGTCGGCGTCCTCGAGTGCCGCCCACGAGATCACCTCCGAATACGCGTTTGGGAAGCTCGCGACCGCCGTCCCGCCTGCGAGCTCGATAAGCGAGGGCGTCCAATGACCGCTTCCCATCAACGGGTCGGTCCACTCGAGGACGGCCGTCCGTCGCTTGGGAAGGTCGCGGGTCTTCGCGGCGAGCGCATCGGCGCGCGTGCGCAGACCGGCGACGAGGCGCTCGGCCTCCGCGTCGCTCCCCGTCGCGGATGCGACGGCGCGGATATTGTCGTAGACGTCTTCGAGCGACGTCGGCTCGAGCGAGAGGATCCGCGGATCGTCGCGCATCCTGCGGGTGGCATGCGCGACCAGCTCCGAGGAGACGGCGCAGACTTCGCACAGCTGCTGGGTGACGATCAGGTCGGGCGCAAGCCGCTCCAATGCCTCGGCGTCGATGTCGTATAGGCTTGTGCCGGCGTGGATGCTCGTCATCACATGCCGGTGGATCGCTGCGGCGCGGCTCTCGCCTGCGGTTCGCGCGTCGCTCACGAGGCTGCGCGTCACGCGTGGAAGGGATGAAACGCTTGCCGGATAGTCGCACTCGTGCGTAATGCCGACGAGGGAATCGCGCAAGCCGAGCGCGCAAACGATCTCGGTCGCGGAAGGAAGCAGGCTAACGATGCGCATGCGACGCGCAGGATGCGCTAGTGCCGCGGAGTCCAGGGATGGGCGAGAGCGGCCAGGGAGCGCGCCTGCATGAGGCGTTCGATGCCGACGAGGCCGGCCCGCAAAACCGCCAGAATCGCAAATCCGGTCAAGTTGGCTTCAACGGCCGCGAGGAAGGCCGGGAGCGCGAAGTCGGCGAGCGTATTGGTCGCCGCCGAGAAGGCCACAATCACGAGTTCGTAGGCAACGAACGACGCCGCGAACGCCAGGACGAGGTTGCGCACGGGCCAGGCCGCGGCGAGGCCGGCGAAGCACGCCAGCGCCATCATCGGCCCCCACAGGTAGGTAACAGGCATGTGCGGGTAGCCTAGAAACGCATAGCCGGCGATCTGGTTGCCGACGAGCGCGCCCATGAGGGTCACGATCGCTGCTCGTCGTGAGACAGTCCGCGCTGCAAACGCGGCGATCGCGGGGAATGGTGTGATGCACGTGAGGACAAAGCTCATCACGACACCGGTTGCGATCATCAAGAGCGGCCAGAGTTTCATGGTATTCTCCTTTGCACGCTCACCGGGTTGAGACCTCGAGGTTCCAACTCCGGCCGGGTGCCGGGTAGCCGTAGAGCGGCGCGTACTGTTGGTTGGTCAGATTGAACCCACGCACGCTGATGACGGCGTCGCGCGCGATCTTGTAGCGGAGGTAAGCGTCGAGCGTTGCGTACGAATCGTAGCTCTGCAGAAGCGGCGATGCATTCTGGCCGTCGTCGCCGCTGGAACCGGCAGCGTTCCATCGTGCGCCGTACTCGAAACGCCCTTTCCCGAGGGCATGTGTTAGAGAGAGGATTGCTTGTCCAACGGGGCTGCGCGGCAACCGCGCCCCGGTCGAGAGGTTGGAGGCCTGATAGAGATCCGTCAAGCCGGCGCTAAAGAGCAGTCCTGCGGGCAAGTTCACCGTCGCCGTCGCCGCCAGCCCGGCCGTTTGTGCCCGCTGTTCGTTGATCGGAATATTTTGCACCGGATCGAAAACGATGAAGTTCGAGCCGCTGCGGGCGAACCAGCCGATCGAAAACACCATGCTGCGCACACGGGTCGCCAGGGTGACGTCATTGGCCTGAGCACGCTCCGGGACGAGGTTCGGATTGGAGAAGCCTGGGTAGTAGAGATCCTCTAGCGTCGGGACGCGAAACGTCTCGGCGATGTTTCCAGCTAACCGGAACTCGCCGAACTGCATCACGCCACCGAATGCCGGATCGATGACGCTGCCTTGCGCCGCGTCGTTCTCGGCGCGGACACCCGCGACGATATGGGAGTGCGGGAAGGGCGTGTAGCCGGCTTGCAGATAGGCGGCAGCCTGGGATTGAGTCGCACCGTTGGCTGCCGCCGGCGTCCCGGGCGCCGAAAAGTTCGCCGGGAATGAGAAGACGCCGCTCTGACGTGAGAGATCGATTCCCGTGACGACATCGAACCGATTCAAAGAGAGGACGTCCTTAAGCGAGACTTGCGTGCGCCCAGCGGAGACATCGTCTTCACCGGTGCTCGAGGGGTCGATGAAGGCGAGACGATGGTTCGATCCGCCGACGCTAAGCGAGAGGATCGCATTGTGCGCGACGTGCTCGATCTCGATCAGCCCGTTCGCGTTGCTCGTATTTTGGGTCGCGTTGGGCGTGAGAAAATCGAGCCGCCCGGGAACGCCGATGTAGCTCGCGTCGAGATCGAGGCGCGCCCGGACGCGGAAGGTTCCAATCGCCCCGCTGTTGACGCTGATCCGCGCGGCGCTCTCGTTGCCGAAGCTGTTGTAACGGGCGGCGGCGGGGAACATCGAATTCGGCCCATAGTTGAGCGCCGGGTAAAGGTAGTCGCCTGCAGAGACATGGCGTTCGACCGCAGCGCCCAGGTACGCGTTGCCCAACGCCAGGCGCAGATCGCGGTCTCCGAACGAGCCGGTCGATGCCAAGAGGTACGCACCCCGAGGGACATCGGTGATGATGTTGATGACGCCACCGCTGGCGTTGGTGCCGTAGAGCGTCGAGGAGCCGCTCTCGACGATCTCGATGCGCGCGACGCCGATGGTCGAAAGCTGGTTGATGAGCGTCGTCCCGGTCGTCGGGTCGGTGACCGGCATGCCGTCGACCAGCACGAGGGTCTGCGACGGCAAGGCGCCGCGGATGCCGTAGTCGACCTGTGCACCAAACGGCCCATAGCGGAAGACCTCGACGCCGGGGACTCCGACGATCGCCTCTGCGATCGTCCGCGCGCCGTAAGCTTCGATTTGGGCGCGGTCGACGACGAAGGTCGGTCGCGAGGTTTCACCGATCGGCTCCGAGTGTCGATCGCTCGTCGTGACACGGCCGATCTCCGGGACCGCGGTTGCGGTCGGTGACGGACTCGGAGCCGGCGCCGGGACGGTTTGCGCGGCCGCGGCGCCTGCGGTGGCGATGAGGAGCACGGCGAGCGCGCTGCGCATGCGAGAGAGGATCACGGTAACACCGACCTGTTCGCGAGGTAGTGGTTACGCGCTCGCCTCAATATCCTGACTCGCGGATCGACGCTTCGTGCTCGCCGCCTTCCCACCGTTGCCGGCAGTGACGTCGAGCGGCTCCCCGCTCACAGTGGCGCGACCGTCCCGGATTTGCACCGGGTTCCTGACGCGCGAACGCTTAGACTTCCGATTCGCAAGGCCAGTGCCGATTCCTCGTCGCGCTTTGTCCGAGCTCGGCCCGACGTGGGAAATTATCCTTGTTACCACCGTGTGAGCGTTCGATTATGAACGCGTTAAAAACATTTAGAGAATTTTGAATGGCGCCGCGGGGATTCATCGCTGCGTCGCCGATTCATGACTTACCGACTTAAGGGTGTGGGCTATTTGTGTTGACGCAGGTTTCGAGAAACCTTGAGTCTGAAGCGCTCGCCGTCGCGCGCGTCCCGCGAAGCCTCGCGTTCCGTTATGACGTGCTTCCGCTGATAATCGAAGATGATGTCCTGCACGTCGCGATGTGCGAGCCCGAAAATGTTGAGGCCTTAACGCAATTGCGTGTCGCGACACGTTTGAAGATCAGCGCCCAGCAGCTTACGCGCGAGGAAATTCGAGAGCGCCTGCGTGGCGTGTATCCGAGCGGCGATGCCGGGCGCGCGCAAATCGAGCGCGCCGACGAGGCTCCGGCGGTCCGTATGGTCGCGAAGTTGTATGAGCGCGCGGTGACGGAGCATGCCTCCGACGTGCACATCGAACCGACGGGTCGCGGTGGGCGCGTGCGCCTTCGGATCGACGGGATCCTGCGTGAAGTCGAGGCGATTCCTGAGGTCCTCTACGGCTCAGTGATCTCGCGAATCAAGCTGCTCTCGGGCATGGATATCACCGATAAGCGTCAGCCGCATGACGGGCGTTATACGGTAACGTTGAACCAGCGCGAGATCGATGCCCGCGTTTCGTCGATCCCGACGATCAACGGCGAAAAGGTCGTCGTTCGGCTGCTCGACCTGCACACGAAGTCGTTGACGCTCGCCGGGTTGGGAATGGCCGGGAATACGCTCGATGCCTACCTACGTGCCGTGCGCGCGCCGTATGGATTCGTCGTCGTGACGGGACCAACGGGAAGCGGAAAGACGACGACGCTGTATGCGTCGCTCGCGGAGCTCAATAGTTCGACTAGGAACGTTTGCAGCGTTGAAGATCCGATAGAGATGAAAGTCGCCGGCGTCGCGCAGGTGCAGGTCAACGTGAAAGCAGGCGTCACGTTCCCCTCCGCGTTGCGCGCGTTCATGCGCCAAGACCCCAACGTGCTGATGGTCGGAGAGATGCGTGACGTCGAGACTGCCGCAGTCGGAATCGCTGCGGCGCTGACCGGACAGTTGGTCCTGACGACGTTGCACAGCAACGACGCGCCGCGAACCGTCGAGCGTCTCGTCGAACTCGGCATCGACCGTCACGCGATCGCATCGGCGCTGACGATCGTTCTGGGACAGCGCTTGGTGCGCAAGTTATGCGAACATTGCCGCAAGCCCGCGCCGATCCCTGAAATCGTTGCCCTCCGAAGGAGCGGGCAAGAGATTCGCGTGTTCTCAGCAGCCGGCTGCGACGTGTGCGCAGGGACGGGCTACATTGGAAGAATCGGCGTCTTCGAGGTTCTGGTGATCAGCGACGCGATCCGAGACGCCATCGCCAATGCTGCCTCGAGCGTTCAAATCGCTGCGCTCGGGCGCGAGTGGGGGTACCGTCCGATGTTCGAGGACGGGATTCGCGCGGTCGCGGAAGGCCATACGACGCTCGACGAATTGCGCCGCGTCGTCGCCTGGGAAACCTGAGGATGCGCGAAATTTCGGCCCTTCGCGTCTACGAGGTTATACAGATCGGGCGCAATCGGGGTGCATCGGACGTCCACATCGTCGAAGGCGGCCCCGTGGTCTTCCGCATCGACGGACGGCTGGACCGACTGAGCGGCTGGACGATCCAGCGCACGGAAATCGACTTCTTTCTGCGAGAAGCGCTCGACGAAGCGACGCGCCGGCGATTCGAGACCCACGGGAATGCGGACGGGAGTGTCCAGCATACCGACCTCGGGTCTGTCCGAATCCACGCGTTTCGAGAGCGCGCGGGCGTGCGCGTCGCGGCCAGGCTACTCGCACTCAGCATTCCGCCGCTCGAACTGCTCGGGCTCCCGGCGATCGTCGGGCGGTTGGCCGAACGCCGCAGCGGGATCTTGCTGTTCACGGGACCGACGGGGAGCGGAAAATCAACCGCGATGGCTGCGGTCGTCGATCGCATCAACCGGACGCAAGAGCGCCACATCGTGACGGTCGAGGATCCCGTCGAGTATTTTCACACGTCCCGCCGAAGCGTGATCGCGCACTGCGAGGTCGGGACGGACGTCTCGAGCTTCGGCGAAGCGCTGCGCGGCTTCATGCGCGCCGATCCCGACGTGATCATGGTCGGCGAGATGCGTGATCTCGAGACGATGGCCGCCGCGATCACAGCCGCCGAGACGGGCCATTTCGTTCTGGCGACCTTGCACTCGCCGGACACGTCGACGAGCGTAGACCGCCTTATAGATTCGTTCCCGGGCGAGCAGCAGCATCAGGTCCGCACCCAGCTCTCGCAAACATTGATCGCCGTCATTGGCATGCGTTTACTGCCCCTCAAGGCCGGATCGGGGCGGCGCGCCGCTGCCGAAGTGCTCCTCGCGACCGATGCGGTCCGCGCGATGATTCGCGAGGGGAAGACCTACCAGCTTCGCAATGCGATCGCGACCGGGCGCGCCGCCGGGATGCAGACGCTCGAGACGCATCTCTCCGACCTCGTCGTCCGCGGGGAAGTCTCGCTCGAAGATGCGCGCAGCGTCGCCGAGCATCCCGCAGACGTTCGCGAGTTGACGCGGACCGCCGGCTGATGGCGAGCGTCTTTTACTATCGAGCACGGGCCGTCGATGGTGCAGCGGTCAACGGTTCAATGGAAGCCGAGTCCGCTGACCAGGTGCTCGCAAATCTCCGCACCCGCGCACTCTTCGTAACGGCGATCGACCGCGCAGACAAACGCCTAAGCGTGCTGCGCTACAGCCTTCGGCTCGGCTCTCCGAGCAACACGGCGATGCTCGCCTTTTATCGGTCGTTTGCGATGTTGATCAGATCGGGTGTTTCGATGCAGCGGTCTCTCAACATCGTCATCGAACGCAGCGAGAACGGCCGGCTCTCCGAGGCCCTGCGCGCAGTCTTGACCGACGTCGAGGATGGGGCTGCGTTGAGCGTAGCGCTAGCGCGACATCCGAAAGATTTTGCTCCGGTGCAAGTCGCGATGGTCGGCGCCGGTGAGGCCGGCGGCGTCCTCGATGACGTCCTCGAGCGCATCGCGACGCTGCTCGAAAAGGAGCGCGGCCTTCGAAAAAAGATCCAGAGTGCGCTCGCCTATCCAACAGTCGTCCTGACGGCTGCGGTGACGTTGGTGCTGTTCTTGATGATCAAGGTCGTCCCGATGTTTTCCGATATGTTCGCGAGCTTTCACGCGGACTTGCCGGCGTTGACCAAGCTCCTGATTCAAGCGGGCATCGCCCTGTCAAAGCCCTGGATGTGGGCTTTCCTCGCGGCCGCCGCAGTTTGTACCTCGATCGCGCTTCGCCTCATCGCGGGGACAACTTCGGGCGCGCTGGTTCTAGATGATGGGCGACTGCGCATTCCGTACGCCGGGGCGCTGATCCGTAAGGCGACGACCGCGCGGATTGCCAGGATGTTGGGATGCCTGTTGCGCTCGGGGGTCACGCTCCTGGGCGCGATCGAGGTAACGATCCCCGTGACGGGCAGTCCCCGTTTTGCCGCCGCCCTGGAGAGGGTCCACGGCGCGTTGCGCGAGGGCGATTCACTCAGCCGTCCTTTGAAGCAGTTGCGCCTGTTTGATCCATTGTTCGTCGCGTTGGTCGGGGTCGGTGAGGAGACCGGGACGGTCGACGAGATGTTGCTGAAGATCGCGGACTATTTCGATGCAGACATCGATGCCGCGATCGCGACGCTTGGCGCTGTGATTGAACCCGTCCTAGTCGTGTTCTTAGGTGGGATGGTCGGCGTAATCGTGATCTCCATCTTCTTGCCGCTGTATTCGCTTATCGGGAGTATCAATCGATGATTCTCAGTGATCAGGCGCTGGCGCTTGAACGGTACCTGGCGGAACCGACGATCGAGCATCGCAATGAGCTTGTCGGCTCGTATCATTATCTGTGTTTACGTGGAGCGCGCAAGTTCTTCCGCGATACGGTCGAGCGGTCCGACCTCATGCAGGTTGCGGTCATTGGGCTAATCAAGGCAGCAGAACGCTATAGACCGGACGTCGGGACGCCGTTCGAAGCGTATGCCTGGCTCATGGTGGTCGGGGAGCTCATGCACTATGTGCGCGATTATGAAATGCTCGTGCGGATCCCGCGCTGGATGCGGTCCTTCGACCGCTCGTACCGAGAAGCGCGCGCGGCACTGTGGCAGCGTTTTGCCCGCGAGCCGAGCGCGCGCGAGTTGGCCGACGAGATGGGCTCGAGCGTGGAAACGGTCGATGAGTTTCGCCAGATGCGCAACGGGATGCACCAGACGCTTGAAGACGTGCGCGGGATCGGGAAAGGCGAGACGGTCTCAGTCGACGATCGGCTCGCGCTCGAGATCGCGATCATGGAGCTGCGCGACCGTGAACGTGTCGTCGTTGCCGCAGTCTTCATGCATGGACTGACGCAGCGCGAGATCGGAGAACGTTTGGGCGTTTCACAACGGCACGTTTCCCGGATCTTGAACAGCGCGATGAAGAAGATGGCCGTTGCGCTGCGCTAGCGCTATTCTCACCCTCCTACTGACCCTGAGCGCGGCAGAGGAAGGGCTCGCACGTCCGGTCGACTGCCGCCTGGGCTCGATCGCGTTCGCGCGGACCGGTTACCTGATCGACATCACGCATCCGCACGTCCGCATTGCGGCACGCGTCGTTCCCGGGTGGTCACGCGATCCGACTTTCGATTGGATTCCCGACGATCTCGCGAGCCGCATCCTCTATCAAGACCCTCAGCTGTTGGGGCTCGTCTGGAGCTCGAGCGACACGGCGATCGTCAGCGTCGATGAAAAAGGCCGCTTGAAAGCGGCGTCCGTCGGGACGGCGCTCGTGACGGCCCGCGCCGCGCAGATCACACCGCAGTCTGCAACGGTCTCGGTCGTCGAACTCGGCGCACAGACGGTTATTGTCCCCACGATCGACATCGTGGGCCGTACAGAGAAGGGCATCGAGCTTCGGAAAACGAGCCTGACCAAAGCGCTGCGCCCTGGCCAAGTCGTCGTCGCCGCCGACGGATCACTCGTCGCCCGGCTCAGCGATACCCGGCATGGATTGGGCGCAACGCTACATTTTCGGATTGCGCCGGCTAGCGCGGAGGAGGCCTTTGCGGCGGGGAACGTCGCTCCTCCCGCGGAGGCCTCGTGCATATGAGGACTGGTGGGCCATCCAAGGATCGAACTTGGGACCTCACGCTTATCAAGCGTGCGCTCTAACCAGCTGAGCTAATGGCCCGGGCCGACGCGCGGACTTCGACGGGCGCAGGCGGGAACCTCGCGGCGGTACAGCCGGCTAGATCAAGCGGATCATTGCTTTGAGGTACTCGTCGTCGTGCTTCATCTGTTCGAGCATCATGTCGCGCAGCATGTTCAGTTCGCGATACATCTCGGCTTGATAGCGTGCGATCATGTCGAATTCGGCATGCTGCTGCTCGAGTGCCGGATCATCAGCCGGTGGCGGCGAGGCGTCGTCCTTGGCGTGCTTGGTCGCCGTGGTCTTCGAGGTCGTGCTCCGTGAGGTGGAAGAAGGGCGCGGTGACGCCGCGCCCGGTGCCGCTCCGACCACGCTAGTCGATCGACCGGATGAATTCTTTGGTGATTTGAAGGTCGGCTTTGCGCTGTTGCATTGCGACGTCGCGCAGGGTGTTCGATTCGCGCATGATTTCCGATTTTTCGTCCATCGTCTCGTTGAACTGCGTTGCTTGTTGATTGAGCTGGTTCTGAAAGACCATCTGCTGGATCTCGTTACCCGTTTGCTGCCCGAGGAACCAGTTCTCGGCTCCGGTAAGCGCTGCGCTCGAGGCGGCGCCGCCGAGGCCACCGATGACGGAACCGAGCAGCGGCGCTCCTAGAGTCAAGAGATTTGTGAGACCGGCCATGTGTTGGGCTCCTTTCGCCAATATGGAATGCTCGAACATCGATCACGCCCTGCCGCCTCCGCGGCTAGTCTTCGTCGTCGAAGATTGCATCGATCAGACCCGCGCCATCGGCGTCGGTCCGCTGCATCTGCTGTAGCGATGGTGACATCAGCTCTTGCGCAGGCGGCTGGCTCGGCGGGATGAATGAGCCTGCGAAGCGTGCGAGCGCACCGATATTCGCGGCGTCGTGGAAAGGATCCAAACGGGCCGGTTCCGCGCCCGGGGATTCACCGCCGAGTTGGGCATAGTGTCGTTCAACGGAATCCGCGTAGTCGAGCGTCTTGCCGTCCGACCACGTCGTCAAGGTACCCCTCGCATTCGGCGAGCCCGCGTTGTATGCCGAAAGGGCAGCGTGGATATTGCCGCCGTTCCGGGCAAGCAGGTCATGCAGCAGATGCGCCGCGTAGTCGGCGTTTTTTGCGGGGTCCATTGCGTCGGCGGTTGTGCCAAAGGCGTGATAACGGTCGTCGATTTGAAAGAGTCCATGGCCATGTCCGCCGTCGCCGACGATGTTGCGGCCGGAGTTGCTCTCGGGGCCGCCAGTCTCTTGAGCGGCGACGGCCGCGAGCAGGCGCGGCTCGATTCCCCAGCGTTGAGCTGCTCGCGTGATAGCCGCGCTGTACGCGACGTCGAGTCTCACGAGAAATCCGAGATCGACGCCATCTCATCCGAAGAGTTGGCCGACAGATCGCCGAGCGCTCCGGGTTCTAAGGCCGAGCTCACGTCCTCGAACGGTTGCCCGCCCTGGCTCAGCGAGGCGGTCATCGTGTCCTGTGCTTGCGGGAGCATCGGGAGCAGCGGGTTCGTCCCGGCCGGGGGGTTCGCCGGTGCGGAGCCGCTGAGCCCGCCTTCCACTCCGCCTATGGCTGCGCCGATCGGTCCCCCGGTAAAGAACCCGCCCACAGCCCCGCCGATTGCACCCAAGATATTGAAGCCCATCAAAGTCCCCCTCCGGACGAACCGCCGTCATCCAGGGGATCCCGACGCGGCCTCTGAGCGTCTAGGGGGCCTGTCGTCGTTGACACAGGTTCCGGCCGGGACGTACAATACCGGGGTTCATCGTGGGGGCCCCATCCTGGGGCCTTGCTGTATGTCTATGGGCCCTTCTTTGAAAATCGACGTCGGCTCGGCCCTGAGTGGGCCCGGCCGGCGGCTCACCCTGGACGAGGACGTGACCCTCCCGGAGTTCGGGACGTTCTCTTTCCCGCAACCGGCGCACGTCGTCCTCGAGGTCCGCGGGATCCAACGAGGACTGCACATCGACGGGACGATCGACGTCGCGGCCCGGAGCTCGTGCGGCCGGTGCCTCAAAGACGTGATCGTGCCGGTCCACCTCGAGGTTGAAGAGCGGCTCGAAACGGGCGGGAAACGGGACCCTCTCGATCTGAACAACGTACTCGAAGGCGACGTGCTGGACGTCGCAGACTTAGCCAGGCAGCTCACCACGAGCGCCCTCCCCATGGGCGTGCTGTGCGACGAAGCGTGCGGTGGTTTATGGGAAGGAGAAGGCGACGATGGCTAACCTCAAATGGAAGACTCCGCGCTCGAAGACGCGCAGCCGCCGGGCGGCGAACTGGAAGCTCACGGCTGTCACGACGGTCGAGTGCCCCCAGTGTCATCAGCCCAAGCGCCCGCACTTCGCGTGCGAGACCTGCGGCACATACGACGGCCGCACGGTGATCGAACCGAAAGACGAACACTCGGGACACCAGCACTAGTGTGGTTCAAGCGCCCCCTCGGGGAACGAACCCCTCACGATCACGCTGAGGGCGCGTGCCGCATGGGGGCCCCATGCGAAGCATGGGGGGCGCGGAGAGCTCGGCTCGGAGCGCCTTCAAATTAACGGGGTTCGGATGGCCGGGGTCGGGCGATATGTCCCCGAGCGAGTCCTCTCAAACGAGGATCTCGAGAAGATCCTAGATACCAGCGACGAGTGGATTACGACGCGGACGGGGATGAAGCGGCGCCACATCGCCGCGCCCGACCAAGCGACGAGCGACCTCGCGATCCTCGCCGCGCAAGATGCGCTCGAGCGTGCGTCACTCAAACCGGGGGACATCGACTGCTACGTCGTCGCAACCGCGACGCCCGACTTTCTCTTTCCGGCGACGGCATGCATCGTCGCCTCGAAGCTCGGTGCCGTCGGGAAACCCGCATTTGACATCGAGATCGCTTGCAGCGGTTTCGTTTATGGTCTCGCGGTCGCTTCGAGTCTGGTCCGCTCGGGGATGCACCGGCGCGTCATGCTGATCGGCGCCGAGACCCTCTCGAAGATCACCGACTATACCGACCGCTCGACGGCGGTGCTCTTCGCCGACGGCGCCGGCGCCGTCATTCTGGAGAGCTCGGAAGAAGATTCATTTCTCTCGTGCGAGCTCGGCTCCGACGGTACGAGCCCCGAGATGCTCTACGTCCCGGCCGGCGGCTCGCGCGCCCCGCTCGGCTCGGCGGCGGTGGGCTCACGCGACCACTACATTCATATGAACGGAAAAGAGACGTTCAGGTACGCGGTCACCAAGATGGTCGAGTCGACCCTCACGGCGCTCGAGCGGGCCCATCTTACGACCGACGATCTCGCATTGATGATCCCACATCAAGCCAACAAGCGGATCATCGATTCCGCCGCAAAATATTTGGCCCTCGCGCCCGAAAAAGTCGTGGTGAACATCGAGGAATATGGGAACACTTCGGCGGCTTCGATCCCGCTCGCGCTTTTCGAAACGCTCGAAGCCGGCCGCCTGAAGAAAGGGGACGTCGTCGTCTTCGTGGCGTTCGGCGGTGGACTTTCATGGGGCGCGCTCACTTGGAGATGGAACTAGTGGTAGCGCGGATCGGCGTTATCTTTCCCGGCCAGGGCTCGCAATCGGTCGGGATGGGCGGGGACATCTCGGCACGGTATCCGGCGGCCGCGGACCTCTTCAGTCGAGCGGCGCGCGTCCTGAAATACGATCTGCTCGCGCTGACGCAGCAGGGACCCGACGAGAAGCTGCGCGAGACGCGCTACAGCCAGCCGGCGATTTTCGTGACAAACTGTGCGCTCTACGCGGCGGCTGCCGAAGCGGTCAAACCGGTCGCGAGCGCCGGACATTCGTTCGGAGAGCTGTGCAGCTTGACGATTGCAGGTTCACTGGAGTTCGAAGAAGCGGTCCGGCTCGTCCATGAGCGTGCGCTCGCGATGCACCGCGCGGCTGACCGCGCGTCGGGCGCGATGTCGGCCGTCCTCGGGCTCGATCCGGAGCCGTTGCGCGCCATCGCGGAAGCGGTTCGCCGGGACGGCGTCGGCCGCGTCGCCCTGGCAAACTTCAACGCGCCGGGGCAGATCGTGATCAGCGGCGATGCCGCCGCGGTCCGCGAAGTCGGCGAACGGGCCATCGATGTAGGCGCAAAGCGCGTCATACCGCTCAACGTCTCGGGTGCCTGGCACAGTGAGTTGATGGACGCGGCCCGTACGGAGTTCGAGCCTCACGTGCGGAACGCTCACTTTCGTCTGCCCGCTTTCACGGTCATCTCGAATGTCGATGCGCAACCATATCGCGACGTAGCGACCATCGTCGATCACGTGATCCGCTCGGTAACGGACGAAGTGCTCTGGCACGAAACGGCAATGCGGCTGCTCGAAGAACAGCTAGATCTCCTTGTCGAGTTCGGTGCAGCTGCGGTCCTGACGCCGCTCGTGAAGCGGTTGCCGGGGGCTCCGCGTACCTTGCACGTCGGCGACGGCGGCGGCGCGGAGCGGCTGCTGGTGACCCTCGCGCATTTCGCACCGGCGTGAATCTTAGCGGAAAGGCGGGCGTCGTCACCGGCGCCAGCCGCGGGATAGGTCGCGCCATCGCGGTCGAGTTCGCAGCTCGTGGGGCCGATGTCGCGCTCGTCGGCCGGGATCGAGGAGCGCTCGACGAAACGGCGGCGCTGGCTCGCTCCAAGCGCGCGGACGCCAACGTCCCGGTCCTGATCGCCGACGTAGCCGATCCGGCTGCCGTCGATGCCGCGGTCGCCGGGGCGCTGCAGGCAGTCGGCCGGCTCGATTTCGCGGTTGGGAACGCCGGCCAAACACTCGACGCGCTGGTCGTCCGGATCAGGCCGGAGGACCTCGACCGGCTGCTTGCGGTCAACCTTCAGTCCGCGTTCTACCTCTGTAGTGCGGTCGCGCGCCCGATGATGCGCCAACGCGGCGGAAGCATCGTCCTCGTCTCGAGCGTCGTCGGCCTCGCCGGCAACGCCGGTCAGGCAGCGTACGCTGCGAGCAAGGCAGGCTTGCTCGGCTTGGCAAAGTCGCTAGCGAAGGAATTGGGGTCACGGAACGTAAGAGTCAATGCCGTCGCACCCGGTCTGATTGAAACCGCGATGACCGCCGACATGCCCGAGGCCGCCCGCACGCATTTCCTCCAGAACACTCCGCTCGGTCGGCCCGGAACACCGGAGGATGTAAGCGGTGTCGTCGCATTCTTATGTTCGGATTCCGCCGGCTACATCACCGGTCAAACGATCGTGGTCGACGGCGGATTTTTAATGTGAACCGCGCCATAAAACAGGAGCAAAATGGCTACAGCCACGTTTGATAAGGTCAAGAAAATCATCGTCGAGCAGCTGGGCGTCGATGAAGATGAGGTGACGATGGAGGCGTCGATCACCGACGACCTTGGCGCCGACTCGCTCGATCAGGTCGAGCTCGTCATGGCGTTCGAGACCGAGTTCAACATCGACATTCCCGACGAAGAGGCGGAGAAGATCAAAACCGTCGGCGACGCCGTGAACCGCATCGACCAGACCGCGGAGAAGGCGTAACGCCGATTCGATGCTGGAAGGTCTGAGCGAGCGCCTCGGCGCGATATTCGATCGGCTGCGCAGCCGCGGGAGGCTGACGGAGAGCGACGTCTCCGAAGTCTTGCGCGAGGTGCGGATCGCGCTGTTGGAGGCCGACGTCAACTTGTCGGTCGCTAAGGAGTTCGTAGCGCGCATCAAGGAACGCGCCGTCGGTACGGATGTGCTTACGTCGCTGACCCCGGCGCAATCGGTCATCAAGATCGTCCACGAAGAACTCGTGGCGATTCTGGGCGGAGCCGAGGCGCGCTTGCAATTCTCCGACGCGCCGCCGAGCGTGATCATGCTCGTCGGACTGCAAGGCTCCGGTAAGACGACGCACGCGGGCAAGCTCGCTTTGCGCCTGAAAGAGCAAGGCCGTCGTTCGCTGCTGGTCGCAGCCGACGTCTACCGTCCTGCCGCGATCACACAGCTGCAGACCCTGGGAAAACAAATCGAGCTCCCCGTCTTCGATGAAGGTGCCGGCGATCCGGTGAAGATCTCGCGCGACGGCGTGGCGGAGGCCAAGCGGCTGGGGATTTCGACGGTCATCATCGACACTGCGGGACGCCTGCAGATCGACGACGGGCTCATGGAAGAACTCGAGAAGATCAAAGCCGCGGTTCATCCCAAGGAGATTCTGTTCGTCGCCGATGCGATGACCGGTCAAGAGGCGGCAAAAGTCGCGAAGACGTTCAACGACCGCGTCGGCATCACTGGCGTCATCCTCACGAAGCTAGACGGCGACACGCGGGGTGGTGCGGCGCTCTCCATCCATCACGTCACAGGTGCGCCGATCAAATTCGTCGGCGTCGGTGAGAAGTTGCCGGCACTCGAGCCGTTCCATCCCGATCGTCTCGCTTCGCGTATTCTCGGGATGGGCGACGTCCTGACCCTAATCGAAAAGACGCAAAGCGTTTACTCGGAAGAGCAAGCCAAAGAGCTTGCCGTCAAGATGCGCAAGAACGCGTTCACGCTCGACGACTTTCTCGAGCAGTTGCGCCAGGTCAGGAAGATGGGTTCGATGGGCGAGCTGGTGAAGATGATCCCGGGCCTCTCCCGTGCCGTTCCCAACATGGAAATCGATGAGCGCGATGTAAGACGGGTCGAGGCGATCATCTGCTCGATGACCGCCAAGGAGCGGGCCCACCCACAGATGCTCAACGGCTCGCGCCGCAAGCGGATCGCGTTCGGGAGCGGGACGCAAGTCGCCGACGTTAACCGCCTGATCAAGCAATTCGAGGCGTCGCGGCAGATGATGAAACAGTTCGGGAGCGGCAAGCGGCCGCGGATGCCCGATTTCAGCAGATTAGGAATGCGTTAATTAGTAATGGTCAAAATTAGACTGCGCCGCATGGGCGCGAAAAAGCAACCGACGTACCGATTCGTAGTAACGGACGTGCGCGCGCCGCGCGACGGCCGATTTCTGGAGATTCTCGGGCACTACAACCCACGCACCGAGCCGAAAACCGTTGTCGTCGACGAGGAGCGCATCAAGGCGTGGCTCGCCAAGGGCGCGCAGCCGTCCGATCCGGTGCGCCGATTGCTCGCGGAAAAGGGTCTTGTCGAGCGTGGGCCCATTTCGACGAAAAAGCGCGAACCAAAATCGAAAAAGGGTGAGTGATGAGCGCGTTCGATGATGAATTCGGCCTCTTCGGGGACGAGGAAGGCGGAGAAGAAGAACGCCGTCCAAAACTCGGGGCGCGGAAGATCGCTACGGCCGAGACGATCATCGATGACATCGAGCCCGAGGACGAGCCGGCCCCTCGGCGGCGCGGAGCTCGTCCGTATGCCGGTGGACGCCGCGAGCGTCCCCCGCGGGCACCGCTCGATCCGCAAACGCAGCGGACGCGTGCCACCGAGCTGCTCGAGTTTTTGGCGAAGGGCCTGGTTTCGAAGCCGGAAGCGGTCCATGTCGTGACGGTCGAGGACGAGCGCGGGCCGATTATCGAGCTCGAAGTCGATCCGGAGGATCTCGGAAAGGTCATCGGACGCGGCGGTCGCGTCGCGCAGGCGTTGCGGACGTTGGTCCGAGCAGGAGCCGAAGGCCGCGTTACAGTCGACATCATCGACGCCGATGAACCGGACGACGAAGACGAAGAGGCCGCAGAGACCGGAGAGACCAGCGGAGAGACGCGCGACTGACGTTCGGCTGGGGCGGATCGTCGGCCGCTTTGGCCTACATGGCGAATTGAAAGTCGACCCGACGAGAAGTGGGTCCGAAAGCTTGCGGCCGGGGCTTGTAGTCACGGCCGGCGACGCGTTCGGAGGGCGGGAGTTGCGCGTCGGAATGGCCCGGCGGCACAAGCGGCAGATCCTCGTTCGCTTCGACGAGATCGGAGAGGCCGAAGCGCAAACCTTGATCGGCGTAGATCTTTTCAGCGAGCGCGGAAACGTCGCACTGGAAGAAGACGAGTACTTCGACGACGATCTGCTGGGATGCGCGGTCGTCGACGGAGCCGGCACGGAGCTCGGAAAGGTCGTCGAGGTGCTGCATTATCCGGCTCAAGACGTCCTTGCCGTCGGAGCGCGCCGCGCGCTGATCCCGCTGGTCGGGGCCTTTATCCGTTGCATCGACCTCGAACGCAAGCGCATCGACGTGGAGCTTCCAGAAGGCCTGGTGGACTAGGCGGCGATCCTACGAACCCGACCGGGCTTGGAGATAGTCGCGCACCGCGGTGTCGATCGCTCGATCGACGGCGCCTTGCCAAGCGTGCTTTCCGTCGCCGTTGCTCGACGCGGTTTGGCTCCGCACTTGGGTCCCCGAGCAGTCGTAGCCGGTCACGACGACGTTTGCCGTCGCTGAGGAGTCGTTCGGCGTCTGTGTCGAGAGCGTCGCGCCGAGCAGCAGCGTTGCGCCGGTCTTTGCGCAGATCGTCCCGGCGCTGCGCTGCACGTCCTGGGGCGTGTTTTCCGCGCTTGCTGCCGAGACTTTGTTTTTTGCCAGAGCCTTCATCATCGAGCGCTCAGCATAAGCGACGCGATCGGGTGCAGCGTCGCCGGAAAGACCGAGGACGGCGACTTTTTTCGGTAGCGGCGGGCGGCTCGGCGTTGGTACCGGGCGCGGCGGCGCGGCGGTCGGTTCGATCGGCTGCAGCGAGGAAACGGAACGCGCGGCATAGGCGAGGATCGCGGATCGGATGAGCGTCCCTTGGCCGACGGCCTCACCGTAGGTCGTAAGCTGCGCGGTGTTGCTCCACACGATCGAGCCACTCTTCGCGCTGACAAGTTGTTCGACAACGGACGCTTCGGTGCCGAGCGGCGTGACGTAGCCGGTTACGTAGTAGTCGACGCCGAGTTGTCGCGCGACGACGAGGAAGTCGTGTTGCTCGACCGCCGGCGGCGCCGGTTTCACCGTGACTCCACCGAGCTGTGCGATTTGCGAGGCGATCGTGACCGAGATGCGCGAGCCGGTCTCCGTGCTGACGCCGGAGCCGTTTGGGATCAGCGGATAGACGACGATCGACGGGGTCGCAACGATGAGGGGCGCGGCGCCTAGGAGCACGATGGCCATCGAAAACAACGGAATGGCGAGCCAGCGATACACGGTCGCTTTCATCCGACGCTCGGCTGGCGCTGGCCTGCCCGGGTTGCCGTCACCTCGAGCTCAACAGTCAGTTCCCACGCGTACAAGAAGAGGGCGGCGACCAAGTAAAACCAGAGCAAGGTCACGGCAATGGCTGCGACCGCCCCGTAGATGTGCGCGAAATTGGTATGCGTCGTGTACACCGCGAAGGCAATCTGAGCTAGGTTGAAGGTTACCGCAGAGAAGGCGGCGCCGGGCAGGATGAAGCGCCAAGCCAGAGCGCGATAGGGTAAATAGCGGTACAGGAGCGCGCTCGCCGCAAAGACGAGGACCAGGGAAAATGCATACGTCTCGATTTGCGGGAGGCCGCTCCAGCCGCCGAACGACCAGATGCGCGAGATGATCGAGACCAAGATTGGGACGGCGGTCGCAACAAGCAAGAGGACGGCCAGTAGCGGAAGCATGAAGAGCGCGATGACGATACTTGGGATCAACGGACGGGGCTCGGGGACTCCGGCAGCTCGGTCCAGTGCAAAGGCCAGCGCCTGAAAAAGGCTCTTGCCGGTCCAGATGAGGCCAACGAGGGAGATCGCGCCGGAAAGGCCGCGAAACGTCACGATATTGCGCAGATTCTCCGTCAGCAGATCTTGCAGCTCCGGCGTAACCTGCAGGATCAGCGCGAACGCGCGCTGCTCTTCCTTGACGTTTCCGTAGACAAATGCGAGCGTCGCGATCGCGAGAATCGTCAACGGGAAGATCGCGAAGACGGCGTTGAAGGCGATCGCCTGGGCGAGTATGGCGCAGTTGTCCTTGGAAAATCGCGCACCCGCCGCGCGAAAGACGCCGATCGCTCTCAACGACGGACATGATTCTCGCTGCTTTGCTGACGATCCTCATCGACGGATCGCCCGTTGCGACGTCGCAGCCGGCGCGCATCGTCGCAGGCCGGACGATGGCACCGCTGGTCCCCATCATCACGCGCATCGCGGACGTCATTCGCATGAGGCAAGGCCGCATGCTCGTCATCGAGCGTGGCCGCCGGAGCGTCAGCCTCACCGTCGCGGAGGACGTGTTCTGCGCGGAGTGCATTTACGTCCCTCTCGCCGCGGTCGTGCGGGGCCTAGGCGGAGACGTACGCTACGATCCGCGCGCAAAGAGCATTGCGCTTTCCTTTGAGCCGGGGCCCTTGCGTACGCCGGAGCCGTACGACATCCTGGCCTTGCCGCGTCCGGGGACCACGACCTTGCCCTGGCCGACGCCGCCGAATGCAACGCCGCGACCGGCCGTCGTGGACGTTCCCCGTCCCCGGCGCACGCCGGTCGAGGTTCGCGTCCCCGGATTGTAGTAACGCAAGGCATGCGAACGGCGATGACGACGGGCGAGGCGGGGCGTCCAATCGAGATACGTGAGATCCCGACTCCCGAACCCGGCGCCAATCAGGCGCGTATCCGCGTCCATGCGACGTCGCTCAACGCCGGCGAAGTGCGCCGCGCGGCCGCCTCAACAGCCGGTCAGCGCATCGGTTGGGATATCGCCGGGATCGTCGAGACGGCTGCGGCCGATGGGAGCAGTCCGCCGCGCGGAACTCGAGTCGTCACGCTTTCGGAAGGAGCCGGGTGGGGCGATTTCGCGGTCGTCGACGGGCGTCAGATCGGAGTGATCCCGGAGGGTGTCTCATTCGAAGATGCGGCGACCTTGCCGGTCGCTGCCGTGACCGCGTACCGCGCACTCGGTCGCAACGGCAACGTCTTGGCGCGCCGTATCCTCATCGTCCCCGGTACCGGTGGCGTCGGGCTCTTCGCAATCCAGCTGGCGCATCTTGCGGGTGCGCACGTTTCGGCGGTGATCCGCGACGGCGGCGACACGCGGCTGCTCGAGAGCATCGGGGCCGATGAGGTGATCGTCGGCTCGACGAGTGAAGCGCAATCGCGCGCACCGTACGACCTCGTCCTCGAATCGCTCGGGGGTGACTCGCTGGGCGCAGCGGTAGCGTGCGTTGCTCCCAACGGTGTCGTCGTGACGTTCGGACAAACGCTTTCGGGGCAAGCGACGATCGGCACTGCGAAATTCTATGTTACGGGCGGTGCGTCGCTCTACGGGTTCTATCTGTTTCACGAGGCCCGGCGTGACCCGATCGCACGCGACCTCGAAAGGCTAGCCGCTCTCGTTGCGAAGAAGAAGCTCGCGACGCACATCGACGCACGCTATGACGCCGACAAGCTGGAAGAGGCCGTAGCGGCGCTCCGTGAGCGGCGCGTGACGGGGAAAGTCGTCGTCCGTTTCGCCTAGAGGCGGCTAATCCGCAATTCCAAGCTCGCGGCGGACGATCTTCGTCCCCGCGACCATCGCCTGCAGCTTCGCAAACGCAGTCTTGCGCGGGAGGTACTTCATCCCGCAGTCCGGCGAGATCAAAAGCCGCTCGGGAGTGATGTGTTTGAGCGCCTTTCGGATCTGCGCCGCGATCTGTTCGGGCGACTCGACCGGCGCGGCATCGTCGAGGTTGACGACCCCCAAGATCACACTCTTATGAGGAAGCAACTCGAGCATCGCGAGATCGACCTGCTGCTGCATCGACTCGATGGCAACTTGGCCTGCCCGCGTCGCGTCGAGCTCGGCGAGGAACGGATAGCCTGCAGGCCGCGTGTGGACGACGTGGGCGTAGCCGAAGCAGGTGTGGATCGCGGTGGTGCCGTCGATCCCCTGGAGGGCGCGATCGATCGCGGCAAGCGCATATTTGCGGGCTTCCTCCGAACGCGCTTGAAGATAGGGTTCGTCGATTTGCACGACATCGGCTCCGGCGGCGCGCAGGTCGCGCAGTTCCTCGTTCACGGCAGCGGCGTAGTCCATCGCCGCCGTAGCAAGGTCAGGATAGAAATCGTTCTGGGCTTGCTGGGTCATCGTGAAGGGCCCCGGCACCGTCATTTTGATCGGGCGGTCGGTATTCGCACGGAGGAATTCGGCGTCGCGGACCGTCACCGGGCGGGTACGGCGAATCTTTCCCGTGATGCGCGGGACCGGGTTAGCATGACCGGTGCGGTCGAGTGCGGTCCCGGGATGCTCGATGTCGACGCCGTCGAGCGCCGTAGCAAAGCGATTCGAATAGCTCTCGCGGCGCATCTCGCCGTCGGAGATGATGTCGATCCCGGCCAGCTCCATGTCGCGAATGGCGATCAAGGTCGCGTCGTCTTGGGCTTGCTCGAGGTAGCGTTCGGGGACGCGCCAGATTTCGCGAACGCGGACCCGGGGCGGCAGACGCGAACCGAGCATCTCGCGGTCGATGAGCCAATCGGGCTGCGGATAGCTTCCGACGACGGTCGTTCGAAGCGCTTGTGCGGAACTCATACGCGCGCAGGATTGGCGGCCCGTCGGGGAAGTCCTTAGCCGCAGGGGGAAGGCGACGCAAAAGGAGCCGTGAGGATGAAGATCGCGCTAATCGGAGCCGGTGAGATGGGCAGCGCCGTCGGCGCGCGATTGGGCGCGCGCGGTGCGCGCGTCGTAACGTCGTTGCGCGGCCGCAGCGCGGCAAGCGTGGACCGCGTCCGCAAGGCCGGGCTCGAAGTCGTCGACGGCGATCGCGATCTCGTTGACGGGGCTGTGTTCGTCCTTTCGATTGTCCCACCGGGCCAGGCGCTCGGGGTCGCGCAATCGCTTTGCCCGATCCTCGCGCAAGCAGTCGACAAGCCGCTCTACGTCGACTGCAACGCCGTCGCACCGAAAACCGTCCAAGGCATCGCTGATGCGATCCGGCCAAGCGGGTGCGGTTTCATCGATGCGGGGATCGTCGGTGCGCCGCCGGGCGACGGCTACGACGGCCCGCGCATTTACGCATCGGGCATCGATGCACGTGCGCTCCGAGCACTGGGCGAGTTCGGCCTAAGCATTCGCATCCTCGACGGAGGTGTCGGCACCGCGTCTGCGCTCAAGATGTCGTACGCCGGGATCACCAAAGGGCTGACCGGGGTCGGTGCGGCGATGATGCTCGATGCATCACGCGCCGGCGTTGCCGCGGCGCTGCGCCGGGAACTCGAGGAGAGCCAGCCGCAGGTCTTCGCCTGGATTACGCGCCAGGTGCCGCGCATGTATCCGAAGGCGTATCGCTGGGTCGCTGAGATGGAAGAGATCGCAAGCTTTTCGCATGATGATCCCGGAACAGAAGCCATATATCAGGGCCTTGCTCGACTTTATGAAGACTTTGCTGCCGCATTCGAGCGACGCAACGGCGCAACCGATCCCATGCTCGATTCTGTGACGGAGTTCATCAAGTAGGGGGCGAAGCGGCGCGCATCCGCACGAATGGGGGAACGGCAATGACGCGATTTCTTACTGGCTTGATGTGCGCGGTTATCGCAGCGACGAGCGCAGCGTATGCCGCCGGTTTCGCGCTTTCAGCGAACGGGATGACCGACAACGCCATGCTGACAAAGGACGGCGCATTCGACAAGACGCGCGCGAGCGACGGTGGAGCGTGCGGCGGAAAGAACGTTCCACCCGGATTCAGCTGGATCAACCCGCCGGCAGGGACACAGAGCTATGCGCTGTTGATGTTCGATCCGGACGGCCTCGGAGGCAAAGGTGTGAGTCACTGGGTGCTCTACAATATCCCCGGTAGCGTCACGTCGCTGAGCCCGGCCGATATTGACGCGAAGAAGTATACGCCCGGGCGTGGTACGGGTGACCTCGTCGGCTATCGCGGTCCGTGCCCGCCGTCCGGCGACGCGCCGCACCACTACGTGCTAACGCTCTACGCGACCGATCTGCCGCCGACGCTCCCAGCGGGGCTCGACCGACCCGGAGTTTTCCAGGCGATTGACGGTCACGTCAAGGGCGCAACGACGACGATCATGCGGTATCAGGCCCAGTGAGATCGCTTGCGCTTGCATGCGTCTTCCTTCTGATCGCGGCGACGACTGTACCGGCGCTCGCCGCGTTCACGATTACGTCGTCCTCGATTCAAGACGGCGTGCTCGCGGATAAGGCTTATGGCAACAACACGAATGATGCGCAGGGCAATTCGTGCGGCGGCCAAGGCATCTCGCCGGCGTTGAGCTGGTCCGGTGCGCCGGCTAACGCGCAGAGCTACGCCATCACGATGTTTGATCCGGAAGGTCGCGGCGGCTTGGGCGTAAGCCACTGGGTTCTCTACAATATCCCGGGCTCGGTCACGACGCTGGCGCGCGGCGACGGCAGCGGACCGAACGCGAAATACACGCCCGGCAAGAACACGGCAAACGGGTTGGGCTACCGGGGGCCGTGCCCGCCGGCAGTCGACAACCCGCATCACTACACGATCATCGTCTATGCGCTCGATCTCCCGCCGACGCTACCGGCCGGTTTGGATCGCGACGAGCTCTTTAAAGCGATCGCCGGCCACACCATCGGCAGCGCGACGGGGATCGTGATGAAATACGGACGGTAAGCCGGAGAACGGCACCATGGTTGAACGGCTGCGGACGCTCGAGTGGGACAAACTCGAGCGTTTGCTCTTCGATGAGGGCTATGCGCTTATCCCGGAGTTTCTCGATCCCCTCGAATGCGCCGGCATCCGCGCGCTCTACGACGACGAGCGCGCGTTCCGCTCGCGCGTCGTCATGGAGCGTCACAACTTCGGACGCGGCGAATACAAGTATTTTTCCTATCCGCTGCCGGCTCTCGTCGATGAACTGCGCAGCGGGCTGTACCCGCCCCTGGCCGCGATCGCGAATCGCTGGCTGACGGCGTTGGGGTCGCCCGAGCGCGTCCCGGCAGCCCTAACGGAGATGCTTGCAATCTGTGCCGACCACGATCAGCGCCGGCCGACGGCCCTGCTGTTGAAGTACGGACCCGGCGACTACAACTGCCTCCACCAAGACCTGTACGGCGCGATCGCCTTTCCGTTCCAGGTGACGTTCTTTCTGAGCCGGCCCCACGAGGACTTCGAAGGCGGCGAGTTCGTCCTGGTCGAGCAGCGTCCGCGGGCCCAGAGCCGCCCCGAGGTCGTCCAGCCCAGGCAAGGCGACCTCATCGTCTTCCCGAACCGCTATCGGCCCGTGCGGGGCCAGCACGGGCACTATCGCGCGGCGGTCCGCCACGGCGTCAGCCGGCTCCGGGCAGGGGAGCGGTACACGCTTGGGATCATCTTCCACGACGCCCAGTAGGCGAAAGAATGTTCCGCGTCGCAGCGACTTTGCACGGAGGTCCCGTGGTTTCATGATTTCAGTCAAGATCAACGGCGAGCAGCACGAGCTCGACGTCGCGACCGAGATGCCGCTGCTGTGGGCAATTCGCGACGTCGTCGGGCTGACCGGGACGAAGTTCGGCTGCGGCGCGGCGCAGTGCGGCTGCTGCACGGTTCACCTCGAGGGTGACGCGGTACGCGCGTGCACGACGTCGTGCGGGAGCGTGCACGGAAAGAGCGTGACGACGATCGACGCAGCCGGCGAGCACGGCGAGCACAAAGCGATCGTCGCGCGGCTGCAGCAAGCGTGGATCGCCGAGCAAGTCCCGCAGTGCGGGTACTGTCAGTCCGGGCAGATCATGCAAGCCGCGGCGTTGCTCGCCAAGTATCCGAAGCCGACGGACGAGCAGATCACCACCGTGATGACCGGGAACATCTGCCGCTGCGGCGCCTATCAGGCGATCCACACGGCGATCAAGCGCGCCGCGGGGGCAAGCTCATGAGCGCGATCCTGAACCGAGGGATCTTCCTCAAAATGACGGTGGCCGGCGGCGCCGGACTGGCGCTTGGCCTTGATCTGCGCGGCGATGCCGCCGCCAAGGGCCAGGCCGCGGTCTTCAGTCCGAACGCGTACATCGCCATCACGCCGGACGGCTTGGTGACGGTGCAAGTCTCGAAGTCGGAGATGGGGCAGGGCGTGATGACCGGCCTTCCGATGACGATCGCCGAGGAGCTCGATTATCCGTACGAGCGGATGCGGATCGAACAGTCGCCGGCGGGGCCGGAATACTACGATCCGGTCTCGCGCTCGCAGCAAACGAACGGCAGCACCACGACGCCGCACATGACGGACCCGATGCGCAAGATGGGCGCGACGGCGCGCGCGATGCTCCTCGCCGCCGCGGCCCAGAAGTGGGGCGTCCCGGCAGCGGGCTTGGTCACGAAGGGCGATGGGACCGTGAGCGATCCCGCGACCGGCCGCGCTGCATCCTACGGCGAGCTGGCGCTGCTCGCGGCGCTCCAGCCCGTGCCGGCCGACGTGAAGCTCAAAACGCCCGACCGCTTCCGCGTCATCGGACAACCGAAGCGTCGCATCGACATTCCGTTGAAAGTGAACGGTCGCGCGAGATACGGGATGGACGTCAAGGTCCCTGGGATGCTCTACGCGAGCGTTCAAAAACCAGCCGTCTTCGGCGGCAAAGTCGTCGACTTCGACGCGACCGAGGCGCTCAAGGTGAAGGGCGTCAAGAAGGTCGTCCAAATTACAAGCGGCGTCGCCGTCCTCGCCGACAACACGTGGTCCGCGATGCAGGGGCGCTTCAAGCTCAAGGTGCGCTACGACGACGGCAAGTGGGCGAATCTCTCCTCCGATCAGATCTTCGCGGAAGCCGAGAAGCTCGCGAACAGCCCCGGTGCGGTCGCCAAGCATACCGGCGACGCGGACGCGGCGATGAAGCGGCCCGACGTGAAGGTCGTCGCCGCGACCTATCG
>Ga0209415_10000754_pt1 | contig 60916 bp, 60 predicted proteins | sample PeaSoiSIISIP2007_FD_187696 | JGI IMG/M metagenome (GOLD analysis project Ga0209415, IMG submission 187696) | Peat soil microbial communities from Weissenstadt, Germany - SII-SIP-2007 (SPAdes) (version 2) | ecosystem: Environmental > Terrestrial > Soil > Wetlands > Peat | place: Germany...
GCGGGGGCGGGATTCGAACCCGCGACCTTCGGGTTATGAGCCCGACGAGCTACCAGACTGCTCCACCCCGCGTCGCTTCCTATGTTCTAGCAAACAACACCGCCCGGGGCGGGCTCAGGGATGTCCCCGCAGGCGTAGCCGGCCGGCGCCGCCGAGCGCCGATCGGCGCCCTGGCCCGGGGGGCGTGCGGGGAGCGCGGCGGGCGTCTCAGAACGCGACCGGCTGGCCGTCCCTGAAGAAGCCTCCGCTCGGTCCATCGTCGGGGAGCGTTGCCAGCCAGACGATGCCCGCGGCCCCGTCGGCGACCGGCTTGGTGGCGCCCATCGGGCCGCCCATGTCGGTGTTGACGAACCCGGGACATGCGGAGTTGACCAGGAAGCCCTCACCGGCAAGCTCGGTGGACAGGATGCGGGTCACGGCGTTGAGCGCGGCCTTGGAGACGCGGTAGCCGGGCGACCAGCCGCCCATCTCAGCGACGCCGCCCATGCCGCTTGAGACGTTGACGATCCGCGGGCGGGAGCTTGCGCGCAGCAGGTCCAGCAGCGCGACGGTGAGCCGGTAGGCGCCGTAGAAGTTCGTATCGAGCGCCCGCTGGATCGCGTCGAAGTCAGGCGCCACGCCGGCGACGCCGAAGTCGCTGCCGATCCCCGCGTTGTTGACGAGCACGTCCAGACGCCCGGGATCGTCGTGCACGCTCCGCGCGGCGGTGGCGATGCTTTGAGGATCGGCCACGTCGAGCGCGAGCGGCCGCACCGAGCCGCCGGTCTCCTCGGCGAGCTGCTTGGCCGCCGTCTCCGCCTTGGCCGCGTCGCGCGCGCCCAGCAGCACCTGGTAGCCGCGCTCGGCGAGCTGGCGGGCGACCTCCCTGCCGATCCCGCGGTTGGCGCCTGTGACGAGCGCCACGCCTGCCTGCTCCTGTCCGCTCATCGATCCCTCTTTTTCGCTTGCCGAGGGACACACCTCTAGCATCTCTGCGGTGCGTGTCGCCGTGGTGGACATCGGAACGAACTCCACGCGGCTGCTGATCGCCGACGTCGACGCCACCGAGGGCTCGCTCCGCGAGCTGCTCAGACGCTCGCAGGTGACCCGCCTGGGCAGCGGCGTGGACGCGGAGGGCTCGCTCTCGGGCGAGGCCGTCGCGCGCGTGCTCGACTGCCTGGCCGAGTACCGGCGGGCGATCGACGAGCACGGCTGCGAGGCCAACCTCGCGGTGCTCACCTCCGCCGTGCGCGACGCGGCCAACGGCGCGGAGTTCGCCGCGCGCGTGCGCGATCAGTTCCACCTCGACGCGCGTGTGCTGAGCGGCGAGGAGGAGGCGCAGCTGACGTTCCTGGGCGCGATGTCCGGGAGGCCCGCTCCGACCGATGCGACCGTCGTGATCGACATCGGCGGCGGCTCCACCGAGTTCATCGTGGGGGTCGGCCGCAGCGCCGGCTTCCACGTCTCGCTGCCCGTGGGCGTCGTGCGCATGAGCGAGCGCCATGTCCACTCCGATCCGCCGAGCCCGCAGGAGCTGCAGGAGCTCGCCGGGGATGTGCGCAGCACGCTGCTGGCGGGACTGCCCGCCGAGGAGCGCGCTCCCGTGCGGCTCGGCATCGCCGTCGCCGGCACGGCCACCTCGGCCGCCTCGATCGACCAGGAGCTCGACCCCTACGACCCCGAGCGCGTGCACGGCTACCCACTGCTGCTGGCCACCGTCGAACTGCTGCTCGCACGGCTGGCCGAGATGGACGAAGAGGAGCGCCGCCGCGTCGTCGGGCTCAACCCCGACCGCGCGCCCACGATCGTCGCAGGGATGATCGTGCTGGGCGAGGCGATGCGCGCGTTCGGGCTCGAGCAGGTCGAGGTCTCAGAGCACGACATCCTCTACGGCGGCGCGCTGAGCCTGGCCGGCGCGGGCTGAGACCGGCGGGGCCCCTCGGCCGGGCCGCTGAAACCCGCTCAGGCGAGGTTGGATCTGCGCGGGTAGGCGATCGCCGGATCGGTGAGCACGTTGACCAGCGCGGGCCCGCCGGCGGACAGCGCACGTTCCAGCGCGGGCCGCAGCTCCGCGGGGCGCTCGACCAGCTCGCCGTGCCCGCCGAGGGCCTCCACGACCTGGTCGTAGCGTGTCGCCGGCCGCAGCTCGGCGGCCACCGAGTAGCCGTAGAGGAACTCCATCGGGTGCTTCTCCAGCCCCCAGATCCCGTTGTTGCCCATCACCCCCACGACGCCCACGCCGTGGCGGGCGAGCGTGTCGAACTCCATCCCCGAGAACCCGAACGCGCCGTCGCCCAGCAGCATCACGACCTGGCGCTCCGGCCGCGCCAGCTTGGCGGCGAGCGCATAGCCCGGGCCCGAGCCCAGACATCCGAACGGGCCGGGGTCCAGCCAGCAGCCCGGCTGGTAGCTGTCCACGACTCGTCCCGCGTAGGAGACGAAGTCCCCGCCGTCGCCGATCACGATCGCGTCGCGGTCAAGCATCGCGCCCAGCTCGGCATACAGCCTCATGGGGTGAAGCGGCGCGCGCTCGTCTTCCAGCTCGGAGCGCTCACCCTCACGCAGCTCGGTCTCGGCGCCGCGCAGCTGCGCGATCCAGTCCTCGCTCGCGAGCGCGCCCGCCCCAGCCGCCGCGCAAATGCCGCGCAGCGTCGTTGCGGGCTCGCCGTAGCACTCGGCGGCGACCGCGCGCGGATGGCTGCGCTCGGGCTCGGCGGAGTCGATCACGACGATCTCCGTATCCTCGCCGAAGGAGCCGCCGAAGCCGAGGCGGAAGTCCATCGGCACGCCGATCACGAGCGCCACGTCGGCACCCTTCAGCGCCTGCGAGCGCGCGCGAGAGAAGAACAGCTCGTGGTCGGCCGGCACGCAGCCGCGCGCGAGCCCGTTGAGGAACACGGGGATGCGCATCGTCTCGGCGAGCTCCAGCAGCGCCTCCTCGCCCCGGCCCCAGTAGAGGTCGGTGCCGGCCATGATCACCGGGCGCTCGGCCCTGGCGAGCACCTCGGCTGCGCGCTCGATCGCCTCCGCGCCGGCGCCCTTCGGCCCCCTGGCAAGCTCGCCGTCCAACAGGTCGCCGTCCGGCTCGGGCGCCTCCATGAACACGTAATCCAGCGGGAAATCCACGAACGCGGGCCCTCCGTGCGGTGCGATCGCGGCCGCAAAAGCTTCATCGACCAGCCCCGGGATCTCCTCGGTGCCTGAGGGCGTGGCCGCGAGCTTGCACAGCGGACGCACGAACGGCACGTGGTCGATCTCCTGCAGCGAGCCCTGTCCCCAGCGCAGCGCCGGCGCGCGGCCTCCGAGCACCACCATCGGCGAGTGGTTCGCTTGCGCAGAGGCCATCGCGCTCATGCCGTTGGTCACGCCGGGCCCGGCCGTCAGCGCGCACACCCCGGGCTCGCGGGTGACCTTCGCCCAGCCCTCGGCCGCGAACGCCGCGGTGGACTCGTGGCGGACGTCCACGATGTCGATGCCCTCTGCGCGGCAGCCGTCATAGATCGAGAACAGGTGCCCGCCGGAGAGCGTGAACAGCTTGCTGGCCCCGTGTGCCTTGAGCCGCCTGGCGATGAGGCGTCCGCCGTGGAAGGTCTCCGTGTGCTGCGCGCTCTCGGCGCTCTCGGTGGCCATGGCGGCGACTCTACCCGTTCGCCGCGCGGGCGAGATGCCCGGGGCGGGATTCGAACCCGCAGGGCTCTTGCGAGCAGCAGATTTTAAGTCCGCTGACTTTGCCAGTTTGTCTACCCGGGCGCGCCGATCGTAGCGTTGCAGGACGCCGCCGCGGCCGCGCGGGGGGTACAGCTCGATCGCGCGGGCCGCCCGCCGCGCCGTCGGCGCGGCGCAAGCCCCCGCTCGGGCACGCATATCCGCCCTTGCGCGCGGGTAGATGGACGGTATCCGGTCTTTATCTTTCGCAACTATTGCGTTGCTACCGTGTCTCTAGCTGTTGGACGAGCCGATTGGAGGAGGGTCCGTGGAGGTCTCCGCCCTAAGACATGCCCCCACCATGCCGGCCCTTAGGGGACCGTCGGCTCTGCTGCGCCTGCAATCGGATGAGCGCCTGATCGCGCTGACCAGGCGCGGCCAGCACGCGGCATTCGAGACCCTCTGCGCGCGCTACCAGTCCCGCCTGCTGTCCTTCTGCCGCCACATGCTCGCCTCTCGCGAGGACGCCGAGGACGTCCTCCAGGAGGTCTACGCGGCCGCCTTCAACGCGATCCTCGCAGACGAACGCGCGATCAACGTGCGGCCTTGGCTCTACCGCATCGCCCGCAACCGCTCGCTGAACCATCTGCGCCGTGCCACCGCCACGGGCGTGGACTCGATGGACGTGCACTTCGCCGAACAGGGCATCTCCACGAGCGACAAGGTGCTGCGCCGGGAGAGCTTCCGCGAGCTGATCGCCGACGTTCACGACCTGCCTGAGACCCAGCGCACGGCGCTGCTGCTGCGCGAGATCGACGCGCTCTCATACGAGCAGATCGCGCAGGCGATGGAGACCACCGTGCCGTCGGTCAAGTCGTTGCTCGTGCGTGCACGCATCTCGCTGGCGGAGGCCGCCGAGGCCCGCAGGTTGAGCTGCGATGAGGTGCGCCTCGAGCTCGGCGAAGCCGCCGAGGGCCTGGCCAAGCTGAGCGCGCCCGCGCGGCGCCACGTGCGCGGCTGCGAGCGCTGCGTGTTCTTCAAGAAGCAGCTCAAGGACAACAACCACGCGCTCGCGCTGATCATGCCGGTCGGCCCGTTACTGCTTCTCAAGAAGCTGCTGCTCGCGAAGCTCGGCTCCACGGCCTCGGCCGGCGGCGCCCACGTGGCGGGCGGCGCGGGCGCAACCGTGGGTGCCGGCGCAGCTACCGCGGGAGCCTCCGCCGGCGTAGCCGCGAGCGGCGGAGCCGGCTTCGCCGGCGGCCTGATGACCGCCGGCGCCGGGGCGCTCGCGACGAAGGCGGTCGCGGGCCTGGCAGCCGCGGCGATCGTCACCGCGGGCGCCGTCGCTGCCGACCACGCGGTCGTGGCTACGCCCCACCACCACTACGCCTCGGCTCACGCGGCGGCAAACGCGGAGGCACCTGAGTATGTCCGCGAACCTGTCGTCGTCCACCAGCTCGCCCAGCCGGTCAGCGCGGGCGACTCGGCGGTCCACCGGCTGACGGCGAGCTTCACCCGTCACAAGGCGGCGCCAAAGGCGCCGGCGCCGCTCGCCGCCAAGCCCGCTGTGCTGCCCGCGTCGACGGTCGCGACCGCCACGCCCGTGACGGCGCCCGCGCCTGCCCAGCCGGTCAAGCCGGCGACCGCGCCGCCCAGCGCCACACAGGTGACCGAGGTCACCACCCAGACGACCCAGCTGCCGCCCGAAGCGACCACCACGCCTCCCGCTGCGAGCACCCCCACGACCGCCACCCCGCCGCCGGCACCCACGCCGCCCGCGGGGTCCTCGCTGCCCACAGCCGAACCGGTGCCGGTGCCCGAATCTGGCCCCGCGGCCGGCGCCGGCGGCTCCGCCGGCTCCTCCTCGCCCGCCGGCGGCACCGAAGCACCCGCCGGCTAGCGCATCGCTCAGCCGATCGTGAAGCTGCGCACGGGTTTCAGCAGCACCCCGGTGGTGCCGACTTCCAGCGGCCCCTCCACCTGACGGCTGGCGCCGCGAGCGGTCAGCATCGCGATCGCCACGCCTTCGCGGGCGCCGCTGCGTTCGGGCAGCAGCAGGATGTCGCGGCCGTACATCCGGCGGCCCTGCACCAGCGCGGTGTAGAGGACGTCGTAGGCCGGCACGGTGTTGACGCGCGTCTTGCCCTCGCCGCGCAGCACGAAGCCGCTGTAGCGGCTTCGTAGCATCTCGATATAGCTCGTCGCGTACAGCGGCAGCTCGCCCGAGAGATCGCCGGTGTAGGGCGGCAGCGTGAGCGGCGCAACGGCGAAGGAGTACTGCAGCGTCCCCGCGGCGCTGCGCTTCTGCACCTTGACGTAACCGCCGGGGTCGGGCGCCGCGCGGTACAGGCCGCGGTATTCGAAGCTGAACGGCACGCGACCAGCGTGGGAGAAGGTCGCGTTCAGCAGCGTCAGCGTGATCGCCACCACGGCCACCAGCAGCAGTGCTCCCGCGGCGATCACCACGCCGTGGACCAGGCGCGAGGCCGCCTGCCAACGGGGCGCCAGCAGGCGCCCGAGCGTAGGCCCGTACTCGGGCTTGATCGGCACCGCAACCATCGCGGTCAGGCGTTCATTCGCCGATCGAGAACAGCGCGTCGAGGTCGTGGCGGGAGTAGGCCGCGAACGCGACCATCGTTTGCGTCCGCGCCACGCCCGGAAGCGCTCCGATCTCCCCCGTGACCACGTCCGCGAGTTGCTCGTGGTCGGGCACGCGCACGATCGCCACGAAGTCCCACTGTCCGGTCACCGAATAGGCCTCTGCGACGCCGTCGATGTCCGCCAGCGCGCCGCCGAGGGACGACAGCGCGTCACGCTCGGCCTCGATCAGCACAACCGCGTTGGTCAGGCTCATGCTCGGCCAATCATAGGGTCCGCTAGGTCTCCACCACGGTCGGGCGAGACAGGCCGAGGCCCACGAGCAGGCCGAGGAGGCCGCCGGTCACGCCCGCCAGCCAGCTCGCCTCGTACACCGCGAACGGCATCGCGAGCACGAGCGCCGCGATCGCCCCGGACCCGATCAGGTCTCCTTCGTAATAGCTGCCCGAGCGTGCCGCCCGCAGGTCCGGCGCCGCCCACACGGCCAGCAGCGCGAGCGCGCCGGCGTTGCCTCCACCGACGATCGGGAACGAGTAGACGGCCGTCGCTGCCAGGGCGCCCGCGGCCCCGAGCCCGAGGAAGGTCGCGAGCACCACGGCGGGGCCGTGGCGGCGCTCGATCAGCCAGCCGAAGATCGCCACGGTCATCAGCGTCGTGAACGCGTACACGCCGTTGGCATAGACGAACTGCGTGCTCAGCACGCGCCACCAGTGTTCTTCCAGCGGGCCCACGATCACCACGTTGGGAGGCCGCAGGGCGAATTCGGCGTGGAGCAGCAGTTTGGAGTAGAGGGGCGGATGCGCGCGCGTGGCCACCCACAGCCCGGCGCCCAGCGCCACGAGCGCGATCGTGGCGTACGGCCGCGAGGCGGCCCAGCGGTCGGATCCGTAGCTCGGCTCATAGCCCGAGCTGGCCCTCGTCGAGGCCTTGCGCCGCCGCCCCAGCATCGAGCCCAGCCGGCGACCGCGGGCGGGGCGGCTCGGGGCGTGGGCGCGCGGCAGCTTGGGCGCCCGCCGGCGAAGCCGGTTGCCGCAATAGGGGCACTCGGTGATGTACGGGCTCACCTCCGATCCGCATTGCTTGCACACCACGAAGAGGTCAGCACCCGAGGTCATCGTCAGCCCATTCTAAGGACCTCCCGACCCACGCTCGTACGGCTCTGGAATACTGCGGCTCATGAACCCCGGATACGACCAGACGCTCTACATACTCGCCTTCGACCATCGCGGCTCCTTCCAGAAGAAGTTCTTCGGGATCGAGGGCGAGCCCGACGCCGAGCAGACCGCGATCATCGCCGACGCCAAGCACCTGATCTTCGAGGGCATGCTGCAGGCGGTCGCCGCGGGTGCCGATGCGGGCGTCACGGGCGTGCTCGTGGACGAGCAGTTCGGCTCGACGGTGCCAGCCGAGGCACGCGCGAAGGGCCTCAAGCTCGCGATGCCCGCCGAGCGCTCGGGTCAGAACATGTTCGACTTCCAGTACGGCGAGGACTTCGGCGAGCACATCGAGCGCTTCGACCCGGACTTCACCAAGGTGCTCGTGCGCTACAACCCCGACGGCGACCCGGCGGGCAACCGCGAGCAGCTCGCCAAGCTGCGGCAGCTGAGCGACTGGCTGAAGGCGCACGGGCGGATGTTTCTTTTCGAGCTGCTCGTTCCCGCCGAGCCTGGCCAGCTCGAGTCCGTGGGCGGCGACAGCGACCGCTACGACGCCGAGCTGCGGCCCGAGCTGATGCGCCGCGCGATGGCCGAGATCCAGGACGCGGGGATCGAGGTGGACGTCTGGAAGATCGAGGGCGTCGAAGAGCGCTCGGATTGCGAGATGCTGGTCGCGCAGGCCCGCAGGGACGGCCGCGACGGCGTGACCTGCGTGGTCCTCGGCCGCGGCGCCGACGACGCCAAGGTCGACCACTGGCTCACCCAGGCCGCGCCGGTGGACGGCTTCATCGGCTTCGCCATCGGCCGATCGATCTGGTGGGACCCGCTGAAGGCCTACGTTGACGGCAAGATTGAGCGTTCGGCCGGCGCGCGGAAGATCGCCGAGAACTTCCTGCGCTTCGTTTCCGTCTACGAGCGCTCGAAGTCCTCGGCCGGCGTCTAGGCGCAGATCGCGCGGCAGCGATGAAAATGCGTCAGAGCCTGGCCGACTGGGAGCAGGCCTTCGTCAAAGAGATCTCACTCGATCGCCGCCGGCGCGACTCGCTGCGGCGCACGGCCGAGCAGCGCACGCACAAGCGCGAAGTGCAGCGCCGTCAGAAGCGCGGCTCTGTGCACTTCGCGATGCTCGTGCTCACGCTGATCCTCACGGCGGTGGTGGTCACCGTCGTGATGTTCCGCACGCTCTACCTGCTGCTGGGCTAGTGCCGCGCGGGCGGCGGCCCGCCCCGTAGTGCTCGATCAGCTGCCGTCGCCGAGTTCGCTGAGCGATTCGTCCACCGAGGGGGTCCCGTCGACCTTCGCATGCCCCTGGGGCTGGCCGTCCGGCACGGGCGCCACGCCGCCGGTTTCGCGGTGGATCTCGAGGTAGATCTCCTTGCGGAACACCGGCACCTTCTGGGGGGCCTGTATACCGATGCGCACCTTCTCGCCCATGACCGAAAGCACCGAAACCTCGATTTCGTCCCCGATCATGATGCTCTGGTTGGACTTGCGGGTCAGAACCAGCATTGGGTGCACCTTCCTCGTTGCCGACAGGCGACCGGCTCGCTCCCCAACCGCCGGTGCGCCAAGCATAGTCCTAGCACCGGGGGAACGCGATCCCCAAACCGCACGGGGCGCAACTTCCCCGCTCGATGCGATGAAGTTGTGCGCTTGCAGCGTTTCTTTGCACGCCTGCGCGAGGCTCCCAGGAGGCCCTGGAGCGTCGCCGGGACCGTCCACCGGCGCCGTCGCGGGGCCTGCCGGAGGGCCGCATGGCATAGCCGCCGCGCCTCGGCGGCGCTTGCGCTAGTCTCCCGGACCGTCCATGCCCCGCAAATCTCTGCGTCCGCACCTCAACCAGATCCGCGCATGGGTGCGCCAGGGTCGAACGGACGCCTGGGTCGCACACCAGCTCGAGGTGAGCGTCCGCGACATCGAGCAGTTCAAGCGCCAGAACGAGCTGGTCAGCGACGACGAGGCCGCCGAGGGCGCGCCCGGCGGGGACTACCCCGAGGAGATCGACCTGCGCGCGGAGGACGACGCGCTGATCGCGGCCGAGCTGGAAGCCGCCGAAGCCGAAGCCGAGCGGGCGCGTGCCGAAGCGGTCGCCGACGGCGACTCCGACGAGGAGGACGAGGTCGACGAGGAGGACGAGGACGCTCCCCGCACGCGCCGGCGCAGCCGGCGAGGCGGCCGTGGACGGCGTGCGGGCTCACGTAACACGGCGCCGCTGGAGGGCACCTTCGACCACGGCGAGGAGGGCTACGGTCTGTGGCTGGACCCCGCGATCCAGGACAACCCCGTCTACGCCGAGCACTGGGCCGGCCACCGGCCCGTGGAAGTGGCCGTGGAGGAGGACCGCATCGTCATCCGCCGCATCGCCGACGAGAGCGACTGACGGGTCCTCTCAGGCGTTGATCTCCCGACGGCCGCCCGCGTAGTCGGCGGCCTCGCGCAGGTAGCGCGCGAAGGCGCCGTCGACGACCACGCCCGCCTCCCACGCCCACGGATCCTCGGGCGCGAGCTTCATCGCCACCTGCAGGCACCAGCCGGTGCCGCGCTCGTAGAGCTCGACGAGTTCCTCGGCCGAGAAGCGGCCCCCGAGCCGCCTGCGCAGCTCGCACACGAGCGCTTCGGTGACGCGCTCGAGCAGCGCGCGGCGCTCGGCCGGCGCGCGGGCCAGTCGCCGCTCGCCCTGCCGCCACTGGTAGATCGCGTTCTCGAACGGCACCCGGCGAGGCTAGCAGCGCCCCGCGGCTCGGCGACCGCGGTAGCGCTCCCCGACGGTCCGCCGGGCGATCGCGCCGGGGCCTGCGCCTGCGTGGCCTGAGGTCAGTTGTTTGGCAGGTTGCTCACGACGTAGGGCTGCTCCCCCTTGCGCATCATGCCGAGCTTGCGGGCCTCGCCTTCCAGCGCGGCCTGGCCGCTGAGCGCTTCATGCTGGCGCAGCAGCGTGCCGTGTTCACGTTCCATCGCGGTCACAGCTGCGCTGTCGTGGCGCGACTGGTGCCAGGTGGAGAGCAGGCGCAGGCCCGCGCTCACGTACAGGTAGACGAGCGCCACGAGCACGCACAGCATCGCGATGCGCCCCAGCCTGTCCCAGCGTACGCGCGGTCCGCCGGCGCCCGTCGCCGAGGGACCTCCGCGGGCGGAGGGGCGCCCGGGAGGGCGCTTGGCACGCGGGTGGGAGGCCGAGGCGGCGGACACGCTCTGTGGCCATTCGCCCCGCCCACGCAACATCCTCCCGGCGGGCGCGCGAATGCGCCGCTAGCTGCCGCGAAAGGCGCTGCGCCCGGGGAACTGCGCGTCGGCGCCGAGCTGCTCCTCGATGCGCAGCAGCTGGTTGTACTTCGCCACGCGGTCAGAGCGCGATGGAGCCCCGGTCTTGATCTGCCCGCAGCCGGTGGCCACGGCGAGATCGGCGATCGTCACGTCCTCGGTCTCTCCGGAGCGGTGGCTTATGACCGCGGTGTAGCCGGCCTCGCGCGCCATCGCGACCGCCTGCAGTGTCTCGGTCAGCGTGCCGATCTGGTTGACCTTGATGAGAATCGAGTTGGCCACGCCCGACTCGATGCCCCTGGCGAGCCGCTCGGTGTTCGTCACGAACAGATCGTCGCCGACGAGCTGCACGGTCTCGCCGAGGCGCTCGGTCAGCGTCTTCCAGCCCTCCCAGTCCTCCTCGTCCATGCCGTCCTCGATCGAAACGATCGGGTAGCGGCCGGCGAGGTCGGCCCAGTAGTCGGCCAGCTCGCTCGCGCCGAGCGAGCGGCCCTCGTGCTCGAGCACGTAGGCGCCGCCGCTGTAGATCTCGCTGGTCGCGGGGTCGAGCGCGATCGCGACGTCCTCGCCCGGCCGGTAGCCGGCGGCCTCGATGCCCGCGACGAGCATCTTCAGCGCCTCCTCGTTGGAGCTGAGATCGGGAGCGAAGCCGCCCTCGTCGCCCACGGCCGTGCCCAGCCCGCGCTCGTGCAGGGTGCGCTTGAGCGCGTGGAACACCTCGGCGCCCATGCGCAGGCACTCGCCGAAGGTGGGGGCGCCGCAGGGTACGACCATGAACTCCTGGAAGTCGACCTTGTTGTCTGCGTGCGCACCGCCGTTGAGCACGTTCATCATCGGCACCGGCAGGATGTGCGCCCGCTCGCCGCCGAGATAGCGCCACAGCGGCAGACCCTCCTCGGCGGCCTGCGCGTGCGCCGCCGCCAGCGACACGCCGAGGATCGCGTTCGCGCCGAGCCTCGACTTGTTGGCTGTGCCGTCGAGCTCGATCAGCACACGGTCGAGCGCCTGCTGGTCGGCTGCGTCGATGCCCCGGATCGCGTCCGCGATCTCCCCGTTGACGTTGGCCACGGCGCGCGTGACGCCCTTGCCCTGCCAGCGCTCACCGCCGTCACGTAGCTCGGTCGCCTCGAACTCGCCGGTCGAGGCGCCGGACGGGACCGCCGCGTGGCCGTGTGCGCCGGAGCGCAGCCCGACCTCCACCTCGACCGTCGGGTTTCCGCGGCTGTCGAGGATCTGGCGGGCGTGGATTCGCTCGATCTGACTCATGACGCAGGCCTCCAGCTGGGCTGGCCCCCGCTGCTCGGGGGCCGTGGTTTTGCGCGCGCCGGCGTAAGCCGGGCTCGGCGGGCCGCTAGCCGAGCGTGCTCGTGCCGGTCTTGGGCGTCTTGTACTGCTTGCAGTCGGCCACCACGTATTCGGCGGCGCATTCCGTTTTGGCCGTCCACTTCTTTTTGAATTCCTTGACGAACTTGCTCAGCGCTTCCTGCTGCCCCGTCGCGGCCAGCTGCGCTTTGATCGCGGCGCGCGACTTCGCGAGGCTCTGCTGTGAGCCTGGGGAGACGCTCTTCACTTCGTAGACGTAGTACCCGAACGGTGATTTGATCGGGCCGCTCAGCGTGTTCGTCTTGGCGGAGAAGATCGCTTCGTCCAGCGTTTTCTCCTCCTGGCCTTTCACCACTTCGGTGAGCAGGCCGCCGTTGGCCTTGCTGGTGGGATCGATCGAAACCGCCTTGGCCACGCTCGCGAAGCTCTTACCCGATTCGATTTCTTTTTTCGCGCTCTGGGCCGCCGCTTCGGACTTGGTGAGGATGAGGTTCACGTTGCGGCGTTCGGGGGTGCCGAAGCGGGCCTTGTTTTCGTTGTAATACTTTTCGACCTGCGCGTCGGTCACGTTGGCCTTCTGCGACGCGACCTTCTGCTGGATTTTCGAAGAGAGCAGGTTGAGCTTCACGCGCAGCAGCAGGTCGGACACCGTTTGTCCCGAGAGCGCGAGGAATTTTTCGAACGTGCCTGGTTTCGGGAACTGCTGGTCCTTGATCTTTTCGAACTGTTTCTTCACTTCAGCGTCGGAGATCTTCACGCCGAGCGAGTTCGCCTCACCGATCACCCATGCGGAGGAGAGCAGGAACGAGAGCACCTCCTGCTTGAGGCTTTTGTACTGCGCCTCGCACTGGCTCTTCAGGGCGGCTTCGGTCGGCGGCGTGCTTTTAGGTTCTTTGGCCGCGAGTTCTTTGTAGTGCGCGATGCACGCCGTGTAGTCGGGCGGTTCGGGCACGACTACTTTGCCGCCCGTCGAGGAGGTCGCGGCGATCCCCATCCAGTGCTTGAAGGCGGTCGTGGTGATCGGCATTTCTTCGACCTGCGCCACGGCGTCGCCGGGGATGCCGCCACCGCATGCGGTGAGGCCGACGAGGGCAAAGAAAACGGCGCCGAGCGCCGAGATGAAGCGAAAAGTCTTTGGCACGACCCGAGCACTGTAGCGGAAATGCGGGGGGGCTTGGTTAAGTTGTTCCTAAGCGGCCTCGCGCATGATCGCGAGCAGCGTGTCGGCCGCCCGGACCACGCTCGGGAAGCGCTCAGCGCCGTCCTTGGGGACACGCACCGAGACCTGCGAGCGCCCGGATTCATAGAGCGCCTCGGGGATCTCCTCGCGCAGCCGCCTGGCCCGCCGCGAGTCCAGCTCGATCGGCACCACGGCCAGGCGATCGCCGTGGAAGCTGACCGTCTGCGCCCCCGCCTGGCCGAACTTTATGCGCGCCCGCTGCAGCGCGAGCAGGTTCGCCAGCGGCTCCGGCACCGGCCCGAAGCGGTCCTCCAGCTCCTCGCGCAGGCCCTCCACGTCGGCCACCTCCAGCGCGGCGGCGATACGGCGGTGCACCTCGATCTTGGCCTGCTCGTAAGGAACGTAGTCGGCCGGCACATAGGCGTCCACGTTGACGTCCAGGCGCACAGGCTCGGGCGGGCTCTCCCCCTCCTGCTCGGACCCCGCGGCCCTCACGGCCTCGTCGAGCATCTGCATGTAGAGCTCAAAGCCGAGCGCGGCCACGTGGCCGGACTGCTCGTCGCCCAGCAGGTTGCCCGCGCCCCGGATCTCGAGGTCGCGCATCGCGATCTGAAAGCCGGCGCCGAGCTCGGTGTAGTCCGACAGCGCCGACAGGCGCTGGGCGGCCTCGGGCGTGAGCGCGGCGGCGGAGTCGTAGAGCAGGTAGGCGTAGGCGCGCTCGCGGCTGCGGCCCACGCGGCCGCGTATCTGGTAGAGCTGGGACAGGCCGAACGTGTCGGCGTTCTCGACGATCAGCGTGTTGGCCTGGGGGATGTCGATCCCGGACTCGATGATCGAGGTGCACACCAGCACGTCGGCGCCGCCGCGCAGGTAGTCCATCATCACCGCCTCGAGCTCGCCCTCGGGCATCTGGCCGTGGGCGACCGCGAAGCGCACGCCCGGGCACAGCGCGCGCAGGCGCTCGGCGGTCTGATCGATCGTCTCCACGCGGTTGTGCAGGAAGAAGGCCTGCCCGCCGCGCTCCTGCTCGCGCACGATCGCGCGCTTGACCAGCTCCTCCTCGTACTCGCCCACGTAGGTGCGCACCGGTCGCCGGCCCTCGGGCGGCGTCTCGATCACCGAGATGTCCCGCAGCCCGGCCAGCGACATCTGCAGCGTGCGCGGGATCGGCGTGGCCGACATGGCGATCACGTCCACCCTCAGCTTCAGCTGGCGCAGCAGCTCCTTCTGCTTGACACCGAATCGCTGCTCCTCGTCGACGATCAGCAGGCCCAGGTCCTTGGCGCGCACGTCGCGCGAGAGCACCCGGTGTGTGCCGATGAGGATGTCCACGCGACCTTCCGCGAAGCCCTTGACGGCGGCCCGCTGCTCGGCCTGGGTGCGGAAGCGGGAGACGTGCTCGAGCGTGAACGGGTAGTCGGCAAGGCGCTCGGCGAACGTGCCGTAGTGCTGCTGGGCGAGGATAGTGGTCGGCACCAGCATCAGCACCTGCTTGCTCTCGGCGGCGGCCTTGAAGGCGGCCCGCAGCGCGACCTCGGTCTTGCCGTAGCCGACGTCCCCGCAGATCAGCCTGTCCATCGGACGCGGCGCTTCCATGTCGGACTTGACCAGCTCGATCGCCTCGCGCTGGTCGGCCGTCTCGGTGAAGGGGAAGCGCTCCTCGAACTCCCGCTGCCAGTCGGAGTCCACGCCGAAGGCGTGGCCGCTGCGCCGGCGGCGCTCGGCGTAGAGGCTCAGCAGCTCTCCCGCGAGCTCCTGCGCCGCGCGCCGCGCGCGCGCCTTCATCGTCTCCCAGCGAGTCCCACCGAGCTTGGACAACTGCGGCCCGCCCGCCCGCTCGCCCGGCGTATGGGCGCCGTAGCCGACGTAGCGCGAGATCTTCGCGAGCTGGTCCGTGGGCACGAACACGCGGTCGTCCCCCTGGTATTCCAGGTAGAGGTAGTCGCGCGTCACCTCCGCCACCGTGCGCGTCTCGAAGCCCGCAAAGCGCGCCACCCCGTGGTCCTCGTGCACGACGATGTCGCCCGTGCGCAGCTCGCTGAAGGAGCGCAGCGCGCCCCTGCGCCGGCCGGCCTGCGACCGCTCCCCCTCGCCCGCACGGGCGGCGCGCCGGCGCCGCAGCAGCCGGTGCTCGGGGAACACCGCGAGCTTCAGCGCCGGCGCGACGAACCCCTCGCGCAGGGAGGCCGTGGCGAACCGTAGCGAGGGCTCGGGGGCCAGTCCGCCGGCCCCTGCTCCCTCGCCGAGCCAGCTCGCTTTGAGCCGGCCGAGGTTGTAGGCCGCGCGCTCACCCTCGCCGCGACGCGGGAATGCCACGACCGTCCGATAGCCCGAGCGCACCAGCTTCTCCAGCTCGGGCTCCGCTTCGGCGAGCGAGCGCGCAGCCGTATCGGCGGTCTGGGCGCGCAGCTCGATCTCCTGTCCGGCCGCGTGCGAGGAGAGCCAGATGCGGGCGCGCGCGGACAGCGTCTCGCGAATGCTCTCGGGGTTGACGTAGAGGTGATGGGCATCCTCGTCGCCGAAGGCCGCGCATACGTCACTCCAGTGGTCGCGCAGCACAGGCTCGAGCTCCTCCTCGGCGGCAACCAGCAGCTCGGCGCGCTCGCCGACGAGGTCGAGCAGCGCGCCGAAGCGCTCGACCGGGAGCAGCTCGGCGATGTCCGGCCGCTCACCCTCCTCGCCCTGCCCCGACGCATGAGCCCCGGTCGGCAGCTGCTGGGCTACCAGCTCCGCCAGCTCCCGGTGCTCGACCGCGAGCTCGGCCGCGGGCGCGATCTCCACCTCATCGGCCTCGCCCAGCGAGCGCTGCGTGAACGTCGAGAACCAGCGCAGCGATTCGATCTCCACGTCGAACATGTCCACGCGCACGGCCCGCTCCTCGGTCGCCGGGTAGACGTCCAGCAGCCCGCCCCGCAGCGCGAACTGGCCGCGCTCCTGCACCTGCTCGACGCTCTCGTAGCCGGCCGCCACGAGCTCCTGCGCGCACTCCTGCAGGTCCAGCAGCTCACCGACGCGCAGCTTGAACGAGCGCGGCCTGAGCGCCGGGTCGGGCACCTTCTCCGACAGCGCCACCGCGCTCACAACCACGACCGGCTGGCCGATCTCGGTGTCCCGCCCCTCGGGCTCGGCATCAGCCTGCTCCGCGGTGCCGGCCGCGAGCAGCGCGTCCAGCGCGGCCACGCGCAGGCCCACCAGGTGCGGCGGCGGCGCCAGGTGGGACTCGTAGGCCACGCCACGCGAGGGGTAGTAGCGCACGCTGCGCGGCGCAAGCCACGCGCGCAGGTCGCCCGCCAGGTCGCGCGCGGCGCGATCGTCGCCGACCACCACAAGCGTCGGGCGGGCACGCGCCTGCTCGTCGACCTCGGCCAGCGCCGCGATCAGGTAGGGGCGCAGCGCGCTCGAGACGAACGCGCGGCCGCCTTCGCGGGCCAGCCGCGCGGCCGGCTCAACGTCGGCGAGCAGCCCGAGCAGGCTGCGCAGCCCGGATGATCCCGAGGCGACCATCAGGGTGCGTCCTCCCGCGCAGGGAGCTCCTCGGCGATCACCACGCGCTCGACCTCCGAGCAGGCGCGCTGCACGAGCTCGCGCACCTGCTCAGGGCTCTCGCGGAAGCGGCCGAGCACCCACGCCGAGACGATCTCCGGGTCGGTCGAGTCGGGCCGGCCTACGCCGGCCCGTACGCGCACGAAGTCACCGCTGCCCAGCTCGCGCTTGAGCGACTTCAGCCCGTTGTGCCCGGCGAGCCCGCCTCCGGTGCGGGTTCGCACCTCGCCGAAGGGCAGGTCGATCTCGTCGTGGACGACCAGCACCCGCGCCAGCGGCAGCTTGAATGCCCCCCGCGCCGGTCCGACCGAGCGGCCGGCGTCGTTCATGTGCGTCTGCGGCAGCAGCAGCGCGACGCGCGGGCCGCCGGCCGTCGCGTCCACTGCCGTCGCGCGCCCTTCGGCGAGGTGCCCGCGAAAGCGGTCCCTGCCCCAACGCAGGCCCCAGCGCGAGGCGAGCTCCTCGACGGCCAGGAAGCCGAGGTTGTGGCGCGTGCTCGCGTACTCGCGACCCGGGTTGCCCAGGCCAACGATCAGCCAGTCGATCGCTCCGCCGCCGCCGAAGGGGCGTCGCAGGAGCCGCTACTCCTCGCCGGCGGAGTCCTCGGGAGCGCCCTCTGACTCCTCCTCGGCGCCAGCCTCGCCCACGAGCTCTGTCTCGGCCTCGATTTCCTCTTCCGCCTGGGCCTGCAGGCGCGGCGGCGAGAGCGTCGCAACGACGGTCTCCTCGGGGTCGTCCAGGAACGTCACGCCCGCGGGCACGGCCACGGCCGACAGCACGATCGTCTCGCCGATCTGCATCTCGCCGACGGGGTGGCTGATCGCCTCGGGGATCGCGGTCGGCAGCGCCTGCACGCTCAGCTCGCGCGTGATCTGCTCGAGCACGCCCCCTTCCTTGACGCCCGGAGCGTTCTCCACGCCGGTGAGCTCGAGCGGCACGGTCGCGTTGATCTCCTCGTCCAGCTTCACGCGGAGCAGGTCCACGTGCGTGGTCTCGCTGTGCAGCGGATGGCGCTGGGCCTCCTTGAGCACGACCGGCGTGGCCCTCGCCCCGTCGACGGAGAGGTCCATCACGGCGCCGGAGCCGGCCAGCGCGTGGCGCAGCTCGCGCGCGTCGGCGTCGAAGGCGACCGCGTCCGCGCCGCCGCCGTAGACGACGCCGGGCACGCGCCCGCCACGGCGCAGCCTGCGCGCCTCGCGAGAGCCTCCGGAGGTGCGGCTGTTCACGTTCAGCTTTGTGGTCGTGTCGGCCATGGGACGGCTGAAGACTCTAGCAACCGCCTTCGTTGGGGATTGGCGTGCTCAGCGAGGTCAGCGTCACGCTTGTTCCGGTGAGCGGGTTGCCGCTGCGGCGCACGCCGATGCACTGCACGACCGGCAGCTTGCCGATCACCGTCCAGGCCAGCCGCGTCGGGCCGCTGGCGCCGTTGAGCGCATAGGCGGTCTTCGATTCCAGCGAGAGGATCTTCACCGCGCCGCTGCGCAGGAGCCGCGGGTTGACCGCGTTCGCCCGCACGGCGGCCAGACACCTGGGGGTTTGTGCGCAGCCCTGCAGGCGCGCGAGCATCCCCGCAACGTCGCCGCGCGCCTGCGCTTCGATCAGAGCGAGATCCGCGTCGCGTTCGGTGTTCTCCACGCTGAGGAAGCGCGCAAGAACGACGCTGACCAGCAGAACCAGGATGACGCCTAGGGCGAGCAGCGCCCGGAGCAGGCGGCGCCGGCGAGGGTCTAGGCCCACCCACCATGCGCGCGGGCCGCGCGCACCGGTGGCGGGGGTCACGATCGGGGAGGACATGGTCCAGAGATGATGACGGCTGGGCACATGTGCCCCGGCGTTGGGAACTCCACGCACTTTGCGGCCTTTACGCCCACGCTCGCTCCCAACCTGCGCCAAAGTGCATGGGTTGAGTGAGAGGAGTACCCCATGGAGACCATCAAGCTGACCGACCAGCAGAGCCTGCGTATCGCTGATCTGCCAGAGAACTACCGGGTCGTGGGAGTCGATCGCAGCGCGCCCTTTGTGCGCAAGCCCACAGGGCAGCTGATGCGCATCCAGCAGGATGGCCGCCTCACCGTGGCCACAGTCGCGGCGGAGCGCAGGCTCGCCGATCGCCGGGACGATCGCACGCGGCGCCTCACTGGCGTGAGAGCGACGACCCCATACACAAGCGTCATGGACTAAGGGCCACTCGGACGAACGAGTAAGGGAGTTTCAATGCCGAGCCAATCGCCTGTCGGCACTCAGCGCCGCGAGCCGTCCCCGCCGCACCCCGTCGATCTGATTCTTCGCCTCCATCGACTCGAAGGGTCCACCCAGGCCGCACTCGCAACCCTGCGGCGCTCCCTGATCGAGAATGTTCCGCCCACCCGGAGCGGGCTGGCGCACGAGGCAGCGATCGCGTTTGACCTCGACGACGAGCATGCCCTTGCCATGATCGACGAGGTTGCTCAGACGGTCGGCATCTCCGGGTTGACGTAACCCACACCGCCGCCGCGTGTTCTCCCCCAACGCCCCGCGGCCGTGTAGAGCCGCGCGCGCCTACCCCTAGAACAGCTGGTTCTCGCCGCCGAAGACCTCGCTGACGGAGTCGTCGACGAAGATCCGCCGGATCGAGTCGGTCAGCAGCTCGGCGCAGGGCAGCACACGCACGTTCTCCGGGCAGCCGGGGCCGACGGGGATCGTGTCCGTGACCACGATCTCCTGCAGCCCGGAGGTGCGCAGGTTCTCGAAGGCGTCGCCCGAGAACACCGCGTGCGTGGCCGCCGCGTAGATGCGCGCTGCGCCTTCCTCCTTGACCGTCTTGGCGGCCGCCTTCAGCGTTCCCGCGGTGTCGATCATGTCGTCCACGATGACCGCCGTCTTGCCCCGCACGTCGCCGATCACGTAGCCGATCTCGGCCACCTGCTGGGCGGGGCGCTCCTTGTCGAGAATCGCCAGCTCGGCGCCGATCTTGGAGGCGAACTTCTTGTTCAGCTTCACGCGGCCCGCGTCCGGCGCGACGACCACGAGGTCCTCGAGCCCGAGATCGCCGAAGTACTGGGTGAGCATGAACAGCGCGGTCATGTGGTCGACCGGTTTCTGGAAGAAGCCCTGGATCTGCCCGGCGTGCAGGTCCATCGTGAGCACCCGGTCGGCGCCCGCGGCCTCGAGCATGCGCGCCACCAGGCGTGCGGAGATCGGCTCACGCGGTGCGGACTTCTTGTCCTGGCGCGAATAGCCGAACCAGGGCGTCACCGCGATCACCCTGTGGGCGGACGCGCCGACGGCGGCGTCGATCATGAACAGCAGCTCCATCAGCGAGTCGTTGGCCGTCACGCCGGTCTGCGGGTTGCCGCAGGTGGACTGCACGATGAACACGTCCGCGCCGCGGATCGACTCCTCGTAGCGGCAGTAGACCTCGCCGTTGGAGAACGTCTTCAGCGTTACCGGCCCGAGGTCCACGCCGAGCTTGTCCGCGATGTCCACGGCCAGCTGCGGGTTCGCCCTTCCGCTGAAGAGCATCAGCCGCTTGTTGTAGTCAATCGGGAGGCTCGCCCGCGAATACTGGGTGCGCGTGTCGATCGCGCTCATCTCCCGACGGAGTGTAGAGGTCGGGACGGCATCGCTCATCGGCGTTTGGGCTCCCGCTGGGAGTAGCCGTCGATGTTCCGCTGGCGCGAGCGCGCGATGCCCAGCGCCTCCGGCGGCACGTCTTCGGTGATCACCGAGCCGGCGGCCGTGTAGGCGTTCTCGCCGACGGTCACGGGGGCCACGAGCGTGGTGTCCACGCCGGTGCGCACGCCGTCCTTCACCGTCGTGCGGTGCTTGGCGCGCCCGTCGTAGTTGGCGGTGATCGTCGCCGCCCCGAGGTTCGCGCCCTCCCCCACGTCGGCGTCGCCGATGTAGGACAGGTGGGGCACTTTCGCGCCGGGGCCGATGTCCGAGTTCTTCACCTCCACGAACGTGCCGACCTTGCTGCCGCGCCGGAGCACCGCGCCGGGACGCAGGTAGGCGAAGGGCCCCACGCTGACCCCGTCCTCCAGCACGCAGTCCACCAGGTAGGAGTGGCGGATCGTGCATCCGCTGCCGATCCTGCTCGCCCCGCGGATCGTGGTGAACGGCTCGATCACGGTGTCCGGCCCGATCTCCACGTCGACGTCGATCACCGTCGCGCGCGGGTCCACGATGCCCACGCCGGCCGCCATGTGCCGCACATGGATCGCCATCTGGGCGATCTCCCTGACCCGTGCGAGCCCGCCACGGTCGTTGACGCCCAACACGAGCGCCTCGTCCTGCACGACGTGCGCGCCCACGGGAGCACCTTCGGCGGCAAGCACGTCGAGCACCTGCGGCAGGTAGAGCTCGCCCTGGGCGTTGTCGGTGCCCAGGCGCGGCAGCGCGCGGCGCAGCGCGTCGGCCGTGAACACGAACACGCCGCTGTTCACCTCCTGGATCTCGCGCTCGGCCTCGGTCGAGTCCCCGAGCGCCTTGGTCTCCACGATCCGCGCCAAGGCGCCGTCGCCGTCGCGCACGACGCGACCGTAGCCGCTCGGGTCATCGAGCACGGCCGTTGCCACCGTCGCCTGCCAGCCGCTCCGGCGGTGCGCCTCCAGCAGGCCGAGGATCGCCTCCGCGTCGATCAGCGGCACGTCGCCGCTGAGCACCACGACGGGCGCCTCGCCGCCGGCGCTGCCGACACGATCGAGCTCTGCGACGGCCGCACGCGCCGCTCCACCGGTCCCGTCGGCGCGCTCCTGGACGGCGAGGTGGACGCCGTCGGGCAGGATCGGCTGCAGCGCTCTGGCGGGCGAGTCGACGACCACCACCGTCCCAGCTCCGGCTGCCAGGGCGGCCCGCACCGGCCACAGGATCAGCGGCCGACCGCACAGCTCGTGCAGGACCTTCGGCGTCTGCGAGCGCATGCGCGTGCCCTGGCCGGCTGCGAGAATCAGGACGACGGGGTCGCTCACGGCAGGGATGCTATTCGAGCGGGAGTGCTTCATCGATCCGCGCCAGGTGAGCGCGCTTTCGCTCGCGCTCGTATTGGCGCACCCATTTTCGGATTGCGTTGTCGGACACGCCGTAGCGGCGGCCTGTTCCGGCGTAGCCGAGCGTGCCGATCTCTCTCAGAAGATGCGTGTGGGGCGGACGGCTGGCCTTGCGGCGCTGGGGTACGGAACGTCCGTCGCCTTTGTGCCGGACCCCGCAATAGCGTGAGCAGTAACGCTGCGAAGCATAGCCAGGCCAGAATTCCGCCCCGCAGTGGAGGCAGTCGCGCGGGCCGCGGCCGAGGCGATTCTGCCGACCACAGTGGGTGTCGAGTGTGGCGGCGCAATTAGGACAGACGATGCGTAGGTTCTCCAATCGGTTGTCGTTGGCCACCCCGTTGATGTGATCGAGAATCAGCGCCGTTCTTCGGCCCCTCCAGACTTCGTCCTGTCCGCACATCTCGCACTTGCGCACCTTGAAGCCCTCGTTGAACAGGCGCGCCTTGAGATGCCCACGCGAGTAGGTGGATTCCGCCACGAGAATGCTGCTCAAGGCGATCGGCTCCCGCCGAAGCGCTTCGTTTCGGGCGCGGTCAGGATCGAAGTGATCGGTCGGGATCATCCAGACCTGCTCGACATACTTGCGCAGCGTCCGATGGTTGCCGCCTGCCGTACGCATACCCAACCGCCTGAGTGCGTCTGCGTAGCAACGCGCGACGGCAACGGCTGCCCGGGCGTCCTGCTCGGAGTATCGGGGTCCTCGTTCCCCCACCGAACGCATGTTCGCACTCGACAGGGACGGGATTGAGCAACTGGGGAGCCTGGACTTGAACCAGGACTTGAAGAGCCAAAGTCTCCCGGGCTGCCAATTACCCCACTCCCCAACGAGTCCACATCGTCGCACGTGCTCCGCCGCGGTGCCCGTGTGTAGGAGCGGAGCCTGACCTGTCGCGAACGCCGCGGCCGGCGGTTGCCGTTCACCGCTCCTGCAACAATGCCCGCACTCTGCCCGCGGTGAGCTCGAGATTTCTGTCAAGGATGCGCGCCGCCGTGGCGGGTCTGGTGCTCGCCTGCTCGGCCTACGCCGCGCCCGCCGCCGCCGCGGCGGCCCCCCGCGGGTCGGCCGCCTGCCCGGGCGCGAACCTGCAGCCGACGGCCGCCGACCTGCAGGCGATCGACGCGGCGACGCTGTGCCTGGTGGACCGTATGCGCGCCACCGCGCACGTGCGCGCGGTGCGGGTCAACCGCGAACTCGGCCGCCTGGCCGCCGACCAGGTCGGCCTGATGGTGCGCATGAACTACTTCGCAGACGTGCGTCCCAGCGGCCAGACGCCCTTGTCGCTGGTCGTCGAAAGCCGCTATCCGTCCAAAGCGGCGCGCGTCTCAGTCGGCCAGAACATCGCCTGGGCAACCGGCCGCTACGCGACCCCGGCGATGGTCGTGACCGCCTGGATGGCCTCGCCGCCACACCGCGAGATCATGCTCGACGGCGAATACCGCGACGCGGGCGTGGCGGTCACGCCCGCGATCCCGCCCATGATCGGGCAGGGTGACGGCGGCGCCACGTACGCGATCCTGTTCGGCGTCCGCCTGCACTAGCCGGCGCGCGTGGCGGCCGTCAGGGTCGACGGGTCGAGCGGCGCGGCACGCGCCCTCCGGAGGCGCCTGCCTCGGAGGCCGGCCCGGCCGAGGAGGGGATGCCGAGCACGCGCATCGCCTTCAAGCCCAGGCTGAGCTTCTCGCGCCCGTCGCTGGAGCCGACGTCTAGGCCGGAGAGCTCGCGCACGCGCTCCAGCCGGTAGTAGATCGTGTGGCGGTGGGTGAACAGCCGCTGGGCCGTGCCGGCCACGTTGCCGTCGGCCTCGAGGAAGGTCTCGAGCGTGCGCAGCAGGTCGGTCTCGTACTGCTCGTCGTAGGCGACCAGCGGCTCGACCGTCTCGGCGTAGAAGCGCTGCAGCTCGCTGGGGTTCTCGCTCATCGTGGAGAGCAGCAGGCGATAGGCGCCGGTCTGCTCGAACGCGAGCGCCGCCCCGTCGGCGGAGCCCTGGGCGACGTTGGCCGCGAGCAGCGCCTCGCTGGCGGCGCGGGGCAGCTCGACCGGGTCCTCGGCGATGCGGCTGCGACCGAGCGCGAAGGTGTATCCGGCGAGCCCCGCTTCCATCTCGCCGAGGATCGCCTCGGCGGCGCGCGCCGCGGTGGCCTCCTCCCCGCCGGGAACGAGCAGCAGCACCTCGGCACCGAGGATGCCCTCGCGCTCTGAGAGGGCGGCGATCGAGCGGCTGACCACGGCTCGCGCGCCGCGCTCGGCGACCGCCCGCACGCGGCCGCGCCAGCCCTCGTCGGTGGGCGCCTGCGGGTGGGCGCGGGCGACGACCATGGCGGCGCCGCCCTCGATGTCCAGCGAGAGCTCCTTGGCGCGGCCGAGCAGCTCCTGGCGACCGCTGAGCTCCCGACGCAGGATCGCGCGCAGGAAGTCGGCCGCGGCGGTTTCCGAGACGCGCTCGGGTGCGCGCACGCGCTCGACCTCGGAGGCGATCATCGTCAGCAGCAGCCGCCGCATGGACGCGCTCGGCTCGGTCTTGGCGCGCATGTGCAGCGTGCCCACGACGCTGTCGGCAACCCGTAGCGGCACGCTGGTGACGCCCTGGCCCTTGGCCAGCAGCGCCCGCTCCTCGGCCGGCGAGCGCGCGGCGACGGCGAGCGTGGCGCCCCACGCGTCGGTCACGGCGAGGCTCGCGTCGAGCGCCCTGGCGGCCGCGCGCACGACCTCCGGCAGGCCCGCCCCCGACTCGACCGCCTCCGTGATCGCGTCGAGCGCCTCGAGGTCTGACACGCCGGTCAGCCCCAGAAGTAGACCGCGGCCAGCGCGCCCGCCACGCCGAGGCCGACGAGCACGCCCAGCACGTACAGCGTGAGCACCGTCGCCGCCAGCCGCTCCCACAGGCGCGAATAGGACGTCCACGCGGGTGCGAGGATCAGCCCGGCGTAGAGCGCGAGGCCGAGCACCACCGCTCCGCCGCCCACGAGGTAGTTGATCGTCGTCCTGCTCATCGTTTTCCGCGGTGATTGTTACGCACGCCGATGTCGGTCGTCGCTGCGGGCGCCGGCCTGGCCCGCCGCGCGGGCACCGCCCGCGCTCCTAGCCCACTGTGACGGGAGCCCCGAAGCCCGCGTCCACGGGCGTGGCGGCGATCGGCGCGGGAACACGCGACCGCAGCGAGTCGGCGGCGTGCGCGGCCAGCGCGGGGCCGTCGGCGGGCGAGGAGCCCGCGCGGGGGAACAGGCCGAGCACGGTGGGGCCCGATCCGCTGAGCAGCACGATCTCCGCACCGGCCGTACGCGCCTCGGCGAGCGTGGGGGCGATCTCGGGGAGCAGCGAGACGGCCGCCCGCTGCAGGTCGTTGTGCAGCAGCTCGGTGGCCGCGGGCAGCGGCGCGCCCGACTCGAGCGCCGCGAGCAACTCCTCGCGATGGCGCTCCAGCGCCTGCGGCGCCCGCGCCAGCCCGAGGCGGTCGGCCTCGGCGTAGACCGCAGCGGTGGACAGCTCGGCGGGCAACGGCATGACGAGCACGCCGAAGGGGGCGCGCGGCGGCGGCAGCGCCTGCAGCCGCTCCCCGGCACCGGTCGCCAGCCAGCGCCCAGGCGAGACCTGCGCGGGCACGTCCGCGCCGAGCTCGCCGGCCAGCTCGCGCAGCAACCGCTCGTCGTCGCGGCCGGAGGCGTGCGCCGCCAGGCGCAGCGTGGCGGCCGCGTCCGCAGAGCCGCCGCCGAGGCCCGCGGCCACGGGGATGCGCTTGAGGATCGTCAGGCGCATCGGCGGCGCGTCCCAGCCGGCGCGCGCTCTGAATGCCGCCAGCGCGGCCGCAGCGAGGTTCGCCTGGGGTGGCCCGGGAACCCCGCTGCAGACCAGCTCGTCCTGCTCAGCGCCGTCCCGGGCCGCCTGCAGCGTGAGCTCGTCGGCGAGCGAGATGGACTGCATCACCGTTACCAGCTCGTGGCGTCCATCGGTCGCCCGGCGCCCTCCGAGGAACAGCCCGAGGTTCACCTTCGCGGGGGCCAGAGCGCGGTGGACGCTCATAGCGCGAGCCGTCGCGCGAGCGCCCGGAAGTCCTCCGGGGAGAGCCGCTCGGCGCGCACGTCCGCGGGGTGGCCGAGCGCCTGCAGCGCTGCGCGCACCTGCTCGCGCGTGCGCCCGGGCGCGCCGCCGGAGAGCGCAAGCGATCCGGCGAGGGTCTTGCGGCGGTGCGCGAAGGCGCCCGCGACCAGTCCACGCAGCTCCGACGAGACGACGCGCGCATCGCGGTCGTGCTGCTCGCCGCCGGGCTGCGGCGACTCGCGGCGCCGCATCGCCAGGAGCACCGAGTCGACGTTGGGGACGGGGTAGAAGACGGTGCGCGGGATCGCCCGCACGACCTCGACCTCGCAGGCGAGTTGCGCGAGCACCGACGGCGTGCCGTAGGCGCCGGTGCCCGGCGACGCGGCAAGCCGCTCGCCGACCTCGCGCTGGATCATCGCCACCCACAGAGCGACCCCGGGGAGCTCCGCGATCGTCCGCAGCAGCGCTCCCGCGGCGACCCCGTATGGCAGGTTGGCCACGACCTTCCCCGGCGCGGGATCGAGCGCGTCCAGCGGCAACCTCATCGCATCGGCCCAGTGGACCGTCACGTTGGCGTGGACGTCGGTGGCGTCCAGCAGCGGCTCGCGCAGGCGCTCGTCGATCTCGATCACGTGCACGTGATCGACGCGTTCGGCGAGGTACTCCGAGAGCACGCCGAGCCCGCCCCCGATCTCGAGCACCACGTCACGCGGATGCAGCGCGGCGACCCGGTCGATCACGCCGAGGAGGTTGGAGTCGATCAGGAAGTTCTGCCCGAGATCGCGGTCGGGGCGCACCCCGAAGCGGCGCATACGTCGCAGGCTCGGCTGGCCGGGGCCCTCTGCCACGGCGCTCATGCCCAGCCGAACACGCGTGCGGCGTTGCGCTCGAGTACCTCGCCGAGCTGCGCCGGCGCTTCGCCGCGCAGCTCCGCCAGGAAGGCCGCGGTGTGGGCGACGAAGGCCGGCTGGTTGGGATGCTTGCGCACGGGCTGTGGCGAGAGGTAGGGGGCGTCGGTCTCCACCAGCAGGCTGTCGTGGGGCACCCGTGCGGCCGCCTCGGCCAGCTCGGTCGCGCTCGGGTAGGTGAGGTTGCCCGCGAAGGAGATCGCATAGCCGCGTTCCAGGCACTCCTGCAGGTGCTCGGGCATCGAGAAGCAGTGCATCACCACGCTCACCCCCTCGCCTTCGGCGGCGAGCTGGGCGAGCGTCTCGCGCGAAGCGGCGCGCGAGTGGATGACGAGCGGCTTGCCGGTCTCCCGTGCCAGCTCGATCTGTGCGCCGAACGCGCGCTCCTGGTCGACCGCGGGGGCGCCCTCGCGATAGAAGTCCAGCCCGCTCTCGCCGATCGCCAGGCAGCGCTCGTGGGCGGCCAGCGCGCGTAGCTCGGCGAGGTCCGCGTCGTCGAAGCCGCGGGCTGCGTTGGGATGGCGCCCGACCGCGGCGTAGACCTGCGGGAAGTCTTCGGCGGCGGCCAGCGCGGCGCGGCAGGAGGCGCCGTCGATCCCGACCGTGAGCATCCGCGTCACGCCCGCCGCCACCGCGGCGGAGACCAGCTCGGCGTTGGACGGCTTGCACAGGTCCAGGTGCGTGTGCGAGTCGATCACGCGCCTGCCGCAGGAGGATCCTTGGGGAACAGCGAGTCGATCGCGCTGACCCGGCGCACCTCACCCGCACCGAGCTGCGCGCTGGAGAGCCCCAGCTCGGGGGCGCCGAGCGCCGCCAGCAGCCGCTCTGCGCTCGTCGGCAAGTAGGGCCACAGCAGCACGGTCACGCTGCGCAGGCCCTCGACCAGCGAGGCGAGCACGCGGTCGAGCTCCTGCGCGCGCTCGGGCTCCTTTGCCAGCCGCCAGGGCGCCTGCTCCTCCACGTAGCGGTTCAGGCGCTTGACCCGCTGCCAGATCTGCTCGAGCGCGAGCGTCAGCTCGGCGCGGTCGACGTGGGCGGCCACGCGCTCGGGCAGGCCGGCGAAGTCCTCCGCGAGCGCCGGGTCGAGGGCGGCAGCGGGCACGGCGCCGTCGCGGTAGCGGTCGAGCATCCCGATCGTCCTGCTCGCGAGGTTGCCGAGCTCGTTGGCCAGCTCGCTCTCGTAGCGCAGCTCAAACGAGGAGGTGGACACCGAGCCGTCCTGGCCGAAGGGCACCTCGCGCAGCAAATAGAAGCGCAGCGCGTCCGCACCGAAGCGCTCGATCACGGCGAACGGGTCGAGCACGTTGCCGAGCGACTTGCTCATCTTCTCGCCTTCCATCAGCAAGTAGCCGTGGACGAACACGTGCTCGGGCAGATCGATCTCGGCGGCCATCAGCAGCGCGGGCCAGTACACGGTGTGAAAGCGCAGGATGTCCTTGGCGATCAGGTGGTAGCTCGCGGGCCACAGCTGGGCCGTCAGGTCCTCGCCCTCGCGCGCGTAGGAGAGCGCCGAGTAGTAGTTGAGCAACGCGTCGAACCACACGTAGAAGACGTGCTCGGGATCCCAGGGCACGGGCACTCCCCAGGTCAGCTTGTGCCGCGTGAGCGGGACGTCGCGCAGGCCCGTGCGGATGAACGAGAGCGCCTCGTTGTAGCGGGTGCGCGGCATCACGAAGTCCTCGCGCTCGGCGTACAGTTGTTCCAGCGGCGCCTGGAAGGCAGACAGCCTGAAGAAGTAGTTTTCCTCCTGCTCGCGGGTGAGCTCGATGTGGTGGATCGGACAGCGGTTCCCCTCGTCGATCTCGTTCTCGGCCTTGAAGTCGGCGCAGCGCGGGCAGTACCAGCCCTCGTAGGTGCCCTCGTAGACGTAGCCGTTGTCGCGCACCTGCGAGAGGACCTCCTGGACCTTGGCTTCGTGTTGCGGGTCGGTGGTGCGGATGAAGAAGTCGTTGCTCGCTCCGATCCGCGGCGCGAGCGCGCGGAAGCGCTCGGCGTTGCGGTCGGCCAGCTCCTGCGGCTCGAGGCCGAGCGCGTGCGCAGCATCGGCCACCGGCTCACCGTGCTCGTCGGTGCCGGTGAGGAAGAACACCTCCTCACCGCGCTGGCGGTGGTGGCGGGCCATCACGTCGGCCGCGATCGTGGTGTAGGCATGCCCGAGATGCGGCGCGGCGTTTACGTAGTAGATGGGGGTGGTGACGTAGAAGGGCATCGCGGGCCCCAGGCTACCCTGCGGTCAGCGCCCGGTAGAGCTCGTTGGCCGTGAGGCCGCTCAGAGCAGCCACCGCGGCGGCCGCCGGGCGTGGCCTGGCGCCTGCGTCGATCAGCTCGCGCAGCGCGCTCAGCGCCTGCTCGCGCGACGCCCGCCCCGGCGGTGCGGCGCCGCAGACGAGCACGATCTCCCCGCGCGGGGGGTTCGCCCCGTAGTGCTCCGCCAGCTCCGCCGCGCTGCCGCGGCGGACCTCCTCGTGCAGCTTGGTCAGCTCGCGGCAGACCGCCACGGGACGATCGGGGTCGAGCTCGGCGAGCAGCGCGAGCGTTGCGGGAAGGCGCCGCGGGGACTCGTAGGCGACGAGCGTCCGGCCTGCGCCCGCGAGCAGCTCCAGCAGCTCGCCGCGACGGCGCGGCAGGAAGCCCTCGAAGCTGAAGCGCTCCGTCGGCAGCCCCGAGGCCACGAGCGCGGTCACCGCTGCGCTCGGCCCCGGCAGCACCTCGACCGCGAGCCCTGCGGCCAGGCACCCGCGCACGAGGCCGAAGCCGGGGTCGGAGATCAGCGGCGTGCCGGCGTCGCTGACGAGCGCCACCACCGCGCCCCCGGCCACGCGGCCGATCAGCTCGCCCGCGCGGGCCGCTTCGTTGTGCTCGTGATAGCTCACGAGCCGCGCCTGGATCCCGTGGCGCTCGAGCAGCACCTTCGTGTGACGCGTGTCCTCGCAGGCCACCACGTCGGCCGCGGCAAGCGTGCTCAGCACGCGTAGCGTGACGTCCTGCAGGTTGCCGATCGGGGTCGGACAGACGACCAGTCGTCCGGCCGATCGGTCCCCCGCCGGCGCATGCGGAGCGGCCATCCCGCAAATATAGGGTCATGCCGATCCCCCAGGAAGGCAACGATCCGCCGCAGTACACGCGCTACCGCGCGCGCCGCCCGCTGCTCGGCGGCCGCGGGGAGGAACTTCCCCTGGCGCCCGCCGGCGAGGGCCGCGTGCCCCGCCTCACCGGCCGCGACGGCGCCGGACCACGGCCCGGCGCCCCCAGCGCGACCGGCTGGCGCAGGTGGCTCACGCCGAGGCGCATCCTGCTCGGCCTGCTGGCCGCCGTGGTCGGCTGGATCGCCCTCTCGCTCGCGCTGTTCCTGATCAGCTCGCACTTCAACCGGGTCGCTCCCCCCTCCGACGTGGCCGCTGTGCTCGACCCGGCCGGCTACCCGCTCACCTCGGCGAACAACATCCTCGTGCTCGGCTCCGACCGCCGCCAGAAGAACAGCAAGGAACCGGGGGCGGAAACGACGGGGCCCGGGCGCTCGGACTCGATCATGCTGATCCGCACCGGCGGCGGCCACGCGGCCCGCCTGTCGATCCCGCGCGACACGCTCGTGGAGATCCCCGGCCACGGGCTGCAGAAGATCAACGCTGCCCACGCCTTCGGCGGCCCGGCCGAGTCGATCTCGGTGGTCAAGAGCTGGCTTGGCATCCCGATCAACCACGTCGTGGAAGTCAACTTCGAAAACTTCCCTCAGCTGATCGACGCGATGGGCGGCGTGGACTACACCGGCGGCTGCGTGATCTCGCGCCTGGACGGTGGCTTCATCCGCGGCGGCTACACCCTACGCCTGAGCCCCGGCACCCACCACCTCGACGGCAAGCAGGCGCTCGCCCTGGCGCGCACGCGCGAGAACCTGTGTGCGCCCGACCAGACCGACGTGCAGCGCCAGGAACACCAGCAGGCGCTGTTCAACGCGATGAAGAGCCGGCTGCTTTCGCCCGCGAGCTTCCTGCGCCTGCCGTGGATCGCCTGGAACACGCCGCCGGCGATCATCTCCGACATGAGCGGCCCCACGCTGCTTGGCCTGTTCGCCGGCCTGGCGGTCGGGGGCACCCCGCCCACGCGCGTATTCGCGCATGCCCAGCCGACGAGCGTCCCCGGCGTCGGCGAAGGCCTCACCGTCTCAGAAGCCGAACGTCGCGCCGCGGTCGCCCAGTTCATGAGCGGCTGAGCCAGCGCGGCTCGCCCCGGGCGATGCGCTGCGCGCGCGGCGGCCGCTCAACTCCCGGCGGCGACCTTTTTGGAGTCCTTCTCCTTCGCCTTGACGGGCGCCTTCTCGCCCTTGTCGGGCGTCGCGGAGGGGGTGCTGGATGCGCCACCATCCGAGGAGGACTCCGCCGCGGCGGGCTTCTCGGCGGCGGCAGCGGTCTCGCGCTGGCGGTTGCGGGTGCCGTAGTCGGTGTTGTAGAAGCCTTTGCCCTTGAAGTGCACGGCAGGCGGGTGCAGGACGCGCTCCACCGGCACGCCGGTGTCGGGATCGACGCTGAGCGGGTCTTCGCTGAAGGACTGCTGGAGCTCGAACGTGGTGCCGTCCGGACGCCTGTACTCGTAAATCGGCATGACTGCCGATTATATGTGCGTCAATCGGTCAGCAAGGCACGCGCGCAGAGGATGCCGGCGCTGAGCGTGGAGGAGAAGTCGCGCCCCGGCTCGCTGAGCATGCGCAGCGCGAAGCCGTCGCCGAGCGAGAACAGGATCTCGGCGACCGCTTCGGGCTCCGCGTGCAGGCGCAGGATCCCCTCCTTCTCCCCGAGCGCGAGCATGCGGGCGACCTGTTCGCGGGTGCGACGCATCAGCCCGGCGTACTCCAGCGCGATATCAGCGTTGCGCCGGGAGAGCGTGAACAGCTCGAACACGAGCGTCACGAAGTCGGGATCCTCGCTGAGCGTGTCCTGCAGGCTCTGGGCCATCAGGTCGATGAAGTCGTCGGCCGTCTGCGCTGTGGAGAGCTGGGCCTCCAGCCGCTCCAGCCGCAGCTCGCAGTCGCGCCGCACGGCCTCCACGAGCAGCTGCTCCTTGGTGCCGAAGTAGTAGTGCAGCAGTCCGCGCGAGACGCCCGCCTCACGCGAGACGTGATCGAACGTGGAGCCGGCCGAGCCGCGCCGCGCGACGCTCCGGCGCATCGCGTCGATGATGCGCTGGGCCTTCTCGCCCGAGAGCGGGCGGCCCGGCACGGCCTCGCGCGCTGTCTCGCCCGCCTCGGAGCGGTCCTGCACGACAGCGTCCACCGAGCTCATCCCCCGCCCCGGTTTCTGCTGCGCTCAGCTCCCGGCCACGCCCGCAGGAGCGGGGGTGGAGGGAGTCGTGGTCGATGTGTAGTCGAACTCCTCCTCGGCACCGAACAGCATGTCGAGCACCTTCGAGCGCAGGTCCGCGCTGAGCACCAGCGCGAGCGCGGCACCCGTGATCAGCAGCATCAGCGTGCGCCGTCCGCGGCGCCTGCGCCGGCGCGGCTTGGCTGCCGGCTCGACGAGCGCGGTCGTCGCGTCGCGCAGCGCGCTGGCCGCGTCGATCAGCTCCTGCTGCAGCTTGGGATCCTCGAACAGCGCATGCGTGGGGCCCTTGCCGTTGCTGAGTCGTCCGTATGCGCTGCGCGCGGACATGTAGGCGCCGAGCAGGGTCTGGCGCAGCTGCTCGTCATCCAGCAGCCGCTGCAGATAGCGGTCGCCGTGGGCCGCCCAAGCAGCCTCGCCCGCCTTGCCGGTTCGCTTCTTCGCTGCCATCGTTGCCACCGCCTCTTGCCGAGAGCTTTTTGAACGGCTTCCCAATATACCCCTACAGCGCATCCCGAAGCGCGCGCGTGCACGCGCCGGCAACGGCGCCGAGGCTCACCGCTGCCCGCGCGCGCAGGATCGCTGTGCGTGGGGGCATGCGGCCGCGAGCGTGCGCCAGCGCCATCGCGCTAGGCGTGCAGCGCGGCCTGTTCCTGCGCGGAGGGGAACGACCACGCGGCGCGCGAGCGCCGCTCCTGGCGGAACACGAAGCGCAGCTGCTGGGGAGGCCGGAGCTGCGCCTCGTTGGGCCGGAACGTGGCACAGGGCTCCTCCAGGTCGAGCGCGCAGAGCATGTTCACGCGGAAGTAGCACTGCTCGCAGCTGACCTTGGCCGCACCTCGTCTGGGCGCACGCGCGCCCTGCGTTCCTGCCACCAACGCCTTCCCCCAGACCCCGATCCCGGATTGACTGAACGACCGCGATCAAAGCACCAACGGGCGGTGCGCTCAAGGGGCGCGTCCGTGTCACCTCGCAAATCGCAGAGAAAACCGCTTTCTAGCCCCAAATAGGCGGGATCACGTCACTTTGTTGTGACAACCGCGCCGATAAGGCCGCAGTTTCCGAGGGTCGCGACCGCGGTGCTCCCCGCGCCGTCATGATCTGCGTCCGCATGTCCATCCTGGTCACCGGCGCGAGCGGCTTCGTCGGCTCCACGCTCGTCCCGCGGCTGCTCGCCGACGGGCATCCGGTACGCGTGCTCGGCCGTGACCCCGAGCGCGTGCGCGAGGTGCTCGACGAGTGGGTGGACGTCGAAGAGCTGGAGCTGATGCGCGCGGACGCTGTCACGGGAGAGGGCCTCGATCGGGCGCTTGCCGGAGTGGAGGTGGCGTATTACCTGATTCATTCGATGGAGCGCACCGCGGGAGCCGCCGCGGCGCCATTTGCGGTGCGCGAGCGGATCGCCGCGGAGAACTTCGCCGCGGCGGCCGCGCGTGCGGGCATCCGGCGGATCGTCTACCTCGGCGGGCTCGTGCCCCGCTGGGAGGAGCGGACGGGGGCGACGGGCGGAGAGCCGCCGTCGCGCGGCTCGCCGCACCTGGCCAGCCGCGAGGAGGTGGAGCGGATCCTGCTCGGCGCGATCCCGGACTCGGTCGCGCTGCGCGCGTCGATCGTGATCGGCGCACGCTCCCGCTCGTTCCGCCTGCTGGTCCACCTGGTGGAGCGCCTGCCGGTGCTGACGTTGCCGGCCTGGCAGCGGTTTCGCACGCAGCCGATCGACCAGCGGGATGTGATCGAGATGCTCGCGAGGTGCGTGCTCGCGCCCGTGGGCGGACGCTCGCTGGAGGTCGGCGGCCCGGACGTCCTCAGTTACGGCGAGATGCTCTGCCGCATCGCCGAGCTGATGCTCGTGGGCCGTCCGGCCGTGCGGCTGGGAGTGAACATGACCGGGGTGGCGGCGCGCGTGGTGGCGGCGATCGTGGCGGAGGAGCCCGAGCTCGTGCTGCCGCTCATGGAAGGCCTGCAGGGCGACCTGCTGCCTGCGCAGGATCGCGCCACCGAGCTTTTGCACGTGCGCCTACACTCCTTCGACTCGGCAGTCGAGCATGCGCTCGCCGAGTGGGAGGAACACGAACCGCTGGCGGCGCGTTGATGCACACACCGGCCAGGCATGAGCGCCGCGAACACACGTCTGCCCTTCGCCGCACACGGCCCTCGATATGAGCCTTGTCACCGCATCGATCCAGATCAGCGCGCCGCCGCCGGAGGTGTGGAGGATGGTCATGGACCCCACCTCGCTGGGCGAGTGGGTGACGATTCACCGCAAGCTGCTCGACGCCGACGAGGGCCCGCCGCGGGTGGGCTTCAGGATGGATCAGCAGATCCACATGCGGGGCGTGAGTCTCGAGGTTCACTGGCAGCTGGTGGAGTGCCGTGCCGAGCAGCTCGCCGTGTGGGAGGGTCGCGGGCCGGCGCACTCGCGGGCACACACCGAATACAGGCTGCGGGCGCAGGACGGCGGCACGTGCTTTGACTACCGCAACGAGTTCCGCGTCCCGCTCGGACCGATCGGCGCGATCGTCAGCCGGGCGCTCGTGGGCGGCATGCCGGAGCGCGAGGCGACGCGCACACTGCAGCGGCTGCGCGCGCGCCTGGAGCAGGAGAACGACCGCGGGACTAGTGTAAGGTGAAGACACAGGCGATGTGACCAGCACACGTCGACACTAGTGAAGAGGACCCAAACCGTGACTGACTTCCTTGATGACAAGCGCCGAGAGATCACCGAGCGTCTGAAGGAGCTCAAACCGTTCGTCGACGAGTTCCGGCGCCTGGAGGCCGCCGTCGCAGCGCTGGCCGGCGTGGGCGGGTCGTCCTCCGCGGCATCCACACGCACGACCACGACGCGCCGGCGCAAAAAACCGGGACGTCCGCGCGGCTCGGCCAGCACAGCCAAAGCGCCGACGGCCACGAAAGCGAAACCGAAAGCGAAAGCCACACGCAAAAAAGCCGGTCGTCCCGCGGCCCGTCGTGCAGGCCGACGCAAAGGCAGCGGCACGCGCGCGGCCGAGGCGCTCGCGTTCGTGCAGGGCCAGCCCGGAATCACGATCCCCGAGCTCGCGGCCAAGATGGGGATCAAGCAGAACTACCTCTACCGCGTGCTGCCCGGGCTCGAGCAGGAAAAAAAGGTGCAAAAGCAGGGACGCGGCTGGTACCCGAAAGGCTAGTCGCACAGGGGGAGGGAGCCGTTGCTCCCATCCTCGGAGGTCGTCAAGCGCAGCGGGGCGCGGCCAGCCGGCCGCGCCCCTTTCGCGTCGAGCGCGGATCGGGCCCGACCGTCTGCTCGCCGGCACCGGGCACCGGCGACGGAATTGTTCGCGGGCTAGATCAAACCCTGGCTGGTGACTGTGTCGCGCTCGCCCACGAGCTCGGCGACGGAGGCGTCGATCCTGGTGCGTGAGAACGCGTCGATGTCGAGTCCCTCCACGATCGTGTACTCCCCATCCGAGCAGGTGCAGGGGAAGCCGCAGATGAGCCCCTCCGGCACCCCGTAGGAGCCGTCCGAGGGCACCCCCATCGAGACCCAGCCGCCGTCCGTGCCGGCCACCCAGTCGCGCACGTGGTCGATCGCCGCGTTGGCAGCCGAGGCGGCAGAGGAGGCGCCGCGCGCCTCGATCACGGCCGCGCCCCGTTTGCCCACGTTGGGCAGGAAGTCGTCTTCGATCCAGGCCTGGTCGTCCACCGCGTCGGCGGCTATACGGCCAGCCACGTGGGCATGGAAGAGGTCGGGGTACATCGTTGGCGAGTGGTTACCCCAGACGCCCATCTGGGAGATGTCGCTGACGGGCACGGCGAGCTTGGTGGCGAGCTGGGCGACCGCCCGGTTATGGTCCAGGCGCATCATCGAGGTGAAGCGCTCGCGCGGGATGTCGGGCGCGTTGTTCATCGCGATCAGGCAGTTCGTGTTGGCGGGGTTACCCACCACGAGCACCTTCACGTCGGCGGCCGCCACCGAGTTCAGCGCCTTGCCCTGGACCGTGAAGATCTCGCCGTTGGCGCTCAGCAGCTCGGCGCGCTCCATACCCTTGGTGCGAGGGCGCGAGCCGACGAGCAGCGCGACGTTGGTGGCGTCGAACGCGTCGGCCGGGTGATCGTGCAGGTCGAGGCCCGCCAGCAGCGGGAAGGCGCAGTCGATCAGCTCCATCGCCACACCCTCCAAAGCGCCCATCGCCGGAGGGATCTCAAGCAGGCGCAGGTCGACGGGCTGGTCGGGTCCAAGCAGCTGCCCGGAGGCGATGCGGAAGACGATGCTGTAGCCGATCTGACCGGCTGCGCCGGTGACGGTGACTCGTACGGGATTGCTCACAAGTTCATCTCCTGATGTGCGATGCGGTTGGGGCGTTCAGGCACTCGCCTGGCGCAGGTTCTCGTCGATCGACGCGAGGAACTCCTCGGTCGTCTGCCAGGCCTGATCCGGGCCGACGAGCAGGGCGAGGTCCTTGGTCATCTTTCCGCTTTCCACGGTCTCGATGCAGACCCGCTCCAGCTTCTCCGCGAAATCTGTGACGGCGGGAGTGCCGTCCATCCTCCCGCGCGCAGCCAGCGCGCGCGTCCACGCGAAGATCGAGGCGATCGGGTTGGTGGAGGTCGGCTTGCCCTGCTCGTGCAGGCGGTAGTGACGGGTGACCGTGCCGTGGGCCGCCTCGGCCTCGACCGTCTTGCCGTCCGCGGTCATCAGCACGCTGGTCATCAGCCCGAGCGAGCCGAACCCCTGGGCGACGGTGTCGGATTGCACATCTCCGTCGTAGTTCTTGCAGGCCCACACGTAGCCGCCCTCCCACTTCAGCGCGGCGGCCACCATGTCGTCGATCAGGCGATGCTCGTAGCTGATCCCGGCGGCCTCGAAATCGGACTTGAACTCACCCTCGTAGACCTCTTCGAAGATGTCTTTGAAGCGCCCGTCGTAGCGCTTGAGGATCGTGTTCTTGGTGGAGAGGTAGACCGGGTAGCCTCGCTCCAAGCCGTAGCGCAGCGAGGCGCGGGCGAAGTCCCGAATGGATTCGTCGAGGTTGTACATCGCCATCGCCACGCCGGCGCCGGGGAAGTCGTATACGTCGAGCTCGATCGGCTCGCCGCCCGACTCGGGCGTGTAGGTGAGGGTCAGCTTGCCGGGTCCGGGGACGACCAGGTCGGTGGCGCGGTACTGATCGCCGAAGGCGTGGCGGCCGATCACGATCGGCTTCGTCCAGCCGGGCACCAGGCGCGGGATGTTGGCGATCACGATCGGCTCGCGGAAGATCACGCCGCCGAGGATGTTGCGGACCGTGCCGTTGGGCGAGCGGTACATCTCCTTCAGGCCGAACTCGCGCACGCGCGCCTCGTCGGGTGTGATCGTCGCGCACTTGACACCCACGCCGTGCTGCTTGATCGCTTCGGCGGCTTCCACGGTGACGCGGTCGCCGGTCGCGTCGCGGTTCTCGATACCGAGGTCGTAGTACCTGAGGTCGATCTCCAGGTAGGGGAGGATCAGCTGCTCCTTGATGAACGCCCAGATGATCCGCGTCATCTCGTCGCCGTCGAGCTCGACGACCGGGTTCTTCACCTCGATCTTTGCCATGTGTGGTGGTCCTTGGTCGCTGTGGGGACGCGCGCGGGCCAGTCCGCCCGGGCGAACGCCGGGCCGATGCTATCGCCCGGCGGCGCCCACCCGTTGCCGGCCCGGAGTCCTCGCGCGCCGCCGCTGCGCCGAGGCGCGGCGCGCGGCGGCGCGCACGCGGGCGCCCCGCGCAACGCACCTGCATCTGCTTCACTTCAGCGATGGCCACCGTCTCGCAGCCGCAGCGCGAGAACGCGGCGCAGTGGCAGACCCACACGGTCTTCAACCAGGTGCCGCCGCTGGAAGGGCTGGACGTCTTCGCCAGCAACCTGCCGCTGGTCGAGGCGACCGAGCGCGAGGGCGCCGGCTGGATCCGCGAGCGCGCCTGCGAGCTGGGGCGGCTCATCGGCGGCGAGCCCCAGCAGCTGTGGGGACGCCTGGCGAACGAGAACAAGCCGGTGCTGCGCACGTTCGACCGCTACGGCCACCGCATCGACGAGGTCGAGTTCCACCCCGCCTGGCACGAGCTGATGCGGATGGGGGTCGAGCACGAGCTGCACTCGATGCCGTGGACGAGCGAGGAGCCGACCGCGCACACGGCGCGTGCGGCCCTGTACATGACCGCGATGCAGGCCGAGGCCGGGTTCTGCTGCCCGATCACGATGACGTTCGCGGTCGTGCCCGCGCTGCGCGCCCAGCCCGAGCTCGCGGCCGAGTGGGAGCCGCTGGTGACGGCCGCCCACTACGACCCGCGCCTGATCCCGGCCGCCGAGAAGGGCGGGGCGATCGCGGGCATGGCGATGACCGAGAAGCAGGGCGGCTCCGACGTGCGCGCGAACACCACCCGTGCGCGTGCCCTCAACGGCGGCGGCGCGGGCGCCGAGTACGAAATCACTGGCCACAAGTGGTTCTGCAGCGCACCCATGTCCGACGTGTTCCTGGTGCTGGCCCAGACCGGAGAGAGCCCGGGCTCGCCGTCCTGCTTCCTGCTGCCACGCATCCTGCCCGACGGCAGCCGCAACGCCTTCCACATCCAGCGGCTGAAGGACAAGCTCGGCAACCACTCCAACGCCTCCTCGGAGATCGAGCTGCACGGGGCGTGGGCGCGCATGGTCGGCGAGCCCGGTCGCGGCGTGCCCACGATCATCGAGATGGTCGGCCACACGCGCCTGGACTGCGTGATCGGCTCGGCCGCCGCGATGCGCACGGCGGTGGTGAACGCGCTGCATCACACCGCGCACCGCAGCGCGTTCGGCAAGAAGCTGATCGACCAGCCGCTGATGCGCAACGTGCTCGCGGACCTGTGCGTGGAGTCCGAGGCGAGCACCGCGCTGGCGATGCGCCTCGCGCGCGCCTACGACGAAGCGCGCGCCGACGCCGACGCAGGCGACGACGAGACCGACGCGCAGCTGCTAAAGCGCCTGGCCACCGCGGTCGGCAAGTTCTGGACGTGCAAGCGCGTGCCGAACCACGCCTTCGAGGCGCTCGAGTGCCTCGGCGGGGCCGGCTACGTGGAGGAGTCGGGGATGCCCCGCCTCTACCGCGAGGCGCCGCTCGCCTCGATCTGGGAGGGCTCGGGCAACGTGATGAGCCTCGACGTGCTGCGCGCGCTCACGCGCTCGCCCCGCGCGCTGGAGGTGTTCATCGCCGAGGTCGAGCAGGCCCGCGGCGCCGACGCGCGCCTCGACGCCCGCGTGCGCGAGCTCAAGGACCAGTTCGCCGACCCGGCCACGCTCGAGCTGCGAGCCAGGCGCGTGGTGGAAACGATGGCCCTCTGCCTACAGGGCTCGCTGCTCGTCCGCGACGCGCCCGCTGCGGTCGCCGACGCGTTCTGCGCCTCGCGCCTGGCCGGCGACGGTGGCTTGGAGTACGGCACCCTGCCGGCGGGCGTGGACTTCGAGGCGATCCTCGCCCGCGCCCGCCCACAGCTATAGCCCTCCACACCGCTGCCGCCGACGGGTGACGGACCCCGCGGCGGCCTACCATTGAGTCATGAGGCCGCGTCAGAACCTCCAGCTCGCGCGCGTCTTCGGCATCCGCATCGGCGTGAGCGCGAGTTGGTTCTTCGTGCTGTTCTTCCTCATCTACTGGCTCTCCCAGTACTACTTCCACGAACTGCTGAGCGGTCCGCGGAGCACCGACTACCTGGTGGCGGTGGCGGGCGCGCTCGGGTACTTCGCCTCGCTGATCCTGCACGAGCTCGGGCACGCGCTCGCGGCGCGGCGGCTGGGCATCCCGATCGCAGGCATCGACCTGTGGTTCTTCGGGGGCCTCTCGCACATGCGGCGCGAGCCCGAGACCCCCGGCGAGGAGCTGAAGATCGCGGCTGCCGGGCCGGCAGTCACGCTCGCCCTGTTCGGGCTGTGCGTGGCGGCCGCCACGTTGCTGGCGAGCAGCGGCACGTTCACCGACGTGGCGGTTCCCCGCAAGGGCTTCACGACCACTCCCGCGCTCGCGCTCGTGGGCTGGCTCGGCTTCATCAACGCGATGCTGTTCGTGTTCAACATCGTTCCCGCCTTCCCGCTCGACGGCGGGCGCATCGCGCGCGCGCTCGTCTGGCGGCGGACCGGCGACCGCAACCGCGCGACGCTCTCCGCGGGACGCTCCGGCCAGGCCTTCGCGCTGCTCGTCGGCGCGCTCGGCCTGTGGGCGTTCGCCAGCGGCTCCCCCTCGGTCGGGCTTCTCACGATCGTGCTCGCCTTCTTCCTCTACCAGGCCGCGGGCGCGGCGGTGCTGCAGGGGGTGCTCGGCAACCGCATCAAGAACATCACGGTGGCAGACATCATGGATCGCGAGCCGGTGACGATTCCGGCCGAGGCCACCCTGCTGGATGCACAGGAGCAGTTCTTCCTGCGCTATCGCTGGCCGTGGTTCGCGGTCGTGGACCCCGCCCGCCACTTCCTCGGCGTGGTGCGCCAGCAGCGCGTGGAGAGCGAGATCGCTGCGGGCCGGCCCGCGCTGCCTGTGGCGGACGTGCTCGAGGAGGACATGCCCGTGCGGATCGGCGAAGAGGCGCCGCTGGAATCGCTGCTCGGGTCCGAAGGGCTCGGCCGCCTCGGGGCGATGGTCGCCGTGGACAGCGAAGGGGTGCTGCAGGGCGTCGTCACATTGGCCCAGGTGCGCCAGGCGCTGCGCCCGGCCACGTGAAGCGGTGAGCCGCGGGAGCGACCGCCCGGGGCTCGGCCGCGCGGGCGTTATAGAGTGCCGGCCTCGACGCTCTCCCCACCCTCAGCTCATCGACCCCAGGAAGCCATGCCAGCACACGACGTACTGATCATCGGGGCCGGCCTCGCCGGCCAGCGCGCGGCACTGGCCGCTGCGCAGAACGGCGCGACGGTGGCGATCATGAGCAAGGTCCACCCTGTCCGCTCGCACTCGGTCGCGGCCGCCGGAGGGATCAACGCGGCGATCAGCGTGGACGACGACTGGCGCTCGCATGCCTACGACACGGTCAAGGGCTCGGACTTCCTCGGCGACCAGGACGCGATCGAAGTGATGTGCTCGGAGGCCCCGGGAGAGGTTATGCACCTCGAGCACATCGGCGTCACCTTCCACCGCAACGAGAAGGGCGAGATGGACCTGCGCGCCTTCGGCGGCGCCTCGATGAAGCGCACGGCCTACGTCGCCGACATCACCGGCCAGGCGATGCTGCACGTGCTCTACGAGCAGCTGCTCAAGCACCACGAGACGGTCGAGCGCTTCGAGGAGTGGTTCACGACGTCGTTACTGCTCGACGACGCCGGCCGCTGCGCCGGGGTGATCGCGCGCGACGTGCGCAGCGGGCGGCTCGAGGCGTTCACCGCCAAGAACGTGATCCTTGCCTGCGGCGGCGCCGGCCAGGTATACAAGCCGACGACCAACGGCCTGATCGTGACCGGCGACGGGATCGCGATGGCCTACCGCGCGGGAGCGCCGCTGATGGACATGGAGATGGTCCAGTACCACCCCACCTGCCTGGTCGAGACCGGCATCCTCATCACCGAGGGCGCCCGTGGCGAGGGCGCGCACCTGCTCAACTCCAAGGGCGAACGCTTCATGGAGAAAGCCGCGCCCAACAAGATGGAGCTCGCCTCGCGCGACGTCGTCTCGCGCGCGGAGCAGATCGAGATCAACGAGGGTCGCGGCGTGGGCCCCAACGGCGCGGGGATCTACCTCGACGTGACGGTCGTCCCGCGTAGGCGCACGCTCGAGGCGCTGCGTGAGATCGTGAACCTCGGCCGCGACTTCGCGGGCGTGGACATCACGCGCGAACCGATCATGATCCGTCCCGGCCAGCACTACATCATGGGCGGCGTGAAGACCGACGTGGACGGGCGCACGCCGATCGAGGGGCTCTACGCCGCCGGCGAGGTGGCCTGCGTATCGGTCCACGGCGGCAACAGGCTCGGCGCGAACTCGCTGCTGGACACGCTCATCTTCGGCCGCCGCGCGGGCGAGCATGCGGCCGCGCGCGCGGCGGGGATCGGCCTGCCGAAGGTCGACGCGAGCGCTCAGCTGCGCGAGGACGCCGGGCGAATCGAGGCGATCATCGCCCGCCCCCACGAGGGCCGCAGGGTGTCGGAGATCAAGGGCGAGCTGGGCGAGGTGATGAACCGACACGCCGCCGTGTTCCGCGACGAGGAGGGGCTGCAGAGTGCGCTGGAGACGATCGGCCGGCTGCGCGAGGAGGCCGATCGCGCGTGGATCGACGACCGCGGGACGGTCTTCAACCAGGACGTGCTCGGAGCGCTCGAGCTCGGCTTCATCATCGACTGCGCGGAGGCGACCGTGCTCGCCGCGCTGGAGCGCAAGGAGTCCCGCGGCGCCCAGTTCCGCACCGACTACCCCGAGCGCAACGACGCGGACTGGCTCAAGCACATCGAGGTCTCGCGCGGCGCCGACGGGCCCGTGGTGAGCTACTCCCCGGTCACGATCACCCAGTGGCAGCCGGAGGAGAGGAAATACTGATGGCCTCCCACTTCTCCGCAAGAGGCCACGATCACGCCAACGAGCAGGAGCGCCGCTGATGGCCGAGACGCACGACAAACCGCCCGAGCAGTTCACCATCAGGCTGCGCCGCTACGACCCCTCCTCCGGCGAAGCCCCCTATTGGGACGAGCACACCGTCGAGCTCGAGCCCCATCGCTCGGTGCTCGAGGCGATCCTGCAGGCGCGCGACCGTTTCGACGGCTCGATCGGCATCCGCTGCTCATGCCGGCAGGCGATCTGCGGCTCCTGCGGCGTGCGCGTCAACGGCGAACCGTCGCTGGCCTGCCATACCCATCTCGACGCCGCCAAGAGCGGCTCCGCCGAGGGCGTGATCGAGATCGAGCCGATGGGCAACATGCCCGTGCTCAAGGACCTGATCGTGGACATGGATGCGGTCCACTGGAAGAAGATCCAGCGCGTCACGCCGTGGCTGCTGGCGCGTCAGCCGGTGCCCGAGCGCGAGTACCTGGTGCCCAAAGAGGCGATGGTCGACGTCACGCAGACGATGGCCTGCATCCAGTGCGGCGCGTGCGTATCGGACTGCCTGGCGATGGAGGTCGACCCGGGCTTCATCGGGCCGGCCGCGCTGGCGAAGGCCTATCGCTTCGTGGGCGATCCCCGCGACGAGCAGCAGCTGCAGCGCCTGCACGATCTCGCACAGGACCCCCAGGGCCTGTTCGACTGCACGCACTGCTTCAAGTGCGTGGAGGCTTGCCCCAAGGACGTCAACCCGATGGGTCAGATCATGCGACTGCGTCGGATCGCCACCGGCGACCATCACATCGTGGACCGCAACAACGGCGAGCGCCACGAGGCAGCGTTCGCGACGCTCGTCAAGGACAACGGCCTGCTGTGGGAGGCCGAGCTGCTGCCGCGCTCCTACGGCGGTAACTCGTGGTTCGGCAAATTCGCACCGCGCGCCGGCAAAGAGCTGCTGAGCTCGCTGCCGGCGATCCTGAAGGCGCTGCTGCGCGGCAAGGTGACGCCGATGGGCGCGCTGAAACCGCACAAGATCCCCGCCGCCGATCTGAAGGCGGTGCAGCAGATCTACGAGACGATCGAGGGCCGTGAGCGGCGCTACGAGCTGAACCTGTACATAGTCGGCGAGGACGAAGAGGAGCCGCAGGCGGTCGGCGCAGCGGTGGCCGCCGAGCAGACGACCGGCGACGAAGGGGGTGCCGACCAATGAAGGTTGCCTACTGGCCAGGCTGCGTAAGCCGCGGCTTCACGCCGGAGCTGCACGGTTCGATGGCCAAGATCGCGCCGCTGCTCGACATCGAGCTGGTCGAGCTCGACCGCGCCTGCTGCACCGGCGCGGGGGTCATCGCCGAGCACAACCAGGAGCTCGCCGACACGCTCAACGCCCGCACGTTCGCGCTCGCCCAGCAGGTGGAGGGCGCGGCGATGATGATGAACATCTGCTCGACGTGCCAGGGCGCACAGAGCGAGTGCCAGCAGCGGCTCGACGCCAACGCCGAGTACCGCGACCACGTCAACTCCACGCTCGCCGGCGAGGGCCTCAGCTACGAGAAGGGGTTGACCAACAAGAACTTCCTCTGGCTGCTGGTGGAGGAGATCGGCCTGGAGAACCTGCGCGCGCGCGTCCAGCGCCCGCTGTCCAACCTCAAGGTCGGCCCCTTCTACGGCTGCTACATCGTGCGCCCGCGCGCGCGCCTGGGCATCGACGCCGAGCGTCCCCGCGACCACTACCTGCACCAGGTGATCGAGGCGCTCGGCGGCACCGTGATCGACTACGCCGGCATGCGCAAGTGCTGCGGCTTCCCGATCATCACGATGAACAAGGAGGCCTCGCTCAAGCAGGCGGGCCGCCACCTCGGGGACGCGATGGATGCCGAGGCCGACTGCCTGGTAACGCCGTGCCCGCTCTGCCACCTGAACCTCGACCTGCAGCAGCCGCTGGCCGAGGGGGTCGTGGGGCGCGACCTAGACATGCCGGTGCTGCACCTGCCCCAGCTCGTGGGCCTGGCGCTCGGCCTCGATCCCAAGGAGCTCGGCATGAACAAGCACGTCGTGCGTCCCACCGCGGTGATCGACTGGAGCACCTCGGTCGTCGGCGCGGCCGCCTGAGCGTCGCCGCGCAGCGCCGGGTCCCTTCGGGGGCAGGCCTTAGGCTAGGGCCGTGCGCGTGCTCACCGTCGTCGGCAACCGGCCCCAGTTCATCAAGGCGGCGGCCGTATCGGGGCCGCTGCGCGAACGCCAGGAGGAGATCCTGGTGCACACCGGCCAGCACTACGACGACTCGCTCTCGGACGTGTTCTTCGCCGAGCTCGGCCTTGCCCGCCCAGACCGCGAGCTCGGCATCGGCGGCGCCAGCAACACCTCCCAGACGGCCCGCATGCTCGCCGCGCTGGAGCCCCTGCTCGCGGACTACAAGCCGGACGCCGCGCTGGTGTACGGCGACACGAACTCCACCCTCGCCGGCGCGCTGGCGGCCGCGCAGGCGCGCGTTCCGGTGGTGCACGTGGAGGCGGGGATGCGCTCGTTCGACAGGGCCATGCCCGAGGAGCTCAACCGCGTGCTCGCCGACCACCTCGCCGAGCTGCTGCTGTGCGCATCGGAGACCGCCGCGCAGAACCTGCGCGCCGAGTCGGTCAGCGGCCGCGTGCAGGTTGTGGGCGACGTGATGGTGGACGTGGCCCTGCGCCTGCAGCCGGCCGCGCGGGCCAGCACCGAGATCCCGGCGGCGCACGGCGTGACGCCGGGCGAGTACCTGCTGCTGACCGCCCACCGCGCGGGCAACGTCGACGACCAGGGGCGCCTGGGCGAGCTGGTCGCGTTGATCGAGGCGCTGCCCGGGCCGGTCGTGTTCCCGTTGCATCCGCGCACGCGGGCGCGCCTGCACGGCGCGGGGCTGCTTCAGCGCGTGCGCCAGAGCCCCGGGGTAGTGCTGACCGAGCCGCTCGGCTACCTGGAGTTCGCCGCGCTGCTCTGCCAGGCGCGCGCCGTCCTCACCGATTCGGGCGGCGTCCAGAAGGAGGCGTACCTTGCTCGGGTGCCGTGCGTGACGCTGCGAGCCAACACCGAGTGGGTGGAGACCGTGCAGACCGGCTGGAACACGCTCGTGGACCTCGACCCGGGCAGTGCGGTCGACGCCCTGCGCGACTTTGCCGAGCGCCCGCCGCTCGAGCACCCCGAGCTCTACGGCGACGGCCACGCCGCCGAGCGCTGCGTGCAGGCGATCGGCGCGCTGTGAGCGTCGCGCCCGAGCAGCAGGTGCGGGTGGGCGTGGTGGGCCTCGGCTACTGGGGCCCGAACCTCGCACGCAATCTCGCTGCGATCCCGGGCTGCGAGCTTCTGTGGCTGTGCGACGCCGACGAGGGCGCACGCACGCGGCTCGCGCCGGCGTTCCCCGGTGCGCGCTTCAGCGGCGAGCTGCAGGAGCTCCTTGCGGACCCGGATCTGGATGCGGTCGTGCTGGCCACGCCCGTGCCCAGCCACGCCGAGCTGGCGGTGGCGGTGCTCGACGCCGACAAGCACTGCTTCGTGGAGAAGCCGCTGGCCACGACCGCGGCCGACGCCGAACGCGCCGTGGCGGCGGCCGAGCGCGCGGGCAGGGTGCTGATGGTCGGCCACCTGCTCGAGTACCACCCCGCGGTGGCCCGGCTGAAGGAGCTGATCGACCGCGACGAGCTCGGCCCGCTCTACTACCTCTACGGCAACCGCCTGAACCTCGGCAAGCTGCGAGCGGACGAGAACGCGCTGTGGAGCCTCGGCGCGCACGACGTATCGGTCGCGCTGCACCTGATCGGCGAGGAGCCCGAACAGTGCTTGGCCCACGGCGCCAGCTTCGTCCGCACGGGCGTCCAGGACGTCGTCTTCTGCTACCTGCGCTTTCCCTCGGGGATCGTCGCCCACCTGCACCTCTCCTGGCTTGACCCGCACAAGGAGCGGCGCCTGACGGTCGTGGGCGCCCGTCGCATGGCGACCTTCGACGACATGCTGATCGAGGGCAAGCTCACCGTCTACGACAAGGGCTTTGACGAGGACACGCGCTCCTGGGGGGAGTACATCGCCCGCTCCGGCGACATCTTCTCACCGCGCATACCCAACCTCGAGCCGTTGCGGATCGAGTGCGAGCACTTCATCGAGTGCGTGCGCACCGGTGCGCCACCGCGCTCGGACGGCCACAGCGGGCTGCGCGTGGTGCGCGTGCTGGAGGCGCTGCAGCGCTCGCTGGACGGCGCCTAGAACTCCCTCGGCGCGAGCACGCCGGAGACCAGCGCGCTGACGGCCAGACGCGCCCGCTTCTCGTTCTGCGGCAGCTCGCTGAGGCCGAAGCGCTCGAACAGGACCCGCAGATGCGCCTTCACGGCGTCCACGCTCAGGAACACCTCGGCGGCGATCTCGCGGTTGGTGGCGGGGGTGGCCGACTCCGAGTCGTGGACCGGCCGGCACAGCGCGATCAGCACCCGGCGCTGCATCGGCGAGAGCGTCACCGACGCCGGGCTGTCGATCACCGACACCGTCTGCGCAGCACCGGGAGCGGCCCCGGCTCGATAGATGAGCTCGGTCGCCCCCACGCACACGCGATCGCCATCGACCAGACGCTGTCGGCCGAGCACGCGAACCGCGTTTACAAACGAGCCGTTTTTGGAGAGCCCATCGTCCAGCAGCGTCCATTCCTCTCCCACCCGCTCGAGGATGGCGTGGGTGCGGGAGACCTGGGGATCCCCCGGCAGGGGGATCTCCGAGTCCTCGGCTCGACCGATCCTCAGGCGCCAGCCGGCCTGTTGTAACTCGGTCACGTGAAGCGTGCCCTCCCCTCCGCGCCAGATCAGAAACGGCCGACCGGCGCGTTCGGCCGCGAGGATCTGGCGCAGCTCACCTCCGCTGCGGGCGACCGGGCCGGATTGGGTGTCTTGGGCCACGTGTACAGAGTGACGGACGAGTGCGAAGATGAAATCGTGCCACAGGGGGGTGCCGTCCGCATAGAGCTCGAGATCGCCGGCTACCGCATCGACGCGGTGATCGGCCACGGAGGGATGGCGACCGTCTACCGCGCCGAGCAGCTGCGCCTCGGGCGCAACGTGGCCCTGAAGGTACTCGCCCCCGATCTCGCGCTGGACCCGGCCTTCCGCGAGCGCTTCCTGCAGGAGTCGCGCATCGCGGCGCGCCTGGAACACCCCCACGTGGTGCCGGTGTTCGACGCCGGCGAGGCGGATGAACTGCTGTATATCGCGATGCGCTACGTGCCGGGCAGCGACCTGCGATCGCTGCTGCGCCGGCATGGGCCGCTCGCGCCCGAGCTGGCTCTGTCGGTCGTGCAGCAGCTCGCGGGCGGCCTGGACGCGGCCCACGCGGTCGGCCTCGTGCACCGCGACGTGAAGCCGAGCAACGTCTTGATCGGCGAGGCTCGCCAGGATACGCCCGCGCTCGACGCTTACCTCACAGACTTCGGCATCAGCAAGCACGTGGCCGAGGATGAGAGCACCGCCCACCCGTGGGGATCGGTGCAGTACATGTCCCCCGAGCGTATCCGCGGCGAGAGCGCGGACGCCGCCACCGACGTGTACTCGCTGGGCTGCGTGCTGTACGAGTGTCTCACCGGCAGCGCACCGTTCGTGCGCGACTCCGATGCCGCGGTCATGTACGCGCATCTCGAGGCGCCGCCTCCGCGGGCAAGCGCCCACGCCGAGCACCTGCCCGCCGCGATCGACGAGGTCATCGCTGGGGCGCTTGCGAAGTCCCCCGCCGATCGTCCGGCAACCTCCGGCGAGCTAGCAGCGGCGGCCGCGAGCGCGCTCCTGGGGACCGCATCCGCGGCCTCGTTGGAGCAGGCCTCCGCGACGCGAGTTCGCGACGCGGTGCGATCCCACCGCGGCGGCCTCGTAGGCCGCCTCGGCGAGGAAGCGGCGCTGATCTCCGCGCTGCAAGGGGCGATCGCAGGACACGGCGCGGTGATCATGCTGACCGGAGAAGCGGGGATCGGGAAGACCACGCTCGCGCACCGGCTCTCCGAAGAGGCTCGGCACCGAGGCGTTCCGACGGTGTGGGGCAGCGGCGGCGAGTTCGGCGAGGCGCCGCCGCCCTACTGGCACTGGGTGCAGGTCGTGCGCGCGCTGGCGCGCCGCTCCGACGGACCCGAGCTGCTCGCGCAGCTGAAGGACGCCTCGGTGTGGCTTGCCGCGATCGCGCCCGAGCTCTCCTCGACGCTCCCGGAGCTCGGCCAGGCCCCCGCGGCCCACGCCGGCGACGCCGGGCCGTTTCACATCTATGACGCGCTCGGAGCCCTGCTCGTGGGCGCAGCGGCTCGCTCGCCGCTCGTGGTCGTGCTCGACGATCTGCACCTGGCCGACGAGGCCTCCAAGCTGGCCCTGGACTTCCTCGGGAACATCATCCGCGAGAACCCGATCCTGGTCGTGGCCACGTTGCGCGAGGGTGAGCCCGCACGGACCGGCAAGGGGTCCGATCGCGCGGCCACGTCTCCGCTCCCGGAGTTCCTTCGCGCCAGCGATCGGGTGACGCTCCCCGGCTTGGACGCCGACGCGGTCAGGCGCCTGATCGCCGCCCGCACCGGCGGCGAGGCTCCCGAGCGGCTCGTCCAACGCGTGCACGAGCTGACGGCCGGAAACCCGCTGTTCGTCTCGGAGCTGCTCAACCTGCTGGAGACCGAGGGTAGGCTGACCGGCGGTGACCTCGGCTCGGGCGCGCTGACGCTCCCAAGCGGTCTCAGCGACGCGATCTCCCAGCGGCTGGCGCCGCTCTCGCCGCGGGCGCGAGAGGTGCTCGGTATCGCCTCGGTGATCGGCACGGACTTCCGCATGCTCACGCTCGCGCTCGCCGGCGGCGTGCCGGGCGAGGAGCTGCTGCCGATCCTCGACGAGGCGATCGACGCCGGGCTGCTGCAGGCGGCAGCGGAGATCGGCGACAGCTACTCCTTCAGCCATGCGCTCGTGCAGGCGGCGGTGTATCGCGCCCTTCCTCGCGCACGGCGATGCGCGCTGCACGCCGCGGTCGGCGAGGCCTTGGAGCAGATCTACGATCTCGCCGCCGGCGAGGGGCTTGCGGAGGTCGCCTACCACTTCCTGGAAGCTGCGCCGGCGGGCGGGGCCGAGCGGGCCGTGGCGTTCGCCCGGCGTGCCGCCGAGCGGGCGATGGAGACGTTCGCCTACGACGAGGCGGTCACGCTCTACAGCCGGGCGCTGGAGCTCCTGGACGGGCGGCGGGCGTCCGAGCGGATAACGCTGCTGCAGGCGCTCGGCGAGGCGCAGATGCGCAGCGGCGACAGCGAGGCGGCGCGGCTGACCCTGCAGCGAGCCGCGCAGACGGCGCGTACCAGCGGCGACGCCGACGCGCTCGCCCGGGCGGCCCTGGCGAGCAACATCTGGGGACTGACGTTCGGCATCGACGAGCCGCTCGTGCGGCTCGCCGAGGAAGCGGTTCAGGCGCTCGAACGCGGCGGGTCGCCGAGCCTGCTCGCGTGCGCCAAGGGGCTGCTCGCGACCGCGATCTACTACTCGCTGGAAGACGAGCGGCGCTGGCGCCTGGCGGAGGAGGCGCTCGCGCTCGCGCGCAGCGAGCATGAGCGCCTCGGCACCACCGAGTCCGCGCACGCGCTGGCCTACGTGATCGGGCGCTATCTGCTCGCGCGCTGGGGCCCGAGATCGGCGACCGAGGACCTCGCGCTCTCCGAGGAGCTGATCGAGCGCAGCCGCGAGCTGCGCGAGCCCGAGCTCGAGCTGCTGATACGCAACTGGCGCGTCACCGAGCTGCTCGAGATGGGCCGCTTTGCGGCGGTCGACCAGGAGATAGCGCGCATCGCGCAGATGGCGACCGAGCTGCGCCAGCCCCGCGCGATGGTGTTCCTGCCGCTGCACCACGGAAGCCGGGCGGGAACCGCTGGACACTTCGCCGAGGCCGAGCGCCTGAACGCGGAATCGATCGAGATCGGTCGCCGCGTGAGGGGAACGGTCAGCGAGCTTGCGGCCACCGCTCAGTTGCTCTCGATCCGCCTGCAGCAGGGACGCATGGCGGAGCTGGAGCCATCCGTGCGGGTGCTCGCCAACACGCACCCGGGGATGGTGGCGATGCAGGCGGTGCTGGCGCTGATCCTCGCACAGGGCGACAGACGCGCCGAGGCCGCCGCGGAACTCGATCGGATCATGGCGTCCGGCAGCGCCGGCCTGCCACAGGACAACACATACCTCGTGGCGGTCGCGCTGCTCGGCGAAGCTGCCTGCGAACTGCACGACGAGAGCCGTGCGAGAGAGCTCTACGGCTGGCTTGAGCCCTACTCGGGACGCTGGCTGGTGTCCGCGCAGGCGGCTGCGCTGTGGCCGGTGGACCGCTCGCTCGCGCGACTGGCGACGGTCGGCGGCGCTCACGAGGCGGCGCGGCGCCACCTGGCGCGCGCCCGCGATCAGGCTGTCAAGGCGGCGGCCGCTCCGAGCATCGCGCTCGCGGACCTCGACGAGGCGCGCCTGCTGCTGGCGTGCGGGGAGCCAGCCGACAGCGAGCGCGTGCGCGAGCTCGCGCGGGCGGCACGCGAGCTGGCCGAACAGCTGGGGATGGGGCTAGTTGTGGACGCGGCAACGCTTCTCGAGGCGGTGCAGCAGGCGCCCGGGGAGCGCGAGTAGCCGCTCGATGCGCTCGAGCAGGTGCGCGAGGCGCTGGAGAACCTCCATCGCGCCTTCCGCCGAGCCGAGCGCCGTGGCGAGGCGGGGGAACACCTCCGGGCCCGCAGGCTCGCTGCTGCTCGCGATCAGCCTGAGCGCGTGCATCCCGGGAACGAACAGGTAGTAACCGCCCTTGGTCGTCACAAGCGGGCTCGGCGGCCGGTTTAGGAAGCGCACCGTAGCGCCGTCGCCGCCCTGGATCGTGACCGTCTGCTCGGGGCCCGCGTCGCCGAGCAACAGATCCTGCTCGCCGCCGAGCCCGAAGGCATCACCGTCCATCAGCCAGCCCCCCTGGATCTGCTCGAACTGGCGGTTGATGCTGGCGTTGAAGCAGACGAAGATGAGTCCCACGTCGTCGTGGGCGTCCTGGTAGGGGAGCCCGCGCCGGATGATGCGATGACGCTTGGCGCGCTCGGTCCCCCAGCCGAGGCCGGTGCGTGGGTTTGCGCGTCGCACGTGGGCGGACTTCGGACAGTGCGCGCCACGAGCGTCGCGCCGGTAGTCGAAATCGTTTTCCGGTTCGCGGTCGCCTGCCGCTTGCGGCGGCGGCGGGTACGGGGCGCGAACCAGCGAGGTCCCGTCGGGCCAGCGTCCGACCAGCTTCGCCTGCAGCGTGAGCGGACAGCCGCCCGCCCCCGCGGCCCCCTCGACGTATTTGATGAAGCCCTCGGTGTCCTGGCGGAGCTTGCGCCAGACCATGAACGTGCCGTTGACGTGGGGCGAGTGCGCTCCGGGGTCGCCCGGGATCATGCCGTCCTCGTCGGTGTATCCGAGCAGGAACTCGCCCAACTTCAGCGGACGCCATCTGCAGCCGACGCTCCACGGCCGCTCGAGCACGCCCTCGCCCGACGGGCTGGGCGGAGGCGCACCTCCGTAGGCCTCGCGCGGGAGTACGGGCTGCGAGAAGCCGTCGCGAAAGCCGAAGTGTTCGCGCAGCCCGAACTCGTCGGGCGAGCCTTCTATGCGACCCGCGAACTGGCAGGCGGCCGTGGCGTAGCCGGCCGCGTTCACACGCTCCTTCAGCGCCGTGATCCTCTGCTCGCGCTGCTCGGCGGTGAGCGTGTAGAGGGTGAACAGCACATCCACCTGCCCGCTCAGGTCGGGCTCCCATTTCTCCCGCGCGCTCTCGCCGCGGTCGTGCAGGTAGGGCTCCGCGCGCTCGTACATGCCTTCGCGGAAGTCGACGAAGTCCTCAAAGCGCCGCCCCCAACCGAGCGTCTTCAGGCCGGTGAAGGTAAACGCCACGTTCAGCGCCTCGGTGACGTCTGCCTTGTCCGCCCAGGACTCGGCGCTCATCACGCTGAAGCGCTGTGGCGGCTCGCCCGGCGGCGAACCCTCGCCCAGCATCTCCGCCAGCAGTTCCCGCGCGTCCTTTATGCGCGCCTCGTCGATGCGGCAGAGGAGATAGGCGGCGAAGTGCAGGTGCTTGTACCCCCGCAGGACGTTGCCCTGCACGTCGGCGAGACGCAGCCTCACGGTTCCGCTATCTCTCGTACCGCGCGAAGCTGGCGGAACGCGTGGGCGAGATCGATCGGGTTCATGTCCTGCGCTTCGAGCGCGAAGTCCGAAAGCTTGCGCTGGAGCGACATCGCGCCGTTGATCCGCTTCACCGTGTCGGTGTCCTTCAGCACGCATACGACGTAGCTCGGGGGAATGCGTGCGGAGCGGTCGCGCAGCAGGTACGCCCGCAGGCTCTGATGGTCCAGCGGGCGCGGCTGGGCGCAGTACTCCCAGATCTCGATCGCCTCGTCGGTAGCGGCGAGGTCGCTGAGGTAGGCGCGCTCGCTGCCGTCGAAACGGCTGGTGAACAGCAGGTGCGGCTCGCCGGAGGCGATCACCACGAAACGTGCGAAATGGGTGCGCGCGGCCAGCTCGCCGAAGGGGGGGAGCGCGCCGGCACCGTCCTGCAACGCGCGAAGGTGGTTGCGCAGAGCCTCCTCCCGGCCCCTGCGCACCTTCGTCAGGAACGCGACTTCGGGCATCTCTAGGCCTCCTCGACGCCCTCGCGCAAGAGATCCTGTGACCGCGTCGCGAACTCCGACCAGCGTTGGCTGAGCAGGTCGGGCGACAGGCCGCGGCTGGACTCCACGAAGCTCTCGAAGCTCCCCTGCAGTTCGAGCGCATGGAGTATCACCTGCGTCGAGGCGCCGTCGTCGTAGCCGGTGAAGAAGTAGTCGCTGCCCCAGTCGTTGCTGTCCACCCAGGTGAGAACCCGCGTCGTTGGAACCGGCCCGGGCCAGCGCCTGACGTTGCCCCAGATGGACTGTGCCTGGATGCGCATGAGCAGCGCCAGGTCCGGGATGTAGCTCTGGTTGGAACCGCTCCAGCTCGTCTCGAACAGCAGCCAGCGGGGCTCCTCGCGGGTTGGCAGGAACGTCCAGCGGGCCAGCGCGATCACCCGCATCTGCACCAGGCGCCGGATCAGCAAATCGGTGTGGCGGCCCAATAGGAAGACCAGCCGCAGCGGCAGCCGACCACCGCAGCGGATCGGGCTCACCAAGGTGACGGTCCGCCAGCGACCCACGCTGAACGTCTTGGGTCGCAGCTTCGGACGCATCCGCGCAATCGTAGTCAATCCGATCACCCGCGTCGCGCGGCCGCGCGTGCGAAGAGTCACACAACGCCCATCCGCGCCGGCGAGTCAGTAGAGTCGCCCACAGATCCGTGACGTCCTCGTATGACAGCGCCTACGATCGCGTCTCCTCGGATGAGACCGAGACCGACTGCTTCCCGGCGATCGTGATCGGTTCGGGGTTCGGTGGCGCCGTGGTCGCGCACCACCTGCAGGAGTCTCTTGCGGATCGCGGCAGCGTGCTCGTGCTCGAGCGGGGTATGCCCTATCCGCCGCGCTCGTTCCCACGCACACCGCGGGAGATGGGCAGGAACTTCTGGGATCCCCAGAGCTACGCCTATGGCCTGTTCGAGGCCTGGAGGTTCGAGCACTCGACCGTGCTCACTGCGAGCGGCCTCGGCGGCGGCTCGCTGATCTACGCGAACGTGATGCTGGAGAAGCCCGACTGGTCGTTCACCGCAGCCGACGAGGCCAACGGGGGGAGGCCGTGGCCGATCACCGGGCCGCAGCTGCGCAAGCACTACCAGGACGTGCGCGAGAAACTGAAACCGTTCCCGCTCCCGAAGAGGTACCACGAACCGCCCAAGCCGCCTGCGGCCGTTCCGAAGACGCGGCAGTTCCGCGACGCCGCCGCCGCGGCCGGCTTCGAAAAGGCCGAGCTCGCCGAGCTGGCCATCAGCTTCGCCGACGATGACAAAGTGGTCGAACCGGGCGTGCCACTTGGGCACGAAAACCTCCACCGCCGCCAGCGACACACGTGCACGCTCGTCGGCGAGTGCGACCTGGGCTGCAACGAGGGCGCCAAGAACACGCTCGACTACAACTACCTGACGGAGTTCCAGAAGCTGGGCGGCACGATCAGGACGTGCTGCGAGGCGGTCGAGATCGCTCGCTGCGAGGACGGCTACGAGGTCCGCTACCTGCAGCACCTGCCGGCCCGCGACCGCGTGCTCGCGCGCGGCGAGTCGGAAGGCTTTCAGGACAACGACGCCGCCCTGCTCGACAAGGACGAGCGGCCGGGCGCGCGCGTGCGCGCAAAGGTGGTCGTGCTGGCGGCCGGAGCGCTTGGATCCACGCGGCTGCTGCTCGCGAGCCAACCGGGCCTTGGACCGCTCAGCCCCCAGCTCGGCAGGCGCTTCTCGAGCAACGGCGACATGCTGCTGTTCGCCCGCGAATGCAGCGAGCCCGGCGGCGGCCCGCGCGACCTCGCTTCCAGCCGCGGACCGGTCATCACGGCCTATGCCACCGACGAGAACAGCCGCGACGGGCTGTGGCTGGAGGACGCCGGCGGTCCGGTGGCCGCGGAATGGGGCTGGCAGCTACCGGACATGCCGCGGGCGCTCGCGCACGAGTGGTGGAGCAAACGCCGCGAGCTGCTGAAGCGGGCGCTCACGGGCGAAGCCGGGCGCGGGCTCCTCAGCGGCGACCTGGCGGGGGTGCTCGGCGCGGCGCGGGCCTCCTCGGCGATGCTGCCGATGCTCGCGATGGGACGCGACGAGCCCGGCGGCCGCATGCTCCTGCACCGCGACGGCCTCTCGCTCGACTGGGACCCGGCCGGCTCGGCCCGCCATTTCGAGCGCGCGATGAGCGCGGGGGCCAACGTCGCGCGAGAGCTGGGCGGAAACCCTTGGCCGCGAGCGCGATGGGGCCGCCGGAGCCTGCGCGGCCTGACCGTGCACCCACTCGGAGGGTGCGCGATGGGCACACAGCCGAGCGAGGGCGTCGTCGACAGCAACGGCCAGGTGTTCGGCTGCCCTGACCTGTTCGTGTGCGACGGGTCGATCATGCCGGGGCCGGTGGGACCGAACCCCAGCATGACGATCGCGGCGATCGCCGGCCACGTCTCTGAAACCGTCATCGAACGGGTCAAGCATCACCTGGCCAACACCCGCCCGGGGCCCTGAGATGGGCGGGGTTCGCTGGACAGAGCAGCTGCGAGGGCATCTTTCCTTCGATCAGACCGACTTCAACCAGGCGCTGATGGAGGGCAGGCGCGACGGGGTCGGCGCGACGCTGCGGCTGAGCCTGCAGATCGATGACGTCGACGCGTTCGCGCGCGCCGCGCACAAACGCGCATGGGTCACCCGCGGCCACCTGGACTGTCCGGCGCTGCAGGGCCTGCTGCCGGTCAGCTGGGGCGCCTTCGAGCTGCTCGGCCAGGCCAACGAGCTGCTCGATCACCTGCACCTGCGTATGCGCTACCGGCTCAACCTGCGCGACCCCGCCGGCAGAGAGCTGCGGCTTGCCGGCTTCAAGCTGGTCGAGAACGACCCGGGCAACGACTCCTGGCCGGACACCACGACGCTGTTCACGCGTATCTACACGGGCCGGTGGAGTCCGTCGATGGATGGCCAGCATGCGGGCGAGCATCCACGAGGGGTCCAGGACGAGCACCCGAGCGCTCACGCGGCGGCGCAGCCGGGACCGCCGCATCCCTGGGCCGAACCCGGGGAGCACGCTCGTGGCGATGGCCGCGCGGGCCTCGTGGCGACCGGCGTATTGCAGATCAGCGGCCCGGGCTTCCTGCGCGAGCTGTGCACGTTTCGCGGCACGCGGGGCTCGGGCCCACGCCAGCTACGAGACGTTCTGCGCTTCGGAGCCTGCTTTGCGGGCGGCGTGGCGAAGGCCTACGTCGGCACCCCGATCACGGATGGGCGCTCGAGCTTCCCCCGCGACTACCCGCGCCTGCCCGCAGACCGGACCCGGACGGAGGCCTGGCATCGTGTGCCCGGCCGCGAGCGCGAGGAGCCACACGCTCGCCACGCGCTCGAACGGGAGATCATTCCCCTGCCGGTCAAGGACCTGTCCTTCCCGCTCAACCTGCACCACATCAGGATCGCCGACCGCGATCCTGGCCCGAATGGGCCGGTGCTGCTCGCTCACGGCGCCGGCGTTCGCGCCGAGATGTTCTATGGCCAGCCTCAGCGCGAGACGATCGTCGACCACCTGCTCGAGCGCGGCTATGACGTCTGGCTGCTCAACTGGCGCGGCTCGATCGACCTGCCCAACGTCTCCTACACGCTCGACGAGGTCGCGCGCTTCGACCATCCCGCGGCGGTCCAGAAGGTGTACGAGGTGACGGGGAAGAAGCTGAGGGCGCTCGTCCACTGCCAGGGCTCGGTCAGCTTCATGATGGCCGCAGTCGCCGGACTGCTTCCCACCGATCCCGACACCGGCGAGCAGCTCGTCACCCATGTCGTCTCCAGCGCGATCTCGCTGTTCTTCGAGGTGCCCGACAGAACGTGGCTGAAGCAGCGGGCGATGATGCCGCTTGTCAGGCGGCTCGGCACCGGCGCCGACCCGCAGTGGGGGATTCGCGCGATCAATGCAGCGGGGGCGGCTCTGGCAAGGGTCTCCAGGTCGGCCGAGCGGCCCTGCGGGAACGTGCCGTGCCAGGTCGCGAGCTATATCTACGGGGCCGGCTGGGATGTGCTGCTCTGCCATGACAACCTCGACGACGACGTGCACGCGTGGACTGCCCGCGAGCTCGGTTACACCCCGTTCAGCCTGATCGGCCAGGTGGCCGAGAGCTGCCGTTACGGGCACATCGTGCCAGCGCAGCCGCGCGAGGCCCGCTCCCCGGCCACCTACGTGGAGCTCGAGCCGCGAATCGAGGGCGTGCGCTTCACGCTCCTGGGCTGCACGCGCGACACGATGTTCGAACCCGCGGGCCAACAGCGAACGGCCACCTTCCTCGCGGGCGCCGGCCTCGAGGCAGACTATGTGCCGCTCGAAGGCTATGGACACATGGACGCCTACTGGGGCAAGGACGCGGCCACGGACGTGTTCCCCTCGATCGGCTGGGGGCTGGAATGGCGAGACGAGGCCGGCAGGCCGTCGCGCCGCCTGACGGAACGCCGCCCGCAGGTCGACCTCGGACCCGCGGGGCGTGTGCCCGCGTTCGACCTGCGTAAGCGAGTGCGTGAGCGCTACGTTCCGTCGCTGGCGTTCCACGCACCACCGCCGCCGCGCTCGCGCGTGCCTTGACGCGGCGCGGCCGAGCTTCTGCGGCCGCCGCGAGAGGTGTGGGACCGAACACCTGGGGTTGGCTGTAATACCTTGGGCCAAGGCCTACCGTCCAGCCCATGGTTCACCTCGAGAGCTGGATGCAGGCGATGGCCGCCGCGCGCGGGCCGCAGTGGCAGGTTCGCGCGGCGGTGGAGCTCGAGCCCGAGCGCTGGCCGGCGTTCTTCGAGGAGATCGCCTGCGTCGGCGCCGGCGTGCTCGCCACGCTCGAGGTGCTGCGCGCCCGCCCGAACGCCCCCGCCGGCCAGCCGCCGCAGGAACTGCACGGGATCGGCTACCGCCCCGGCGACGATGTGCTCGAGCTCTCCGTGGCGCCCCCCGGTCGAACCGCTGCGCTTCGCTACTTCATCGCGGCCCCGCGGCGGATCCGGCTGCGGGAGTCCGCCGAGGGCGCCGTTCTGCTCGTGGAGGACGCGAGCGGCACCGCGACCCTGATCCGGCTCTCTAACCTGCCGCGCCCTGCGGCGGGCCGGGCAACGGGGTGAGCGCGATGGCTGCCCCCATGATCGCGGGCACACATTCCCGCACGTGCCTGCAACAGGCGATCCTGTTCGCCGATCTCTGCGGCTTCACCGAATACACCTGCCGTTACGGAGATGAGCTCGCGGCCGATCTCGCGCTCTCCTTCCAGGAGCGCGCCCGGGCGCTCGCCTTCGAGGAGGGCTGCCAGGTCGTGAAGACCATCGGCGACGCCGTTATGGTGCACTCGCGCGACTGCCGGCGAGCGCTCAGCTTCGGCTGGCGCATCCTCGCGCTAAGCCAGCTCGAGGGCTACCCGCCTGTCCGCGCAGGCATGGACATCGGCCCGGCGGTGGAGTGCGAGGGGGACTGGTACGGCGCGACCGTGAACACGGCCGCGCGGATCGCCGACGCCGCCCAGCCGGGGGAGCTCGTCGTCACCGACCGGGCGCGCGCGGCCGTGGCCGGCGGCGGCGACGTGGTGCTCGTGGGGCGCGGCACCTGGCAGCTGAAGGGACTCCCGGGCGTGCAGGTGCACGCGGCCGCCGTGGCCGTCGCCTAATCGACGGAAGGCGCGGCCGCTCGTCAGGCGAGCGCCCGGCGCCGCTCGGAGCCGTCGAAGCGGCGACGGCTGCGCGCGCGCCGCTCGGGCCGCAGGACCGGCCCGTGCGAGGAGCCCACGCCACGCAGCACGAACGCCTCACGCATGTGGCTGTAGCGGAACAACGGCCTCAGAACAAACAGCCAATAACGGGAGATATATCGCCGCGGTCGCCTCACTGTGCGCATGTCTTCATCCTTGTGCGCTGTCCCAATCCGGGAGCTTAGCCCCACACACATGGTTGCACATCCCGCGCCAAAAGTGCACAAAAGCACGCACATCGAGTCGCTGCGGTTGACGCGGCCGCACGACGCCCAGCTGGGCGCGACCCGAACCGCGGGGGAGTCGCAGGTCGCAGGCCCTACGCGCGGCGCCGTTCAGGCTGCGGGACCGGCCCGGAACGGCTCCTCGACGAGGATCGTGCCCTCGCCGGAGAGCTCGAAGGCGCTGTGCAGCGCCTGCACCGCCTGCGCGACGAGCTCGCGGTCGATCACGCATGAGATCTTGATCGGCGATGTGGAGATCATGTCTATGTTCACGCCCTCTCCGGCCAGCACCCCGAACACCTTGGCGGCCACACCCGGGTGCGAGCGCATCCCCGCGCCCACGATCGAGACCTTGCCCATCTCCTCGTGCGTGTGCATTTCGGTGAACGCCTCGCCGTCGAGAGGCTCCAGCGCGACACGTGCCACGCGCAGGTCCTCGCGCGGCACGGTGAAGGAGATCTCCGCGAGGCCGCCCGCGGAGACGGGCTCGTTCTGCACGATCATGTCCACGTTGATGTTCGCGCCCGCGAGCGCCTGGAAGATGCGCGCGGCGGCGCCGGGCGCATCGGGTACGCCCAGCAGCGTGATCCGCGCCTCGGCGGTGCTGTGGGTCACGGCCGTGATGAGAGGCTGCTCCATCGTGTCTCCTTCTGCCACAACAACGGTACCTGGCTGCTCGTCGAAGGAGGAGCGGCAGTGGATGCGCACGCCGTGGTTGCGCGCGTACTCCACCGAGCGCAGCTGCAACACGCCCGCCCCCGAGGCGGCCATCTCGAGCACCTCCTCGAAGGACACGCTCTCGAGCTTGCGCGCGTCCGGCACGATGCGCGGATCGGCGGTGAACACGCCCGAAACGTCGGTGTAGATTTCGCAGACGTCGGCCTGAAGGGCTGCGGCCACGGCGACCGCGCTCGTATCCGAACCGCCACGGCCGAGCGTGGTCACGTTGCGGCCGCTGCTTGAGACCCCCTGGAAGCCCGCGACGAGCACGATGTGGTCCTTCTCCAGCGCCGCCCTGATGCGATCCGCGCGCACGTCCACGATCAGCGCCTTCGTATGCGACTCGTCGGTCACGATCCCCGCCTGGGAGCCCGTCAGCGAGATCGCGCGGTGGCCGAGGTCGTGGATCGCCATCGCGCACAGCGCGCACGAGATCCGCTCGCCGGTCGACAGCAGCATGTCCATCTCGCGCGGGTCCGGGTCCGCGGAGACCTCCTCGGCCATCGCGATCAGCTCATCGGTCGTCTTGCCGCGGGCGGAGAGCACGGCCACGACCGAGTTTCCGGCTTCGCGCTTCTCGACGATCCGGCGGGCCGCACGCTTGATGCGCTCAGCGTCCGCGACGGAGGTGCCGCCGAACTTCATCACGATCGTGGGAGCCATGCAGCGCAGGATATTGGCAGCCGCCTCGCCACCGCCTGGGAGGCGTGAGATCGACTCTTGCGTTCCTATGTGCGAGGCCGCACATGTGCGGCCTCGCCGAGCGGTGCGTGCACCGCTCGGAGGCCCGGCGCATGCGCCGGGCCCTTCCCTGAGTGTGAGAACCGGATCGACTACACCGTGCGCCGGCCGGCGAAGGCCTTGCCGAGGGTCACCTCGTCGGCGTACTCCAGATCTGAGCCCACGGGCAGACCGCTGGCCAACCGCGTGACGGTCACGGCGGGGGCGCGCACACGCAGCTCGTCGGCGATGTGCAGCGCGGTGGCCTCGCCGGTCGTGGTGGGGTTCGTAGCGAGCACGACTTCCCGCACCGCCGGCTCGCCGGCCGCCACGCGCTCGAACAGCTGCGCGATCTTCAGGTCCTCCGGGTCGACGCCGTCGATCGGCGAGAGCGCGCCGCCGAGCACGTGGTAGACGCCGTGGTACTCGTGCGTGCGCTCCATCGG